>Ga0207419_1001135_pt1 | contig 21080 bp, 14 predicted proteins | sample ElkSloMetagenome_4_FD_184723 | JGI IMG/M metagenome (GOLD analysis project Ga0207419, IMG submission 184723) | Hot spring microbial communities from Elkhorn Slough, Monterey Bay, USA - MD2A (version 2) | ecosystem: Environmental > Aquatic > Marine > Intertidal zone > Estuary: Microbial mat ...
CCCGCCTACTGGTCGGTACAGAACCCGCCAACCGAAACGACAGACAAGTAACACACGAAAATTACATTTTTAAAACCCGCTATGAGTCTCTAAATGCGCGCTATAGACTGTTGTTTCATGCACAGAGCCTAAAACATGAAATGGCCGAAACAGGCGGACTATTGATAGAAGACCAATATAAAACCCTGTTCGACAACCCTCCATCGGACCTGAACCCCGATCAAGTACCTGACATAGAGTCTTTGGATGAAATTTTTGGGTTTACCGGTGCGCAGTTAAGCAACAGCTTAAGCGACGCAGAAAGTACACAAAGAAATGACCAAATGCGCCTTTACCACGATTACAGCCTAATCGGTAGACAAGGCGTACAGCTTTTTCACATTTTTGATTATCAGAGAAGAAAATATAAATACTTTGATGACAGCTTTGCAGCTGATAGCCTTTACTATCAATCGGTAAGTAAATCTGAAGTGCCAAACTTACCTACCTATACGCATACACAGCGTTTTAACCAACTTTCTAATACGGTAGGTATAAAAGGTAAAGTAGAAAAGGTTTTTTACATCGCTTATTTAAGGCAGCAAAACTACCGCTACCACTTTGCTATTGCACCAGATATTATAATACCAAGGCCCCTTTCTTCTCAAAGATTTGTAGGCTTTAAAGGCACCTATGATCTCACCGATAAAATTCAATTTAGAATAGATTATGAAGGCTTACTAAGTGAAGGCACAGGCACAAAAGTATACGGTGAAATGAGTACCCCAATCTTTACGCTAGAACACAGAAGATGGGCGGCCGAACCAACATTGTTACAGCAATATCACTATGGGGCGGTTTACCAATGGGACAATACTGAACTCAGGGATCCTAACGACGAGTTTGCAGGTAGAAGATTAAACAGCACCTCTAACACAGAAACCAAGATTTCTCTCCCACTACTCAACAAAAAAGTAATCTTGAGACCTTTTGCCAAATTGGCTACCTTTGATGACTACATCTATTTCGATACCTTGGCCAGGCCTGCTCAATACAACCAAACCATTACGGTAGCCCAGGCCGGTTTAGAGTTCGAAACGCATTTTAACTGGTTCCACCAAAGGCTTTTGGGCTTCTATACCCTTAATGACACGGAAGAAATCATGCGGATGCCCAGTCTTTTTGCCAATTACCAAGTGTATTACCAAGGCAACCCTTTTGGCTTTCCGATATTTATACAAACTGGCTTAGATTTGCATTGGCACGATGCTTTTTTGGCCGATGCCTTTATGCCGATTACACAGCAATTTCACTTGCAAAACTTTCATAATCTTGGTAATTACCTTAGAGGGGACATCTTTTTAAATTTCCAGATGAAAAAGGTAGTGATGTTTTTTAAGCTTGCCAACGCCTTACAAGGTGTACAGCGCGAAGGAAGTTTTAGTACACCTTTTTACATGACACAACCCCGTAGTTTTGAGTTTGGCGTAACTTGGTTATTGTACGACTAAATGCTTATTCTACCTTAATTGGCTCGGCGTCTTGCAACATGTAAACTAGATGCATGGCATCGTCGTAATTCAGTTTAAGTTTACCTTTAAAGGTCACTTTTTCATCTGCTGCGTAAGGCTTAGGCTCTTTCATGTAAACTTCCATTACGGTTTCAGGGCCTGCGTTGCCACAAAAGAAACAACTCGCATAAGGAAACATAGATAAAATGAGGTAATCTCCTTGGCTCAAATCTAAGGGCAACACAAAACCCTCTATGATCACTTCTTCTCCATTGAGCGCTTTTACCTCTTCAGAAAATAAGGGCATTTCCATTTCAGTACCCACGTACTCATTAAATTCCTTTTTCCAACCAATTTTGGTAAGGGTTTTCCAGATATCGCTGTTTTGCTGTGAATAAGCATCAATAGCGAAGAAAAAGGATAAAATTATGGTCGATGTTATAATTTTTTGCATAGCCTTAATATTGGTTGATTAAGTACGAAATTAATGAATTTTCAGAGAATGGGCTTTAAAATCAAAATAAACAGGTATTGCATTACAATGGTGCCATCCATCAACACGGTATAGTACAAAAACGGCCTAGTTTTTTTTGCGAGAAATACCAAGAGTAGGCAAATACCATGAGAACCCACCACAGCAATATACACTGCGGCTTCATAAAAAATTACTGTAATCGCCAATGACAAGCCTAAGCAAATTGCCGAAAGCCACTTGGTTTTAACAGTTCCTAATTTATTCGCTAAGGTTTTGAGTTTTTGTTCTTTATCGCTCCGTTCGTCACGAATATCAAAAGGTAGGGTAAGTGCAAGATAGAAAAAAGCTCTTTGTACCGATTCTAAAGCGATTGCTTTGAGGGAAACTGCCGCACCAATTAATGGCAAGCAAACGGTTAAGGCGACCCAAACGTACACGATTAGAAAAATCTTTAAATAATTGATGTTTCTTAAAGGAGGTATTTTTAAAGAACCAAGGGAAAGACCATATCCATAAGCCAATGCCAAAATACATAAGTGGCCTAGGAAAAGCAGCTGCGCTATATCCAAAATATACAGAAAAGCAAACGCAACTATAAATGCCAAAGCCAACCAATATTTGTATTTAGATGTGTATGATTTCCAAACTTCTTTAAGGTTGGTGGGATTTAACCATTGCAAATGATAGTCTAACATGGCTGCTAAAGCAATAAGTGTAGCCAATAACAAATCGGGAGGCCGGTTAAAAATTAGCATAGTTGTGGAGGTGGCCGCAAAACCACAGGCCGACATAGACAACAAACTGATAGATTTTTTTATTGAGATGACTTATGCTTTTGAATGAATGAAACCCAAGAGCAAAAATACAGCCCAAGCACATATGTATCTATTCAATACTGAAAATTTAAAGTTGCCATTTACGATGACTAATAATAGAAAAAACAGCCCCTAAATCTTATAAGGGCTGTTTTATGTACTTTCTAGGAGCTATTACTGAACGCCCTGCCCTGCTGCCCAGCGCAGTTCTGCGATAGATTTCGCGAAATTATAGCGCATTTTATATAGTTTTACTTCTGCTTCTATAAGCTTATTTTCACGAACGTTAATATAAAAGACCGAACTTTCTCCTGCTCTAAACATTTGCCGCTCACCTCGTACCATTACCCTGTAATTTTCTACCATTTCGGTTTGGAGTTGCAACTGCTCATTAAGTGTAAGCAACGTATTAAATCGCGTATTTAAGTGGTTCATAATTTCACGCTCTTTTTGTCGCCTCTCCAAGGAGTTTTGATCAATTTTTATGTTGACCTGTTGTAGCTTTGCCCGTTCTTTTCTCAAGAATATAGGCATTTCGAATCTCACTCCAAATTTATAATTTTCTGTAAGCATAATGGAGTTAAATTCTGCCTGACTTCTGTTCAGAAAATTATAATCCAAATTAAGTTTGGGTTTTAGCATTTCTCTAGCCAAACGCCGCTGTATAACCAACTGTTCGTTTTTAAATCTAAGTTTTAGCAATTCAGGATGGTTCTCTAGCGCAAACTGCTTGAGCTCTTCTAGCGATTCGGGGTTTTCATATTCCCAAGGTATATTTCCCGGAGCAATATTTTCGGGCAGTTCTAATGGTTCGCTATCAGAACCCCAAATATGATTAGAAAGTGTTAAACGAGCATTTTCTAACTGGACTGTGGCTTCTCTCAAATCAATTTCTCGCTGCTGCATCGTAATTTTTGCCTCAACAGAATCTATGGGAGCCAAATCCCCTAGTTCTACTTGAGTTTTTACCGATCTAAAGAAAAATCTAGCAATCTCAAACCCTCTTTCCTGAGCTAAGAACTGATTGTAGTAAAAATACCAACCCCAATAGTCTTTGGCCACCTGTAAAATAAGCTTGTTGAGCATCTTTACTCTTTCAGCCTCTGCAATTTCTTCAAAAACAACAGCTTGTTTCAAAGTGGCCCTTCTTTCATCTATAAACATACCTCTACCAATGGGCACAGAAACTCCTATGTAAGGCAGACCATTGCCACTGTCAGTATCGTTTTCGGGGCTTAGATTGATTCCTGTATTTTGCTCGTACCCCGCTTTTAAGTCTATTCCCCCTATCCAAACAGGTACTCTAAGTTCAGACTTCCAATGTGTGTAATAATCTGCTGCTTTAAACTCCTTGGTATCGTAATCAGACTTTAATTTAGGGTCAAAAAATCCTCTAGAGAGTCTTAACTGTTGCCTAGCGTTTTCAGAAAGCAAATAGGCTTGCCTTGCAATTGGATGATTTTCAAGTATTTGCTTATAGAGTTCGTCCAAAGATAAAACTGCTACAGAGTCTTGTTCAAGTGGGTCAGGGCCTTCATTGGCAAAAACACTACTTCCCATCACCATAGTGATGAGAAAAGGCAAAGCAATGGATTTTATTTTGTCCACTATACAAAATCTATATAGAATCTCAAGCATAATCATTCTTTTGATGATGACTTATCTGAACTTCCTGAGCCTTCTTCGCCTGCATAGGCCGTAACGGTTGGTGGGAATCCATTCAACTGGCGCCATAGCTCGAAGTATATGGGTACGTCGTCTAGCATTACCCAACCATAAACACCTGAACCAAGCCTGAGCTCTTTAGGCCAAGGTTCGTCGTCACCTTTTGGGTCAGGTGTAATTAATATACGATATTTCCCTTGTTTACTATCTATCTGATCTATTACTTGTACTTTACCGCCAAAAGTACCTACAGAAACACTCGGCCATCCTGAAAACTGAATGGCTGGCCAACCGTCAAACTGAAGGCGTACGTGTCTGCCTATAGAAAGCAGGGGAACATCCATGGCTTTGATGTACAGAGCTACCGCCTTATCTGGTTTAGTTGGCATAATGGTCAAAAGTCCCGCTTGCTCTTTGACTGTTTCTCCAATACCGTTTTTCAAAGCTTTCACTATGTAGCCATCTTGTGGAGCAGTTATGACATATTGTTGATTTCTTATCGTCATATTGGCCAACTCGTTTCTAGATTTGGCCAGGGCTCCTTCCGACTCATAAACTTCAGCCAATGTGGCACTTCTATCTGCTTCTGCTTTAGATATCTTATCCAATGCTTCGGCCCTAATGGTATTTAAGTTGAGTTTCTCAATAATCAATTCATTACGAGCAGCATCTAATTTATTTTGAGCACTAACAATTTTTGCCCTAGTATCTTGCGCTTTAATTCGAGCACTTTCTAATTTAGTTAATGCGACCAAGCCACTATCAAACAAGTTTTGGTACATTTCTACTTGTCTTTCTGCCACACCTATAGCCGTTCTTACTGCTACTAAATCGTTGCTGTCGCTCACTACTTTTAATTGCTTCTGAATTATCTTGTTTTGAGTTTGCTCTAGCTTTAATTCGAGCCCTTCTTTAAGAGCGGCTATTTGCGATTCTAAAGCTTTGGCTTTACCTATTTTATTTTCAATAGTTTGTTGCTTGGCCTCAACTTGTTCTCTTAAACGATCCAATAGTTCAGGATCAAAAAACTTTTCCTTAATCTCTGCAATACGCACTAGAGTATCTCCTTTTTTAACTTCTTGCCCTTCCTTAATTCTCCATTCTATGATACGACCAGCAATGGCAGTCTCAACGGTTTGTGGCCTACTAGCTGGAGATAAAGCTGTTAATTCTCCGTCTGCTCTAATGTTCTGCTGCCACGGCAAGAACATAGTAATCAGTATTAAAATACAGATTCCTATAAGCCAACGAGATACACCTCTAACACTACTGGGCGTTTGTAAGGTCTTTAGGGTATTCATCTTCTGCTTATAAGCAGTCTCATCTATTTTAGAATTGGGTGATAATCTTAACATGATAATTTTTTTAGGCTGTTAGCTAAATTTATCGACGTAAGTTGTTGTTAAGCAACACCTTTATTGTCGTATTTGTACACCAAAATATCTTTAAACTGATCATCTCTAAGTAGATCTTCATAAGTACCTTCAGAGACTTTCTTACCTTCCTTCATAAGCACGATTCTGTCACAACTGGCCATAGTCATCGGGTCGTTAGACACACAAATGAGTGTCCATGGGTTAGACTTATCCATTAGAAAATGAAGTATCTTTAGTCTATCTACCTTTTCTAATTCGTTCAAAATATCATTGATAATCATTAGTCTAGGCCTTTCTGCTATGCACCTCGCCAACACAAGTTTAGCGGCTACACTTCCAGAGAAAATCTTACCACCAGGCACTAGATTGGTCATTAGTCCATCGGGTAAAGAAGAGAATTTATCTAATAAACCTACATTTTCAAGTGCCCAGGTCACATCCTCATAAGATACATTTGAATTACCCATACTTACATTTTCAAGTATGGTTCCATCAAAAATGTCGTCTGCAGCTACGTTTATTGCTACGTGATCTCTTAAGTTATTTAAGTTTACCTCTCGCATTGAGACTCCATTAAAAGATATCACTCCTTCGTAAGAGTCTAAAAGACCTGAGAGCAATCTGGCAATGGTATTTTTACCTGAACTATTAAAACCTGAGACGCATATCCGCTCACCAGCCTTTATATCTAAATCAATTCCATTTAGTGCATAGGCACTGTTACCAGGATATTTATATTTCAAATCTTTGATTCTAATACTTAATCCGTGCTCTTTTCTTTCTGGTATGCTAATGCCGCCTCTTTTCTCAAGACCTAAATCTGTTACATAGCCAATTTTTTCAACAGCAGTAAGCATGTCATAAACTGTACTCATACTCAAGATCAATTTTTCTACTGCATTTAAAATCAAAATAATTACAATCTCTGAGGCTACAAACTGTCCTAGCGTAATCTGTCTATCTACTACCAACCAGCTACCAATTATTAATAATCCGCCAGTAACTATGGTTTTAAAGCCTATGATATTAATGAACTGCGCCATCAAAATCCTAAAGTGCTTTTTTCGATAATGCAGATAATTATTAACATAGCTATCCATTTTCTGTAAAGGAAGGTTTGTATGACCTGCTAATTTGAAAGCATACAAAGTACGAGCTACCTCCTCTAGCCAATGTGCGACCTTGTATTTGTATTTAGATTCTATTAAGCTAGACTCTAAACCCTTAGGACCAGTTATATAAAATACAATGGTAATAGAGGCAATGAGCGCTACTCCAAAAAACACAAAAAATGGATGATAAAAGGCCAATAGTAATAACCCGAATATAATTTGCAGTGCCGAACCTGTTAAATCTATGAGCAATTTGGGCAGACCCTTCTGCAGAGTTAAAACATCAAAGAAGCGATTCATTAACTCTGGCGCATAATTATTGATAATAGCTTCTGACCTTACCTTGGGTATCCTATGTGAAAACTCAAATGCCGCTTTCACAAAAATCCTTCTCTGCAAAATTTCTACAATGGATAGCTGCATTACTTGCAGAGCTCCAGCAATTAAAATCGCTACAATCACAAAAGAAATCAATATAATAATGGAGTTGAAAACCACTCCACCAGAAATCATTTCTATAATTGATTGAACACCTAGTGGCAATGAAAGGCTAATAATAGATACTATTATAGCGTAGAAGTAAATGTAGAGTATGTCTTTCTTTTCTGCACCAAGCAAGTTAAACAGTCTGGAAACAGGGCCATTTACTTCTTTCATCAAATTGTCGTCTTCGCTTACAAGGGCATGTTGCGAAAATGGAACCGCGTAAAGGACCTCGCCATTGGGCAATAATTCTAAGTTTTGAAAGATAAATGAGGCATCATCTACTTTGGTCTCCTCGCTGTTGCGATATATGTAAGCACTAAATTCGTTTTCCTCTTTATCACTTTTAAAGAGTAGTACAGGCATTACCTCTTTATTATCATGATAAAAAGTAAGTACAGGAAAACCAACTTCTTCAGCAAAAAGAACAAATTGCTGAAAAGGAAGACTGTTTTTCATTACCGCTAAATCTATCTTTCTGGCTTTATCGCTAAGGCTATCGAGAAAGAACTCAGGACCACCAGAATAAGTAGTGTCTGTATAATACTCATCCCTAAGGTTAAACTCTTTATAGTCGTGCTTAACCAAGCTGGCCATACGCCGAACTAAAGGGGTAAATTGTTTAGAATCCATCGAAAAACTTAAAAATTATGAATTATGTAGATTAATTTTTTGATGTTCTCATTAACGATGAAAAAATGGCTTGCTTTTCATGGTACCGAGAAACAGAGCTTATCTTGTAAAGGCCCTACTATAATATTAATGAGTATCAGATGAGGAGAGACTCATAGAGCAAATAGAGTGGGATTCCGGCATAATTAAAAAATATGTTTATGTTTTGGGATACAAAATCCTTTATTGGTCTTGTGTTGTGGGATGTGTCGTCAAAACCATCTTTCTCGGCATAAACACTACTGTTGGTCTTGGTAATAAACTCCACCTTTACTTCCTCTTCAACAATATTGACTGTATTTACTTGTGTAGCCTTAACTATTGTCTGGTTAATGGTAAAAAAACCAGATGAAAGTCCGAAGATGGTAAGTATTAATATGTAAGCTATCTTTTTTTGCATTATACACTTACCTGTTTGCACCTATTGAGCAGTATAGTTTATTACCTGTAAAGTTAAATTATATTTCTATCGTAATAATGATTATACAAAATTATGTACATTTTGTTTTTTTAAATTAAATTTCGATTATAAAAATTCCTGATAGAGTAAATCTTTTGCTATTTGCGGTGGTTTACGGCCATAAGTAGCGTCTAAAAGTATCTACTCAACTATTTTTTAGACTTTATTTAGAAAAACCAAACAAATTGGAACTGCAACAGAAAAACCGAGAAGAACTGATCGAGGAAATCATAAAACTCAGGGGAGAACTGGCCAAGAAAAATAAACGCCAATTTTTAAATGAAAATGACAACCTCAACTCTATCTCTGAATACTACGTTCCAGACCATTTTATAATAAAACATTACTTAGACGGTAGATTCATTTATGTTAATGAAAAGGCCAGGGCGCAGTTTAATATTCCTTATAAAAGAGAAAGAAAGCGCAACATAAAAGAAATGATGCCCGAAGGCCATCGGGCAGATTACGATGAGTATGTAAAAAAATTGATGCAAACAAAATCGGCTAGAGGTTATGTAAAGCTACTAGACGAGCAAGGAGAAGAACATGTTTTCGATTTTATCAGTAACCTTGTAGAGCCTGAAAATGCCCCACCTTACATTAGAGGAATAGGCAAGGAAGTTACCAACGAACTTGAAAAAAAGAAATGGCTGGTCGCTTCTAAAGAATTCTATAAAAACCTATTCGAAAAAAACAACAACCTCATCTTTCTTCTAGAACCTAGTGGCACCGTCATAGATGTTAACCAAACTGCTCTCGATTTTTTTTCTGTACAAAAAGAGAAGATAGAGCACAAAAAGTTAGAGGCAATCTTTGAAAGATACAACATAAAGGTGGTTAGCCATAAAATGCCCATAAATCAGTTGCTCAATAGCGAAGGCAAAATCATATTAGAAGGCAATTACCATAAAAAAGGCAAATTTATCTTAGAGGTTAAACTGGAAAAAACCCGCTACTACCAGCAAGAACTCCTCATTGCCTATTGTAGAGACATTACAGACCAACAAAAAAATGCCGCAGAGAATGCCGCCCGTTTCGAAGAGCTTACAATCTTTAACGAAACCATCAGGAAAATATATCCTGAAAAAAACGCAGAACAATTACTGATCAGATCGCTCAATATCATTACTAAACTGAGAGATATTGAGGCCAGTTGCATCATTCAAAAACCTTATACACCACCTAATAAGATTTTACATAAAATTGCCCTAGAAGACTACCTACTCGAAAGACTGACCGAAACAGACTTTAGCCAATACCACGATTTGTTGGTAATGCGAAAGGCCAAACTGCTTTATCCACATACCATAGGGCAAACGCAAGAGCAACACATTTTACTGCTACCCATACACATAGAGAGCAAAGTAGAATACGTTTTTTGCTTTGCGTTAAAAAATGCCGCAGACAATTTGGTACTACAACTAAAGCTATTGGCACTTGAAATTAACACAAGGCTAAGCGAAGCACTGTTCCACAATAAATTGGCCGTAAGTGAGAACCGCTTTAAAACTATGACCAACCATGCGCCCTCGCTTTTGCGCATGATAGATTTCAAAAACCGCTTTAATTATTTTAATGAACAATGGTATCAGTTTTTAGGCAGTACAGCAGAAGAGAAAATACAAAAAAGATGGGTGGAACACATACACCCTGAAGACAGGGAAATCGTTACCGATCGATTAAATGAAGAAGTAAATAAGAAAAGCGCTTTTGAGATCAGCTATAAGATAAAAAGGCAAGATGGTAGCTACAGATGGCTTTTAGAAAAGGGTACGCCCTACTACGATAACAAAGGGTATTACAAAGGCTATGTTACCTCAGCTGTAGACATTACCGAGCGTAAGAAACAAGACGAGTGGGAAAGCCACAACGAAATGATCCGTTTCTCTGAAGAACGTCTACAAAATGCCCTCAAAAATGCCATTACCTTTGCCATTACCATAGATAAAAAAGGCAATATCCAGTTCTGTAATCAATTTTTACTAGATGTAACTGGCTGGAAATCCCAAGAATTGCTTGGCAGAAACCTTTTTCAAATACTTAAACCTACCTTACAGGAAAACACACCATTAAATATTTCTGGCTTTCTAGACACTTTTGAAGGACAACTCAAAACCAGAAAAGGCGAATCTTTAACCATAAGGTTCAACTCCATTGTTTTGCACGACCAAATGGGAGAAATCGCTTCTATGACGATTGTAGGCGAAGACATTACCGAGCAGATTAAGATGACCAAGACCTTGCACGAAACCAACCAATTGCTGCAAGATTTATTTGATGGTGCCAACGACCTCATTTTTATTTTTGATGAAGAAGGCAGTATCATACTGGTCAACAACACATTTAAAAACATTCTTGATTACGATGATGAGGAAATCAAAAACTTGGGGCTACATAAGTTGGTAGACGAAGAAAATTATGATGATACACTTTCTAGTTTGCAAAAGGCCAAATTACTCGGTAAGCTAGACCGATTTGAAACGGTTTTCCTCAACAAACAAGGTAAAAAAGTAAATCTAAGAGGAACCCTAAGCTGTAAGGCCGAAGGCGATAAGCCATACTTATACAGGGCCATGCTGTATGACTATACCAGCAGCCTAAGAGCAGAAAAAGCTGAGAACCTGTACTATCAAATAGCGCGATTGGTAGAGAAAGACACACCGCTCAATGTACTTTATGAAAAGTTTTACCAACTACTAGACCAGGCCATTGGCGTAGAAAGTTTTTTAGTAGCACTAAAAGACAGAAGAACCAAGGCCATTTCTTATCCATTTACGGTAAATTCTCCAGAGCACAAAGAGTTACCCGTACCCGCTGCCGATTTTGTAAACTATGCAGTCTCTACCTTCGAAAGACCCATGTTCTTTTACGAAGAACGCATTAGGGAGATCATTGCCGTAAAGAAACTCGACAGGGCCAAGCATGTACCAAGGGTTTGGCTGGGCGTTCCTCTGATCATTAATGATGCAGTGGTGGGTATGATTGTGTTGCAATCTTTTAAGAACCGCAAAAAATTCAATAAAAGGGATCTTGAGCTGCTCACCTTTGTTTCTGGACAGCTCGCCCACTCCATTTTGCGCTATCAACACGAAAAAGAAATCAACGAGCAATCTGCTAGGCTAGAATCTATTTTCGAAAGCGGCACGCATCTCATGTGGTCTATAGATAAGCAATTTAGACTGACCAAGTTCAATAAAAATTTTGCGAACTCACTGTGGCAATACTTCCACTTCGACCCAAAACCGCTGCAACCGCTACAAAGGTCTTTTCAAGATATTGACCGCCAATTGGTAAGAAAGTGGTACAGCAAATACAAACAGGCCTTTAAAGGGTCGCCGCAGCAGTTCGAGATGAAGTTTACCATGGAAAATGGCGAGGAACATTGGCGAGAAATCTACCTTAATCCCATTTACAATAAAGTCAATAAAATTGTAGAAGTATCAGGCGTTGCCCATGACATTACCCAAAAGAAAGTGACCGAAATCGGTCTGGCAGAAAGCGAAGAAAAATTCAGGAACATCTTTGAGTCTTTCCAAGATGTGTATTTCAGGATCGACCTAGACGGTATCATCACCATGATCAGCCCCTCTATTTATGAGTTGATCGGAGAAAAGCAAATCGAGGTACTGGGCAAGCCGATTACCAATTATCTTTTGAACGATTTCAAACTACAATATTTGCTTAGAGAGTTGGTGAAGCACGGCAATGTCATCAACTTTGAAAGTCAGATAAAAAGCAGAAATGGCGAACTAAAGAGCACCATTTCTAACTTTAGGCTGATCTACGATAAGGACCAAACGCCTATAGCCGTAGAAGGTGTTGCTAGGGACATCACCACCCTAAAAAGTGCTACCGAAGGCCTGCGCGAAGCAAAAGAAGTGGCCGAAAAATCGCTCAAGGTTAAAAAGCAGTTTCTTTCCAACATGAGCCACGAGATCCGTACACCCATGAACGGCATCATCGGTATGATCGATCTGCTCACAGAGACCAACCTTAATGATGAACAATTTGAGTATGTTTCCACCATTAAAAAATCTTCTGAGACCCTACTAAATATCTTGAACGATATCTTGGATCTATCGAAAATAGAAGCTGGTAAAATGGAATTGCGCAAAACCACGCTTTCTGTTCGCAAAATGCTCGATAAGCTACACGCCCTTTTTTACCAACAAGCACAAGTAAAAGATACAGGTCTTAAATACGTAATAGATGACGCCGTACATGATTTTATTATAGCAGATGAAACCAGGCTTTTACAGATCCTTTCAAACCTTACCTCTAATGCCATTAAGTTTACAAATAATGGCGAAATCTTGGTAAAAGCATCGGTAAATGAAGATTACGACAAGGCCCAGATGCTACATTTCGAAGTAAAAGACTCAGGTATAGGTATTTCGCAAACAAACCTCAATCTACTCTTTAAGCAATTTAGCCAAGTAGATAATTCATATACCAAATCTTATGGAGGTACCGGGCTAGGCTTGGCCATTTCTAAACAGCTCACCCACCTTATGGATGGTGAAATAGGCGTAGAATCAGAGCTTAACGAGGGCAGTACATTTTGGTTTACCATTAAAGTCGAAAAAAGCTCGGCAGACCAAGTTATTCAAACAGAAGAAGACACAAGCTTTGGGTTTAAGACATTTGAGTTCAATCCAAAAATATTGCTGGTAGATGATAATATGGTAAACCTTTCAGTAGCGGGGCGCATACTCAAAAAAGCAGGTTGCGATATCTCTATAGCCATAGGCGGGCCTGATGCCATAGAAATGATTAAAAAAGATACTTTTGATATCATTTTTATGGACATACAAATGCCGGGCATGAATGGCATTACCGCCTCTAAAAAGATTCGGGAAATAGAACTTGCACAGCAACCACCGATCATAGCTATGACGGCCTTTAGCATGCAAGAGGAAATCAATGAGTTTTTAGAAGCAGGTCTGGATGATGTCATTTCTAAACCAATCAAAGCTTCTGCATTGATCCAAAAGGTAAAAAAATGGTTCAATAAAGAGGAAAAGCAACTGATAGCTGAAGCAAATAAACCTAAAAATGGCAACTATGTAAAACACATCTTAAATGTGGATACCGCACTTGAATTAAAAAAATATGGTGGCGATGAAATTTTGGTGGACACCTACCAAGAGTTTGAAAGCGATACGCAGAGGCTTATTCAAGAAATTGACTTGGCAATAAGAAGCGATAACTACAAAGAAGTATTGGGTTTGCTACATACCATAAAGGGCAATGCGGGTACATTAGGCGTAGAAAAATTGGCCGATAATGCCGCTCAAATAGAAAAAAGGCTTAAAAACGATAATTACGACGATTTAGAAATGTGGCTTTCTTCTCTAAAGCGCGATTTTAAAGAATTTGAAAAGAATTATAAAAAGCTGTTGAATATTTAATTATATTAATGCTCTAACAGAAGCATTAGACATTACGAATTGAATCCAAAAATCACTAACTCTATTAGACTAATCTTTAAAATAGAACATCATGTCAACAAAAAAAATCTTGGTTGCAGAAGACAGTTCTGTTATCCAAAATATTACTAAAAAAGTGCTACAATTTCAGAACTACGAAATAAAATCTGCTAAAAACGGACAGCAGGTTTTAAAGATGATGGACAAAGAAGATTTCGATGCCATTTTAATGGACATCAACATGCCTGTGCTAGATGGCATGTCTTGCGCAAAAAAAATAAGGGAGATGGCAGATACCTCAAAATCCTCTACACCGATCATTGCCATCACGGGCAATGCACAAAATTATACCCAACAAGATTTTGAAGATGCGGGCATTAACGAATACCTGCCAAAGCCCCTCAATTTTGACAAGCTGGTGCTAACAGTAAAAAAATACACTTCGCAATAGCTTGATGTTCTTTGTTAAAAAGGTTACCTAGCTACTAGTTAAAAAGCACTAAGAGCGTAAGAACCAAGAAAAATACCACTAAAAAAAATCAGTTAGATGGTGGTTTTGGTACTTTTTGCTTTTTTGGTTTACTTCGCTCAAAGCAATATGCAGATGGATAAAAACCAAAACATTAAATATACCAAGCATTTTCTCAATAAGTTAGAAGACATCTTTGCCGAATCTGACTATGTATTGCGGTATGAGAAAGGCAACTTTAAATCGGGTTACTGTTTGCTTAAAGATACCCGCATTGCCATTGTCAACAAGTTTTTTCCGCTCGAAGGTAAAATCAATTCTTTGATTGATATCATCAGACAGATTGAAATTCCCGCTGAAGAACTCTCAGAGAAAAACAGAAAGTTGTACTTACAGTTACAGAATACAGTGGTTTAGGCTTCTAAAACCAATCCATTGTTATCTCAATTTTTAGGGCTCAATTAGGCCTGTCTGTCTTTACGTGAGCTAATATTTTTTACAAAATACGCAAAACAGGATGATGGGAAAAGAGTGAAAAATCGTACTCATCTGTGATGAGTATGTAATGAAAAGGGCATTTAAAATGCCCGCGTTATAAACTCATCGTAAGCAAAACAAACGTTCATTTTAATAATCAATCAGATTTGAAAGTTACATTTCTCGGCACTGGCACTTCGCAAGGCGTACCTGTTATAGGTTCTGATGACCCCGTATGCCTTTCTTTAGATTTTAGAGATAAGCGACTGCGTACCTCTGTTATGATAGAAGACCAAGGGCAAGTTTTCGTAATCGACACCGGACCAGATTTTAGGCAACAAATGCTGCGCGAAAAAGTAAAGCGGCTAGATGCGGTAATCTTTACGCATCAACACAAAGACCACACTGCAGGTCTTGATGATATCCGCTCATTTTATTTCAGGCAAAAAAAAGACATCCCTGTTTACGCAAAAAAGGATGTGATCGAACAACTCAAAATGGAATTTGCCTACATGTTTGTAGCAGACAAATACCCCGGTGTGGCTTCTTTAGACATACACCCAATTACAAACGAGCCTTTTTCGGTAGGTAAAACTACTTTTACGCCCATTGAGGTCCTGCATTACAAACTGCCTGTTTTTGGTTTCAGGATCAAAGATTTTACTTACATTACCGATGCCAAATACATTGAGGACAAGGAGCTGGAAAAAATTAAAGGCAGCGAAGTTTTGGTGTTGAATGCTCTACAAAAAAGCAAGCACATCTCCCACCTTACTTTAAGCGAAGCTTTGGAAATTGTAGAAAAGGTACAGCCCAAAAAAACCTATTTTACTCACATAAGCTATAAGTTGGGTTTCCATGCAGAGGTTGAGAAAGAATTGCCTCCCAATGTGTTTTTGGCTTACGATGGACTTCAATTAAACATTGATTGATATGGAAAAAGCAGATGTACTTTGCCGTTGCGGATGGGCTAAATTAAACAATCCTATCTACGTAAAATACCATGATGAAGAATGGGGCGTACCCGTAAAAAACGATGAGAAGATGTTTGAGTTTTTGGTGCTAGAATCTTTTCAGGCTGGTTTGAGTTGGGAAATCATCCTAAATAAAAGGCCAAATTTTAGAACAGCGTTCGATGATTTTAATGCAGAGGCCATTGCCAATTATTCATCGGCAGAAATAGCGCACTTATTAAACAACAAAGGTATTATAAGGAACAAACTCAAAATTGAAGCAACCATAAACAACGCACAAAGATTTTTAGAGATAAAAGCAAGACAGGGTAGTTTTTGCGATTTTTTGTGGGGTTTTGTCGATGGCCAAACCATTCAGAACAGTTTTAAAAGTTTAGAAGAAGTTCCTGCCAAGACCGCTTTATCAGATAAGATAAGTAAAGCTTTAAAGAAGGAAGGCTTTAAGTTTTTAGGTTCTACAGTGGTGTATGCACACATGCAGGCCGTAGGTATGGTAAACGACCACATAACAGATTGCTTCCGGTACCAAGAAGTTAAAAAAGCCTAAACCAAAAAACCATGCGATTTTTTTTATGCATCTTCATTTTATTTTCCTTGCCTTTACGCGCCCAAGATATGCAGCGGGTAAAGTCAGTAATCGATACACTTTGTGCCCCGGGCATGCATGGCAGAGGTTACGTAAACGAAGGAGATAAGATTGCCGCCAATTACTTAGAAGCGAAATTTAGAGAAATCGGGCTTAAGGCTCCCGCAAAGGGATATCAACAAAAGTTTCAATTACCGATCAATACCTTTCCCAAGCAAGCTGCTTTACAAATTGGCAGGCAAGTATTGGTACCGGGTGTAGACTTTATAGCAGATGCCGCCTCAGGCCCGGGTTATGGCAAAGCAAAAACCTTATTTTTAGACTCACTCATTTTTAATAATGAAAAGGCCTTAGAAAAATTTAGCGCTAAAAAATATAATCGATTTGCGCTTGTGTATGATGCCAAATACGAAAAGGCCGTAGAAAACCTACCTGATCAAGCAAAAAAAGCTTTTTTAAGCGCAGCAGTGGTGATCGTTTTACAAGAAAAGCTCACTGCCAGTTTGCGCAGAGAACAATTGCTTTTCCCTAAGTTTCATGTAAAAAAATCTAGCCTCAAAAAATTAAAAAACAGAAGAAAAGTAGTATTCCAGCTAGATGCGGTCTTGCAAAGATTTTACGAAACACAGAATGTGATCGGTATTTTGCCGGGCAAAGTGCACAAAGACTCATTTTTGGTGGTTTGTGCGCATTACGACCATTTAGGCACATTTGGTGAGAAGGTCTATTTCCCAGGAGCGAACGATAATGCCAGTGGCACGGCCATGATGCTAGAGCTCGCCCATTATTTTGCAAAAAATCCCTTAAATATTTCTGTAGTATTTATCGCTTTTGGTGCAGAGGAAGCCGGTTTGGTAGGCTCTTACTTTTTTAATACCTACCCTTCTATTGAGTTAAATAAGATTAAATTCGTGATAAATGTAGATTTGTTTGGCACTGGTGAGGAAGGCATTACAGCAGTAAATGCAGAAGAACAAAAAGAGGCATTTAAACTGCTCGAAAAGATCAACGAAAAAAACAATTACCTAAGTGCTATAAAAAAACGAGGACAAGCAGCCAACTCCGACCACTATTTCTTTTCGCAGAATAAGGTGCCTGCCATGTTTTTTTACTTAATGGGCGATTGGCCACATTACCACGATATTTTTGATGATGCTACTGTGCCGCTTACCGCTTTTGATCCCGCTTTTAAACTCATGAGGGATTTTATTAGCGAAATTTCTAGCAGTAAATAAAACTTATGAACCTAGCCCCTCATCTGCTTGTTGAATATTCAATGCAAATTTTTTCTTTAATTTACGGGGACTTAGCAGCATTATATCATGCTTTGTTCGTAAAATACTAAGTGAATCTTATTTTTGAACTTGAGCTTTTTCCAACTAACTAAGACCAATACTTGTCTTACAAGAACATCGGCAAATTTTTTAAACATTGAGAACCTTGCTTAAAAAACACCAATATAATTCTTCCAGCAAATGGTTAGCATTGATACAAATGGCCATAGTAGGCCTTATTGTATTTTTGATTCCTAAAAGCAGTTTTGCCACGCACATTAGAGCAGGCGATTTAACCGCTGTCAGGATTTCTTCTAATAGCTTAACCTATCGTTTTACCGTAATACTTTACAGAGACAACGGAGGGGTTCCTGCCCAACCGGGTACCTTCAGTTTTGGCTACACCGCAGCCACAGATGTATTGGTCGATCCGGTTTCTTTGGGTTTTATAGATGGTGTCATAGATTCCAATGGAGATGCTACGGAAATATTAATTTACCAAGTGGAACATACCTTCCCTACTGCCGGTACCTATACGGTGAGTTATTTTGAGCAGAACAGAAACCCCGGTGTGAGAAATATGTTCGCTTCTGGCAATACCGCTTTTTACATAGAATCAGAGTTTAGAGTAAATCCAGTTTTTGGACTTAACTCTTCGCCAGTAATGTTGATACCGCCAGTAGATCTAGCGGCTGTTGGACAGCGATTTATACACAACCCTGGCGCATACGATCCTGATGGTGATAGCCTTTCTTACAGGCTAACGATATGTAAACAAGGACAAGATGAAGACGGCGAACCGGTAGAGGTAAGTCAATATCGTTTTCCAGATAGTCCTGATTTTAATGGCTTTAAAGAAGATGGCACTGGAGATCCTGCCGAATTTACCATTAATGCATTTAACGGAGATTTAATTTGGGATGCACCCGGAGAGGTCGGTGAATACAATGTCGCTTTCTATGTAGATGAGTGGCGAAACGGGCTCAGGATCAGTTCTGTCAATCGAGATATGCAGATCATCGTGACCGACAACCCCAACAATAGGCCTACTGTAATAGTACCAAAAGACACCTGTATCGTAGCAGGTAGTGTGCTAATCGATACAATTATTGGCTTTGATCCAGATAGTAACTTTGTTGAACTAACGGGAGAAGGAGGGCTTTTTGTAGACCCCGATAGCGGTGGGCACACCAATCAAGCAACTTTCGATATAGTGGGCCTACAGCCACCAAATGGGCGCGAAGAAGGTATATTTAGCTGGCAAACCGCCTGCGAAGATATCAGAAGGGAACCATTCCAAGCTACCTTTAAGGCAAAGGATTTCCCTGCTCAAGAACGATTGAGTCTAGTGGATATTCAGACTTGGCGCATCAATGTGGTAGGGCCTGCACCCGATACGCTCATTGCAGAAGCCGATCTAATTAGCAACTCGGTAGAGTTAAATTGGAACAATTATGTGTGTGCCTTACCCGGTGCAAAAATGACCGTTTGGCGAAGGCGGGGCTCTTTCGACTTTATGCCCGACAACTGTGAAACAGGATTGCCCCCTTACACAGGTTATGAAAAAATAGGTGAAGTAGATGTCGGACAGACTACTTTCTTTGATGACAACAACGGCATAGGTCTTGAGCGAGGGGTAACCTACTGTTACCGAATATTTGCCCAATTTGCCGAACCAAAAGGCGGCGAAAGCTATGCCTCCATGGAGGTCTGTGTTTTTATACCACAATTGGCACCTTACATCGTGGAAACAAGTGTGGTAGAAACCTCTAGGACCACTGGCGAAGTGAATGTGCGCTGGACTAGGCCTATAAGTGTAGATGAGGCCGAGTACCCCAAACCATGGACCTACAATCTGATAAGGGCAAATGATTTTGATGGAGAAGAAAATGCCGTAGTCTTGGCAAGTGATATCGCTGAAACAGATACGGTATACTTAGATAATTTAGGATTGGATACAGAGCGTTTGCCTTTCAATTACAAAATCGAGTTTTATTCAAATGGGGTGCTCGCAGATACTTCTAGTTCTGCATCTACTGTGTTCTTGGAGGCCAACTCAGCACTACAATCCGTTGAGCTCACCTGGACAGCAGATGTCCCTTGGAGCAATGCGTCTAGTCGATTCCCTAAACATTATATATACAGAGAAGACCCTAATAATTTAGGGAATTATGTTTTAATTGATAGCGTAAATGTCTCAGACAGAGGATTTACCTTTGTAGATGACGGTACAAAAGAAGGGTTTCCGTTGGAGGAAAAGGTTCAATATTGCTACAAAGTACTTACGGTGGGAACCTACGACAATCCACAGATCAGAGACTCCTTGTTGAATATGTCGCAAGAAGCCTGTGCTGTTATATTGGATACCTTGGCACCTTGTCCGCCTATTTTAAGTGTGGCAGAACCTGATTGCTCTACAATCGGAGTAGCCTTAGATGACCAAAATGCGCCGTGCACTGATATCGATACTTTATTCTCTAATTCTTTGAGTTGGGAAAACGATCCTAATCCAGCTTGTGATCCTGAGATAGCTTCTTATAACATATACTACAGCCCTAGAGAAAATGGTGAGTTTGAACTTATCGCAGAGGATGTTTTGAGCTTGGCCTTTGTACATGAGAACCTATCCTCTTTGGCAGGCTGCTATGCAGTGACCGCTTTAGATCTAACAGGAAATGAAAGTGAATTCAGCAACATTGTTTGTGTAGACAACTGTCCTTTTTATGAATTGCCCAATGCCTTTTCGCCTAACGGTGATGGCGTGAACGACCTGTTCAGACCTTATAACTGTATCAAATTTGTGGAGTCTGCTGAGTTTACTGTATTTAACCGATGGGGTGAGGAAATGTACAAAAGTAATGAGGACATTCTTATTAATTGGGATGGTACCGACAACGACGGCGAACAGCTGAGCTCAGGAGTCTACTACTACCACGTTAAACTCAATACCATTAGGCTCAATCCTGATGATGAAGTGGTTAACCTAAAAGGTTGGGTAAAAATACTGGATGGAAACGGGCAGCAATAGTAATGTGTTTTAATTAGAATGAAAATAATATCTCATATCATGTTCATTTCTGTACACTTTTTTTTCTTGTAAAACATTTACAAAGAAAAAATAGTATTAAAGTGCTGTTTTTCAAACATTTACCTTAGTCTGCTCATCAAAGTTCTGACTACTATACATTTCTCAAAATCTGCAGTGGATTGTGGCGCAGTGCACAACTGGCGCACAATCCACTTGGCAATTACCATAAGGGCTGTGAGCCACAGCCCTTGGAGGTGAAAAATATAAAAATGTATAGTAGTGTGATCAAAGTTGT
>Ga0207419_1001137_pt1 | contig 21054 bp, 18 predicted proteins | sample ElkSloMetagenome_4_FD_184723 | JGI IMG/M metagenome (GOLD analysis project Ga0207419, IMG submission 184723) | Hot spring microbial communities from Elkhorn Slough, Monterey Bay, USA - MD2A (version 2) | ecosystem: Environmental > Aquatic > Marine > Intertidal zone > Estuary: Microbial mat ...
GTCAAATCGGAGTCCGGTCACACAGGTAACACCGGCATCTCGCCCGAACGACAGCCAATATCGCCGCCGCCGCGCTCGCAGACCTTCCGGCTATATGATCGAAGTGACAAGGGGGCAGATCTGAGGTCTCCGACGGCAAATAGGGTAATTTTGATGGCTCCGCCATCCGAGTTGATCCGAGCGGTGATGATCGACACACTGGCTCGACGACCGGAGGCGGCAGAGCCGCCAAGACGGCATGCCGAGGCGGAGCCTCGGCACGAGGGCAAGGGCGGGATGGCCAAGCAGCCGGCGTGCGGCCTGTCGGACGGATCTTGTTCAGAGATTGAGCGAAGCACATCCGTCGACCGAGCTGCCCAGACTCTGGAGCGTCGGAATGTGGGAGAACCAGCGAGGCTGGTTGAGCCCTACGGCGGATCGAGGATTCGGGGCAGCCGGACCACCGCCACGAGCGTTCAATCGGCTGCGCCGCCTGCCGCCATCTGCTGGGCATAGGCCAAGTTGTCCTCAGCTTGCTTCAGTATCTCGCGCCATGTCGGTATCGCTGGATTGGTTGCCGCCAGTGGTCTCGCGAGTTCAATTGCTTCGAGAAAATCGACAGCTGCAGCATCATGTTGGTTCATTCTTCCTCGAGCAGTGCCTCGGTTGGCGTAAGCGCTTGCAAGGTCCATCTGCATTGCGGGTCGCCATTGATCGCCGAGCGTCTTGCGCAAGGTTGTCATGAACTCAATCGAAAGGTCATAGTCAGTGATTGCCCCAGCCAGATACCGCTGTCCGTAGCGTTGCTTGAGGTTGCCGCGGTTGAAATACGCCTGCGCCAAATGATGCTGCATTGCGAGCGGCCAGCGCCCGCAGAGCTTTTCGCGGAGCATTTCGAGGAGCTTGAGCGCGTGACTCAGGTCGATCATTGCGCCTGGTAGATCGCACAATCTCTGGCGTAGACTCCCGCGATTCATGTAGACCTGTGCGCGATCTTTTTCCATGCTTGGCGTTATATTTTCGCCCAAAGCATCTTTCAGATAGTCTCGAATTTCTAGCGAGCTGTTGTGGTCAGCGAGGGCTTCGATGAGGTCCGACGGGTCGCTCAGCGCTGTGCGGGCATTGCCGCGATTTTCATATATTGCTGCCAGGTGATTACGCATCGCTGGCGGTGCTTGGTCGCCGAGGTGCTTGAACAATGGCGCGAGGATGTCGATTGCCCGCCCGTAGTCGGCAATAGCTCCTGGAATATTGCCCTGGTCGTAGTGGGCAACCCCGCGATCCGAGTAGACGCCGGCTAAATCGTTTTGCTTTGTCGGGTCGGAGCTGAGCACTTGTGTTGATTCGTACCCAGCAATCACGGAGTCGTACAGACGCATAGCATCGGCATGGTGAGCAAAAAAATAGGCGGAAACAGCCGCGATGTGCTGATAGGGCAGCGCTATCCAGTCTGCCGGCCAACCGTCGATTGGCTGCCATTGTGCAAGTTGCGCTGCTGCTTCCGCAGCCCGCCGAGCATCAGCTGCGGACGCATAGAGGCCAACTAGGTCGGCTAGGGTCCCGCCGAGCAGGGCTAGTGTCGGCACGTCTGTTTTGGCGGCGGCGTCCAGCGCCCGGCCCAGCTCGCTAGCGAGTAGGTTCAGGGCCAGGATCTGGTCACGCGGGTCCAGGTCCGTGATGCGGCCCGAGTTGCGCCAGTCGGTGAGGATTTGGCGCAGTGTTGTGCGGAAGGCAGCGGCCTGGGTATCGTCTTTGTGCTGCGCGGCGAGTTCTTCGACCGCGATCTCGTGCCACGCGCGCTGGGAGAACTCGCTGGCGGGCGGCATGGCCGGCGGGGTCACCCGCTCAATGATGGCATGGGGATCGCGGGCGCGGGCGAGGTCCTGCTCGGTGCAGGGCTCATCGAGCCGGCGCGCGATCTCCAGCAGCAGTTCTTCCAGGAAGCGGGCGCCCTGGTAGCTCGCTATCGCCAGTGCCTGCCGCAGCGCGCCGTCCAGTTCATCGAAACGCTTGCGGATGAGCTGGTGATGATCGAGCAGGGCGATCTTCAGCAGCTGCCGGGCGCCGGACTCGGTGAGCGACCGGGTGCTATCGCGGCCGCCGAACAGGTGCGGACGGGTCCGCGCGTAGGCGACCAGGTCGACGACGAAGCCTGGGTTACCGCCAACCCGCTCCAGCAGCGCACCGGTCTGCCCGGCGGTGAGACCGGGCAGGGCGACGGTCAGGACTGCTCGCAGGTCGCTGGCTTGCAGGCGTTGCAGGGGCTCGACCCGGCAGCAGCCGGCACCGCGTCCGCCGCGTCTGTTGGCGATGCGCTCGCAGACGTCAGCGATGGAGCGGGGATCCGCACTGGCGCAGGGGGTCCGGGCCTCGCGGCGTTGCAGGTTCCACTCCTGCTCCCAGTGGGTGCAGAGCACCAGCAGCCGCCACGCACCGCATCCAGGTACAGGGCCTCGATGAAGCGCAGCGTGTCCGGGTCCGCCCAGTGGGCGTCATCCAGGATCAGGGCGCAGGGGATGCGGCGCTTGCGGGACTGTGCCTTGCCGTCGCTGCCCTGTTCGGCGGTGCCGCCGGCCCCGGCGGGCTGAGACAGGCCTCGAAACAGGTCCCGAAACAAGGCGAGCAGGTCTTCCACCGCGTCGCGGCGCTCGCTCGCCTGCTGCTTGGCGATGCCGGGCAGTGGGGCGTCGAGCTTGCGCCGCGCCTGGTTCAGCTCGTGGACGTCTAACCCGTACAGCGCGGCGCCGACGAGACCGGCGGAGAAGACAGTGGCCCAGATGGAGGCAGTGATGCGCAAGCCGTCGGTGGCCAGCTCTCGACCGTGGCGGGCGCGTACCAGCGGCTCCAGGTGCGGCGCAAGGTGCTCCTTGGCGTTGACCAGCCCGCAACTGGAGGCGGCGATGCCGCGCTCGTAGCGGCTGTAGGAAAAGCGCAGGCCCCACCAGAGCCAGGGGATGGCCGGGCGCGGGCCGTCGGAGGGCGCGAATGCCGGGTTTACGGACAGTGTGTGCCCGGCGATGTCGAGGCTGTCCGGCCAGTAGCCGGCGGGCTCCGTGGCGTCGCGCTCGGTGCTAAGCCATTCGAAGAATGCCTGCACCAAGCGGGTCTTGCCGAGACCGGTGTCGGCGGTCCAGACGAGGAACTGGGGCTCGCCGGTCTCGACCCGTTGCCAGGTCTGTTGCAGTAGTTCGAGCTCGGCGGTGCGGCCGACGAAGGGGGTAGGTTGCTGACCGGTGCCGTTCATTTCTCTACGCCGTCCTCTGTTGCGATGGCATTCGCTGCCATCGGTGTATCCGTCAACAAGGCCGGGCAGTTTACCTTGATCTTGGCGATCTGTGCTCAAATCGCCCGGTTGTCGATGTGCACCTCGCCGAAGGCGACGCGCATGCACTTACGCCGATTGCCTCCAGCATCCGCTCGGATTTGTTGACCATGGACTTGCCAGAGGGGATGGGGCTATTCTGGTTGTGTCTAGACTCACCCTATTGACTAGGCATTCTACCCAGGCATCCCACCCAGCCACCTGTTGACGCAGGCTCATGAGCATGGCAGACCGATTCCCACATTCAAGACAGGGCCCGTTTCGCGCCGATCAGTTGCAGGATGGCGATCGCTATGAGCTAACGGACGGGCGTCCGATCTACTGCGCCCCGTCGGGTGCGGCGCATGCCAATCGCAACCTCAGCGGCGGTTCGGTGCTGGAGACCGATCCGGCTGTCGACTGGGCCGGCGTCGATGCCGGGTTCGCCCCTCAGCCTGGTACCTTGCGCGCACCGAATGTCGCCATCGGGTCGATCAGCGTCAGGGCTACGAAGACCTGGATGCCGTACTGGCGGAAGGCAAAAAAGACGGTATTGCCGATGGTCAGGCGCGGGCGGTCTTGCATCTGCTGCGCCGTCGTGGTCTGACAGTCTCAACGGAACTGGAGCAGCGCATTATGGCATGCCGCGATCCGAATCAGCTCGACGAATGGCTATTCGCAGCCACTCAGGTGGCTCGTGCGAAGGATGTCTTCGATGCTGACTAAATTCCTGCGTCGGGAGCGCCAGCCGATGCGGGGTTGCAACAACAACGACTGAGGACATCAACCGATGCTACTGAATCTACCCGGCGATGTTTGGGCCATGCTGATCATCTTGGCTCTGTTCCTGCTGTTGCCGCTGCTGATCATCTATCTGGGCTATCGGGCCATTCGCTAGGTTGCGCCGATTGAGGGCGGCGCTCAGCCGGTGCCGAATAGGTCCTTGACCAGCTGTACCGTGGTCTGCCGCCCTAGCTCACCGATCGCGGTGGTCAGGGGTATCTCTTTGGGGCAAACGCGCACGCAGTTCTGTGCGTTGCCGCAGTCGCTCAAGCCGCCTTCGGCCATGATGGCGTGTAGGCGCTCGACCTTGTTGTTTTGGCCTGTGGGGTGGGCATTCATAAGCCTGACCTGCGCCAACGGGGCAGGGCCGACGAAGCTTGAGCCGATCTCCTGTTGCGCTCGGCCAGGGTCGTCCTTGGACCCCCTGAACTGCGGGCAGGCGGCCATGCAGCAGCCGCAGCTCATGCAGCGGCTGTAGAGATAGTTGGCGGCCCAGGCCGCGGGCGAGATGCGCGGGGCGCGCTCGTGGTTGTCCCAGTGGCCGTCGATCTGTACCCAGGCCTTCACCCGCTTGAGATTATCTAACAATCGGGAGCGGTCGACCATCAGGTCCCGCACCACCGGAAACTTCGGCAGGGGCTCCAGCCGGATGGGCGCTTTTAGGTCGTCGATCAGCGCCGAGCAGGCCGGTTGCGGCCTGCCGTTGATCAGCATGGCGCAGGCGCCGCATACCTCTTCCATGCAGTTGTGCTCGAAGGCCACCGGGTCGACCCGCTCGCCGTCGACGGTGATCGGCTGCGCGCGCAACTCCATCAACACCGAGACGACATTCGCACCCGGGTGCGCCGGCACCGCGAAGCTTTGCCAATAGGGGCTCGCGCCGGGTTCATTCTGACGGCGGATGCGCAGTTCGACGGTTGCCGGTCTCTGTGTGTCGCTCATGTCATCAACCTATTGGGGAAGGGCCAAGGGCGGAGGGCCGAGCGCCAAGCGCCATGATCCCGGCCTTCGGCCCTTCCGCCCTTGGCGCTCTCTTCATCGATAATCCCGCGGATGTTCCGGTTGCAGCAGGCTCAGGTCTACCGGCTCGAAACCGATGCGTGGCCCGTCCGGGCCCTGATCGGCGACGGTGGTTTTCAGCCAGTTTGCGTTCTTGGCCTTCCATTGTTCCCGATAGGCCTCGAATTCCGGGTCGCCGGGGTACTTGCCTTTCGGAATCGGGAGTTCGAATGCGGGCTTAAAATGGGCGCCTCGGCATTCGTCCCGCGCACGTGCGCTGGCGGTGATGACCTGAGCGAGTTTGACCATGTCGAGCACATGCCGCGCATGGGCCAGACTCTGGTTGGCCCAGGCGTTGTTGTCCGACAGGTCGAGCTGGGAGAAGTGCTGTTCCAACTCGATCAGCGCACCGGCCGCGGCATCGAGTTCCGCGTTGTCACGTACGACACCGACCTTGGCCGTCATTAGCGCACCGAGTTCATGGTGCAACCGGTAGGGGTTTTGATCGCCGCTTGAGCGCATAAAGCGCCGATTGATGTCGGCCTGACGCGCGACCTCAGCGTCGAAGGCTGCAACCGGCTCGGTCTCGCACGCCGTCTCAAGCCCCGCCAGATAGCTGGTCACGGCATCGCCAGCGACGCGCCCGGAGTAAGACGCCGACAACAACGAGTTGGCGCCGAGCCGGTTGGCACCATGATAGGCATAGTCGCACTCGCCGCACGCATAGAGGCCGGGGATGCTGGTGGCGTGGTTGCGCGGGCTGTCGGGCTTGATGCCGCCGCTGGCCTCGTCCTTCTCGAAGTCCACCCAGAGCCCGCCCATTGCATAGTGCGCGGCCGGAAAGATCTCCATCGGCGCGTCTAGCGGGTCTTGGCCGGCGAACTTGCGATAGATCGACAGAATCGCGCCGAGCCGGGCGGAGACGAAGTCGCGATTGAGGTGGGTCAGATCCAGATAGACCCGGTCTTGGTGTTCATCCGCACCGCCAACGCCCAGCCCCAGCTCGCGGGTCACCTTCCAGATGGCGCGCGAGGCGATATCTCGCGGTACCGTGTTGCCGTAGGCGGGGTACCAGTCTTCGAGGAAATAGAAGCGCTCCGACTCCGGTATGCTTAGAGGCTCGCGGCGATCGGCGGGGTCCTTCGGCACCCAGATGCGACCGCCCTCGCCGCGGGCGGCCTCTGACATCAATCGCGTCTTATCTTCCCCCAGCATCGCGGTGGGGTGGAATTGAAAGAACTCGGCGTTGGCAAAGCGTGCGCCCTGTTGATAGACGCGGCTCGCGGCGGCGCCGGTGGAGTTGGTGGAACAGGTGGTCTTGGGCGCGTAGATCTGCCCCAAGCCGCCGGTGGCGAGCACCACGGCGTCGGCGCGAAACGCTCGCACTTCCAGGCTGCGCAGGTCCATCGCGACGATGCCGCGGCAGACGCCGTCGCTGTCCTTAACGATGGACAGGAACTCCCACCACTCATATTTCTCGACCTTGCCCTCGGTCTCCAGTCGGCGCACCTGCTGGTCGACGCCGTAGAGCAATTGCTGGCCAGTGCTGGCACCGGCAAAGCAGGTGCGCTTGTTCTTAACGCCGCCGAACAGGCGCTGATCCAAGAGCCCCTCCGGCGTGCGCGAGAAGGTCACGCCCATGCGCTCGAAGGTGTGGATTAGCCCCGGCGCGTCCTCGCACATGGACTTGACCGGCGGCTGATTGGCCAGGTAGCTGCCGCCTTTGATGGTATCAACGATGTGCTGCTGCACGCTGTCGCGCTCGCCCTTCATGTCCAGCACCGCATTAATGCCGCCCTGCGCGCAGACCGAGTGCGAGCGCATCACCTCGAACAGCGAGAACAACTGCACCCGATGGCCGGCCTCGGCTAGGGTCAGCGTTGCCCACAGGCCGCCGAGCCCGCCGCCGATGACGATGACCTGACGCCCGCTCATAACACAACCTCCAGACCAGACGCCGTCAAAAAGCCGATCAGCCCATGTAGGCCAAGCGCCGCGAGCAGCATCCCAAATCCGGCGCACAACCAGGCGAAACGCCGCTGCGCATCAGCGCTGGTCGTGAGCCCCCAAACGATGGCGGCGGTGGACAGGCCATTGGCGAGATGGAACACCGCCAGCAGCAGCCCCGTCAGATAAAGCGAGAACAGCATCGGCTGCGATAGCGCCGCCTGCATGTGGCCAAACAGGTCGACGCGAATGGCCGGGTCGATGAGCCCGGCGATACGTGTCAACCCAAGGTGTAGCAGCAAAAACAGGATCAGACCGATACCGGAGAGGCGTTGCAGCCAGTAAAAGCGGTTGCGGGCGTAGTCATAACGCAGCGGCTCCGCGCGGCCGCTGCCGATAATGATCAGGCCGTAACCGGCATGAAACAGCAACGGCAGGGCGATGAAGACAATCTCGATGATCGGCAGATAGTTGAGCCCCTGCAATGCGCCGACCACCTGCTGGTTATAGTGCTCAGCGCCCAGGCGTGACTGCGAGTTCTCCCACAGATGAAAAACAAGGAAGGCGCCAACTGGCACCAGTCCGATCAAAGAGTGCACGCGGCGCAACAAAAAATGACGATTTTCGATGGAAGCTGACATAGCGGCCCTACGGATGTTTATGATTTGAGCATAGCCGCTGGATCAGTCCGCAACCTTGACGGCGCTCACTGTATTGGAATATTCGCATTAACTAAAGCCTATGCAAAGCGTCGCATCAGAAGATTGGCGGACGGCGAGATTCCGGCGCTGCCGGGTTTGGGGCCTTCCCCGACTCGCCACCAACGCCGGACTGTGGCAGGATCACTCGCCCGAACAACTTCGTGGAGATAGGCCGCAATGCGACTCGGAATTGACCGTCTGCTTGCTGAGGGTGAACTGCGCAAACCGCTGCAAGGCCGCCGCGTCGCGCTGCTTGGCCATCCCGCCTCCGTCAATCATGTCGGGCGCCATTCGCTTGACGCGCTCATTGCCCTCGGCGGGCTCGACATCACCGCCGCCTTTGGCCCGCAACACGGCATGCGCGGCGACAAGCAAGACAACATGGTGGAGTCCGGCGATTATACCGACAGGCTGCACGGTATCCCGGTGTTCAGCCTGTATGGCAACGTGCGCTATCCGACCGACGCCATGTTGGATACCTTCGACCTGCTGCTGGTGGACCTGCAAGACATCGGCACGCGCATCTATACCTATGTCACCACGCTGGCCTATGTGCTGGAGGCCTGCGCCAACCAAGACAAGGCGGTCTGGGTGCTGGATCGACCCAACCCGGCCGGTCGTCCCATTGAGGGCAGCATCCTAGAGCCAGGCTGGGAGAGTTTCGTCGGTGCCGACCAATTGATCATGCGCCACGGTTTGACCTTGGGTGAGCTGGCGCAATGGCTGGTCAAGCACAAGGGACTTGAGTTGGAGTTCAGCGTGGTCGCGATGGAAGACTATTGCCCGGATGCCGGTCCCGGTTATGGCTGGCCGCGGGATGAGATCCCCTGGGTCAATCCGAGCCCGAACGCCGCCAGCCCGAACATGGCGCGCTGCTTCCCAGGCACCGTGTTGCTGGAAGGCACAACGCTGTCCGAAGGCCGCGGCACCACAATCCCGCTGGAGGTCATGGGCGCGCCCGAGATCGACATCCGTGCGCTGCTCAAGCGCATGGAGTCGCTGCAGTCGGCATGGATGCAAGGCGCCCTAGTGCGCTGCTGCGGCTTCGAGCCGACCTTCCACAAGCACCAGGGCCAGCTCTGCCAAGGCATCCAGATCCATACCGACAGCATTCACTACCAACACCAGCGATTTACGCCCTACCGGCTGACGGCCCTATTTCTGAAGGCGCTGCGTCTTGAATATCCAGACTATGCCATCTGGCGCGACTTCGCGTACGAATATGAGGCGGATCGTCTCGCCATCGATTTGCTTACCGGCGGTACCTTCTTGCGCGAATGGGTCGACGACAGTGCCGCCGAACCCGCCGATCTCGACGACCGTCTGCAACCGGACGAGGCGCTCTGGTGCGAGCAGCGCAGGGCCTTTTTACTTTACTGACGGCGGCGCCTGTGATGGGCGGGCGACCTTGATCGTCGGCCTGTCCCGCCCGCCTGGGACATCGAGACATCGCCAAGCCTTGACGAATCGCTCTTAACCCGCTTTAATAAGCGGCTTCGTCGCAGCGCCAACCTGCGACGCGGCTCATCGATATCGGTCGACGATGAAGCAAAGGCTCCGCCTCGCGGGGTCGCACCCGCAACCACAACTGGCCCACATTAGGCCCAGGTAGCTCAGTTGGTAGAGCAGAGGACTGAAAATCCTCGTGTCGGCAGTTCGATTCTGTCCCTGGGCACCATACTCTCCAGGCCGCATCTCTAAGACCGGCTTCCGTTTTCCCCCAGCCGTTTTCCCACTAGTCAAACGCCTGCTGAAGATCTGTGCGCAGGCCATCTCTGCAAGTGAACTGTCTCTTGGGCAGCCGCTTTCGACCCTTGTTGAACCTTCTGTAAGGCGAGCGAGCGACAGCGAGACCCTCCGCAACCTGTGTTGCCTCAGACCTCTCAGAAAGACTAGAAAATCGCCTCAGTTCGTGAGCGGTCTTATCGCTGGCGCAATCGTCATCGTGCGGTAACTCAATGACGACAACGATGTTTGGTTTGCCCTCTTCATCGCCGCGGCCAAAGTTGCCGCATCCGCGAAGAAAAAGGCCCCCAAGCGGCCTAGTCCCAGCTCAGTGCGCCGCCGGTCTGATACTCGGTGACGCGGGTTTCGAAGAAGTTCTTTTCCTTTTTCAGGTCCAGCACCTCGGACATCCAGGGGAAGGGATTGGTTGCGCCTGGGTATTGCTCGGGCAGGCCAATCTGCGCGCAGCGGCGGTTGGCGATGAAGTGCAGGTACTCCTCGAACATCGGCGCGTTTAGGCCAAGCACGCCGCGCGGCATGGTCTCGTGGGCGTATAAGGACTCCAGCTCCACCGCCTCGCGGATCATGGTCACCAATTCCTGTTTGAAGGACTCGCTCCACAAATGTGGGTTTTCGATCTTGATCTGGTTGATGACGTCGATGCCGAAATTCATGTGCATCGATTCGTCGCGCAGGATGTATTGGAACTGCTCGGCGGTACCGGACATCTTGTTGCGCCGCCCCATGCTCAAGACCTGTACGAAGCCGACATAAAAGAAGATGCCCTCGAAAATGATGTAGAAGGCCACCAGCTCGCGCAGCAGGCGCTGGTCGTTCTCAGGTGTGCCGGTTTGAAAGTGCGGGTCGGCCAGGTATTGCGTGAAGGGCAGCGCCCATTCGGCCTTGCGCGCCACCGACGGCACCTCGCGGTACATGTTGAAGATCTCGCCCTCATCCAGACCCAGGCTCTCGACCGCGTATTGATAGGCGTGGGTGTGCAGTGCCTCCTCAAAGGCCTGACGCAGCAGGTACTGGCGGCACTCCGGATTGGTGATATGGCGATAGACGGCCAGCACCAGATTATTGGCCACCAGCGAGTCGGCGGTAGAGAAGAAGCCAAGGTTGCGTTTGATGATGGTGCGCTCGTCATCGGTCAGGCCGTTCGGGTCCTTCCAGAGCGCAATGTCCGCATTCATGTTGACCTCTTGCGGCATCCAATGGTTGGCGCAGCCGTCGAGGTATTTCTGCCAGGCCCAGTCATACTTGAAGGGTACTAGCTGGTTGAGATCGGCATGGCAGTTTATGATCTTTTTGTCATCCACGCGGATGCGCCCGGCACCCATTTCCAGGTCTTCTAGCCCTGTGCGACCGCCTTGGGCGTTGTCGTCGGCGGTCGCTGCCGATTGCCTGCGTGCGCCAAGACCCGGCTGCGGCTCGTCGAGCAGCGAGCGCTGTGCCGGCATTGGATTAGGGTTGACCACCGGCGCGGCGCCAGCGGTGCTCATCAGGACCTCGTTGGCAACGACGCCCTGTCCTGGTCGGACATGGCCATCGGTGCCGCGGGCTTGCAGGCGGTCGACGCTTGCCGGCAACTCGAAGTTGTCGTCTTGCTGATCGGCGAACGCGCCGTCGATCCGTGGCGGTGCCGTTCGGGCCGGTGCGTTTCGAGGCCGCGGCTTGACGGTGGCGAGTGGATCGTCCCAGTTCAACATTAAAGATCTCCAGTTGGTTTGATTGTGGTTGTGTGGTTCTCGGCTCTGTGCCGCAAACCGTGACCAAGTTGCGGTCGATCAAAGCCAAGGGGCGGGGTTGTTAGGCTACAATCTCCGCTTTAGCCGACCCTGCCGCTTTTCTCGGACTCTCATGCCTATGATTCAAAAACTCGACGTCGACCAACCCTCCTGCATTGGCTGCGGCACCTGCTGGGTCTCCAATCCGGAACTGTTTCGCGAGGACAGGCTCGATGGCGAACTCAAGGCGGCCGCCACCGGCAACATCACTGTCGATGAGGCGCGGTTGCGGTTGATCGCCGAGGGTTGCCCGACCCTGTCGATTCATCTGATCGATGAGGACGACCAGATCATCTTCCCGACCGCCGAGCAGCTGCACGCGCGCGATCATGCCGCGGATTGGTAACACCGCGGGCTTCGCTTCACGCAGCGCGCCTCGAGCGCCGACCATTGCGAGTTGCGCGATGCCATGACCGCTCCGAGGTTGCATCGGTCGCATGCTAGCCTAGCGGCTCCCGCGGCGGCGGGACATTGCTGGCGCCGGAGCGAGCCGGCCCGCAGCGCAAGTCAGCCTGAGAGATGAGCCAGTAGCTGACGCCCAGCCCGAGCACCACGGCGCCGATACCCAGGAGGTCCAGGGCCGTGTATTCGTCCATATCCAAGACGATGATCTTGCGTGCGACCGCCATCACGGCGGTGGCCACGACCAGCTTCACCGGAAACACGTCGGAACGGATGTAGAGCGTGATGTTGGCGAAGATCTCGTAGGCGATCAGCACCGCCAGGAAGGCGCCGAAGGTCTTGACGATGTCCGGAACCATGAAGAAGGGCGGCGTCGTCATGCTCAGGTAGATCGTGTAGATGACGCTGATGACGCCCTCCAGAATGACCACGACCATGGCGATGGCCAGCACATAGGTCGCCAGGTGCATGATGCGATGCAGTACCCGCAGCACCGGATCGGATGCCTGTGTCGACAATTCTTGATGGCCGTTGTGATTTTGCTCCAAGGGCGGTTCGTTCATTGCGGTCCCTGCCGTGTGCGCGTCAATTTTTTCCTGGTGCCGCGGCGCTCGGTTGTCGATATGGGGAGCGGGGAGCCTCCCAAGCGGTCGCCGGGCCGCCCCTCGGCCACCTAGGCGCAGCAGCAGGGTACCAAAGGCAACCGTGATGACCAGACCGATTAGGACCATCGCCACCCGTGCATAGTCCGGTAGTTGCCACCATGGGATGCCTGTCCCGGATGCGTCTGCGGCCATCTCGTGTCCTCTAGGTCGTGGTGATGCCTGCGTGCGCGGCGCGATTCCAACCGCTTGCGCGGCATGGGTTCGATCTTGGTCAATCTGGCTTGGTTCGTCGGTCGTCGGCGCATAAAGTGTCCTCCGTCCGCATCGGTTGCAGGGGCGCGTGATTGTTCGGCAGTCTGGTGTATTCGCCTTGCAGTGCCGGGGAACCATCGCTGCCTAGGTCGCCGTCGATCACCGGCATTAGCAGTCCATAGGCGACACGCCAGCGTGTCGTGCCGACCATGACGGCCGCCGATTTGGGGTTCAGTTTCACGACCTCGCCAAAACGTTCGTGTCCGTGGCGGTCCTTAAAGGCCACTCGGTCACCGACGCTTAGGCTGTTGCGGTCCAGCTTACGTCGGTCTTGCGCGGCAATCTCTATATCCTGGTTGTCGACATTGATCAGATAGAACTGGATATTCCAGCGCTTACCGTCGCCGATGTTTTGCACCAGCGCGCGCGTTCGCCTGATCTCAAGCAAGCGTGCTTCCAGCAATCGGTTCTCCTGCTCATCGAACCAAGTCAGTGTCTGTCCAACACGCAGCACCTGTTTGACCTTGCGGATGCGAGCGGGGTCTTCAAGCTGGTTGCGGATTGCGGCATTCAGCCGATGCAATTCGAACAGGCTGGCCTGGTTCAGTGCGTCGAGGATGGCGTTGTAGTTCATCGTTAAGCACCGTCTCCGTTGTCGTCGCTGGTGGCTGCCTGATATGCGTGTATAAACGGAATCAGCCCCGCCGAATGTAATACGGCCTGCTGCTCCGGCTCCAACGACCGGGCATCTAGAAGGAAACCATAGATCGATACTATCCAGACCCTTGGGTTATCGGTAAGTCGTGACGGGAGCGTCCAGTCGGGATCGAAGGCTATGTCGTCGGCGGTGTGCGGTCGCCCGCACTTAAGGCCGATCAAACCCCCTGAGCTGTTGGTTAACCCAGCCCATATCGTAGGCATCGGGATCGAACTCACCACCAATCCACTCCTTAAGCTCTTCGTGCTCCGAATGCGTCGGGTCCTTGATCGCATCCAGAAAATTGTAATATCCCCAGAGTCCGCCAACGTCTTCTGGCGGGCATGCGCCTTTGGCCTTGATACAAGCCGGAAGTGCCTTGCCGGGTTCCGGCGGCAACACCTTCTCCAGTAAGATCACATGCTCCCAGCCGTCGCCAAAATCGTATTCGTAGCGTATGGAATCCTTCTCGCGGACAAGAAGCCGGTCTAGCCTCACCCCCTTTTCGTCCGTGACGTCATCCATCCCGAAGTTCGGGTCAGCCACGCCATACTCACGTCCAGCAGCCGTGAACTGATGCAGATGATAGTCCGACCAACCCATCACGACCTGAAGCACGCTATGCAACTCGGGCAGCGTGACTGAACTGGCGATGAGCAAGCGCCGCCAGATGGGTGGTTTGGACCCCTTCAGAGTCACCTTCAATTGATAGACTTTCCGTGCTGTCTCTGGCATTGGTTAGAACCTCAATGATGTCGATAGCAAGATCTCAACGTCGCCTCAATTCGCTTTATTAGTTCGCTTCATTGGTAGAGCCTCTCGAAGCCCTCAATGCTAAAGCCATTCATGCGCTGTTTTCTAATGAGAATCACGGGTACGCCTTTCGCCCGCATTTTTTGATAGTCCGAGTATCTCGTTCCCACGCTCCAGCGTGGGAACGAAGTGCCGCCGCTCCCACGGCGAGTCCTATTCGAGCTTATCGCCTACGCGACGCTGGAGCGTCGTGATTCGCTCCCACGCTAGAGCGTGGGAGCCAGAAAGTCATTATACCCATCGCATCTCCGCGGCTCTCCGCGGAGGCCGGCAGTCCCAGCCAGCGCTGGGCATTTCACACATCGAACTACAAACTTCTCCTATTGGCAGCTCTCACACTCCGGATCCAAAATTGAACAAGCCGCCGGCGCGCTAGCACCCTTCCCAGACCCATTCGATTTGCCCTTATCCATACTGATGTAACTCCCCCCAACCGCCGACAACCGATTCGACTTGCTCGCATCGTTCATCGTCGATTTCTCGACATGGGTGGCGCCCATCGAGCGCAGGTAGTAAGTCGTCTTCAACCCGCGCACCCAGGCGAGTTTGTACAGGTTGTCGAGCTTCTTGCCGTTGGGCTCGCTCATGTACAGATTCAGGCTCTGGGCCTGATCGAGCCACTTCTGGCGGCGGCTGCCGGCCTCCACCAGCCAGCGGGCGTCGATCTCGAAGGCGGTGGCGTAGGTCTGCTTGAGGTCGTCCGGGATGCGGTCGATCTGCTGCACGCTGCCGTCGTAGTATTTGAGGTCGTTAACCATGACGCTGTCCCAGATGCCGCGCTCCTTGAGGTCGGCGACCAGGTAAGGGTTGACGACGGTGAACTCGCCGGAAAGGTTGGATTTGACGAACAGGTTTTGATAGGTCGGTTCGATGGACTGGCTGACGCCGACGACGTTGCTGATTGTTGCGGTGGGCGCGATGGCCATGCAGTTGGAGTTGCGCATGCCGACGCTGATGACGCGATCACGCAGGCGCTTCCAGTCCAGGGTGCTGGCGCTGTCCATCTCCAGGTAGCCGCCGCGGCCCTCGGCCAGCAACCGGACGCTGTCGATGGGTAGGATGCCGCGGCTCCACAGGCTGCCGTCGAAGCTCTGGTAGCGACCGCGCTCCTCGGCGAGATCGGTGCTGGCCTCAATGGCGTAGTAGCTCAGGATCTCCATACTTTGGTCGGCGAACTGCACCGCGTCGGGGCTGGCGTAGGCGATGCCGAGCTTGTACAGCGCGTCCTGGAAGCCCATCAGTCCCAGACCGACCGGGCGATGGCGCAGGTTGGACTTGCGCGCCTGGGGCACGTTGTAGAAGTTGTAGTCGATGACGTTGTCGAGCATGCGCATCGCGGTTCTGACGGTGCGCTTGAGCTTGGTGGTGTCGAGCCCGCGCTCGCCGACGTGGTTGGCCAGGTTGACGCTGCCGAGGTTGCAGACGGCGATCTCTTGGTCGTTGGTATGCAGGGTTATTTCGGTACAGAGGTTGCTGCTATGCACCTGCCCGACGTGCTGATTGGTGTAACGCAGGTTGCACGGGTCTTTGAAGGCGATCCAGGGATGGCCGGTCTCAAACAGCATGGCCAGCATCTTGCGCCACAGATCGACGGCCTTGACTTGCTTGCCGACACGCATGTCGCCGCGCTGGGCGCGCTCTTCATAGGCCAGGTAGGCATCCTCGAAGGCCTGGCCGGTGAGGTCGTGCAAGTCCGGGGTCTCGTCGGGCGAGAACAGCGTCCAGTGCTGGTCCTCGGCGACGCGTTTCATGAACAGGTCCGGCACCCAGTTGGCGGTGTTCATGTCGTGGGTGCGGCGGCGGTCGTCGCCCGAGTTCTTGCGTAAATCAAGAAACTCTTCGATGTCGACGTGCCAGGTTTCGAGATAGGCGCAGACGGCGCCACGCCTTTTGCCGCCTTGATTGACTGCCACCGCCGTATCGTTCGCCACCTTCAGGAACGGCACCACGCCTTGAGACTTGCCATTGGTACCCTTGATGTGGGCGCCCATGCCGCGCACGCGCGACCAGTCGTTGCCGAGGCCGCCGGCGAATTTGCTGAGCAGGGCGTTGTCTTTGATGGCGCCGTAGATGCCGTCGAGGTCGTCCGGCACCGTGGTCAGATAGCAGGAGCTGAGCTGTGGGCGCAGTGTGCCGGAGTTGAACAGGGTCGGCGTGCTGCTCATGAAGTCGAACGACGACAGCAGTTCGTAGAACTCGATGGCGCGCTCTTCGCGGTCGATCTCGTTGATGGCCAGTCCCATCGCGACGCGCATGAAGAAGGCCTGCGGCAGCTCGAAGCGGATGCCGCCGGCGGTGTGAATGAAATAGCGGTCGTAGAGGGTCTGCAGGCCCAGATAGGTGAACTGCAGATCGCGCTCTGGCCGCAGGGCGGCGCCCAGGCGGGCTAGGTCGAATCGGCCGAGTTGCTTGTCGAGCAGTTCCAGGTCGCCAGCGCGTTTGATGTAGGCCGTGAAATAGTCCGGATAGCGATCCTGCATGTCGGCCTGAGTCTCGACGCCCAGACCTAAGTCCAGCAGGCCCAGCGCCTCGCGCCGCATGATGTCGAGCAGCAGCCGGGCAGCGGCCTGGCTGTAGGCGGGTTCTCGTTCGATCATCGCGCGGGCGGACATGACCAGCGACTGGCCAACGTCGGCCTCTTTGACGCCGTCGAACAGGTTACGCAGGCTATCTTTGAGGATGGCTTCGGCGTCGACGCCGTCGAGATCTCGGGCGGCCTCGTCCACCAGCCGGGCGAGCCGCTCGGTGTCCAGCGGCCGGGTGCTACCGTCGGCGAGCGTGATGTTGAGGCCGTGCTGTTTGACCGGTGCGGCGGCGGCGGCCTTCTCAGCGCGCTCGCGGGCGCGCGCCTCGCGGTAGAGCACATAGTCGCGCGCGACCTTGTGCTCCCCGGCGCGCATCAGCGCCAGTTCCACTTGATCTTGTACGTCTTCGATATGTACGGTGCCGCCGCCGGGCAGACGGCGCGTTAGGGCCGTCGTGACTTGCTCGGCGAGTTGATCCACTGTGTGGTGGATGCGGCTGGAGGCGGCGGCATTGCCGCCCTCAACGGCGAGGAAGGCCTTGGTCATCGCGACCTTAATCTTGTTGGGATCGAAGTGGGTGACCTTACCGTTGCGGCGAATGACTTGGACCTTGCCTGGCTGATGGGCGGCGATGTCGGCCGAGTGCTGCTCGGCGCTTACCGGTCGCGCCGCCTGCTTTGTTGTCTGATGGCTCGCCCGGTTTTCCGCCCCTTTGTCCTTTGGGTGATGAGGTTCGGTCTGGATCGCGTTTGCGACGGTCGTCTCAGACAGAGTCGAGTTGTCCCTGTTGGTCGCGTCGGTCATAGGTCGGTCTCCTTGGAGCGTGTCGGTGGCGAAGCGGGCCGCGGTCTTATTCCGGCGGTCCATCCAGCAGGCTAAGGCGAGGCTGGGTGGAGAAGGGTAAGCCTTCTGGGCGCAATATATACGCTGCCGATATACTGTCAACCACTACATCTTGTGGTAAAGCTGTGGAAAAGCCTGCGTATGATCGGTGCGTAGCCTGTGGATAAATCGGTCGCGACAGCAGTTTGGGAGGCGCCGTTGCTTGATTGAGCTGTGGATAGGTGATTACGCCGACCGCCGGCTAAGGTGCGTGGCGTCGGCGCGGGTGGCGACCGGTCATCTGACGAACGGTCGGAGATGAGGTCTTGTCGCGCCCAATTGGAGCTGCCCAGCATCGGCGATGCTGACGTGCGGTGGAGCTGGAGCAGGATTAGGGTAAGGAGGTCGGTCGCGGGAGTGCCGATGAACCTGGCGAGGCAGTGCTTCGGAAAGACGAGTTCTAGTTGACGTCAACGACGAAATATTTGGACGGTGTCTGGCGTTGCAGTTCGACCTGACCAGAGTAGGTGCGGGTCTCGCCGGGTTGCATCTCGGGGATGTCGACCGGACTGACCGTTTGCTCTCGGTCGAGCCGCACGGCGCCGGTTTGCAGCCCGGATGCGTCGAACAACACGATGTCGACCTTCGGCAATATCGGGCCGGTGCGCGTGTTTTCGAGCACGGTGCTGAACTCGATGGTCTTGGCATCGCCGACGCCGGACCGCACGAAGGTGATGTTGCGCACGTATTGATCGTTAATGTCGATCTGGCGGTTCGTGATCAGCTCCGCGACACCGGGGATCCGGTTTGCGAGCAGGATGCGCAAATCGTTGTTCATCTCTGTGACCTTTTCCCGCGCGCGGGCCAGTTCGCCCTCTGCCTGGCGCAGCTCCAGCGTCGACTGCCGTGCGTCGCCGTAGTATTGCTGCATCTTGAAAAAGATGACCACGGTGGCAACCGACAGCCCCACCAGCGTAACTAGCAAAACCACGACCACAAACATCATGCGTTTAAGCTTACGCTTTTGCTCGCTACTGCCGGAGGAGCGGTGGCTGCGCGAGTGGCGCCGGCTCACTCGCGGTCGCGTTATTGGTTGCGCCATCGGTGCTGGCGGCCCGTCCGAATCGGTATTGTTGGCGCCGGAACGGGTCCATTCGCTATTTCTATAATCGCTCACGAGAGATTGGTCTCCAACGTCCTGATAGGCGGGTTCGCATGGCTCTTGGGCCGGGGGAGGCGCGGCGTGGTGTTGCTTGCTCTTTGTGCTGCTTCAGGTCAGGCAAACACCGACATGCGCCGCAAAGGGCCATTGCACGATTGTACTGGTTAGGCTGGTTGGTCCTTGGGCCGACGCGCGTGCCCTTGCCTGACCAGTTTACGCGTCCGCAAAGATCAGGCATAACTGAGCCCCAAAAAACCTAAACCGGCAGAGCCGGAATTGTTGTCGTGCCAATACTCGACAACGACAACGAAAACCCTTAGACGGTTTGTTCAAAACTTGCCGAGTAAGTAGCCCATCATTGTACGACCATCAAGGATGTTAGGTAAATGCCGCACCTGCTGGGCGGGTTTGTCCACAACCATGCTTGCCGAGTGGAAGCTTGGGGCGATGTCGGTGAGACAGCGCCTTGATCCGATGCGATACTTCTCGGCGAGTTCTCGGCGATGAAGACCTGAACCTTGCTTCAGGGCGTTAGCTCTTGGGGCGTTTTCCAGGGGCCGATCACGCCGTGCCATGTCAGGTCGCGGCCAGATGCCGCGACGCAGCAGGCCAAGTGCGGGCAAGCCTTGCCGTTCTTGGCGGACCCTTAATTCGCGCAAAAACAATAGACGGAGGATACCAATGAAAGTGAAAGATGCGATGAGCACGAGCACGCGTTCGGTAAAACCCGAGACCAAGGTGCTGGAACTGGCGTCACTGATGTGCCTGTATCGATTTCACGGTCTGCCAGTCGTCAATGACGACAATAGACTGGTTGGCGTGATCGCGGAAAAAGATGTGTTGCATAGCCTTTTTCCCAAGATTGAGGACATGATTGCGCACGGCATGGCCACGGTGGACATGGATCGGGAGATGGGCCGTTACGGCGAGGTGCTGGAGCAGTCGGTCAGCGCACTGATGACGCCGAACCCGGTGGCCGTCGACCCGGAGATGCATTTGCTGCGGGCGGCTACGGTGATGGTGCGCCACAATTTTCGGCGAATACCGGTTGCCGAGGAAGGCAAACTGGTCGGCATGTTGACGCTGGGTGATGTGCACAAGGCGATCTTTCACGCCAACATGACGGGTATGCTTAACGCCGACTAGCGGCGGACAATCTTGTGGAGTTGGCGGCTTTTCGCCGCTGGCTGCAATCCGTTCCGGCGTGCTTTAGGCGTGCCAAGAGCGCGGATCGCACAACAGCCGAGTCATGGGAGAACAGCATGAAGACGAACACATCGCCCCTAGTCGGGCGCGGATCACCGGCCTCTCTGTCGCGTCTGTCGCGAGGCCCCGTTGATCGCGGACACAGAACCCGGAACCTCGCAACCCGCAACCTCCTGAGATCAAGATTGTTGGGGCTGGGGTTGATCGCGCTCTTCGCCGTGCTGGCGGTGATCGCCGCATCTGTGGTCGCGTCACCGGGTACGTCACGGGCCGAAGTGGCGCAATCGGAGTATGACGAGGTCATGCGGCTCGATGCGAACCTGGACAACGGCCGACGCGTCTATCTGGCCTGCGCCGTTTGCCACCTGCCAGAGGGCTGGGGCAGTCTCGATGGCAGCTATCCCCAGATCGCCGGCCAGCTTCGCACCGTGATCATCAAGCAACTCGCGGACTTTCGCGCCGGCAACCGCGACAACCCGCTGATGTATCCGTTTTCAGTGCCTAGTATCATTGGCGGAGCACAAGAGATCGCGGATGTAGCCGCCTATGTGGCGCAGTTGCCGATGTCGCCGCACAATGCCGTCGGCCCCGGCAACAGGCTGGCGCTCGGCGAGCAACTCTATGTCGACAATTGCGCCGATTGTCATGGTGCGGCTGGCGAGGGTGATTTGGGTGAGCACATTCCTGCCATTGCCGGCCAACACTGGCCTTATCTGATGCGCCAGTTCGACCAGATCCGCGGCGGGCAGCGCAAGAATGCCGACCCAAAGATGCGCGAGCAGATTGAGGGTTTTACCGCCGAGCAGCAGGCCGCGGTGCTGGACTACAGCTCGCGCTTACGACCGCCAGCACGCAAGCTGGCCGACGACGGCTGGTTGAATCCTGACTTTCCTGACTATGCGCGTGACGCCATGGTAATTCGGGCTTACTCTGCGCGGGTTCAACACAAGTTCGGCCGTTGCGGCTCGCCCGGTAAAGGGCCGAGGCAGCGCGGCGAATGAGGCCGTCCAGACGCTCGTCGCGTCGATCAGCGGCAGCGCGGAGGTGACCTCCGGGTTCGCCGGAGAAGGGGCTGTCTTGGTTATCGCAGCGACCTGGCCGCGGGCTCCTCGCCACCCATTGATCCCTGCGCCGACCCTGGGTATCGCGGCAAGCTATGCGCCCCGAGCAGCCGATAGATCATCGGCACCAGCAGCAACGACACTAGGGTCGAGAAGCTCAAGCCCCAGACAATCACCAGCGCCAGGGGTTGCAGCATCTCGGAGCCTTCACCCACGGCCAGCGCCAGTGGCAGCATGCCCACCACGGTGGTCAGCGTGGTCATCAGGATGGGCCGCAGGCGTAG
>Ga0207419_1001140_pt1 | contig 21032 bp, 17 predicted proteins | sample ElkSloMetagenome_4_FD_184723 | JGI IMG/M metagenome (GOLD analysis project Ga0207419, IMG submission 184723) | Hot spring microbial communities from Elkhorn Slough, Monterey Bay, USA - MD2A (version 2) | ecosystem: Environmental > Aquatic > Marine > Intertidal zone > Estuary: Microbial mat ...
TGCAAGTCCTGGAAAATGCTGAAGAAACGGATCCGGATTTTATGGCAGAATATGCCGGTAAAATAAAAGTATTTAAGAAACTTGTGAAAGATTGCCGTTTACGTACATGGCTTTTTCAGCGTAACTCTTACTCTTTTGCTAAAATACTATTGCAAATTACGGGACTGATCATTGCGCTTCCGGTATTTCTATTTGGATGGGTTCATAACATTATTCCTTATTCTATCCCGGTATTTTACACAAAAAAGGTTAAGGATGCTCAATTTCACAGTTCTTTTAAATTTGTGCTGGCTATTTTGCTGTTTCCTGTTTTTTACCTTATTATCTTTGCCCTGAGTTTTATTTTTCTTCCTGCATGGTGGCTGTCATTCCTTTATTTAATTCTGATGCCTGTATGCGGACATCTTGCTTTTAAATATTACATTGCTGCCAAAAAGATTTTTGCAAAAATCCGGTATAATTTCCAGGTAAAAAATGAAAACTCCCTGGTGCAGCAGGCAAAAAAATTGAATGAGGAGATACTGCAAATGCTTGCAAATAAAGGAATTTAATAATTACATGAAAATAAAAAATAAAACGATTTGGATAACCGGTGCTTCAAGTGGAATAGGGGAGGCACTTGCGTTGGAATTGAGCAGGGAAAGTGCAAATCTGTTACTATCTGCAAGGAACACGGAAAAGCTTGAAAGCGTAAAGCAAAATTGCCTTAATTTGGGAGCTGCAGCTGTACACGTTATTCAACTGGATCTTACCGATCAGCAGAGTATTCTCAAAGCCTTTGAGGGGGCAAAAAGTATTTCACCAAGGATTGATCTACTCATAAATAACGGCGGCATCAGTCAGCGCTCGCTGGTTTTTGAAACACCTGTTGAGGTAGACAGAAAAGTAATGGAGGTAAATTATTTTGGAGCTGTTTCCCTCACAAAACTGGTATTACCGCTGATGAAAGCTCAGGGCGGGGGACATATTGCTGTGGTAAGCAGTGTAGTGGGGAAATTCGGTTTCCCCTTACGTTCAGCCTATTCGGCAGCAAAACATGCGCTGCATGGTTTTTTTGATACCCTGAGAGCTGAGGAAAAAAAGAACAACATAGATGTTACCATTATTGTTCCCGGCAGGGTGCGTACAAATATTTCACTTAATGCGGTTACCAAATCGGGTAAAGCACATGGGAAAATGGACGAAGGCCAGGAAAGTGGTATACCTGCAGAAGCATGTGCGAGAAAAATAATAAAGGCACTAAAGCACAATAAAAAAGAAGTTTTAATAGGCGGTAAGGAATTGATGATGGTACATTTGCGAAGGTTCTTACCGGGTATTTATTATCATTTGGCTTCAAAAATAAAACCTACATAAAAAGAAAGACAAAAAATAATTGCTATGGCGCAAGATAAAATTGTAATAAGTGGAATACAACAGGCAGGTATTGGTGTGCCTGATGTTCATGAGGCATGGGCCTGGTACAGAAAAAATTTTGGTACAGATATCAGGGTTTTTGAAGAAAAGGCAGTGGCACAGCTGATGTTGCCTTACACCGGGGGCAAACCCCGTAGCCGGCATGCCGCATTGGCCATAAACCTGCAGGGAGGTGGCGGTTTTGAGATATGGCAATATACCGAACGTACCCCCCAGCCACCTCTTTTCACACCCGAAATGGGTGATCTGGGAATTTATATAGTGAAAATAAAAAGTTTTGATATTTCATCAGCCCACCAACTATTGCAAAAAAATGGCGTTACCATTTCCGGGATTGAGAACTCGCCCGGTAATGAAAAATTCTTTTTTGCAAAAGATTTATACGGCAATCCTTTCCAGGTGGTTGAAACCAAAGAGCCGAAGTTCCGGGATGAAGAGAAGCCCACAGGATCTGTTTATGGCGCTGTTTTAGGGGTTACTGATATAGCAGCTTCGGCAAAGTTTTATGCTGAAATTCTCGGATATGATAAAATCGTGTATGATGAAGAAGGAAAATTCGATGATATCTCCTGGATAGAGGGTGGTAACGGAAATTTCCGAAGAATGCTGTTAACCCATACCAAGCCCCGAAAAGGGGCGTTTAGTAAAATGTTTGGTAGCAGTCAGTTGGAGCTGGTTCAAAAACTGGATGGCAAACCACGGAAAATTTTTGAAAACCGCATGTGGGGCGATTTGGGGTTTATTCATCTTTGCTTTGACATTTATGGCATGGACGCTATGCGGGATTTATGCGCTTCAAAAGGCCACCCATTTACCATAGACAGTTTTAAGGGACAAGGTGAAAGATTTGATATGGGCGAAGCCGCCGGCCATTTTTCATATATTGAAGATCCGGATGGTACACTCATTGAGTTTGTAGAAACACATAAAGTACCACTTGTAAAAAAAATTGGCTGGTATCTCAACATGAGCAAGCGTAATCCCGAAAAACCTTTACCAGACTGGATGCTCAAAGCAATGCGTTTTAGCCGGGTTAAGTAAGAGGGATTAGGGCTGTCTTATTGCGTGAGGGAAATTAATTTTCCCGCACCCAGATACTCCATATCTATTTCAGGATTCCCGTAATAATAAATATTCCCTGTACTATAGATAATACCCTGAAGGGATTTTGAAATATTTACATAAGCATCATTGATGCTTTTGTTATTGATGTGCATATGCTCAACCCTGAGATCTTCAAGGCTTAACCGGCCCCTTCCGGTGTTGCCGATGAGGCATTCCCGGGCTTTTCCGCTTATTGCTATATCAGCAACACCAAACCAGTGGTTTATCTGCAGTTTTGATGCATCTACAACCAGGTTTATGCTACCGGTAGCATCTCCGGTTTGTATGGTAAGGCTTTCATCCTTCTTATAGAAGAGGGTGTCTTTTGATTCCAGTAATGCACTGCCATTAAATGTAATTTTGCTGATATGCGGATGTGAGATATGTATGGTAATATGGTCTTTATATCCTCTTTCCCAGTTGTTATAGTTTTTATCAGAAAGATACAGCGTGGTATCGTCTAAGCGTGTTTCAACCTTATCTATCAGATTTTTACCTGCCTCAACAGTTATTTTTTCTTCAAAGGATTTTTCAAAAATTACGTTTATGTCATTGCTTATGTATAAGTGACGTACGTCAGAAATATCCATTTCACGTGTTTCTGTGGTTAACTCTCCGGGATTAAAAACCAGTGGAGCCATTTCACACCCAGCAACGAATAATATTGCAAATAAGGAGAATATTTTTAAATACACATCTTTTAGCATTGACATTTATATTTTATATCCTATTCCCCATTCAATATTATCACCGCGAAAAAAGAAATCGGATTTATGCATGATATTCAGAAAAAGATTAGGGGTTACATGCCACCTGACACCAAATCTGTTGAATATTTTTGAACGGTATTCCGCCTTTGCATTCAAGGCATAATAGCCCATTTGAACAGGGATAATAACAGGATAAAAATTAAAATCATGGTGCAGGTATATGCCGCCTGTATAATTGTGAGAGGATGAAATAGGGGTGAAAAATTTTCTTTCATAGTCCACGATGTTGGATTCATCATAAAACAGGGCAACCCCCAGTCCTATATTTTGCAAAAAATTAATATTTCTTGTTGCCTCCACTGAAATTGATGCGGTATAAAAGTAATCATTATAGAAAAAATCAATCTGTTTAATTCCCGCTGTAGGAACTATAAGTAAGTTCCATTGGGGATTATCAAAACTGCTGAGGGTGCGTTTTTCCGTTTCCGTTACAGGACTACCAAAGGAATATCCGAGGCCGGCTTTAATCCCTGTAAGGTTTAATCCATTGTTGGGTAATTTTATTTGTCCGTTTGAAAAATGATTAAAGGCAACTCCGGTATGTATCGAGAAATGGTCGCCCACATTTACATTTACAAGACCTTCAATTCCAAAATTGGCCAGTAGATGGGTTCCTATAAGCAGGTTTTTATAGTTGTCCATGGGGTTAAATGTGCGGGTGGCATATGCCAGGCCCACCAAAGGTTTTATAATAAAGGAAAAATGCTTTCTGTAGTAAAGTGGAATTTCCAGAAAGCCGCGGGTAGTATATATCTTCCCCAGCACTTCTTTATTTTGTAATCCTGCATACAAAAATGATACTCCGGCACGTGGCTGATTGATCATATGTTTCCAGATCTCATCGCCGTTAAGGTTTTTTGAAATTGATAATTCGAGAGGGGTGATATATTTATTGATAAAAAGAAAGTAATCGCTTTCCTTGTCCATAATGGCAGACTGTTGTGCCGAAACCTTTACCTGATAAGCACCACTGTTTTGACAATGCACTAAAATAGTGAATGATAGTAAGATTGATGTAAGTGATAACTTAATGTTAAGAGGCATTTCAGGGTATATGAATTAATTCTTAATAATACATTAACATTATCTGTAAAGTAATTGTTTTTTGCTGCATTTTGTTTTTTACGAACTGAACCTTTCAATGTTTCTAGCGCATAAAAAAAAGGGCTGAATAGTAGATTCAGCCCTTTTTCAATAGAATTTGTAAAATTATTCTTTAGTAAACCGAACAGTATGTATATTCGCTTTGTTGTTGATTTTTATGATGTAAATACCTTGTGCAATATTAGAAAAATCAACAGTTTTCTGATAATTATGCACCAGGCTTCCAGATGGCTGATAACCTAATGCATGAATATTAAACTTATGAGGTCAGCAGTGATTAAGGTTTGCGAGTGTCAATACTGCCAAGACCTTTGGCTATTGTCAGATCAAACCTGTCAGCGTGCGTAGCTCCTGACAGAGTTTAATTCCTGCAAACCCTAACTATTAACTAAATATTTGTATGTATTTATCTAATGACCTCTATTAAATTCTTCCTTTTCTGCTGAGCAATATTATTTTGTTGCTTTAATATTTAATATGCTCTTTTATTTCTGCCTTCAATAAAATTAATAAAGGAGGTATTTACAACCTTGTTTCCACCAGCAGTGGGGTAATCACCTGTAAAGTACCAGTCTCCTAAATCATTGGGACAAGCTTTGTGTAAGTTTTCTACCGTCTGATAGACTATTTTAACTTTTGCATTTACGGAGGGGCTTGTTAATAATTGTCCTATTTTATCGGAAATTTCCTGGTCAGTGAAAGGGGCATAAATTTCCTTTACATAATTAACAATTTCTTCTTTGGGGGAATCTTCCTGGGCTTTGGATTTTTTATAGACTTCATTTATCACATTTTGCTTTCCTGTTTCGTTCAACAAAGCAATTGCCGCTTTAAATGCAACAAAATCACCAAGTTTTGCCATGTCAATTCCATAACAATCCGGATACCTAATTTGCGGGGAAGAGGAAACTACCACAATTTTTTTGGGTTCAAGTCTGTCAAGAATTTGTAGGATACTTTGCTTGAGGGTAGTTCCCCGAACAATGGAATCGTCGATGATTACAAGGTTATCCTCGCCTTTTTTCAATGTGTCATAGGTAACATCATATACGTGTCCAACCAAATCGTTGCGGCCTTTATCCTGAGCAATAAAAGTCCTGAGTTTAATATCCTTGATGGCTATTTTCTCTACCCTTGGGCGTTGCATCATAATCCGTTTAAACTCATCCGCCTCAATTTCACGTCCGATATCTTTAATTTGGTTTATTTTATGGTGCACCATATAATCCTCAATTCCGTTTATCATCCCATAAAAAGCAGTTTCAGCTGTGTTGGGAATAAAAGAAAATACAGAATGCTCCAGGTCGTAATCAATAGCATCCAGAATAGGGTTTACCAGCAGTTCTCCAAGTTTTTTTCTTTCGCGGTATATATCTTTATCACTCCCCCGTGAAAAATATATTCTTTCAAAAGAACAGGAACGTTTGGGTCTGGATTCTCTTACCTGCTCAAGGCTGATATCACCACTCTTTTTTATGATAAAGGCATGTCCGGGTTTTAGTTCATGAATTTCTTCTGCGGGTACGTTCATCACCGTTTGTATTACAGGCCGTTCAGAAGCAACCACAGCAATTTCGTCGTTATGGAAATGAAAAGCGGGGCGTATTCCCCAGGGATCTCTCATCACAAATGCGTCGCCATGCCCTATCATGCCGGCAATGGCATAGCCGCCATCCCATTTTTTACTTGATTCCCGGAGAATATTAGCCACGTCAAGGTTGTCGGCTATTAACCCGGAGATTTTTTTATTAGAATGTCCCTTCTCTTTGAATGCACGGAATTTCTTTTGGTTTTCATTATCAAGAAAATGCCCCACATTTTCCAGAACAGTCACAGTATCAGAGTAATCTTTTGGATGTTGCCCCAGTTCAATGAGGATTTCGAAAAGCTCATCAACATTGGTAAGGTTGAAGTTTCCGGCCAGCACCAGGTTTCTCGATTTCCAGTTATTCTGTCGCATTACCGGGTGCACGTTCTCAATATTATTTCCACCAAATGTGCCATAGCGCAGATGACCGAGGTAGAGTTCTGCAGCAAAAGAAAGGTGTTTTCTTACCCATGGAACATCATTAAGCAGTTCGGGAGATTTTTTTTCTGTTTTTTTAAACTGGGTGTATATTTTTTTAAACACATCATTAATGGCAGAGGCTTTAACCGATCTGGCTCTGTTAATGTATTTGCTGCCTGGCTCGAGATCGAATTTTAAACTTGCTACTCCTGCACCATCCTGTCCGCGGTTATGCTGTTTTTCCATCAACAAGTACAGCTTTTGTAGTCCATACATCCAGGTACCGTATTTTAGCTGGTAATATTCCAGGGGCTTCAATAGTCTTATCATGGCAATGCCACACTCATGTTTAATTTGCTCACTCATGTGTACAATAATTAATCGTTGTGAATAATGATTTAAAGGTATGGAAACTGCCTGTACTTCTATTGTGCAGGTTAGAATACGGAGCTATTTGAAAATTATTTGGCAAGGTGCGTATTGATGTTATCATTTACGATAAATGCTGCGGGAAAATTCACAAGTATTCTTTGATATGCTTTGTAGGCTTCTGTTTGCGTGCGGAAGTCTCCTACATATATTTTATAATCCGGGGTGTCGTAGACCAGATAACTCTGGATCCCGGGATATTTTTTTAGAAATCTGGATTTTTCACTTAGTGCATTCTGCTTGGAATTCTGCCCGGAGGCTGCAAAAATTCTAATGCGGTACCCGGGAACTCCCTCTGAGCGGCGGTTTGCTTTAATGTGCTTGTAAATCAGTAGATTAATTCGCTCATCCTGAAATATATGTATATTTCCTGACAAGTATCCCTCATCCTGAAGTTGGGTTAAAAAGTCAGTGTATCCATTATAAACCTCATTGTCGTGACCTTGTCCATAGCCTGCCAAAAGAAGGGTTTGGAGAAAAATAAAGAGGAGTAAATATTTTATTTTGTTTAGTATCAAAGTCAATATTTTTTGATATCGTTATTATATGAGTTCAGCCTGATAAGGTTGCAAAAATAACGTTTTTTATCCGATTTTCTTACCTGTAAATTCAAACGATTTCAACAATTAAGGCTAAAGCTCAATTATATTTTTCTCATTTATTTCTACTTCTTTTGACAAAATCAGGTAACGGCCTCTAATGGTGCCCTTCATCTCCACAGTTATGGAATCTTTTCCCATAAGTGAAAAGAAAGAGAAAAGTCCTCCGAGCAGGCTGTTCATTTTTACATCGAGCACAAAGTTCTGCACGCCATCAAAATTTCCGGGAATTTCTGTTTTATTCATTTCCTCAACAGTGCCTATAAAACTGTTGTTAACCCAAATGTCCATATCAATGGCCGTTAAGGTAAATTTGTATGGATTTGGGTTGTTAACGGGCAATGCAAGTTCAATGGTAACTACATTGTCCTTTACACCTTTAAAAGAAAAGTTTTCTGGTTCACCCACCTCAAGTGATTTAATGCCACCACAAGAGCAAGCCAGCGCAGAAATAACAATTAATATTACAATAAAATTTATTCTGCGCATAAGATTTTCTTTTTTGATGAAATATAAAAAATTAAATTTTACTGCTCCATTGCAGCCATAAGTTCTTCCGTCATTTCCAGGTTGTGGTAGACATTCTGTACGTCGTCGTCGTCCTCAAAATCTTCAATCATTTTAAGAACTTTTTGCGCTTCTTCTACCGGGAGTTTTTTAGTGTCATTAGGGATACGCTGTAGCTCAGCGTTCTGCGCTTCCACTCCCATCTCGTCAAGTTTTTTTCGTACGTTACCGAAATCTTCCATGGCAGTGGTAATTACAAAAACATCTTCTTCTGCTTCAAACTCCTCCACACCTGCATCTATAATCTCCAACTGAAATTCATCTGGGTCACGGCCTTCTCTCGATACCGTAATTACTCCTTTACGGTCAAAAACAAAACCCAGGGAACCATTTGTTCCCAGGCTGCCGCCTCTTTTTGTAAAGATTGCACGAATATTACTTACTGTTCTGTTGTTGTTATCTGTTAAGCATTCCACAAACACAGCCACACCATGGGGTGCGTATCCTTCAAATGTTGTTTCCTGCAGGTTGGCACCCTCATCACTGGCCTTACTTATTGCCCTTTGCACATTGTCTTTAGGCATGTTGGCTCCCTTGGCATTTTGCATGGCCAGGCGCAAACGCGGATTACTCAACTCTTCGTTGCCACCTTCCTTTACCGCAACCTGAATCTCTTTTACAATGCGGGAGAAAATCTTAGATCTTTTAGCATCAATGGCTCCCTTTTTCCGTTTAATGGTTGACCATTTACTATGTCCTGACATATATTTATTTTAATTTAATTTGGGTTGCAAATTTAGCAAAAATCAATGAAATATATATGGTAAAAATTATGCGTTAGATATTCGGTGATTTTGTCACTGGAGTACCTTATTTTTCAGGTATGAGACATGTATAAAAACATGTCATGCATAATCAGCAGTTGGGTAATGAACAAAATTTATGCAATAATATTTACCGGGTTACCATCAATGGCCTTTTTTATAGCATTCCCACTGATGTTGTACAACAAGTTGTAATAATATTTAAACTACTACTTTTACATAAATTTCCTAGAAAACCGAAAAACAATATTTTGATAATTTTTTAAATACGATTTTACCATGAATGTGGATCAAATAATGAATGACCTCATAAAAAAGTATCCTGGTGAACTGGAGTATCACCAGGCTGTTCATGAGGTGCTTGAATCAATTGAAGATATTTATAACAGCAACCCGCAGTTTGACACCGGCAATATTATTGAAAGGCTCATTGAACCCGACCGGGTGATGATATTTAAAATTGCCTGGGCTGATGATGAGGGACGTGTGCAGGTGAACAGGGGATACCGTGTACAATTTAACAATGCCATCGGACCTTATAAAGGAGGTTTACGTTTTCACCCGAGCGTTAATATAAGCATTCTGAAATTTTTAGGTTTTGAGCAAATATTTAAAAACTCTTTAACCACACTCCCAATGGGTGGCGCCAAGGGTGGGTCAGACTTTGATCCTAAGGGGAAGTCAGATGGTGAGATTATGCGTTTTTGCCAGGCTTTTATGCTTGAATTGTGGAAAATAATTGGTCCGTCCACAGATATTCCCGCTGGTGATATTGGTGTGGGTGGCCGTGAAATAGGGTACATGTATGGCATGTACAGAAAGCTGGCCCGTGAAAATACAGGTGTGCTTACAGGCAAAGGCCTGAATTGGGGCGGCAGCTTAATTCGTCCGGAAGCAACAGGTTTTGGATGTGTATATTTTGCCAATGAAATGCTTAAAACCAAAGGAGAGACTTTTGAAGGTAAAACGGTTGCCATTTCCGGATTTGGAAATGTGGCCTGGGGAGCAGCTCAAAAAGCTACGGAATTAGGCGCAAAAGTGGTTACTCTTTCCGGTCCTGATGGATACATATACGACAGGGAAGGACTTACAATTGAAAAAATTGAGTATATGTTGGAATTGCGAGCAACAAATGAAGATATTGTTAAGCCCTATTCCTATGAGTTTCCTGAGGCTGAGTTTCACCAGGGTAAACATCCATGGGAAGTTAAATGCGACATAGCTCTGCCCTGTGCCACCCAAAATGAACTGAACAAGGAAGACGCACAAAACCTGATCAATAATGGGTGTATGTGCGTGTGCGAAGGCGCCAATATGCCTTGTACTCCTGAAGCAGTAGAAATGATTCAGGATGCAAAAATATTATTTGCTCCAGGTAAAGCAGCCAATGCCGGCGGTGTAGCTACATCAGGTCTTGAAATGGCCCAAAACAGCATGAAGATTAATTGGTCAGCGGAAGAGGTTGATAGCCGATTACATCATATTATGAGTTCAATTCATGAAGCTTGTGTTCGATTCGGAGAAGAGCCTGATGGTTATATTGATTATGTGCGTGGGGCAAATATAGCCGGTTTTCTGAAGGTTGCAAATGCTATGTTGGAGCAAGGCCTGGTATAGCAATTAAGCCCTGCCTTTGTGCATTTCTGTTGCCAAACCCAATTAACACCGGTATGCTGCTGCCTGATAAAGAATATTTTATAATTTGTATCCGGCATGGAATGTATGGGGTATGACACTGTTGTAGTTGGTGTCTGCACGAAAACCCCAATTTCTTTCCTGATTTTCGGGACAGGCTGTTATGCTTGTCAGAAAAATACTCATTTACATAAGTACGCTGCGTTTTTTCTGGCTTCGCAAGCCTTTAACCTGGACAGACACATGAGTTTTCGCTCAAGCACTAGTTGGTACTTTCCTTTAAGTGCAGGTTATGGTTACCCCACGTCAAAAAGGGAATAACTGATTTGCAGTAAACTTCAGCTTTCGTGGAAGGCATTCATTTAACCCTGTAAATAATTGAAAATAAATATATTACAGATAAATGCGGAGGTTTTGGCATAGAGGCCACGAAATTCTGTTTTGGATTAAGGGATTTTACCTTTATTTTTGCGGCTTTAAACCAATCTTAGATCAAATATGGTATATCGCCTTGCACATAAGGGAGGATACGTAAAAACATCCATCGCAATTTCAGGGAGTAAAAGCATCAGCAATCGCTTGCTTATAATGCAGGCACTTTGTCCGGAAACTTTTACACTCAAAAATATCGCCCTTAGTGAAGATACCCGGGTACTACAAGCTGCCCTTAGGGATATGCCTACTGTAATTGATATTGGTCATGCAGGAACAGCCATGCGCTTTTTAACCGCCTATCTTTCAGTGTATACCGGCACTAAAATTCTTACAGGTTCTGAGCGTATGCAGGAACGCCCCATAGAAAAAGTTGTAACAGCACTGCAGGAACTGGGTGCTCAGATTAAATATATGGGCCGTATGGGATACCCACCCCTGGAGATTACCGGAAGTGATTTACAGGGGGGAGAGGTGTCTGTTGATGGGAGTATAAGCAGTCAGTACATCAGCGCGTTGATGATGATTGCCCCCACCTTACCTGACGGACTCCGGATAAGACTTAAAAACCATATAATTTCCCGCCCTTATATTGACCTTACAGCAGGTTTAATGCAAATGGCCGGTGTGCCTGTTACCTGGGAAGAGAAAAGCATTCTTATACCTCATAAAGATTACAGTCCTGCAAGTATTTATGTGGAACCAGACTGGAGTAGCGCGAGCTATTGGTATGCCATAGCTGCATTGTCAGAGCAGTCTGATATTTTTCTAAAAGGATTTACAAAGGAAAGCCTGCAAGGCGATGCCCTTATTGCCAAAATGTTTGAAAAGCTGGGAATTGCTACTAAGCACCAGGAAGGTGGCATTCATCTTACACGGAGCGAAATGCAGGAAGCCTATTTTGAAGAAGATTTTTTAAATACGCCGGACATGGTGCAGACTTTTGCCGTGGTGTTGGTGCTTAAAAAAATACCTTTTAAGATACATGGCACGCAAAGCCTCCGTATTAAAGAAACTGACCGTATTGCTGCACTGCAAACTGAACTGAAAAAATTCGGTGCTGATTTAAAATATCAGGACGGGATACTAAGTTGGGATGGGAAACTTACCGGGGCAGCAACATACCCACACATTGAAACTTACCATGACCATCGTATGGCGTTGGCATTTGCGCCTGCAGCATTAAGTATGCCGGCGGGTATTGAAATAGATGATCCGGAGGTGGTGGTTAAATCATATCCTGCTTTTTGGGAAGATTTAAAAACCGCAGGTTTCTCTGTAGAGCAAGTTTTCTGATTTACCTTTTCGTTAGGAAAAAATCTTTCAGCAACTTACTGCACCGCTCATGTAATACACCAGTAATTACCTCTGTTTTAGGATGCAATAGTTGGTTGCTGATGTTATGATATCCCCTTTTATCATCCCACGCACCAAAAACTACTTTCCCGATTTGCGTCCAGTATGCAGCGCCGGCACACATAGGGCAGGGTTCGAGTGTTACATATAGCGTGCAATCGTTCAGATATTTTGCACCCAGATCATTCGCTGCAGAGGTAAATGCCTGCATTTCGGCATGAGCGGTAACATCCTGTAAAGTTTCAGTAAGGTTATGGGCTTTCGCCAGGATACGGTTCTGTGAAACAATAACGGCCCCCACAGGAATCTCACCTCTTTCAAATGCAGCCTCAGCCTCCTTTACCGCTTCATTCATAAAGTATTCATCAGAAAATATCTCCAGTCCCATATGCTTATAATTGTTGTAAATATTGTGAGAGATTGAACTGCCTTTTTAAAAGACACAGGTCTCAATCGCTTTTTCGCTTTTTATTTTTAATTTCGCAAAGATTTTGAATTTCGGGATCAATAACAAAAAAAAATGAAAAATATGTACAGAACACATACTTGCGGAGAACTCAGGTTAGCAGACGGAGGAATAACAACTACACTTAGCGGATGGATACAGCGTTCCCGTGATTTAGGGGGGATGACTTTTATTGATTTGCGCGACCGCTATGGAATTACGCAACTGGTTTTCAATATGGAGACCCATAAAGAACTTTGTGTGCAGGCACGTAAGTTGGGCCGTGAGTATGTAGTACAGGTGAAAGGTACCGTAGCAGAACGCAGCAATAAAAATAAACAAATGCCTACCGGCGATATTGAAGTAATTGTGGAAGAGCTGAATGTACTAAACAGTTCAGAAGTTCCACCCTTCACCATTGAGGAAGAATCAGACGGAGGTGATGAACTCCGGATGAAATACCGGTATCTTGATTTGCGGCGGCCACCATTGAAACGTAACATGCTATTAAGGCACAAAATGGCACAGGAAATACGAAAATACCTTGATGATAAAAGCTTTCTTGAAGTTGAGACTCCGGTACTTATAAAGTCCACACCCGAAGGCGCCCGCGATTTTGTAGTTCCTTCAAGAATGAACGAGGGACAATTTTATGCATTGCCCCAATCACCGCAAACTTTTAAGCAATTGCTTATGGTAAGTGGATACGATCGATATTTTCAAATTGTTAAATGTTTTCGTGATGAAGATCTGCGTGCAGACAGACAGCCGGAATTCACGCAGATTGACTGTGAGATGTCCTTTGTTGATATGGAAGATATCTTCAGCACTTTTGAAGGACTCACTGCCCATTTGTTTAATACTATCATAGGTGTTGATGTAACTGTGCCCTTTACCCGCATGCCTTATATCGAAGCGCTTGAAAGGTATGGCTCTGACAAACCAGACCTGCGGTTTGATATGCATATTTCTGAAATCTCTGAGCTGGTAAAAGGAAAAGGATTTAAAGTATTTGATTCAGTAGAATATATTGGCGGCATGGTAGCTCCGGCTGCAGCAGGTTATAGCAGAAAGGAAGTTGATCAGCTCACTGCATTTGTACAGAAACCACAGGTAGGTGCAAAGGGACTTGTTTATGTAAAATGGAATGAGGATGGAACCTTTAAATCATCTGTGGATAAATTTTACAGCCCGGAGGATTTAGAGGGTTGGGCTTTACAGATGGGAGCTAAGAAAGGTGATATGCTTTTGGTCCTGGCAGGTGATAAATATAAAACCCTTACTGCACTCGGCGTGCTGCGGCTTGAAATGGGCAAGCGGTTAGCGTTGGTAAACAAGGATGATTTTAAACCTCTATGGGTAATTGATTTCCCGCTTTTGGAATGGGATGAAGAAACCAAACGCTATTACGCCATGCATCACCCTTTTACCTCACCCTATGAGAGCGATATAGCCCTGCTTGAAACAGATCCCGGTAAAGTTCGGGCAAAAGCTTATGATATGGTAATTAATGGCGTTGAAATTGGCGGTGGTTCAATTAGAATTCACGACAGACAATTACAGAATACCATGTTTAAGACCCTGGGCTTTTCACCCGAAGAAGCTGAAGATCAGTTCGGTTTTCTTATGAATGCATTTCGGTATGGTGCGCCGCCACATGGAGGAATCGCTTTTGGGTTCGACCGGTGGGTGTCATTATTTGCCGGGGAGAACAGTATACGTGATGTAATTGCTTTCCCTAAAAATAATGCTGGACGTGATGTAATGATCGATTCTCCTTCGCAGATTTCGGAAGAACAATTGAAGGAACTATCACTGACCCTTAGATTAACAAAAGGCAATAAATAAATAATGAGGTCAGTAGTTAACTGCATAGGATTAAGGTATACGAGTGTCAAAACTGCAAAGACCTTTGGCTATTGTCAGATCAAACCTGTCAGCGTGCATAGCTCCTGACAGCGTTTAATTCCTGCAGGCAATCCTTAACTATTAACTAAATATTTGTATGTATTTATCTAATGATCTCTAAATAAATATTTACTGCACACTATAAGTCAGTTTTTTAGCACCAAAATATCCTTCTGATGAGATGCCTTCAATGTCTATATTGAAGGTGGTCTCTACATCAGTGGTAAAAAAACTAACCACGGCTTTTCCGGAACTGTCTGTTGACATGGTTGGTAACCAGTACACAGTTTTACGTTCATCCACCGGGGCATCTTCTTCCCGCAGACCTTCATACAGGGGTTCATAAAATTCCCTTGGGGTATGGTATCCGAGCATGCGAAATTCCAGGTATCCTTTTTTCATCATTTGGCCTCTTTTGGTGTATATGGCAACCACACCATTGGCACCCCGGCTTCCGTAAATAGCCGCGCCGGGACCTTTCAGCACTTCAATCCGATCGACGTCTTCCGGGGGAATGCTGTACAGAATACTGAAATCAACGGGCATACCATCCACCACTATCAGAGGATCGTTACTTAATAGTATGCTGCTTACCCCACGAATGCGTATGCTGTTGGTGCGAACATCAACACCCGGTATCCTGCCGCGCATTACCTGTAAAAGATTCGACTGCCCGGGAGGGATATCTTCCATATAAAGCACAAAATCGGCATTGTTGTATATTTTGGTGCTGTTCTCCTGGCGTTTTCTTTTCTCCTCCTTTTCGTCCTCCATGGCCTGGATTCTTTCCCTGTTTGCCTCGCGATAATCCCAGTCGGAGCCCTTAGACAAAATTTCCATACTCTCTACATGATGGGACTTAAGCATCGATTGCGGTGAGTTAGCACCGGAAACGGTTAGGGCAAGGTTTCGCTTACCGTTTGGTTTTTCGGCTTCAATCACCACATCAATGGTGTCATAATATTCAAGTCCTTCGAATTTATAATAACCTTTTTCATTGGTAGTGGTCTGAAAAACATCATTATATGCTGACATTATATTTAAAGTAACATCTATTCCTTCCAACGGTAAATCAAATATTTCCCTTGTTACTCTCCCGGATATGGTAATGTTATCTTCAAGGGGGAATTTTACCGGTGGCAGTTCTTCAGATAAAACATCTTCCCATTTAAACCGCCGCCAGCCATGGGTAAGCATTAGTAAATCAAGCGCCTGCATCCGGAGAGGATTATCAGATTCAAAATACCAGGATGGTTGCTCAACTTTCCCTGAGAGCTCGGAGGACAGCATCATGTAGCTGATAATATTTTCATCCCATTCTCTTGGGGCAGGTAGCTGTGTGGGATCAGTAACTGCCACTGAAAAATTGGTTGATATGGGTTTACCCTCCGGATCTGTTGTCTCAATATAAAGCCGCACTTTTTCCCTGGGATTGTACACCGGTTTTTCAATGTCAATGTTAAAGATTATCTTTTTAGAGACACGGTTAAATACAAGACGTTCGGCCAATGGCTTTCCGCGCTCGGTGAAAAGGGTGAAGACTACAATACCATCAGGGAAAATGTTTTTTTCCACATCAAAAGTGGCTGTTGAATCTGTGATCCGGAAAATGGAATCGAACTGTAGAAGACCACCTGAATGTGCTGTAATAAAATAGGTGCCGCTACCGCTTTTCAGGTTGCTTTTTATGTCAAAACTAACGATGTCCTGTTGTAAGTTCTTAACATGCAAAACAATGCCTTTTTCCTGTGCCTTAGGCAAACGGAATTTTTGACCTTTAAATTCACCTTCTGTAATTATAGCAGTATATTTTTCACCTTTTACAGGGGTTAACAAAAATGATCCCATGCCATTATGTGTGCTTTGGAAATGCCCTAATTTATTTTTTCGCTTATCGGTAATAATGCCGGAAACATCAAGGCCTCTCCCCAAACCATCAACAGCTTTAAAGGCAACCCTGGAGGACAAACCATGAACCATTACACCACCTTCCGGGAAAAACTGAAGATCTACTTTTTCTTCTGCCTTCTCCAGTCGCCGGTTATACTTCCGGTTGTAACGAATCTCTTCCTTATTGATAAAATTTTTGTTTTCCGGATTTCTAATATGGATGTTTTCGGTAAAAATAAATGTTTCATCAAAATTTCTCATCCAGTTGGTGTACGCCCTTATAGCATAGTTGCCTTCCGAAATAGTGTCCTGTAACTCAAAATCACCATAACCCAATCCGTACCTGATTTTTATTATCCGTTGCTGTACAACCTGGTTTTTGGAATTCACCATTTCAACATAAAGGTTTGTGCTTCTTCTATCCTGGTGGTGGGTAGTGGCATTTGCAACATAGGCCTTGAACCATAAATTTTCGCCGGCATTGTAATGGTTGCGGTCAATGTGTAAGTATATTTTTTGCTGGGGAAATTTATTGAAGTAAGAATATAGTTTTTGCTTTAGTTGTTCCAGGTATGGGTTGGAATCTGAGTAAAAGGTAAACGCACTCAAAACAATGAGTAAAACAAGGGTAAACGGAAGGTATAATTTTACAGTTAGCTTCTTCATTATGGGCTGTTTTTTATTTGTGCTGGATGAAATGTTGCAATTCTTCATGCATCACATTTAAACAACAAAAAATATGTCCCGCGGGTTCGCTTATTCTGTTTACTGCCTGTTGTTTGCCGGTACTATTAGCATGGTTAAGTTGCTCTACGGGGACAGATGCCTTCTCATAAAGATATGATAAAAGAAGAATATATCCACGTTAATTGCAGCCAATTTTACTTTCCGGCTTTAAAGCATGATTAAACAATTATGAAGATAACGCAATTCAGGTTTCGTTTGCTTGTTGGTATTGCATTTATGAAGTGAGAGAAAAGATGATAAAGATCATGAATGTAAGAAAGAACTAATTGCTAAATTTTACGTATGCGCATAAACTAAACCTTTTTGTAAATACGTTACTAAGTTTTAGAATTCAAAAAACTGATATTTCTCAACTTTCAAGCAGTTTTTCTTGTTTTTATTTACTTTTACACCATTACCTTAATTCTCTTTATTATGAAATTGAAAACCAGACTTTTTAGTATAGCAATCTGTTTCGTTCTCTCTCATCAGTTACTTTTAGCCGATGGACGCGATTCAACTTTTATTAATCCAAATGAAGCGATAGAGAGCAACCTGGAAAATAATCTAGATAGCTTGCTGAATCTTTGGTATGTAGAAAATTCTATTAATACGATGGATTTGGTACAAAATCTTGACTCTCACCCGCTGGACACTTTGGATTTTAATTATCCTGATTCGCTTTTTATTGAGCGGCTATCCAAAATTCCCAGTGCGGTAGACCTCACCTATAATCAAACAGTGCGAAATTACATCAAAGTATATACTGTAAAACGCAGGGAAACGGTAGAGGTTATGCTTGGCCTGGCTGATTATTATTTTCCGATTTTCGATGATATCTTCGACTACTATGGAGTGCCTAATGAGATGAAATACATGGCTATCATAGAGTCGGCACTAAACCCTAAAGCCTATTCGCGCACACGTGCAGTTGGATTGTGGCAGTTTATGTACGGCACCGCCCGGATGTACGGCCTTGATATAAATTCCTATGTAGATGAAAGGCGCGACGCTATTAAGGCCACGCATGCGGCAGCCCGATTTGTAAAAGATCTTTATGATATTTACGGAGACTGGACATTGGTAATTGCAGCTTATAATTGCGGTCCCGGAAATGTAAACAAAGCCATTAGGCGTTCCGGAGGCAAACGTAATTATTGGGACATCTATTATTATCTGCCAAGAGAAACCCGCGGACACATTCCGGCATACATTGCCGCTGTGTATACGATGCACTATTTTGGAGAGCATGAATTATATCCGCGACCCATCACACTGCCGATAGCCTCTGATACCATTATGGTGCGTGAAGAATTACATTTCAAACAAGTTTCCGAGGTGCTTAACATTCCGCTCAAGCAACTCCGGGATATGAATCCTCAATATAGTCGCGATATTATTCCAGGAACCGGAAAACCATACGCCCTGACCATTCCATTAAAATATACCGCAGATTTTATTGACATGCAGGACAGCATTATGAACTATAAAGATTCCATCTTTTTTAATAAAGATGTGGTAGTCGCACCTGTAAGTCGTCAGAATACTTTTGTGCCTGCCCCTCCCAGTGCTAATATGACAAAGGTATATTACACGGTTCAGCCCGGCGATAACCTGGGCTTTATTTCCAGTTGGTATAATGTAAGATTATCGGATCTTCGGTATTGGAACAATATTCGCCGCAACATGATTCGTTCCGGCCAGAAGCTAACTGTTTATGTTCCTAAAAAGAAGGTTGACCACTATAAAAAGATCAACGCCATGAGTTTTGCTGACAAGCAGAGAATGGTTGGCGCTTCAGTTACTGCAAATCAAAGTAATGCGTCCTCCACAACTACTGCTTCAGCCGCTACATCAAATGGAAGCTTTGTTTATTATAAAGTACGTTCCGGTGATACCATTTGGGAAATTGCAAAGAGTTACCCCGGCGTAACAGAAAAAGATATTATCAGCATCAACAACTTTTCTTTTAACGAAAAAATTCATCCTGGCCAGCAAATTAAGATAAAGGCAAAATAAAAACCTGTAATTGCTTCCCATGAAGCCATTTAAAACACTGCTCTTTATCCTTGGCGTTTTTAGTATATTGATTATTTTCAGTCTTTTAATTCCAGATGATGGCATAAAGGTCAATGAGAACATTACAATTCATTTTCCTGCTTTTAATGAGGTTTTTAATCCTGATGATGTTGCTTATGCGGATATCTCAGGGATACTGGAAGGAACCAAAGGGCTGTCTTATGATACCCTCTTTGATAATAATGATTATGCCACTGACAGCATTATACAGGAACATATAAAGGAATCCAAAGATAGTTTAGCAGGTTCGGATACATTGCGTGCAAATGCTGATAGTCTTAAACAAATCATTCGCAGCATCAGTTACCCCGGCAATGACAAATCAGTGTTATTTCCTTTTTTCAAAGCGCTTCAGAACCTGTCGTTAACCAATGAACTCATCAGGATAATCCATTACGGGGATTCACAGATAGAGGGTGACCGTATCACCGGATATATTCGTCATAGAATGCAAAAGAGATTTGGTGGCATGGGGCCGGGCTTACAGCCACCAAGTTCTTTATACAATATTGATTTCTCTATAAAACAAAGAACATCAGACAACTGGCAACGATATACTCTTCTGGGAAAACCTGATACTTCGCTGACCCATAACAGATTTGGGGCGCTAGCCACCTTTGCTCAGTTTACAACAGCACACGATAAAACAGAAATTTTTGAGGCAGATACAATTTCCAAATCTGCATGGATTTCTTTTGAGCGATCAAATCTGGCTTATTCCACTGCACGGACCTTCAGGCAGTGTCAGCTTTTCTATGGCTACAACAAAAGTCCCTTAATGTTGGAGTTGGAAATAAACGACAGCTTATTTGATGCTGACATACTTCCACCTGGTAAACGTATACAGAAAAAGGCATGGAGATTTCCGGCCTCTCCCCAATCATTAAAACTGAATTTTTCCGGCACAGACAGCCCTGAAGTTTACGCGATAGGCCTTGACGGTTTAAAAGGCGTTGCAGTTGATAATGTCGCCCTACGCGGAAATGCAGGACTTATTTTCAGACGTATTAATCAACACCAGCTAAATTACATGTATAAAGAGTTGAATGCCAAGCTACTTATTCTTCAGTTTGGCGGCAATGTTGTACCCTATATTAGCAATGATTATAGCAGGTATGGGGAGTGGTTCTACAGCCAGCTCACACGTTTGAAACAAATCAATCCTGAATTATCCATCATTGTAATAGGGGTGGCAGATATGTCAAAAAAAGAGAAAGACAGGTATGTCTCCTATCCCAATATTGAGCCCATTCGTGATGTGATGAAAGATGCCGCTTTCCGTGCAGGATGTGCTTACTGGGATTTATACGAGGCAATGGGCGGAGAAAACTCCATGCCCAGTTGGGTTTTTGCTCAACCTTCTCTGGCTTCAACCGATTTTGTGCATTTTAACCATCGTGGGGCGCGGGTAATTGCTGAGATGTTCTACAATGCACTCATCCACGATTATGAAAATTACCTGAGAACCCAGGCGGAATGATGAGAATTTTTACCCTTACAGCTCTTTTTTATTTTATATCCTTATCAGCTATCGGACAGGACGTATACACCGGATCATATTTTAAGAAATATCCCCTATTCCTGGAATCTGAAAATACCATTCATTTTTATAGCGACAGTTCTGTTTTTCTTAATTTTATGGAAAAATATCAGAAACTGATAATCAACGGTACTGGTAAATTAAACATCGTTCATTTTGGTGGCTCACATATTCAGGCAGATATTTATTCGCATGTGATGCGTAATCATTTGCAAAATTTTGATTATGGGATGAATGGTGGTCGTGGTTTTATTTTTCCT
>Ga0207419_1001141_pt1 | contig 21011 bp, 18 predicted proteins | sample ElkSloMetagenome_4_FD_184723 | JGI IMG/M metagenome (GOLD analysis project Ga0207419, IMG submission 184723) | Hot spring microbial communities from Elkhorn Slough, Monterey Bay, USA - MD2A (version 2) | ecosystem: Environmental > Aquatic > Marine > Intertidal zone > Estuary: Microbial mat ...
GAGCGGGGAAACTCAATCAAGTAAGTCAACTCGTAGAAAGAGGAAGCCCAAGCAGTAATGTTTGGATTCCCCCGCGATTTATCCGGGGGAGGATGTCAATGCAAACTGATTTAGCTTCCCCTACTCGATTAGGTCTGTTATAGTATTAGGCGCGAACCTTTTATTGAGCGTCCAAATCAATGGTAGACAGTAAACCCCAACTTAATGTTGATAGCTATTCTCCTTCTCTATTAGTTGCTAAGTTACATACTTATTTCAGAGATTTCTTAGATTATTATGAAATCGAGAAAGGTAGAGTTTTGAGTTCAATGGAAACGGTCGAAGATGAACGTAAACTTGAACAACTCAGAGAAAAATTACAACAATTGGGTGAACAAGCCGCTTATATGGGAACTTTAAGTGATTCTCTATCCGCAGCCAATCGATTGTTACACGCAAAAGGAGTTGTTGTTGATCTGGAGTTGGACGATGAAATTTATAAGATCCATCATTCAACAGAACCATGAAAATCCTCGTACTTAATGCAGGTTCTAGTTCTCAAAAAAGTAGTTTATATAATATTGAGGGAAATATACTTCCTCAGCAACATCCTGAACCGATCTGGGAAGCCAGTATTGATTGGACAGCATCGAATGATTTCGGCACCTTGAAAGTCAAGGCTAATAATACTAAACAGGAAATCAAGTTAGACCCCAATCAACGGGTTGAAGGAATTTCTAAAGTGTTGGAAACTTTGACTCAAGGGGAAACTCAAGTTATCGATCAATTGTCGGAAATTGATGTTGTAGGTCATCGGGTTGTACATGGCGGTTCAGACTATTGTGAAGCCACCCGCATTACTTCTGAAGTTAAAGCCGAAATTGAGCGTTTAATTACCCTCGCCCCCAATCATAATCCGGCACATTTAGAAGGAATAGAAGCGATTGAACGGGTGTTAGCAGATGTTCCGCAAGTGGCAGTGTTTGACACGGCTTTTCATAGTAAAATGCCCCGATCTTCTGCCGTTTATCCCATTCCCTATGAATGGTTTGAACAGGGAATTCGTCGTTATGGATTTCATGGAACCAGTCACAAATATTGCGCCCAACGGGCTGCACAATTGTTAGATAAACCTTTAGAGTCTCTACAGCTTATTACTTGTCATTTAGGCAATGGTTGTTCTTTAGCGGCAATTCGAGAGGGTATCAGTGTAGATACCACAATGGGATTTACTCCGTTAGAAGGGTTAATGATGGGAACTCGTAGCGGTTCAATTGATCCGGCGATTTTAATTTATTTGATGCGAAATCAGGGGTTTAATGCCGAGCAATTAGATCAATTATTAAATAAAGAATCGGGTATAAAAGGAATTACTGGAAAGTCGAGCGATATGCGTTATGTACTAGAACAGATAGAAAAAGGGGATGATCGGGCAAAGCTTGCTTTTGAGATGTTTATTCATCACCTAAAAACTTCTATTTGTTCAATGTTAGGAAATCTTACCCATTTAGATGCACTCGTGTTTTCAGCAGGAATCGGAGAACATTCTGCCCCCGTGCGAGAAGCAGCCTGTGCAGGATTTGAATTTTTAGGCTTGAAAATTGATGTCGAAAAAGATGCAAAATCTCCCATTGATACCGACATTGCAACAGAAGATTCTCAAGTCAAAGTATTCGTAATTCACACCGAAGAAGATTGGGCAATTGCATCAGAATGTTGGCAGATGATGCACTAAAAAATATAAAACGATTAATTATTAACACGAAATCTTCATCCATAACTGACAGCCAGAAAAACTCACCACGAAGATCAACTTTCTGGGTATCTTTGTATTTTATTGTCTCAGGTAAAGTAACCTGCTTTGAGGAGATGTGCATAGTTTTGTGACATCAAACGTAATCATAGGGGTATAAGTTCTATTCACCTGCTAACCTAGAAATAACCTGATTTTGCGAGTCTAAAATGATCTTGGCGAATTATGTCGTGAGTCGTCAAGTCACTTAAATTAACGATAACCCTCAGTTACCTTACAAGTTAAATCCAGAAATAGAATCAATAATTTAGAATTAAAACACTAGAAAAAACGTGAATCAATCTGTTGTTATTAACTTTAGTGAAGGAAGCTGTGAAAGTGGTTTTTCAACGGTTGTTGCTCAGTTGTGGGAACAGAATCGCAGCCTCAAAACTCAATGGACAGGAAGTTTACCCCCCGGTTTAGAACTTTTAGAACTTTATCAAAAATGGCGTTTATTATATCCGATGATGTATGACGCTTGTGGATGGCGACAATCAGAAATTGAGTTTGAAGATGAGGAAATTACTCAAGTTTCGGAAGCAGAATTTAAGGAAATTTGTCAGCAGTTAAGAACAAGTTTAAATCAATGGTTGAACTCAGGTTCATTTGGTCGAATTGAACGCCAGATGCGAACCTATCTCTCTCCTGAAGAACAAATTCGGATCATTCTTCAAACAGAAGATACACAACTCCGTCGTTTTCCGTGGCATTTATGGAACTTTTTTCTTGACTATCCCGATGCAGAATTAGCATTAAGTATTCAACAATTTCAACCGCCCGTTCCTAAACCTCGTTCTCGAAAAAAGAAAGTTCGACTCTTAGCAATTTTAGGAAATAGTCAGGGGATTGATGTTCAAACAGATCGCCAAGTTTTACAACAACTTCCACAAACTGAAACGGTGTTTTTAGTCGAACCTCAGCGCCCAGAATTAGATCGTTGGCTGTGGGATGAACAGGGATGGGATGTTCTCTTTTTTGCCGGACATAGCTTTTCTCAAGCTGGAGATACAACGGGTAAACTAGAAATAAATCCTCACGAATCAATTTCAATTGAACAGCTAAAAAATGCACTGAAAGCAGCAATTAGACAAGGATTACAACTCGCTATTTTCAACTCTTGTGACGGTTTAGGATTAGCCCGTCAACTGGCGGATTTACAAATTCCCCAATTAATTGTGATGCGAGAATCAGTTCCCGATGGGGTTGCCCAAGCCTTTTTAACTCACTTTTTACCAACATTTGCTAGTGGGAAATCTTTTTATATTGCGGTGCGAGAAGCCCGAGAAAAGTTAGAAGGTTTAGAGACTCAATTTCCCTGTGCTTGTTGGTTGCCTGTAATCTGTCAAAATCCGGCAACAATAGCACCCAGTTGGTCACAATTACAAGATGGAATTAAACCTGAAAAGCTTCCTCCAAAATTTCAGATATCTTCACCCTTGTTATTAACAGGTGCAAGTTTAACGGTGAGTTTATTGGTAATAATAATACGATTTTTGGGATTTTTACAACCTTTTGAACTCAAAGCTTTTGATCAACTGATGCGATCGCGTCCTGACGAGGGAATGGATTCGCGGCTATTATTAATTACAATTACCGGAGCAGATGTACAAAGTCAACCGCCAAAAGAACGTCAAGCCACTTCACTTTCTAATCAGGCTTTAGAACAGTTGATTGAGAAGTTAATGCAGTATGAACCCCGTGCAATTGGGTTAGATATCTACCGAGAAATGCAGACTGAATCTGAGTATAAAACATTGATTAATTCTTGGCAAGGTTTAGATCGGTTAATGGGAGTGTGTAAAATTGGAGAAGATGCTAATAATCCAGGAATTTCACCTCCTCAAGAAATCCCTAAAGACAATTTACGAGAACGAGTAGGGTTTAGTAATACAGCAATTGATCCCGATAATATTGTCCGACGTCAATTGATTGGTCAAGCTTCTCCTCAATATTCTTTATGTCAAGTGGATACTTCGCTGAATTTTCGTTTAGCTTTGCGTTATTTAGCTGATGAAGGAATAACTGATGAAATCACCCAATCAGGAAATGTCAAAATTGGAGAGGCGATTTTTCAGCCTGTAGAACGAAATTCTGGTGGATATCGCTCAATTGATGCTAGAGGATATCAATTTTTGATTAATTATCGCGCAGGAAAGCAGATAGCACCCCAATTAACTTTAGCAGAGGTTTTAGTAGAAAATCGGCTCACTCCTGAATTAGTGAAAGACCGAATTGTTTTGATCGGAACGACGGATAAAACCTTTAAAGATTTCCATCGCACACCCTATAGTCAAGGGGATTTTCCCGATATTCCCGGTGTGGTTATTCAGGCCCACATGGTCAGTCAAATTGTTAGTGCAGTTAAGGATAAACGCCCTTTAATTTGGTGGTGGCCTGAATGGATAGAATTGCTTTGGATTTTAGCTTGGTCTGGTTTAGCGGCGCTTGAAGTTTGGAAGTTAAACTCACCGAAGAAATTGATATTTACAATTACGGGAAGTTTTATTTTTCTGTATAGTAGCTGCTTCGTTATTTTGTGGATTTCTGGCGGTTGGATACCTTTAGTTCCCTCTGCGATCGCTTTTATTTCCACTGTTACCCTGATTATTATAATTCGCCGACTATTCAAACCTCAAAATTAATCGATCACCCAAAAACCCTGTTGTCGCCAATGTTGTTCACGCAAAGCTTGATCGAGGTCGTGGGACTGAAGCCAACCTTTATTGATCAGCAATTCACCCAATTTTTCGGAATACAAACACTGAAGGTTCAGGGCTTGTTCGAGTTGAGTCGAAGAAATCAGCTTCTTCTTTAATAAAATTTCACCCAGTTTCATAATCTTTAGTCCAAGTTATCCTATATGCTTCATAGACTGAAATTTCTAGGCTTATGCACTTTTTTTACAAAAATTCAAATTTGAGGGTTGAGTAAAAAAACAGCTTCTCAGTCTTCAATGTATAACTGAGGTTCAATTTATAGTTGATAGAGTTCATTGATTTGTCAAGTCACTCATTTTGACGACAACACTCGTATTTTTCTAACAAATAGAAAGACAGATTGACCCCAAAATCCGCTTTCAAATCCCACAATCAGGTTTTTTATTTAAAATAAATATTGTTGAATTCTCAAGATATCGCTACACAGTCTAAGTTTAGGATCATCTGGCTTAGGTTCTTTCCTGTGACTGCATAAACTCAACAACTCCAACCTATTAAAAATTATAGGAGTAAAGCGAGTTGACTGAATTGGCAAATTAACACTTAAAATTAAAGTTGATTTGTTGACAAAACTTTAACCCTCTATTACATTATGTTACCATTCTCCTGATCGGGTACATATTCCTAGAAAGAACTCTTAAACCCCCTAAAGAACACTCAGACCTAAAGTTCTCGACCACACTCAAGATTTCGTTATCCAAACAGAAGACTTTGATTTGGAGTCCAACCATGAATTCTCAAAAATTCCAGCATCGACACCTGATATCCGCCTTTCTTTGTATAGGAATGTTACTGAGTTCTAACACTTTAGCTTTAGCAGAATCTTCTCCTCGTGATCAGATCAAACCAATGACTAAAGCTGACAAGTCTAAAACCAGTTATACCGATAGAGGTCAGCCTAGCGTTCAAACTGGACAAGCCAGTAGAGGGAGTTGTACATCGGGAATTAATTCACAAGATTTATTGGCTTATATTCCTCAAGAAACCCCAGAAGGACATCCCACTTTTCAGTTTGATATTCCGTTTGAATCGACAAAAATTCACTCGGTTGAATTTGTTTTAATGGAAGATAATGCCGAGAGAGAAATGATTTATGAAACTCAGCTTGTGGCGAATCAATTATCTCCGGAGGTTCAGATCAATTTACCATCAAATCTAAGCGAATTAGAAGTTAATCAAAGCTATAACTGGAAATTGATTGTTTATTGTAGTAACCCAACTAATGCAGTCAATATGCAGGATGCGATTTATGTCGAGGGTTCAATCAAACGAGTTCAGTTAAGCGCAGGAACAGAAAAATAAAAGTAGTAGGATCGTACTCAAAATTCCCCAGAATTTAATCTAAGTTTTTATTTAATATAGAGGTGTTTACACGCCTTTTTTTATGCGTTTATTCGGTTTCAACTCATTCTTACTCTAAGTTTAGCTTTAAAATCGATAATTGATACTAAAATAAATTCCATCATCTTGAATATTATCACCTCGATCTCGAAAATCCACTAACGGAAAACCATAATCCAGTCTTAAACTCAGTCCATCTAACCCAAAAAAGGGGTCCCATAAAAACCCAAAACCTGTACTCACTAAAAAAGTTTGACGAGGTAATTTATTGGGGTTATCAACTTGATTCCAAACTGAACCCATCTCAAAAAAGGGTGAAATTTGTATGATCGGATCACCCGCAGAATTTCGTTTTACTGTAATCCGATCTTCTATCGAAAAACGAAATCCATTATCCCCAGTCCGCAAATTTTGTCGATACCCTCGAACCGATTTTCCACCCCCAATCACAAACTGTTCAGCCGGAAGTAAACTATCCGCCGAAAGTTGCAGATCACCTCGAACAATAATCAAGTTATTTTGATCAACCAGTTGAACTCGTTGTACCTGTCCTAACCAACTAAAAAACCGACTATCTGGAATCGGAGAATCATTCACGGTTGCATCAAAAACATCAATCCCAAAATTAAATTGCGATCGCAAAGACCAAGATCCTTCTGAGTCTCGTTTGAGATAATCTTGACCCAATTTTATTACCCGAGTTCGGCTATTTCCATCTTCATCAGGGCCAATTACAAAGGGTCGCGGTACATCTTCAAACACAAAAGTCTGACCATTTTGAAGTGCAAAACTTAATGATAATGCTAATTCTTCTCGGGGATTTCTAATTATCGGTTGACGATAGGCGAATTCATAACGGGCTTGAGTTCCACGAATATCCAATTCCTCAAAAGGATCTTGCGTGACTCGATTTCGGTTTGGAGAAACTCGCAATAAAATTGTGCCATCTTTAGCATTAATCGGAACTCGATAAGCAAAATCATAAACATCTGTTCCCCCTGTTGTTGAACGAGAATAGGAAGCCGAAACTTCATCCCCAAGTCCAGTAATATTCTGAAATCCTAAACTAATTCCTGTTCGTTCACCACCAACACTCGGAGGCGAATAATTATCAATATTGATACCTCCATAAAACCGTCTAGACTCCTCAACTCGGACGATTAAAATACTTTCTCCGACTTCTCCCCCGGGACGTAAACTGGCTTCAACGTTATTAAATAAAGGATTGATTCTCAGTAACCGTAATTGATCCTCTAATTTCTGAACATTTAAGGGAACATTGGCACCCAACTCAATTCGACTGCGAATATAACTCGAATTTAACCGTTTTGTTCCTTCGATTTCAATATTAGATAACCGACCTTCTGTCACTCGAATTTCGATCACACCATTTTCTATGGTTTGAGAAACAGGTCTGGCAATAGAAGTAATATATCCTCGATTAATATAGAGTTGAGTAATTTCATCGGCGACTTGTCGTAATTCTTCGAGGGTGAGTTCTCGACCTTCAAAAGATTTAACAATCGGATCAAAATATTCGGCATCAAAAACTGTACTTCCTGTTACCTCAATTTGACGAACGAAAATTTTAATCGGTTCGGGTTCCGGTTCGGGTTCTATCGATTCTGAAGGATAATATTGGGCAAATGATGCAAATTTATAGAGTTGAGGTTTTAAGTCTGTTTCTCTAGAGTCATAACTCAAAATATTCGCTGTTCTCAGGGGTTGAAAATTACTCTGATATAAGCTAGAATAAATAGAGGGTTCAGATAAGGATAGGTATCCTAAAGTTGTGATTTCAAAAACCGATTGAAAGAGAGGCATATTTGAATAACATCCCAGTTAATCATACATCAATCCTAACGTGAGCTTGACTTTTTCTGAATCAGAAAATGAAGCCCTAATCATCATCTCTTTTTCAATCGGATTGAATCTTCATAAAAAACATAAAAAATCGTACCAAAATCAAATTAACTTGGTACTGAATGTCTATTATAGATAGGATATCATCAGATCGGCTGAACAGATTAAGAATGCTCAACTTGTTCAGTGCTACGTTCCAACATAGACTCCTGTAAGTGATGTTCATGTTGAGGTTCTTTTGCTGTCAACTCCTGTGCTTGTTGGTTAGTTTCCCCTGCAACATGGTGATCAACTTCCTTGTGGGCAAACCACTTCACAGATATTTTTGGAGTCCTGCGTACAGACTTGTTGACTCAGACATCACGGAAGTAGCGAATCGCTTGCTTGACATCCTCTCCGCCTTGAGGCGAGAGATTCCTGAATCTCACGATGCCCGGTTTTTGCTTCATCCACATCTGCGTATTTTATGAGTATTCTTTCACTTCTCTGGTGGCAGATCTATCGTTTTTTGCGTGTATAAAACCAGATGCAAAAGGTAATTAATAAAATTACAATAACCAGAGTAGAAATTGGACTCAGAAATTGCTTAACTAAGGTGTAGTTATCTCCAAGCCAATAACCAATAATAGTTAAAAAGCTAATCCAAAGCGTTGTTCCCACAGTTGAGTAAACTAAAAAAGAAAATAATTGCATATTTTCTAATCCAGCAGGGATGGAAATATAAGTGCGAATTCCGGGAATGACTCGACCTAAAAGGACAACCCAATTTCCATAGCGATTAAACCATTCTTGAGAACGTTCAAGATCTTCTACAGAAAGAGTTAACCACTGACCTCGCCACTCAATCCATTTTCTCAATTTCTTTTCTCCCCAATTCTTACCTAAATAGTACCAGGGTAATGCGCCTAAAATTGAACCCACTACACCTGATAAAATTACACCAATAAAGCTAAGTTTACCTTCGGCTATGGTAAAGCCAGCCAGGGGCATGATCACTTCTGAGGGAATCGGAGGAATAATATTTTCTAATAACATGAGGAGGACGATTCCCATATACCCCCAATCCGCAATACCTTGAGTAATCCAGTCTAACATTAATTTTTGCTTGATACAGTGAGAGAATAAATTAGCCTAATATTATATTTTAAATGAAAAGATTAAACTATACATCTAACATTCGAGATAAAATTTTATTCCTTTTGATAGAGATTGTCGCTCCGCTCAAAAGCTCAAACATCAAAGAGAAGCTATTCCTTGTGATAGACAAAAATATCAGCGTATAATTTTAGACTCTTTCAATCGAAATAAAAATAGAGTAAATCAACCCAAAGATTGAATCAATACTTAATTACTAACCGCTACTCTGATTATAGATAAGAGAGGAAATATTATGTATACAGGTGAAACAACGAGAGCAGTTGGATTATTTTCTAATCGCCGAGATGCTGAAGCAGCTTTACATCGCCTCAGAGATATTGGCTTTGATATGAATAAGGTTTCTGTTGTAACTCGCCATGAGAATGACGGTAATATTGCAGAGGCGAATGTGGAACAGACAACAGATGATCAAGTTAAAGGTGGTGCCAGTGCAGGTGCTGTCGCCGGAACCACCGCAGGCGGATTAATTGGTTTAGTGGGAAGTTTGGGAGTATTAGCAATTCCGGGAGTTGGACCCGTTGCAGAATTAGGTTTAATATTAGCAAATACCCTGATTGGTGGCGGTATCGGTGCTGTTGGTGGTGGCTTAGTGGGTGCTTTAATTGGTTGGGGTTTACCCGAAGATAAAGCCCAATATTACAATTCTCGCGTCCATGAACACGGTGATTATTTAGTCTTAATGGAAGGGACTGATCAAGAAATTCGTAATGCAGAAGCTTTATTAAACGATTACAAAGTTCGAGATTTACATCTGTTTGGAATACCGGGAACAGTTGGCGATCGCCAAGTCAATCCTACTTATAACCGCTCGTTCTAGATGCGCGATAAAATCACCAACTTGACCCCAAAAACTAACCCAAAGACTCGGTTTCTGAACGAAGCCGGGTTTTTAATCTTCCCCTCTCCTCTCAACAATTCCCTCTCGGGGTAGAGGAATCATGTCAGCTTAATTTCCTATACTAAACAAGGTATCACCATTACTACTTTTGTTTATTCACCATCATAACGATTGTTGTATTAGTTAGTTAGGAAAACTTAAAATGACTTCACTATCAAATGGATCAAGTTCAAAACGAGTTGCAATTTTACTCGAAAGTGGTTTTGAGGACTCGGAATTTCAAGTTCCTTATACCGCATTACAAAAAGCAGGTGCAAACATCGTAATAGTCGGTTCTCGTATGAACGACGAATACGAAGGAAAGCAGGGTAAAGTCTCCGCTAAACCCGACGCAACAGCCGCAGAAGTTCGTTCAGAAGACTTTGATGCGATTTTCATCCCTGGCGGTGCCGCACCCGATAAAGTTCGTCGCAACCCTCATGCAGTCACATTGGTGATTGATGGTATGGCGCAGGGTTTACCTATTGCTGCGATTTGTCATGGCCCCCAAGTCTTAATTGATGCGGATGTCTTACGAGGTAAACAAGCAACAGGTTTTAAAGCCATTCGCAAGGACATCCAAAATGCAGGCGCAACCTACGTCAATGAACCTGTTGTCGTCGATAGCAACTTAATTACCGCTCGACAACCCAGTGACTTACCGATGTTTACAGTCACCCTACTCAGCTATCTCAATTTGGCTATAGAAGGTACAACATTACCCGACCCGACTACTCAGGCTTTTGAATGGTGGACATTGGGTGAAGCCTGGAAAGGATCGAGCAAAAATGATATTGTCAATGTACTCAATACCGCGATCGTCGGGGAACGTTATACCCTCGCCGCTTTTCAAGAGTACAGCAAGCAAGTTTCTGACCCCGACTTTGTGATTTTATTACGGGAAGCCATCGGTACAAAACAACGCCACATTGAACTATTAGAAGCCCGTCTGCGCGACTTTGGGGAACAAGTGACTTGGCAAGCAATGGGAAGTGAAGCCTTTGCCACATTGCAAGGTTGGTTGCAGTCTAGTAGCAGTGATCAAGATCTGATGCGGCGTGCTTTAGGCGACATCCAAACAGGTATTATTGATTCTTCTCATTTGTGCGTTCAAGTTACAGATCCGGCAACGGCATTTGTATTAGAAGAAATCGAAGAAAATCTTCGGAAGCATGAAGAATTAATCGCAACTTTATATCGAACTCGCTTAGGTAAAAATGTTCAAGCTCCCATGCCGACAACGATGGCAGTCATGAGCTAAAGGACTGATGCAATAGAGGAAAGTAGACAAGGAATCTAGAAACTGATCAGGGTTTAATTTCTATTCTTGCTGCTTTCTTCTATTTGCCCATTAATACAGGAGAAATCGAAATGAATTTAGTTGATTTGATTGCCGTAGGATTAGAAACGATTGTTATCGGTATCTTAACTTTGCACTGTATTCAACGTCATTCTCTATTCCCTTCAGCTTTGATTTTACTCGGATTTTTATTTTTAATCTATAGTAGCAGTCTCACCGCATTAGCTGTTCCTTACTTAAGCATTACCGCTTCCCGTGACTACTCTGAGAATGTGATTAAACCCCAGTTTGTAGAATACATAACTCCCAAATATACGGGTATTCAGATGAGCAAAAAATTAAAATTATATCGGGTCGAACAATCAACTCAACCCAACTGATCTCAATCTTTTCGTTATTGTTAAAACTCTCAACCCAATAATTAATTCAAAATCGCCTGTTCGACTTGAGTAGAGTTCAGTTCTCGCCCAATAAAAACTAAGCGAGTTTGACGAGGTTCATCACTGAGCCACAACCGATCATAAAACGAATCAAACCGATTTCCTACCCCTTGCAAGACCATTCGCATCGGTTTATTCGGAACATCAACAAAGCCTTTAATTCGATAAATTTCTTGGTGTTGTACTAATTCTTTTAATTTTTCAATTAAAGCGGTCGGTTCAAAGGCTTGATCAACGATCAGCTGTACCGAATTAATATCATCATCATGTTCGTGTTCTTCTTCGTGGTCATGATGACTCGGACGACTTTCTAAATGATCTTCTACTGCTGCATTAAACCCGAGCAAAAGATTCGTTTCCACATCCCCTTGTTGACAAGCAACAACCTTCACACCAGGGGGAAGTTCTCGGCTTAACCATTCTCGCACTTTTATTAATGAAGCTTGATCAATTAAGTCCGTTTTTGTTAATAAAACCAGATCCGCACAAGCCAATTGATCTTCAAATAATTCTTCAATTGGGGTTTCATGTTCTAAATTCGGATCAGCTTGACGTTGAGCTTCTAAAGCCTCCAAATCTCCCACTAAAGTTCCTGCTGCTAAAGCTTGAGCATCGACAACGGTGAGAACACCATCAACTGTGGCACTATTGCGAATTTCCGGCCAACGAAAGGCTTGAACCAAAGGTTTAGGTAAAGCTAATCCAGAGGTTTCTACCAGTATACAATCAATGCGATCGCGACGTTTAAGAAGTTCTTGCATCGTGGGATAAAATTCTTCTTGAACGGTGCAGCATAAACAACCATTGGTGAGTTCTACAATATTATTTTCAGGGGATTCATCTTCTTCACAAACTTGACAAGAACGCAACAGTTCTCCATCAATTCCCACTTCTCCAAATTCATTGACTAAAACAGCAATTCGGCGTCCTTGATTATTTTGGAGGAGATGACGGAGTAGAGTTGTTTTTCCAGCGCCGAGAAATCCAGTAACAACGGTAACGGGTATTTTGTGCATCGTGAGTCTTTTGAGTTAAAGTTTAGGGAGATCATTTCATCGCTAAGAATGAATTAATTTGAGAGGTTAACCCCGTTCTAGCAATTTAGTTAGTGATTCGGTAAAAATACGAAAACTGATTCCAAAGCAAATCATTTAGGGTGAACTTTCCTGACTTTCAGGAGGAGGAGTTTCTTCTGGGGATGGGGTGACACTCGGTAGAGTATTCTCTTTAATGTTGACAAAAATATCATAACGAGTGCTGCGATCGCTAACTACTGCGGCGTTTACCCCAATCGCTTGTATCGCATTTACCCAAACCGCTTGTGCAGGTGGAAGCTGAGGTAAAGACAAATTACGGCGATCAAAAACTTGTTCGATATCAATAAAGAAACTGCCATTATTCGGACTTAATTCGGTGGGTACTGTTTCTCTAAATAAAGAATCTGAAGGAATCCCATTCTCGGGTTCTGGTAAAATTTGATTGGCAATCGGTGCGCCCAAAGTTGCAAATAACACATCTTCGTCTAACCAACCTCGAATCACACTAAAACCCCCATACGGAGAAGTCCACTTGACAACAGGTTGACCTTGGAGTTGGGCCGGTTGGATCTGAAAATCTTTAGACTTCATCGCCGCATCCAACTTTTCTAAAGCCGTTTCTGCGGCTTGGCGATCTCTCGTTTCCACCATCAAAGCCAATCCCGCCGAAAACTTTTGGGGGGTTTGTTTATTCGGAACTGCCGGAATCAACGCCAGAGAAAATTCTCCATCCATCCAACTCAAAAAGTCCTTTTCCAAATCCATCTGTGTCGCCTGTTTTAAACTAGAACTGAGAGCTTCTGGATTAAAAGGAGCAATCGGATTAGAAGCAGCATCTTTGCTGTAGTCTTGCCACAGTTGTTGTAAATTTCCTCCTGCCATAACCATCATTGCATTTGTAGGAATTCGTTCTAGCATTTCCTGAGATTGATTTTCAACGGTGAGCGTTTTTTGACTACTAGGTTTATACCAAGAAAGACCTTTGAAATTAATGCCACCCGATTCTAAAACAACACTACTGACAAACCCTTGATGCTGCTGTAATTTTTCTAGATTTTCGGGAGGAATGGGTTGGGCGGAGGTAAAAGAAGCCACACTAGCCGCTACCGGAATATTGAGATAAACTTCCGCAAAAGCTCTTGAGGTTTGAACTTTTTCAAGCGCGTTGGCATAACCTGGGGTTTTCGCAATTGAAGCCTCGCCTCGGAAAGTATCAATTGTGCGATCGGTGGCGTTAGCATCAGTCGTAACCAACAAAAACTTTTCACCCAAAACCGCGATCGAGTAATTTTGAGTCGGTAAGCCTTGAGTTTCAATAATTTCAATTCCCCGATAGGATCGTTCGCTGATATCTCCTTCTGTCAACAATTTGGGTTGGGCCAGAACTTCCTGTGCTTTTTGAGGATTGGCAATCGGAAAAACCATCACCATTGCGGGTTCTGTTGGAGAAGAAGGGGGCGAGTCCGGTTTCGGTAGCGTTCCAGACGTAATGGTTTGATGAGGCAACCAGGCCACCATGACTTCATCTCCAACCCAAGGTTGAATGTCTGCTTGGTAGTCAAAACCGCTATCGGTAAATAAGCGATCGCGCCAGTCTTGGATAGTTTTGTTGAGGGCGGCTTTGGACTCGGCGGTGCCATATTCGCGCAGTTTTTCCCATTGTTTGGGTTCGGTAGAGAACGAAACCGCCATCATTGCATCAGTCGGCACGATGTTTGCCCCAATCGGAACATTTTCGAGGGCTTTTCTCGAAAGTACAAAGTAATAGGTCGCGACTCCCCCTGCAATCAGAAGAGCAGCCGCTCCCAGTGTCAACCAGAGGGATGATTTGTTTTTGTACATCATGGAGAGCAACGATTTAAAACAGATAGTGAGCGTCGATAACAGATTAACTTAACGATAAAACCCATGGATTTAGACTGCCTACAGATAGCTTAATCCGTTTTTCTGATCAGAATCTGTTTCTTTGACGTTTGATAATGGTCTTTAATCTCCCAAACTATCACATATCAAAGTGAGGTTTGGCAAGATGTTAGGTGCATCAGTCGGGAATAGCTTATTTGGCAGGGAGTCGCGAAAAAACGGGTTAAGGGTTACGGGTTACGGTAAATTGCCTTCTGGCTCCGGTCTTTTGCCTTCTTTAACGTCTGGGTTCTGTTTTAAGCCCGAAAAGTCTTCAAACCAACCCCTTCGCTGAAAGAACAGAAATAGACTGACTCCGACGATCAGCATCACAGCCAAACAAACGGGATAACCCCAATACCACTCTAACTCGGGCATATTCCAGGGAGACGCTGAGGGATCGAAGTTCATCCCATAGACTCCCGCAATGAACGTCAGGGGAATAAAAATAGTCGAAATGACCGTGAGAATTTTCATAATCTCATTCATTTTATTGCCCATTGTGGACATATAAATGTTGATCAGATCGGAAGAAAGCTCACGATTGGTTTCGAGCATATCTCGAATATTAATAGTGTGATCATAGCAGTCTCGTAGATACACTCGAACTCGTTTGCTAATCAAGCGTGTACGATCACGAACTAAGATATTAATGGCGTCTCGTTGCGACCAAATTGCCCGCCGCAAAACCAACATTTCTTGCTTGACTTCATAGATTTTCCACAGGGTATGATTACTGGGTCTAAATAGTATTTCATCTTCGAGTTCTTCGAGGTGATCGCTGTAATATTCAATGACTGGAAAAAAGCCATCAATAATGGCATCTAAAATCGCATAGGCCAAATAATCGGCTCCATGCTTACGAATGCTCCCGTGATTATTGCGAATCCGATCGCGTACAGGTTGTAAACAGTCGTATCGGGTTTCTTCTTGAACCGTAATCAGGTAATTCTCCCCTAAAATCAAACTCACCTGCTCTCGATGCAGCGTCTTTGAGTCAGGTTTGAGTAAGACCATCCAGGCGACAATTACAATTTGGTCAGGATTTTCATAATAGACGACTTTCGGACGTTGGGGAATATTAACCACGTCTTCTAAAGCCAAAGGATGAAATTGAAAAATCTGCGACATCTGTCGCCACGTTTCTGTATTTCCTAGTCCTTGAATATCCAACCAACTCACCGTTTCCGATTTCAAGTAGGGAATACAGTCTTGAGGTTGATTGAGTTTGACTCGATTTGTTTTGGCGAGATTATAGTCAGTTAAGACAATTTCCGGTGCTGGGTCATCAGGTTCAAGGTCTAGTGTTCCAGGTAAAGTTCCGGGTTCGTCGTAGAAATAGTCGAAGTTTGAGTCTTCTTCCTCTGCTGACGAATGTCCCGTTGGTGGAGAAGGAGTGAGACTATGTGACATAGAGTTGAGTTCTCACGGGTTCATCGGAGATTTTCGGAAGTTTGGCTTTTGACAGCGTACAGAACAGCTTTCACTTAGTGAAAACAGTATTCCCCAAAATTCGTTAGCCTGGGCTAAACCGCTTTAAACTGGGGTTGTTTCTGCACGTATTCAAGCAGGCCTTCACAGGCATCGAGTAGAATATCAATCACCTGATTGAACCCCTCCGGGCCACCATAATAGGGATCGGGAACTTCTTTGACATTGTGATGGCGACAGAACTCACACATCAGCTTCACTTTGTCTTGATATTGACGATCCGAATCAAGGCGAACAATAGATTCATAGTTGTCGTAATCCATCGCCAAAATCAAATCAAACTTCTCAAAGTCCTCTCGTCTAAACTGACGGGCTTGACCTTTGAGCAAGATCCCTCGTAATGAAGCGGCTTTTGTCATACGAGCATCGGGGGGACTTCCGATGTGATAACTAGAAGTCCCGGCTGAATCACAGAGAATGTCATGACTGAGATCAGCGAGTTCAATCTGGTGATTCATAATATTTTCTGCCGAGGGAGAGCGGCAAATGTTCCCTAGACAGACAAATAGTAACTGATAAGGCATTGATTTGAGCTACCCTTGAGAAATTACATTCCGGGCAAGTTAAGTCCGCCTGTTAATTCTTCCATCCGTTGTCGCATGGTCGCCGTAGAATTCTCATAGGCGGCTTGTGTTGCTTCTAAAACCATTGCCGACACGACTTCTGCCCCTTCACCCATAACATCAGGCGAGATTTCTACACGACGGGGTTCTTGGTTGCCACTCAGGAAAACCTTCACTAAGCCACCTGCTGCTGCGCCTTCAATTTCTAACTGATCCAACTCTTCTTGAAGCTTTTTCGCTCCTTCTTGAACCTGTTGAGCTTTTTTGAAAGCCTCGGCGAGTTCTTTCATTTTGCCCATGCCGAAGCCAAATCCTTGTCCTTGCTTTGTCATAATTTAATTCTTTAGCGCCCAGGACGCTTCCAAGTTGTACTTAAATGTTCTCAGAAAATCTTAAGTCTAACACTTTAGCATTTTCTCTAATTCTAAAGAAAACTGCAAGAGTGAAGAGCGAGATCTAGCTTTAGATCAGGTTAGGGATATTTTTTCCTCCGAATGACATTATAGAGCCAAGTTTCATCGAAAACATCAAAACCCCATCCGTTTTGAGTTCAAATTTAGCGGTTTAGAGTTTTTTGTACTTTCACGCACACGATCAACCCGAAATTCCGTTTGCAAGTGCTATTTTTCGTCTATTCTCAAGTTGACTTTCAAAGTCATTTCTAGTGATTGAGGATCGATAGTCTTGCAAAAGTGAATTGGGGAGTACCCCCTATGATCGAGCTTCAGAGGCTGTCTGCAATGCTTGTCAATTTTATCGTATTTTTCCCGCAACGACTGGCGAATTCCCTGGGGAAGACATCAGTTGAGCGTGTAATCGGGTCGATAGAGTGAAGCTAGAATTGTCAACTGGCTTTTAAGAGTGTTGAAACTCCCCGATAATCCTCACTTCGGGTTCGAGTAGGAAAGACCAACGCTGTTCAACTTGTTCTTGGACATAGCGAATGAGTTGGAAAATCTCAGTCGCGGTTGCGCCGCCACAATTGACAATAAAATTGGCATGACGTTCAGCCACTTGAGCGCCGCCAATTTGGTATCCTTTTAAACCCGCTTGTTCAATTAGCCAACCTGCGGGTTTTGGGCCAGGATTGCGAAAGACACTGCCACAACTGGGCAGATGGTAAGGCTGAGAACTTCGGCGGTGTCGCAGTTGATCAGTGGTATCAGCTAAAACCAGAGCGGGGTCTGCTCCGGGTTGTAACGCGAAAGTTGCTTGTAGGACAACGCGATCACTATTTTGTAAATTAGAAGTCCGATAGCGATAAGCCAAGTCTTTAGGAGTCAAAACCTCTAGTTTTCCAAAGCGAGAAAGCACTTCAGCTTGAACCAAAATCTCGGCCGTACTGCTCCCATGAGCGCCCGCATTCATCACCACAGCGCCGCCAACAGTGCCGGGAATACCGACCGCCCATTCTAAGCCTTGCCATCCCAAGCGAGCCGCTTTCCAAGCCAAGCGAGGCAAGGATTCTCCGGCGGCGACATGAAGTTGTCCAGTGGCTAAATCAAAGTGGGTGTGGCGCAAGCCACGGGTACCGATGACTAATCCTGATAAACCCTGATCACTGATTAAAAGATTTGATCCTCCTCCCAGTAAAGTTGCTGAAAGTCCTTGTTCGGCTGCCCATGCTAAACTCGCTTGCATTTCATCAAGATTTTTGGGGGCAACATACCATTCAGCCGGGCCACCCACACGGTAGGACGTATGAGAAGCTAAGGAAACTTTTGATTGAATCAAACAGTCTTTTCCTAGCAAGGAAATGGAGCGAGGAGCGGATGGGCCACTTGCTCCGGAACTCGACTGTTGATCAAGCTGACCTGGAGAGTCGTAGGAAAGCGTCATAACCATAACAAATACAACAAAATGCTTATTCTTAATCGAAACAACAGCACCATTACGAGCTTATTGACCCCATCGAGCGAGCCGATTGGGGCTGCTGCTCAATCTGAGGTAATGGGTGATTTTGATAGAATGCGATCACCTCGGGGATAATTTTATTGAGGTTGCCTGCCCCTAAAAAGAGAGCTAAATCACCGGGAGCGAGAATTTCACTCAATAGGGTTTTGACAGACTCCAACGATTGTCGGTAGTAAACTTGAGGGTGATAGGTTCCAATGGAATCGGCTAATTGTTGTCCATTGATTTGACCGGTGTTCGCTTCACCTGCACTATAAATGTCCGTCAGTACCACCAGATCAGCCTCCGCAAAGCACTGGGAGAATTCTGACAAGAAAGTTTGAGTCCGGCTATAACGATGAGGTTGAAAGATCGCCACAACCCTTTGAACAGGGATATTTGTTGAGGGGCCAGAGCCTTTACGAAGGCGAGCGGCGCCTAAAGTGGCTCGGATCTCACTGGGATGATGAGCATAGTCATCAATAAATAGGATGTCATTGCTGCTACCGCGATGTTCAAAGCGTCGTTTTGCCCCTTCAAAGGTAGAGATGGCGATCGCGATTGCCGAAAACTCCAATCCCACAAGTCGGCCAACGGCGACAGCAGCGAGAGCATTTTGGAGGTTGTGTTGACCCAGTAACTTAACGTGTAACTGACCCAACAGTTGACCCCGTTCCCACACTAGAGCCAGAGATCCCTCGGAGCCATACTCGACTGCATCTACAGTGTAATCGGCTCCCGAGTTGGGGTCTAAGCTATAGCTAATTTGAGGTTGAATCCGCTCTCGAACCGTGGCACAGTCAATACAGCCAATCAAGGTTTGACAATGCTCGGTAAAGGTTTCAAAGGTAGAAATGACTTGATCGAGGGTTTGATAATGATCGGGGTGATCAAGTTCGATGTTGGTGATAATTCCAATCGCGGGGGCAAACTTGACCAAAGAGCCATCAGATTCATCCGCTTCAGCCACGAGATAGGGACTCTGACCGACACGGGCGTTGCCTTCCCAAGCATTGACTTCTCCACCAACTAAAATCGTTGGATCGAGGCCCGCTTCCAGCATCATATAGGCAATTAGGCTACTGGTGGTTGTTTTCCCGTGAGTTCCCGCCACCGCAATACTTTGGTATTCGCCGATCAGGGCGGCTAGAATGTCAGAACGATGAAAGATCGGACAACCTAAAGTTTGAGCCGCTTTGTACTCTGGGTTTTCGGGATGAATCGCTGTTGAACAGACGACTTGGGGTAATGGCATCGATGATGGCATCCCTACACCATTCGCCCCAACTGCTTCAGATGATACCTCGACGGCTGGCTTTGAGCCGTTAGTCTGCCCCAAGTTTAAGTTTTTCGGGGTGCTGTTTGAATCGATTTGAGTTGGAAAAGCCTCAAAATTGCTGGCTTCTTGACTCCAAAAAATATGGACGCCCAAGGCTTGCAAACGCCGGGTAATATGGGTCGTTTGTAAGTCCGAGCCATAAATTGGCAGGTTGCGCTTTGCTAGAATATAGGCGAGAGCAGACATTCCGATTCCACCAATCCCGATGAAATGAAAGGGTCTGCCACTGAAATCAACAGAACTAGGCATTTTAGCTCCTTAACCACACCACACCACGCCAATAACAGGCGATATCATATCAAGAATTGTTTTTTCCCGATACAGTTCGGTAAATATTTCTCAAGAAGCATTCTACGCCATCCTTCACGTATAGGGGGCGAAATGCTGTAGTAGTTGTATACTATATCCTTTGTCTCTAAGCAAATACCGGATTTCTCTGGATCAAATTTAGAGGGGACGGCAATGGGACAATTGAGTGAAGAATCTGTTTCAGGGGTCTGAGGTCTTGAATTGAGCGGGGTTTTTTCCGGTCAAACTCTCTCCTATAGGGGGTTAGAGTGTTCTGTCGGTTTCGAGTGATCAGATTTTAATCCGAAGTTTGGAAAGCTAAACGTAAGAATGGATCAGCCTTTACGGTATGATTGGGGTCATTAGAAACCTAAATCATAAAAGGCTCGTGCCTGAGTTGGGCAATGCCATTGTTAGGAGGAACAAGGTGATTAAAGTCGCAATCAATGGTTTTGGACGGATCGGACGCAACTTTGTGCGTTGCTTATTGACTCGCGAGAATAGCAATCTGGATCTGGTCGCCATCAATGATACCTCAGACCCGAAGACAAATGCTCACTTGTTGAAGTATGATTCGATGCTGGGGACTCTCAAAGATGTTGATATTAAAGCCGATGAAAACTCGCTGACTATCAACGGTAAAACAGTTAAGTGTGTCTCTGATCGCAATCCCCTCAATCTACCCTGGGCTGATTGGGGTGTTGATTTGATTATCGAATCGACTGGTGTGTTTGTCACCGAAGAAGGTGCTTCTAAGCACTTACAAGCGGGGGCTAAGAAGGTGTTGATTACAGCCCCAGGTAAAGGCGGAAAGATTGGGACTTTCGTGATGGGGGTTAACGACAATGCCTACAAGCACGATGACTACAATGTTGTCAGTAACGCCAGTTGTACCACGAACTGTCTCGCTCCTTTTACCAAGGTGCTACACGAACACTTTGGTATTATCAAAGGGACGATGACAACGACCCACAGCTACACTGGAGATCAACGCATTTTAGATGCGAGTCACCGGGATTTACGGCGGG
>Ga0207419_1001142_pt1 | contig 20989 bp, 7 predicted proteins | sample ElkSloMetagenome_4_FD_184723 | JGI IMG/M metagenome (GOLD analysis project Ga0207419, IMG submission 184723) | Hot spring microbial communities from Elkhorn Slough, Monterey Bay, USA - MD2A (version 2) | ecosystem: Environmental > Aquatic > Marine > Intertidal zone > Estuary: Microbial mat ...
GAATGTGGAGAATGCGTGGGTGGAAACACAGGATTAGACCCTTGCATAGAAGATTGTGCAGGTACATTCGGTGGTTCTGCCTATGAAGATGAGTGTGGCGTTTGCGATGATAATCCGGAAAATGACAATTCAACCTGCGGAGCACTAATTAATGGTTCGTTCAATTCAAGCTCAATATGCGGTGCATCTGCGGTCGAAATTTATGTATACTCAATAGATTCTGAAGAGCTAGTTGAAGTTATTCTCACTGAAACAAACTCTGATGGAAACTTTCAATTCCAAGTTACCATTGCATCTTCCTACGAACTTTACATCAAAGTAGAAGGCCACCTCCAGATTTTAATTGCAGGTCAGATGTACTCCGAAGGAGAAAATTCTTTAGGCGAATTGAACATCATAGCGGGTGATATAAATAATGACAACGCCATAGCCATTGAAGATTTTTCAATTTTTTCTGCAGTTTACGGTTTGTCCAACGAAGATGCTGGCTTTAATTCTCAAGCCGATATGAATTGCGACGGGTTGATCAATGTCATAGACTTTTCCATATTCAGTGCAAACTTTCCATCAGAGGGTATACCCCTTCCAGATAACGATTGAGTAAACCCATAATCATGGATTTTTGCTTGTGCTTTCTACTTTTCAGCACACCTTATTTAGGTGATTTACTTGTGTGAAAAAAGCATATTTGTAAATTTTATCTGCAATATTCTTGACTTCGTCGAAATATGACTTAATTTTGTAATCGGTTCATGAGAGAACCATAACCTGAAATCCCCCCCTTTTTACTAAAGCCATTTAAACCTTTTAGGAAAACATCCTTCCTGAAACGGATGTATGATGCTTTTGTAAATTTTAAAAACCAATCAATATGAAGAAGATGATTACACAATCTCTTCGGAGGGATTCTAAATCCTCTCTGAAAACCCAGGTATGGTCCGGTCTTGGATTATTCCTGATGCTAATGTTCTCTACGGCCTTAATTGGTCAGGGAGACTGTCTCAATGAAGAATCCTGGCCGCCTGAAGCGGTGGCTGTCGATCCCAGTGGTGCAGAAACTACAATTTCAACCATCATGTACAATGGGGGTGAATGGTCTGAAGTCAGCGGAATTTTATCTGGCGAAGATTACTTGTTCGATCACACAGTTAGTACCTATGTGACTGTACGTATAGGTTCTTTCGATGGACCTATTTTAGCTCAAGGTGCAGCACCACTTTTAGTGACTGCCAACTCAGAAGACAATCTTTTTCCTCACTGGAATTTAGATGAAGAATGTGGGGTTGACTTGAGTGGAACAGCTATCGCTAGCGTTCAATGTGCAAGCTGTGAGCCATCTGGTCCAGATGAAACAATAGTTGACTGCGAGCAAGGTGGAGTAGAAGAATTCTATTGCTACGACAATAATGAATCTTCTGAGTTTACATATGTAAGTAGCGATGGAAGCCCGCTTTTGATATCATTCTCTTTAGGATTTCTGGAATCATGCTGTGATGACATCTTCATTTATGCCGGTGATTCTGATGAAGCTCCGCTAATGAATGAAGGAGAAACTGCAGGCGATTTTGCTGGAAGGTCATACAATACAGCTGCTTTTAACGAAGCTTCTTCAATTTTAGTTGTATTTTCTTCTGACGGTTCTGGTAGCTGCCAGGACGGACTTTGGGGTGTTCCACAAGATGGAGCAAACTGGGAAGTTTTATGTTCAGATGTAATTACTTGCGAAGCTCCTGAGCTAGGACTAGCTGCTTTTGAAATTGGTGGTCAAACTCCAATTGAAAGCTGTCTTGATGAAGGAACACCTTGGATCGTTTCACTCGGAATCAGTGGCGGTTCTGGAAATTCTGCATACGATGTAATACTAAACGGAGAGCCGACTGGCCAGCAAGTATTTGCTGGAGGTTCAACAACAGTTGGAGGTCTTTTTGCAGGCGATGTTGCAAACATTCAGCTAGTAGGAGCAGACGATCCAAATTGTTCAGTAGAAGGTTCAATTGAAACGGAATTATGCCCACCAGCTAATGATTTGTGTGCTGATGCTATTCCTGTAGTATGTGGTGAAACAATTGCCGGAACAAACCTCGCTGCTACCAATAATGGTGCTCCAACAGAATCTTGTGGTACTATTCCAGGATCTTCTGGTGTATGGTACTCATGGACAGGCGATGGAAGCATCGTTACTGCAACGACTTGTAATGAGGGTACAAACTTCGACACAAAGCTTAATGTATATAGCGGATCATGCGAAGAATTGGTATGCGTGGCTGGTGATGATGATGGAAGCCCAAGTGGCGAGAATCCAGACCCTGCCTGCGTTGTGGAAGAAACAGGATCTACAGCCAACCGTGCATCTACTGTACCTTTTGAATCTGAAGAAGGGGTTACTTATTACTTCTATGTTTCAGGATTTGGTTCTGCCCAGGGTAACTTTGAGCTATCAATTATTTGCGAAGAGCCACCATCTTGCGAGCCACCTTCCGAACTTCTTGCTGAAGTTCTTGGAAATTCCTGCGATAGTGAAGTGCCAACCTTTGATGTTGAAGTTTCTCTTAGTCAGGACGGTACAGAAGGTTCGTATTTAATCTCAAATGACCTTGATGACCAGACAGCTTCTATTCAGTTAGATGGTTCTGCTATTTTCACATTCCCCGTTGGTTCTGCAGTAGAATTTACTGCTTCTAACGAAGGTTTTGAAGACTGTTCTATTGCTGGATCAGCAGAATTCCTAAACTGTCCTCCAGCAAACGACGAGCCATGTGCTGCTATAGCTCTCGCTTGTAATCAACCTGTTGAAGGAACTAATCTGGGCGCAACTGAAAGCGGTCTTGATCCTACATGTGCTGGAGGTTCTTTAGCAGATGTATTCTACAGTATTTCTGCGGAGCCTGGTTTTATTTACACGCTCACCATTAATGGAGATGATTACGACGGTGTACTTGCCCTTTATGCAGGTAACTGTGATCTTCCTGAAGAGCTTGAAGAGCTAGCTTGTGCAGACAATGGATTTACCGCAGGTGTTGAAGAACTAATTGAATTTGAAGTAGAAGAAGCTACTGAAATTCTTGTTCAAACCTACGACTGGAGTGCTAGTGCAGGCAGCTTTGTTATTTCGCTTGCTTGTGAAGAAGTTGTTGCGTGTGAGAATACGGAATACAACCTTGTTGTAGACGGTGGAACATGGGCCGGAGAAGTTTCTTGGAATCTTCTTCTCGACGGTGAAATCGTTGTTGACGGTGGAGCTCCTATTTCTGGCGAAGTTCTTTGTCTTGCTGATGGATGCTACACACTTGAATTATTCGATTCATTCGGTGACGGATGGAATGGAAATGAATTCTCTCTTTCAATTGGTGATGAAGTTATCGCCGGGCCATTTACTCTTGAAGATGGCGAAGAAGGAATTGCTGAGTTCGGATTAGGTGATGTAGTTTGTGGCGAGCCAGCTTGTGAGAACTACGAGTACTACATAGCAGATATCCTCGAAGACGGTATCACAAATATCTACGAAGTATCTATCAATGGATCAGATGCTGAGTTATCTTGGATAGCTACTTCTGAATATGAAGTACACATCGCGCTTAACGAATCAAACGGACTTCTTTATGCCGTGAGCAAAGCAGATGGTTCTTTCAGAACACTAGATCCTGCAACAGGAGTATTTGGTTCTGTTGAGATGCTAGATCTGGAAGTATCTGAGATTATCGGTGCTACTTTCAATGCCGATGGTAAGCTTATGATCTCTAGTCAGTCTGAAAATGCAATTTACAGCGTAATGCTTGGTTCTAATGAAGTGAGCGTATTTGATAGCTATTCGCCTATTCTCGGTGGTGACATCGACTTTGGTCAGGATGGTGCGCTTTATCTTGCTACAAGAGAAGGATTCGGAACATTCTACCTGGCTATCCCAGATGGAGTTGCTGCTGATGAATTAAAAGGTGACGCTCCACAGCTTGTAACAGGTCTTGCAGATACGGAAAGTGGTCAATTGCTATTCTCTCACAGAGATGCAACCACTCTTGAAGTGCGCGACTACGACGGTACTGTTCAAGATCCATTGAACATCCTACTGGATGGTGAGCCATTCATGACTTTCAATGGTGACCTCGCTTCAGGATGCGCTGACAACCGTCAGGATCTTGAAGAGTGTGAGCAGGTGATATACTACACGAACCAGCCTCCTGGTGCAAGTGACTACACGCTATACTCAGTTGAACTGAATGGTGATGGTACGTCAACTTCTACTGAATTACTTTCAGGACTTGGAAGCTCGCACATCGGAGTAACACCAGATGGCTCAACAATTTACATTGTTGGTGGAAGCGATCTAATTACTTATGATGTTGAATCAGAAGCCATCGTAAATACTATAAACATAGTTAGCGAAGGTGGTGCCAACTTGAGCGGATTCCCAGCATGTTTAGTTGCCGAAGACGGTACACTCTACATCGGCGGAAACGGCGACAACGTTTACACGGTTGAACCAGCTACAGGTGATGCTACCCTTTTCACATCAGACTATGATGTAAACGGTGGTGACTTGATTGAAGCTCCAACTGGAGAAGGTGGTGCTTTAGAGCTTTGGCTGATTACACGTAATAACAACACATTCACCAGACTTTCTGACGGAGTGTCCTTTCCAGTACCAGTTCCTGAAATCAACGGAGCAGCTGTTCTTGAGAATGGTAATGTACTCCTTGCAAATGGCGATGGCGATGCTGAAGATGCATTTATCGAAGTGAGCCTTGCTGATGCTTCAATCGTTGATTCTTACGATGCTGAGTATCTTGTGAACAATGGAGACCTTGCTGCAACATGTGTTGACCCTGATCCGAATACATCTAACCCATGTATTGCTGAAGGTGCTTGCAATGCAGTTTCTGCTATATATGTTGAAGGTACGACCAATAATGGTGGTTCACTTAGCGCTGCAAGATCTAATCCAGACAATGCACTTGGTGCACCACAAGGTACAGACGCCTTGGTATTCACATCATTAGGATACGGCGGAAGCCTTACTTTTGAGTTTGATGGTGTAGTGCCAAATGGTGAAGGTGATGACTTAATTGTTGTTGAAACTTCATACGGTAATCCTGGTTGTGAATCTTACCCAGAGTATGCAGATGTATCAGTTTCTGCTGATGGAGAAGACTTCTACTACATAGGAACTGTATGTAAATCTGATAACGCAGTAGACATTAGCGATGCTGAAATCGTTCTTGACTGTGTAAGCTATGTTAGAGTAGCAAGCAATGACGGGTTGACTTCTACGCCTGATGCATTTGATGTAGATGGTATCATAGCTATTCACAACTGTGCTGCTGATGACGATAACGATGGTGAAGAAGCCGGAATTATTGCGAACGAAGACAATAACAATACACTTTCTTCATTCCCAAATCCAACGAGTGGACTTTCTCAAGCCGTATTCGTTACTGGTCAAACTGAAAGAGCAACTCTTGAAGTATATGACATGAACGGACGTCTTGTTGAAGGATTGTTCAGCGGAATGGCTGAAGCAGGTGTTGAGTACAGAATAGACTTTGATGGTCTTGCACTTCCAAACGGAGTGTACATGTACAGACTAACGACTGATAGCGAAACAATCGTGGATAAATTCATGATTGCTAGATAAGAAGAGAGCATTTACTGAATGCTTTCAGAAACCCGGGCCTTATGCCCGGGTTTTTTTTATTCAAAGCCAAACTGGATTAGACCTCATTTGTAAATCAAAGCTCCAAAATCAAGTTAAGAAAATGACAACTCTAGTATTCTTGACAACAATACCTGCCAGAACACAGTTCAACGCTGATATAAGCAGTTAAACGATCTATTAAAATAATTGATCGAAAGCTTATCCAGAGCCATCACATGTTAAGATTGTGAACTCAACTTAAATCTATCATTACCTGAATTAGCTAAAAAAACCGGAATTAGTTTATCTGCTTAATCCAATCATAGCATTAATCTAAGTCTCAACAGAACACTATTGCGGAAGTTTGTAGCGCAAAAAATAAGGCGAACGAACAACAATTTATTTTTTAACTAAACTCATTTAACTTTTCAGTAATGAAATCTCTAAACAAATTAGCAGCAGCCCTTATGGTATTTGGTGCTGTTGGAACTGTTAATGCGCAACTCCCTCAAGGAGCCGACTGTGGCTGCCCTGAATTCGGAGATCGCTCAAATGTCCTTATTTCAACTTTAACGGACGCAAATGGAAACCTTACCGCAAATGCAACTTTGACTTGCGATAATGTTTACGAATTGGATCAAACACTATATGTTGGTGATGGCCTTACGTTAACCGTCCAAGCAGGATCTATTATCCGCGGTCAACAAGGAACTGGTCTTGATGCCAAGTCTGTTGTTATATCTAGAGGCGGTAGAATCATTGCAAATGGATCTGCTACCTGTCCTATCCAATTTACTTCAACTCTTGATAACTTAGATGGTACCAAGAGTCTTTTAGAAGTTGCAGAATGGGGAGGCCTTATTATCCTTGGTGAAGCCACAAATAACCTTCTCTTAGCTGATGGTGGTCTTGCAATCGCTGACGGAGTAGGTGTAATTGAAGGTTTTGACACAGAAGACCCCAGAGCATACTACGGTGCAGAAAATCAAGAGTTCAATGACAATGATAACTCGGGTATTTTGAGATATGTATCTATCCGTCACGGTGGTTCTGTTGTTGGCGATCCATCTTTGGGTAACGACATTAATGGTTTAACTCTTGGATCCGTGGGTAGAGGTACTCAAATTGATCACGTAGAAGTTATTGCCAATTTTGACGATGGTATTGAGTTCTTTGGTGGTACAGTAGATATGAAATACGCTACAGTTGCTTTCTGTGGCGATGACTATTTTGACTATGACCACGGATATACCGGAAGAAACCAATTTTTCTACGGACTTCAGTTTGCAGGTGGCGACTTTGATCTTGGTGACGAAGGGTTTGAAGCTGATGGCGATGACGAAAATTCTGGAAATTCTCCAGCCTCAGCTCCTGTTATTTACAACGCTACACTTATAGGGAATGCTTCTGACAGAGGTGTTCTAGCAAAAGAAGCTCTCGAAGGAAAAATTGCAAACTGCATTTTCGGCAACTTCAACGTTGGTGTAGACCTGGATAATGATAGAGCTACTGATGCAGTAGACAATTATCTCAGCGGCAGTCTAGAATTCGTTAACAACTCTTTCGTTGACTGTCCTACTGTCTTAACCGTTGGTGAAGATGCTCCTTCAAGTGCTGTTTCTACTCAATGGTCAAATGATGGCAATGTTGACGCTCCCGGCCTAATAGGAACTGGTTTTGATATCGATACCGAAAATGGTACATCTGTACTCGTTGCTTCGGATGTAGTTCCTGCTGCTGGTACAGCTGCAACTGACGAGCAAGCGCCAATTGACGACTTCTTTACTCCTGCTGCTTACCGTGGTGCATTTGCTCCAGGTAGCGAAGGTGAGTGGTTGAATGGTTGGACTTCTGCGTCAAACTTTAATTTTGACAATTCACAGGTTTCTTGTCCATCTGACTTGAATGGTGACGGTGAAGTTAACTCTGGAGACTTCTTAATCTTCTCAGGAGACTTTGGTTCATCTTGTGCTATTGAGTAATCAATTAATCAGCGATAATTATTGAAAATGCGGGCTCCTTAGAGCCCGCATTTTTTTTTCGTTTAGGTTAATTATCCGTTAAGTGCTCAAATCTATTTCAATCTCTAATTGAGCTCTTAATCATCTACAGACTAGGGTGCTAGGAATTCATCGCAATGTTTTGAATGTTAATTTAAGATGTAATGATTGCTTAAAATTCATGCGGTCTGCTAACACTACTTTCGGGGCTACTTTAGAATAACGAAACGTGAAAAAGTTTCTACCCCTTATCCTATTCGTATTCGCAGCATCGTGGGCTCATTCGCAAGGAACCGTTAGAGGAAAAATTTCTGACAATTTAGGTGAAACCGTCATTGGAGCCACAGTGATTCTGAAATCCGATCCATCAAAAGGAACTGTAACAGATTTTGATGGGAACTATTCAATTGACATACCTACTTCACAGCCTGATACTTTAATCATTTCATTCATTGGCTTTCAAGCGGTAAAAAAGTTTGTAAATCCTAAAAATGGCGAAGTCGTGATCATGAATATTGACCTCCTTCCCAAGGACTTTGACTTAGGAGAAGTCGTGATCGAAGCCAAAGCCAATCGCTCGGGTGATTTTTACATGGAAAAAGTCAAAAAGAACTCGGCTACCAGTATTGATTATATATCAAACGAAACCATGAGAAAAGTAGGCGATGGCCAGGTTTCGTCTTCTATTCAAAGAGTAACCGGGGTTTCCAGTGTTGGAGGCTTTGTAACCGTGCGTGGATTAGCTGACCGATATGTGCAAACCGCAGTTAATGGAGGGCGAATCCCTACCCTAGATCCATTCACCAACAATATTAATCTCGACATTTTTCCAACAGGGCTCGTAGATAATCTGGTTATAACGAAAACCGGTAACCCAGATTTACCGGGCGACTGGACCGGGGCCTTTATTTCAGTTGAGACAAAAGACTATCCAGACAAGTTAGAGGTAGGCTTTAAAATGAATTTTGGATACAATACCAATGCAACCTTTCAGGATATATATGCTTCGGAAAGAAGCAGTACAGATTGGTTAGGCTGGGATGATGGATTTCGCGACATACCAGATATTGCTCCCCCAAATAATGAAGATTTCCCAACATTCAATAATGGAACCGTACCCTATGATCAATTCAGATACCTAGGTATAGAAGGGTATTTAAACTCTCTTGGAATCACTGAAAATAGCTTGATACCAGTTGGGTCTGAATTGTATCAACTTGGATTGGTTGAATTGGGATATTTACCGCCTGCATTTTTTAACAACGATGCCGCTGTAGCCAGCGCTATTGATCAATACAGTAGTGATTACGGAACTGCTTTTTTTCGGGAGCAACTGAACCAGGAGTTAGCAGCTATAGGTCAAGCTTTTCCGAATAATTGGACCGGGGTAGATAGAACAGGTGGCTTAAATTTCAGCAGTAGTTTTACCGTGGGAAATCAAACAAAGCTCTTTGGTAAAACCTTTGGATACAATTTTGGCTTTAGATATGCAACCATAACAGACGCTGATAACAATGGTTACATTGGTCGTACCCTTTCATCAAGAGACACAGACCCCAATTCTCCCGAACTTCCGCCCAGACAAGGTTTAGCTGGTGGTGCCGACCTTGATACCAGAGCCAGTAGGGAAAGAAGTAACCTTTCAGCTCTCGCAAACTTTTCACTTAAGCTAAATAATAATAATTCAATCTCGTTTTTATTTATGCCCAATTTTCTGGGCCAAAATCGAGCAAGAACAGGGTTCGGACTCGTAGAAGATGTAGCCGAGTTTCAGGACAGACCTGAACAATTCTATGAAGAACGAAGACAGCTGATATATCAATTAAGCTCGCAGCATTATGTTCCGGGATCTAAGGGTACCATCAAATTTGACGCATCCTACACAGATGGTTATAGAAACGCCCCCAATTTTATAACGGAATTACCTCTTTTCTACGATAATGAAGGAGGAGGATTTCCTCAACTTTTAAATACTTCAAATCCAACCAGACTCTATAGAACTTTAGATGATGATCTACTTGATATCAGAGCTTCTTATGAGTTTCCGCTCTTCCAGGAAATGGAATCGCTAGCCAAGCTAAAGTTTGGTGGGCAGTACATGAGAAATGAAAGAGAGTCGGCTCAGAATATTTTCAGAGTTCAAAACGTAACCCAACAGCCTCTGACACAAGGCTTGAATTACGCACTTCGCCCTGAGCTTTTTTCAATTTCGAGAGACTTCGGCAACCCTCTTTACTACATCAATGATGGAAATGTAACCGATAATGATATTGGTTTTAAAACGGTTTATGCTGCCTTTGGCATGATAGATTACAACATCACTACCAGACTTCGCGCTGTAGGTGGCTTGCGAGTAGAGTACACGGATATTTTCAGTGATATAAAGGAATTTTACGAAAATGATATCCCTTTTGATGATGATCGAAGAGTTGTCCCCGGAAGACTATCCAGAGCGAATCCATCAGAGATTCAAAGCACCGACTTTCTTCCCAGTGTGAATTTGATCTACAAGTTGAGGGAAGACCTCGCGTCTCCCATGAACTTGAGAGCGAACTATTTTAGATCTTTGGCCAGACCAGCCTTTCGCGAAATTTCTTTTGTAAGGCTTCTGGACTACGAGTATCAAGCATTAGTTGCCGGGAATCCAAACCTGGAATTGACTACGGTTGATAATTATGATTTGCGACTTGAAAACTTCTTTAAAGGTGGCCATCTACTTTCTGCTTCAGTTTTCTACAAGGATTTTACAAATCATATAGAACTCATTCAGATTGAAGGTGGAAGGGGTCCCTTTACATGGCAAAATGCAGAAGATTCTTATGCCGTAGGAGTTGAGCTTGAAGGCGTTTGGAATGCTGCCAAAAGTTTGGAGTTTAGATCAAATGTTTCAATTATTTACTCTGAAACAACAGTAACTGATGAGAACATAACTGATACGCGTCCTATGTTTGGGCAGGCTCCCTGGATAATAAATGCTATGGCTACGCATACCTGGGAGAAGATAGGGCTTACTTCGTCAATTTCTTACAACGTTCAGGGACCTAAGTTAGCTGCTATTATAAACGCAGCCGTTGCAATACCTGATGTATATGAAATGCCCAGACACCTTATTGACATTAAACTGGGTAAATCTTTAGGAGAGCATTTTGCCATAGACTTAAGAGTTCGGAACCTCCTCAACTCTCCTGTGCGCCTTGCCTACGATTTTGAAGCAGGACGAGACGTACAGGACTTTTCAAATTTTGCCTGGGGAACCAATATAATTTTCGGAATCGGTTATCAATTGTAGGCTATGAAAAAAATTCTACTGATAAACATACTTCTAATTGGAATGACAAATCTCGTTTCGAGTCAATCCTATGTAGAAAATCTAACATTAGAAAAATACTATATCTCAGATAGCAACGACGCAGCAGATTCATTCTCAGAAGGATTAAATGAGTCTGATACAACCTATAGAGTATTTGTAGATCTCTGTGATGGCTGCAAGTTGCTGGGCATGTTTGGAGATGAAAACCACCTTTTTCAAATAGAAAGTACAGAGCCTTTCTTTAACAATGATTTGGGTCAAAGCTTTGCCCACGAAATTGGACAAAACTTCCTTAACATTAGTACGATTGGCATAGATTCCTATTTGAGCATGGGAGCAACCAGCGATAGTAAACTTGCGGTCTTGAAGAATGCCGATCCAGATGGAACTATTTGGTCCAACGGCACATCTACTGGTCTTTTGATTAATTCTGATCCGGAAATCGGTGCCCCTCTCACAGAACAAGATGGAATGGTAAACCTCCCCGACTCATCGAATTCTACAGTTCCACCTGGTTTCACGGTTCAACCTCTTGAGCAAGATGCCGAAGCTTATGTAGATGCTGTCTTTGGAACGGAAACAGATTCTTCCTTTTTCTCGTCTTCTTATTTTGAATCGTTAACCATTAGGTCTAACCAAGGGATGTTTGGTTCAGGCGAGTCTAACCAAATTCTATTAGCCCAGTTAACTACAGCAGGCGAACTCAGCTTTCAGTTTAATCTGATCTTGTTCGTTCCGGGCGAAGGGCAGGTCAGAGTTGTAGCCAGCGATGAAAATTTACAACCTGGTGAAGTAGTTTCAGCCTTTTTAAAGTACCCCCCTGAATGTGGATGCACTGATCCGGATTATGTGGAGTTCGACCCAGCCGCACCGTGCGATAACGGTTCTTGCCAGGAATTAATCATTTTTGGCTGCACTGATACAACCGCCTGCAATTACAGTGAAGATGCTAATACAAATGTGCAATCGTTGTGCTGCTATGGAATAGACGATTGCGGTGAGCTGGATCCTCTACTGGCTTGCCCAAGTTTGAGCACAGAGTTTCAAAATGCAGAAAGACTAAAGGTTTACCCCAACCCAGTCAATCATCGACTGCAAATTGACTTAGGCAATACAGAAAGCTTTCAAGAAGGAACCTTGGTTATTTACAACAGTTCAGGTTCGCGCATAATACAACAGAAAATTCTTCCAAATAAACCCGTACAAAATATTGATATGAGCAGACTGGCAAACGGAATTTACCAGCTGGTTATTTACACCGATCAAGAAGTTCTAAAACGAAAAATTATCGTTCAACATTAACATGCTAAAAGCAAAATAAATACCCAATGAAAAAAATATTTACTCTCACTTTACTGTCATTTATCACGGTAATTGTTCTCGGTCAAAATGAGCCATTTCTTCCGGATACGAATGCATTGGAAGGAATTATTGTAGAAAAATACTATCTCTCTGACGCTGATGACGTTGCAGGAGGTCTTCAGGAAGGATCAATAACCTATAGAGTTTATGCCGATCTAAAACCCGATTATAGAGTTTTGAATTTTACAGCTTTTTCTGTTCATCCCATAAGCATACGAGTTAGTGATGGAGGAGAGTTTTACAATAATGCTTTTGGGGTGCCATTAGGTGCCAATCTAAACCCGGCACTCTATGCAGTAGATGCTACTGTCGGAGTAGACACCTGGCTTACTATAGGTGCAGCCAATGAAGATGGATTTGGTATTCTTAAATCTCAAGATGAAGACGAGTCTTCTCTTGTGGCAGGGTCTGCAGCTGGATATTTATTCAATGAAGAAGGCTATTGCCAACCGTCTTTACAATCTCAGGATGGAATAATTGCAGGAGAAGCTCCCAGCATCACAACCCTTGGCGAAACGGATCAACTCCCCATTTTCGGAAATGCTAGTACATCTGAAAATTTTGAAGTTGAAGATTTAACTATTGCAGTTCTTGGTGGGGTGATCGGCCCCAATGAAGAAAACCATGTTTTGCTCGGCCAGTTCACAACCATGAATGGTACACTTGAGTTTGATATCAATATCCAAATTGGTATTCCAGAAGAATTACAATGTAATGTAATTCCCTCCTGCGAAAAGAACTCTATTTGGTTTACATATTCATTTGATCCTCAGGATTCTCAAAACAATCAGAATCCTGATCTAAACTACGTTACATATCAGAGCGATGCCCTGAGCTACGTAGATGATGGAGCTCCGTGCACCTTGAGCACAGATGATCTCCAGAGGATTGAAAACGCTTTCAGTGTCTTTCCTAATCCCACCGAAGGTGTAGCGCAGCTCTCTTTTTCAAATGAACTGGGAAACGCCAGATATGAAGTGTATGATATCTCCGGTAAGCTTGTCAAGAGCGAGAATATCGGGATAGCAAGCCGGGCAAGTGTTCATGAAATTGACATGAGAAATCTGAATAGCGGAGTTTACCTGATCAAGGTTATATCAGACGAAAGTTTCAGCATTAAAAAAATTGTGAAGAAATAATGGTGACCAGCTATTTTACGATTTTCAAAAGGTATGTCGAAAGCATGCCTTTTTTGGCCTTGAGAAATACCGCATTCTTCGTATGCATTTTCTTCTGCTATCAAATTTCTTCTGCTCAGAAAGGCCTGGAAGGTATTTATGTAGAAACGTACTACATCTCTGATGAAAAGGATTCTACCGATATCCTCAGCGGCCAACACCTAAATCAAGGTTCCGTTACCTATAGAATATTTGCGGATTTGGCTCCTGAATACAAGCTCCAGATGGTTTATGGAACAGAAGGTCACCCCATGTCAATTAGCACCACAACTACCTTTTTTAATAATTACCGGGGAGGTTTTGGCAAGGGAAATGATATTTCAAAGGCGAAACTTAAAGAGCATACTGTTGCCATAGATTCATGGGTCACTGCTGGGGCAGCATCGAGCTCTTATCACGCAATCCCGAAAAATCTAGACCCCGATTCATCTGTAATCGGGGGTAAGAATAACGATGGTGGGAGCTCCAGAATATCAGGTGGCCTCTTGGTAAATGATGATCCAAAAGCCGGAATACCATTGACAAAAAAGGATGGCCTGGTAGAAATGCCTGCTCCTAAGGTGATTTTTTACAACCTGGAGCCAAAAGTCTTTGTAAAAAGAGATAATCAAGGCCTATTTTATACAGAAGATGGCGTTTACGGTGTGCTTGAAGGTGTTTCTGGTTTCACACCTGAAAATATGATTATACTGGCGCAAATCACAACTGATGGAGAGTTAGCATTTGAGCTTAACCTTCAGTTACTAGCCCCTTACGGCGGAGTTGAACGCTTTGTAGCAAGAAATCCAGACGGCTCTGAATTCACCCACCCAGAATTGATTTACCCACCAAAAACGGCCAATTAACTAAATCAAATTATGAAACCTTTAAACCTCCTTTCTTACGTTTTTTTTCTAGGAATTATTTGGCCTTTTATAACTATCAACACTTGCAAATCTCAGGGACTTGAGAATATCATCGTTGAGCGATATTACGTAGATAGCCCGAATGCGACAGACACAACTTATCGCGTATTTGTAGATATGGCTACGGGTTATAAACTTCTGGTGGTTTTTGGCTTTGACGATGAAGATCCTGATACGGGAAATTCCTTGTCATTTTCTACATCTACAGAATTCTACAACGATAATTTTGGGGTAACTTTCGGTAGCAACCTAAACTCTCTCCTATTTACCCCATTCCCGACCGCACCGCTAGACACTTACTTAAGTTTTGGCGCAGCGGCTTCAAATCAACTTGGAATTCCGAAAGCGGATGATACAGATGGCTCAGATCTCGTGAATGCTCTAACCAATATTCCTCCGGATGGAATTTCACCATCAGATGTTGACGGATTTTTGGCAGGAATAACAGCCAATACAAGCACTCTGGCAATGAACACAGCAGGAGCAGCAAATGATGGCGAGAATTTTATTGGATCTGAAGACGGGTCATTCTTTGTGCTTGGTGGAGTTGAAGGGGTTGGGCCAAACAATACAATACTGATAGGTCAGTTCACAACAGATGGTGAGTTTGAATTTGAGATTAACTTGCAAATACAAAGTGCAGAGGGTGAAAATGAAGTTTATGTGCATACAAACTCCGAGCTTCCCGATGGTTCCTTTGGAACCGTATCTCCCTTTTTGAAGTTTCCTATAGAGGGTATTCTTGGATGTACCAATTCCCTGGCCTGTAACTTTAATTCTGAAGCTACACTTGACGATGGAACCTGTATCATTCCAGAGCCAAACTGCACAGAATGCAACGATAATAACGATGGACTGGATCTAATAGATGATGACGGTGACGGGATATGCAATGCCGATGAAATACCCGGCTGCACCAACTCTCTTGCTTGCAATTTCAATAGCAATGCAACAGATGATGACGGTTCGTGTACCGATGAACCGGAAGTTGATTGCACCTTTTGCGTAGGCCCCGACCTGGTTTTGATAGACGATGATAATGATGGAGTTTGTAACGCGGATGAAATTCCAGGTTGTACCAATTCTCTATCCTGTAACTTCAATGAAAATGCGACCGATGATGATGGCTCATGCACTGATGAACCAGTACAGAATTGTACAGAGTGTCAGAACAACGAACTGGTATTAATTGATACGGACGGAGATGGTATTTGCGATGCAGACGAAATACCCGGGTGTACGAGTTCCACAGCGTGCAATTTTGATGAAAATGCCAGTGATGATGACGGTTCTTGCATTGAGCCCGTTAATAACTGCTCGTTTTGTAATGAAACCAATGATGGACTGGAAATTATTGACGATGACGAAGATGGAGTATGCAATGCGGATGATATTTGCCCGCAGCTTCCAAACTTAGTCAATGGAGATGACTGTATAACCAATGAAGGCTTTGAAGGAACGATTGCCGGATGTGAATGCGTTACTGACATCGTTGAAGGTTGTATCAGTACTTCAGCTTGTAATTTCAATCCCGAAGCCAACCTCGATGATGGATCATGCATAGAACCCATTGAAAATTGCTTCGAATGCAATGAGAATAACGATGGACTAAATATCATAGACTCCGACGGAGATGGTGTTTGTGATGCCAATGAAATTCCAGGATGTACAAATCCCCTGGCGTGTAATTTCAATGAAGAAGCCACAGATGACGACGGTTCGTGCACAGATGAACCTGAAGAAAACTGCACGGAATGCGATGGACAGGAGCTAGTCCTAATAGATACGGATGGCGATGGAATTTGCGATGCCAACGAAATTCCAGGATGTACAAATGCCCTGGCCTGCAATTTCAACGAAGAAGCCACAGATGATGATGGTTCATGTACGGAAGAACCCGAAGAAAACTGCACAGAATGCGATGGACAGGAGCTCATCCTGATTGATACGGATGGCGATGGAATTTGCGATGCCAACGAAATTCCAGGATGTACAAATCCCCTGGCCTGCAATTTCAACGAAGAAGCCACAGATGACGACGGTTCATGTACGGAAGAACCCGAAGAAAACTGCACAGAATGCGATGGACAGGAGCTCATCCTGATTGATACGGATGGCGATGGTATTTGCGATGCTGACGAAATAGCTGGCTGTACAGATCCGGAAGCTGAAAACTTCGATCCGGAAGCTACTGATGAAGATGGCTCCTGTCTCTACATTGCTTCTCTTACCCTGCTGGAATTAGAATGTGGAGCAAAAGTCATTCAGGTAACCAACGCGCAGGAAACCACTACAGATGGAGGCGATGCCACCCCTGAAACAAGAACGGCCTATATTTTTGAACCTGATGGTCAAAATGGTGAGCCAACATATACAGGCTCTACATGGCCGTATATATTAGCCCCCGTTGGCTTCTCTGTGGATGATGCCGAGATTACTGCTGACATAACGACAAACAGCGAGGGTGTTTTACTTGTGGAAGGACGCCCACTCTACCAATTTACAGATGACGATGCAGCCGACGAAACGAATGGAACATTTGGCCCCTGGTATTATCTGATTCCCAATGGTGGAATAAGTCAGGATGCGTGCAGCGATGAAGGCCTGGAAGAAAACGAATTGAATGCAGATGTGGTGCTTTACCCCAACCCTACTAGAAATGTGCTCAAAATACAGATTGCTTCAACAGATCTAAAAGGCAAAGAGTTTAACCTGGAAATTTTTAATTCAGTAGGCGAAAAAATCCTACAAAGGCAATCTAAGATCCTGGAAGACCTGCATCTAGAATCCATTGATACCAAAATGTTAAGTCAGGGAGTTTATCTTCTTAACATAGAGGCTGATAACCGTAAAAAATCTTTAAGATTCATTAAAAACTGATTAACACGGTTCCTTCAACCATCAAAACCGAAACATTATCGTATACATCTGTATATCTGAATATTAACTTTGACTGAACACTAACGATTTAAAACTATTTTGTTAGATATTCGGCAATATACAGAATACTTAACTCCTGTATTTCAGAGTCTTACAGTAGATCCGCACTTCTACCCGGTGAAATCAATATTAATTTTCAGAAAGTCAACAGCCACTTAACCCCACTTAACTTAAATATCAGAAAAGGATAGCGTGCAATACCCCCGTTTTTCTGCAGCTTATCGACAATTTTGCACCGTTCGTCTTATTAAAAGTTTTTAAAAATTGATTCTCAATTAAACCTTATTATGAAATGAAATCAAAACTACTATTTAGGATACTCGCTATGGGTATCCCAATTGTGTTCTTGAGTTCTTTAGTAAATGCACAAACTTTAGAAGGTGTAATTACAGAAGAGTACTATTCTGGCACACCGGAAGCTAACTCAATCACGTATCGCGTATATGTAGATCTTGGCCCCGGTGATAAGTTGTTAGCTGTTTTCGGATTTGATGATGAAGATCCTTCAACGGGTAATACTTTAAGTTTTGAAACAACAACCGAATTCTACAATGATGATTTCGGTGCTCAATTCGGCGAAGGCATTAATACTGCCCTATTCGCTCCTTTTCCTACTGCAGCTATTGATTCATGGATCAGCTTTGGCGGTGCAGCAACTGGGCAACTAGGTGTACCTAAAAATCTGGATCCAGACTCGGATGGTGATGCATCCTTAGTTCCATTATTGACCAATGTTCCTGGTGATGGTTTATCGCCATCAGCAAATGCAGGACAAGATGGTTTCTTAACGGGTTCACCTTCCTCTACAAATAGTCTCGGAGATTTAAATTTATCAGGAGTTAATACTGGAGGAAACTTCGTAGGAGCATCTGATGGTTCTTATTTTGTCCTTGGGGGTGTAGAAGGTGTTAGTGAAGAGAATGTAGTTTGCATTGGTCAGTTTACTACCGATGGAGACTTTTCTTTCAGCATTAACGTACAAATTCAATCGGCAGAAGGAGATAATCAGGTTTACACGCATACAAATGCTGTTCAACCTGATGGATCTGACGCAATTGTATTCCCTGGCCTGAATTTTCCTGAACCATTATTTGAGTGTACTGCTGATGCAGGAACTCTTACATCTGGAACTTCACCTGTTGAACTTATGGAAGGTGTAGCAGAGGTTTCCGCGACGCCAAACAGTGACGCTGTGGTGCCTGAAGGCTACGCCACTCTGTTTGTATTGACGATGGGAGAAAACCTTGTTATTCAACAAACGGGAGAAACTCCTGCTTTTGAAGTGACAATGCCCGGTAATTACACCGTTCACACTTTGGTATACGATCCAAATCCTGAAAGTGAAAACTTTCTTGATTTATCTGGGGTAGTACCAGGTGAAACAACTGGTGGAGATGTTCTTGCACTAATCGGTGATAACTGTGCCGATTTAGACGTTGCAGGTGCTCCCGTGATTGTAAACGAAGAGGTAATACCCGGTTGTATACTTGCGGATGCGTGTAACTTCAACCCCGAAGCTACTGAAGATGATGGATCTTGTGTTTTAAATGGAGATCCATGCGAAATTGGCGGTGAAGAAGGAATTATCGAAAATTGCGATTGTGTTCCTGTAGTTGTAGTTGTTCCGGGTTGTACAAATGAAGAAGCATGTAATTTTAATCCTGATGCCAACGAAGACGATGGGTCTTGCGTGCTAAATGGTGATGATTGCGACGCTAACGGAGAGCCCGGTGTAATAGAAAACTGCGACTGTGTTCCTGTTTTCGTTCCAGTGCCAGGATGTACCAATGAAGAAGCGTGTAATTTCAATCCTGAAGCTAACGAAGATGATGGATCATGTGTACTCAATGGTGATGCTTGCGAATTGGCAAGCGGGGAACCTGGAGTTATAGAAGATTGTGAATGTGCGCCTCAGGTAATAGAAGGGTGTACAGATTCAACCGCTGATAACTTTAATCCGGAAGCAACTGAAGACGACGGATCTTGCGTTTACGCTGAAGTACCAGCCTGCGATGGAGCAACTGGTGGGTTTGAAGGTCTTATCGTAGAGGAGTATTACACTGATGGTCCGGTTGATGGAGCAAAAACATACCGTGTGTATGCAGATCTTGCTCCCGGTTACAGATTATTGGCTATTTACGGGTACGATGATGATAACGAAGATTCAGGAAATGATCTCGCTTTCACAACTTCAACAGGATTCTACAACGATGAATTTGGAGTATCTTTTGGTGAAAACATCAATACTTCATTATTTGAGACTTCTGAAAATGCTGCCTTAGACTCTTACCTGTCTTTCGGTGGCGCTGCCACTGATCAGTTGGGTATACCAAAAACTGACGACAACGATGAGTCTTCTCTTGTTCCTTTCCTAACAAATGTACCTGAAGATGGAATTTCTCCTTCTGAAGTAGATGGTTACACAGAAGGTTCTCCTTCTGCTACGAATACCTTAGGAATGGACGTTGCAGGTGTATCTGCAGATGGAGAGTCTTTCGTTGGCTCAATGGACGGATCGTTCTTCGTGTTAGGTGGAGTTGAGGGTACCGGTGAAAATAATACCGTGCTTCTAGGACAATTCACTACAGACGGTGACTTCGGATACCGAATTAACCTTCAAGTGCAATCACCAACAGGTGAGAATGAGCTTTATGTTCACACCAATGAGATGCAGCCTGACGGTTCTATGGGAAGAGTTTGTAATGAACTCCGATTCCCCGAACCTGCTCCTGAATGCCTTGCTGAAGGGGGAGAAATCCTTTTCGAAGACGGATCTGATTCTGTTACAATCTGTGTTGACGATGACGAGCCAAGTTTTGTTGATGTAGAGGTTATTGAGCCTTCTAATCCTGACTTGACCACTCTTTGGGTAATCACAGATGCTGATTTAAACATTCTTGGTTTGCCAGCAACTGAAGAGGAAGTTGAAGAAGTTAACTTCGATGATGCTGGTCCAGGCAACTGCTTGATCTGGCAATTGAACTTCGATCCTGAGAACAGTAACGTTCTTGAGATTGCTGAAAGCGATAATCCGAATGCAGGAGATCTTGAAGGATGCTTTGATCTTTCAAATGCACTTACTACACTGCGTGTAAACTGCACTCCTTCTGACTGCGAAGACTACGAATACTACTTAGCTGACATCTTAGAAGATGGTACAACGAATATTTACGAAGTAGATCTTAGCGGTTCTGAAGCTGCCCTTTCTTTGAAAGGTACTTCTGAAATCGAAGTGCACATCGCGCTTAACGAAGAAGACGGCATGATTTACGCAGTGAGCAAAGCAGACGGTTCTTACAGAACTTTCGATCCTGAAACAGGTGAATTTGGTCCGGTAGAAATGCTTGACACAGAAGTTTCTGAAATCGTAGGTGCTGCTTTCAACGCCGATGGTAAGCTGATGATTCTTAGCCAGTCTGAGAATGCAATCTATAGCGTGATGCTAGGATCGAATGAAGTATCTGTATTTGACAGCTACTCTCCTTCTCTAGGTGGTGACATCGACTTCGGTTCTGATGGTGCGCTTTACCTGGCTACTCGTGAAGGATTCGGTACTTTCTACATCGCTATTCCAGATGAGATTGCTGCTGATATCCTTATCGGAGATGCTCCACAATTGGTAACGGGTGTTGCCGATACAGAAGCTGAAAACCTAATATTCTCTC
>Ga0207419_1001143_pt1 | contig 20983 bp, 14 predicted proteins | sample ElkSloMetagenome_4_FD_184723 | JGI IMG/M metagenome (GOLD analysis project Ga0207419, IMG submission 184723) | Hot spring microbial communities from Elkhorn Slough, Monterey Bay, USA - MD2A (version 2) | ecosystem: Environmental > Aquatic > Marine > Intertidal zone > Estuary: Microbial mat ...
AAAACAAAGTTATCTATTTCATTTTCTGCCTTGCCATTTTTAGGCTTTGGAATATTTTGTTTTTCAGGTTTGATAAAAGACCAATGCGGTTTGTATTCGGCACCTTCTTCGATCCATCGAGTAATAAGTGCTTTTTCATACTCACTCAAAGAAAGGTTGGATTCTGGCGGAGGCATCACGACCTCTGGGTCATCGGCATACAAACGGTTAAAAACCTCACTATCGTGCGGATTGTTTGGTACAATGGCATTTCCGCCTTTGTTCTCACTTAAGGCAGCATAAGCCCCTTCTTCTGTATCTAGTCTCAAACCTGCTTTTCTAGAATTCTTATCAAAGCCGTGGCAAGCAAAGCAACGGTCTGAAAGTAGGGGCTTGATGTGTAGGTTATAATCAATTTCTTTTGGTAGCTGTGCTACAATCTCTTCGGGAAACTCCACTTTGCTGGGCTGGCAGCTTATCATAAATAATACAACAGCCATAAATGCAAACACAACAAAAATGCTTGTAGAAAACAAGCGCTTGTCCTTCATCTCCATATTTTTTTGCTTTTTGATAGCTAAAATACTGTTATATATAAATAGAGCCTATATTGGCTCAGTTTGACTATTTTGTTAAAATAAAATTTGAAATATACAGAAAATTAGCCTTAACCAAATTTAAGAAAAGCAGAGCAAAATTCTAAATGGATGATTCTACTTTTTAATGGAGTTTTTGACTAAATGGCTTTTAGGGAGTACAAAATGTTGATTTAAGATTATCACCTAAATTAGGGGGTCTATTAAGGTACTAATAAAGAAGAATACAAACAACTTGAAGGAAACATCTTGAAGAAGATTAGGAAGCATCTACCAAGCGTAGGAGAATAGGATGTGAGGTATATCTTAAACTCAATGAGATTTTGATAAAAAAAACCATGTAGCTGCAAATTTTCAGTAATTGTATCCATGGTCTATAAGTGCCATTATCTTTTGGTATAAACTTCATCGTGGTTGAGAAGTGTGCTACTGATTACACTCAAAGCAGCCGTTTCTGGGGTTTCGTATTCAGTTCCAATTTCGTATTCACCCACAGACAATAAATCATTCACTTTTTGGGGTGATTTTTTGAAAATAGCTAAAGTTTCTGAATACATGTCTTGTAAGATTTCTAATTCATTATCCTTCGGCGCTCTGCCCGTAGCTAATCTAAATGCATACGTAAGTTGTTGTACTTTAAGCTTTGAGATTTCATCCGAGATTTCACCCGAGGTTTCACCTGAGGTTTCACCCGAGATTTCACCCAAAACTTCTTTTTGTACACGGACTGCCATTACTTTGGCGGCTTCTACAAACTGAGGGTCATTGAGTAAGACCAGAGCTTGGAGTGGGGTATTCGTTTTTTCTCGCTTAACGGTGCATGCATCTCTACTGGGTGCATCGAAAGCGATCATAGCAGGGTGGGGGCTTGTTCTTCTTATAAAAGTATAAAGGCTTCTTCTGTAAAGGCTATCCCCTTTGTCTGGTTTGTAATGTAATAATGCACGCGAGAAATTACCTTTTTCTATCCACAGACCTTCTGGTTGATAGGGCTTTACGCTGGCACCACCTACCTGTTTCACCAAGAGACCACTGGCCGCCAAGGCATTATCCCTAATGGTTTCAGCGGGAAGTCTGCCGGAAGGCCCCCTAGCCAATAAAATATTATTAGGGTCTTTTTGCTTTAATTTAAGCGTAACGGTAGACTGCTGTTTGTAGGTAGCCGACATCACCATGGTTTTGAGCAATTGCTTTACATCCCAGCCACTCTCCATAAAATTGATGGCCAGCCAATCTAGTAGTTTGGGATGTGTGGGCAGGCTCCCTTGTAAGCCAAAATCATGCGGTGTATCTACTATGCCCGTTCCAAAAATCATTTGCCAATAGCGGTTTACTGTAACCCTAGCTGTTAGTGGGTTTTCTGGGCTGGTGAGCCATTGCGCCAACCCTAATCGGTTTCTAGGAAAATCTTCCGTAAAACTCAGTACACTCTCGGGTGTAGCCGGGGATACTTTCTCCTTAGGGGCGTCATACATGCCTCGGTCCAACACATGCATATCCCTAGCCTTATCCATTTCTTCCATCACCATTATTTCGGGGATAGGGTCTGCTATGGCACTTCTTTTACCGGTTACCGCTCTAATTTGCTGATGCAATTTTTGGAAAGTATCGTTTTCTCTAGCCAAATAATACTCTTGCTGTACTTTTTCAGGCATTGTTTTTAATGGGGTTGCTGCCTTATTTATAGTATTATGGTAGAGTAAATCAATTTCTGCTTCTGTCAATCGGTTTTTAAAAATTCTGATTTCATCTACTGCTCCATTGTATATGCCAAACTCTCCTGTATGTACCCGATACGACCTTCCAATTCTAATCGGTCGGTTAATTACTTCTGCGCCAGCAAACCTAATAGTTTTTATAGATTTGTATAGCTTGTTATAAAGCACATTTGTAACGACCGACCGATTGTTGATATATATCTTAAGACCAGAAGCATCTGCCGTTCCATCATAGGTAAAGGCTAGTTGTGTCCATTCGTTAATAGGTATGGTTTCTTCAGATTTAATATGGATTAAATTGTGTGGCAATGAATTGGTGAGTTTTACCGCAGGCTGATTGGTGCTATCTAAATAAAAGTCCCATCCTCTCCAAAAACTGTTTTTCTGGCCTGCCGTACCCATTAATGATTGAATTTTACCTTTTACATCGGGCTTGACCCAAATCACTGCGGTATAGGGTTCATTTAGTTCAAGTTCACCTATCTCATTTAATTCAAGAAATTCATAGCCATCGTCAAAATGAAGTGCCTTTCCTCTCACTCCGTCAATTACTTGTGGTTCGTTACTAATTCTTGTCTTGTTATTATTATCAATAATTTTCCTTTTATCGATTTTAGAAATATGCTCAACAGGAAAATAGGCTGTAGGCTCAGGGGGTGTTACTGTTTTATCGTCAGGCAATGCTGCTATAAAATCTAGCAAACCGCTCTTATCTTTTTTTACTTTCCCTAGTGCTTTCGTCAGCTTTGCTTTTGCTTCATCAATACTATCTAACATGTGCTTTTCTTGCTCAGAGGCAAGCAACAGCATGGGGCCATAATTTCCATCGTTGCTTGCCATGCCCAGCTCCCTTACATTGTTATAAAAGGCCGATAGAGCATAGTAATCTTTTTGCGAGATAGGGTCAAATTTGTGGTCATGGCATTGGGCACATTCCATGGTCAAGCCCAAAAAGGCAGTTGCTGTGGTATTGGCGCGGTCAAACACATATTTGAGCCTGAATTCTTCTGCTACAACGCCGCCTTCGGCTGTCATGGCATGATTGCGATTAAAGCCAGTAGCTAGTTTTTGTTCTTGGGTAGCATTGGGTAACATGTCGCCAGCAACCTGCCAGGTAATAAATTCATCATAAGGTATGTTTTCGTTAAAAGCATCGATCACCCAATCGCGCCAAGGCCACATAAAGCGAGCTCCATCTGCATGCATTCCATGCGAGTCTGCATAGCGTGCCACGTCCATCCATTCCAAAGCCATTCTTTCTCCATAAGTTTCTGAGGCCAATAACTTGTCTATCACTTTTTCATAGGCATTAGGACTTTCGTCTGCTATAAAGGCATCAATTTCATCTAAGGTAGGCGGTAGCCCTGTTAAGTCTAGGCTTGCCCTCCTTATCAACCTTTCTTTGCTGGCCTGCTCAGATTGCGACAAGCCCTCTGTTGCTAACCTTGCTAAAACAAAATTGTCTATTTCATTTTCTACTACGCCGCTTTTAGACTGAGGGATGTTTGGTTTTTCTGGTTTTATGAAAGACCAATGCGGTTTGTATGCTGCACCTTCTTCTATCCATCGAGTAATAAGTGCTTTTTCATACTCGCTCAAAGAAAGGTTGGATTCAGGCGGAGGCATCACGACCTCTGGGTCATCGGTATACAAACGGTTAAAAACCTCACTATCGTGCGGATTGTTAGGTACAATCGCATGTCCGCCTTTGTTCTCACTCAAGGCAGCATAAGCTCCTTCTTCTGTATCTAGTCTCAAACCTGCTTTCCTCGCATTTTTATCAAAGCCATGGCAAGCAAAGCAACGGTCTGAAAGTAGGGGCTTGATGTGTAGGTTATAATCAATCTCTTTGGGTAGTTGGGCTGTAATCTCTTCAGAAAACTTCACTTTGTCGGGCTGACAACTTATCATAAAAAATACAACAGCCATAAATGCACACATCACAAAAATGCTTGTTGAAAACAAGCGTCTGTCTTTCATCTCCATATTTTTTGCTTTTTAATAGCTGAAATACTGTTTTATAAAAATGCAGCCAACATCGACTCAATTTAATTGGCTAGTTAAAATAGGATTTACAGAAAATTAGCCAATATCAAATTTAAGAAACGCCGAGCAAAGTTCTAAATAGAGTTTTCTACTTTTTAATGGAGCTTTCGAGCAGGGTATTTTATGAACAATCGATCTTAAGTGCAGCTTTATATTGAGAAATAGCAAAGATTAGTTATAACTTTGGCTCTCTATAGGTTTACAGCAAAGCTTTTATTGTCAACTTGTAAGATCAAACCTTGGGGATGATTTTATTGGATCAATATCCCTATTTTTACAGTATTCTTTTTTGGATCAGCATGAAGCCTTTTTACGATTATTCAAAAATAACACAGTGGACAACCACAATCATCACTTTTTTAATTGCTTCTCTTATTGCCTATCTGTGGATGGACTTGCTGTTGGAGTCGATGTGGTGGTCTCTAGCTATTTTTTTACTTGCACCTTTTATGCAATTCTTTATGACTCCACTTTTCACGATCATAGGGGTTTATAAATACCTTTCACCAATGCTTTTGGTGTACAATCCTACAGAAAAAAAACACGATCTGCACAATGGCACTAGCTTCGATTACTTATTAAATATGAGAAGTGCCAAGGCTGGTAATGCAGCTAGATACCAACTGCTAAAATACTATATGCAGGGGCTTCTTAATATTATAGATAAAGTTGAAAAAAAGGATTTGCCCGGTACAGTAATGGTCAGAGGCAGTTCTTATTTTTTTAGTGACCGTACTGCTAAGCGGCTAGGTTTTAAATTAAAAGCAACTGGATTAGACGAAAAATTCAATATCTTACTCAATTACATAGATTTGTTCTGGATGTATTCTTTTGCTCACGGCAAGTGGAGATTACCCAATTTAAAGGCGATTAAAACAGCTGAAATTAGTGGCAAAGATTTACTCAAGCAGAAAGATAAAATTCAGCATTTGCTGCATTATTTTAACAAAAAACAAAATGAACCAGCTTAAATACATTTTTAGTGCTTTTTTCGTATGGCCTTTTCTCCCACTAATGTATTGGCAAGGAAAAAGAATTAGGCAGAGCGTGCCTAAGCTACCTGAGGCCAAAGAACCTAGTGGTAAGGTTGAGAATGATCATACCCATTGCTTAAACTTGATAACCATTGGCGAAAGTACCATTGCCGGGGTGGGGGCGTCTACGCATCAAGAAGGTTTTTCTGGTACGCTGGCCCAAGCATTAAGCAAGCGTTTAGAAGTTGATATTAAATGGCGAGTGTTTGCCAAAAGTGGTTACACGGCCGAAAAAGTATCAGAAAGGCTTTTGCCAAAAATGGTTGGTATAGAAGCGGATTTAATTGTAATTGGCTTAGGCGGCAATGATGCTTTTTACTTGAATTCGCCTAACAGATGGAGGAGGGGCATCAAACAATTGATTGTGAACTTACAAAAATTATATATCGGAGCACCCATTGTGTTCATCAATATGCCACCCATCAAGAACTTTCCTGCATTTACGCCACTCATTAAATTTACAGTAGGTAATTTGGTTGAGATGCTCGGCGATGAGCTAAGCAGTATTGCAAAAGATACGGACAACGTCTTTTACTATGGCAGGAGAATCACATTTGAAGATTGGAATACTAGATTTGGTATAGCTTATGAGCCAGAAAAGTATTTTAGTGACGGCGTACATCCCGCTTTAATTACTTACCAAATTTGGGCTAAAGATGTGGCTGATTATATTGCTAATGATGAGGCATTAAAAAATGCAATTTTCAAAAGACAAAGCCCATGAATTAATTCATGGGCTGATGTGCTTTAGGTACTATAGACATCATTTCATATAAGCCTCGGGCTCTTTCTCGAAAGATACTTTACAGCCGTCACAACAGAAATATACCTTTTCGCCTTTGTATTCTAGAACATGCTTGGCCGTACTCTTCTGCACAGGCACATTGCAAACAGGGTTGATGTAAAGATCGTTGGTGATTTGCTTTTCCTGCTTTTTGGCATCGGTGTTTTCCTCAGCCTGCTTTGTACGCTTTACTTGAATGATCTCTGCCAAAATAGAAATGGCGACCTCATCAGGCGTTTTAGCATTAATGTCTAAACCAGCGGGCGTCTTGATTTTTACCAATTGGCTATGCGGTACCTTTTGCCTTTTTAGCGTCATAAAAACCGCATTGGCTTTTTTAAAACTGGCTACAAAAGAGATATAGCGCGCATTGGTTTTTAAGGCTGCTGCCAAACTCTTCTCGTCGTCTTCTCCTTGGGTGCAGACCACTACAAAATCATTAGGGGTTTCTTTTGTTTCAAAACCCGTAAGCGGCTTAATTTCTTTCGCTTCAGGAAAAATATCTTTATCGGCCAAATCTGAGACTACTGAAACGGAAAACCCAGCCGCCATGCCTACTCTGCAAAGTGCTTGCGCAATGTGTGAGCGACCGAATATAGTAATCTTAGTAGTGGGCACCAAAGGTTCTATGTAAACTTCTACAGTTCCCCCGCTCATGCAAGTCATCTTGTAGTTTTTTACGCCGGGTTGCTCAGATGCATCTGAACCCGGATGAATACGTACCAATCTCGGGGTAAGTTCATTAATGGCCGATAATGCCTCTTTTATGACTATCCCTTTGGTGCAGCCACCGCCTATCCATCCTTTAACTGCTCCATCTGCGGTAATGAGGGCTTTATCGCCAGGCTTACCTGAGGTCGGTGCTTCTCTTCTTACTATTACGGCAACGGCTGCTACTTCATTTTTTAATTGCTGCTGCTTGATCTCTTCTTGCAATAATTCATTATACATGGGACAAAATATTTTCTAGTTCTAACAAGCTTTCTAAATTGTGGGCAGATTCAAATCTATCTAGTTCGGGCATAGCTGCTTTCATACCTTTGGCTAGGGGTTCATAGCCTTTCATACCTTTTAAAGGGTTTAACCAAACCAACTTACTCGTTCGCATTTTAATTTTATGCAGCTCCTGAGAAAGCTCTTCGGGTTCTCCATTATCTAGTCCATCACTTAAAACAATGGTAATGCTTTTACCGTTCAGTATGCGCTTGGCATAATCGTCGTTAAACTGCTTAAAGCATGCTCCTATTCTTGTACCGCTAGACCAATTGTTTGCATTGTGGCTCAATTGCCAAAGTGTCTCGTCTAATTCATGCTGATGCAGGTAGTCGGTTATTCTTATTAAGTGCGTACTAAAAACAAAGGCTTCAATATTTTTTAGGTTGGTTTTTAATGACCAAATAAATTTCAATAGAAAAAACGAATATTTATCCATAGAACCGCTCACATCCAATAGCAAAATCAGTCTGTATTTTTCTAATTTTCTGCTCTTTCTTGCCAAGTTGATCAATGCATCTCCATAAGAAAGGTTGTTTCTTATGGTTTTTCTAATGTCTATTTTACCTTTTTTGGTGGCCTCTAACTTCCGCTTTAACCTATGGTTGAGCTGTTTGAGTAGCTGTTCGGCCAATCTTTCTAAAATTTCGTTGTCTATGGCGGCTATTTTTGAGAAGTCGGTTTTCTTTAGCGACTCTATCTTGCTAGCACCGGTTACATTTTTGGCCTCTTCTTCTTCCTGCTCGTTTTCTTTTTTATTAGGGTTAAAACCCATCATTACCAATGAGGCGCTTGCTTTTTTGGTGATATTAGATTGCGCTTGCTTTTCAATCTTATGGGCATAATCGTGTTTTCGCTTGCCCCAATAAGTCTCAAAGCATTTTTCAAAAGTGGTATGCTCTTCTTCGCAAGTGCAAAAAAGCGATTTAAGCGTGTATTTTAAAGTTTGCTTGTCGGTAGAAAAACCTTGCTGAGCAGCAATTAACGCTTCTTGAGAGTGGGAGAGTCCTACCCTTAAATCGTGTTCGCGGCAATAGGCGGTAAAGCCTATCATGGCTTCTTCAAATGTGCTGTAATTGCTAAAGTGAAAAAGTGCCATCCGCTTCTTGTCTTAGCTTTTGATCTCTTCTAAAATGCTTTCGGTTTTCATAGATTTTATGTTGCGCATGTCTGTTTCCGACTTCAATATGCAACCTAGGGTTTTATCTATGTATTCTTTAGAGAACTCATTGGCATGTAAGGCCATCATGCTATTTGCCCAATCTAAGGTTTCTGCAATGCCGGGAGACTTTTGCAGATTCATTCCCCTTAAATATTCAACAAATGCTACCAATTGCTGGGCTACATCTCCACTTAAATCGGGATATTTTTTATGTACGATCCTCAGTTCTTTGTCAAATTGAGGATAAGTGATCCAATGGTATAAACACCTTCTTTTCAAAGCATCGCTCAATTCTCTTGTTCTGTTAGAAGTTAAGATGACCACGGGTCTGTGTACTGCCTTTATGGTTCCCAACTCAGGTATGCTGATTTGAAAATCAGACAGCAGTTCTAACAAAAAAGCCTCGAACTCTTCGTCTGCACGATCAACTTCATCTATTAACAGAACCGGCGCTTTATCTTTAGCGGTAATTGATTTTAATAGAGGCCTGCTCAATAAAAATTCATCCCCAAAAATATGCTGCTCTTTTTCTGTAGCAGACATGCGCTCATTCTCATTGATTTTTATCGAAAGCAATTGCTTTTGGTAATTCCATTCGTAGATGGATGTACTAACATCTAGCCCTTCATAACATTGTAGTCTTATAAGTTCGGTATCTAAGTGTGAAGCTATGATATGTGCGGCTTCGGTTTTTCCTACACCAGGAGGACCTTCTAATAAAAGTGGCTTCTGTATTCTAAGCATTAACAATAACACCGTAGCCAATTCTTCTTCTACAATATAGCCTAATTGGTCACATTCTTTTATGAGCTGGTTTACTTCAGGAATCATAGTTTACAATTAATTTTTGTAGGAGGTTTTCTGATTTAGGGTGCACTTTGTTAGTAAAACAAATGCCAGCACCCAATGGGCACTGGCATTACATAATATTTATTCAGTAATTGGCTTATCCAAAACACCCATATCTTTCAATTTCTTGAAGATTTTATAAGGTGTTATAGGAATGTCCATATGGGTTACACCATAAGGTTTTAATGCATCTACAATGGCATTGGCAATGGCCGGTGGTGCACCTACCGTAGGCGACTCGCCAATACCTTTGGCACCAATTGGGTGGTGTGGCGAAGGCGTTACCGTATGGCCTGTCTCCCAGTTTGGAGACTCAACTGCTGTTGGCACCAAGTAGTCCATTAATGTTCCATTGATGGCGTTACCTTCTTCATCATAAATGATTTCCTCATACATGGCAGGAGCCAAACCTTGTGTTAAGCCGCCGTGTACCTGGCCCTGAGCTACCATTGGATTGATGATGTTACCTGCATCGTCTATGGCAACAAACCTCCTTACTTTTATATCAAAAGTCTCAGGGTCTATATCTACTACACAAATGTAAGCACCTGAAGGGAAGGTTAAGTTTGGTGGATCATAGTAGTGGGTAGCTTCAAAACCTGCTTCCATGCCTTGTGGGTGGTTGGTATAAGAGGCAAAAACGATTTCTTGAATAGTTTTTGATTTCTCAGGCGCACCCTTTACAAAGAATTTACCAGTTTCCCACTCTAAATCGTCTTCGCTTACCTCTAGTAGATATGCTGCAATCTTTTTGGCTTTGTCTCTTAATTTACGAGCGGCAATAGCAGCAGCTGCACCTGCGGTAGGAGTAGAGCGTGAAGCATAAGTACCTAGTCCATAAGGTGCAGTATCTGTATCACCTTCTTCTACGATGATGTCTTTAGAAGGTATGCCCAACTCCTCGGCAATGATTTGCCCATAAGTAGTCTCATGTCCCTGACCTTGCGATTTTGTACCAAAACGCGCAATGGCTTTTCCTGTTGGATGTACGCGGATCTCGGCACTATCAAACATCTTGATTCCAAGGATATCAAAATCCTTTGAAGGTCCTGCGCCTACTATTTCAGTAAAGGTAGAAAGACCAATACCCATCAACTTGCCTTGTTTGCGCAATTCTTTTTGCTCCTCGCGAAGTTTTTGGTAATCTACCGTTTTCATGGCAAGCTCAAGCCCTGCATGGTAGTCACCACTGTCATATTCCCATCCTGTAGGAGATTTGTAAGGGAACTGCTCTTTTTTGATAAAGTTCTGCATCCTCAATTCTGCAGGGTCTTTACCTATCTCTAGGGCGTACCTATCAGTGATGCGCTCAATGGCATGTACTGCTTCAGTTACGCGGAAAGAACAACGATATGCGACACCCCCCGGTGGTTTGTTGGTATAGATGGCATCTGCTTCCATAAACGCAGTAGGGTAATCATAAGAACCCGTACCAATAGAGAACATACCTGTCGGAAACTTAGAAGGATTGGCCGCAGCATCGGTATAACCATGGTCCGCCAAAACTTTCATTCTTGTTGCCAGTATTTTTCCATCTTTTGTACCTGCCATTTCAGCAGTAATGTGGTAATCTCTTGCGAAAGAGTTCGTCAGGTTATCAGAACGGTCTTCGATCCATTTAACTGGCTTACCAATCAAGAAAGAAGCTGCAATGGCTATAACGTAACCTGGGAAAACAGGAACTTTACCGCCAAAACCTCCACCTATATCTGGGGAAATCACCCTTATTTTTTCTTCAGTTAGCCCGACATGACCTGCTACTAGCGCAAACACTGTTCTAATGGCGTGAGGAGCCTGCGTGGTCATATACATAGTTAAGTGGTTATCTATCTTATTGTAGTTTGCCACACATCCACAAGTCTCGATAGAAGCCACATGGATCCTCGGTATATGCATCTGTTCTTTTACGACTACCTCTGCTTCGTTAAAAACCTTTTCAGTAGCTTCTTTATCGCCTACTTCCCAGTGCCATGCTTGGTTATTTTTCTGACCTTCTTTGTCTGGCCTCAATAATGGTGCGTCGTCATCTAATGCCTTAAATGGATCTATCACCGGCTTCATGGTTTCATATTCTACCATGATGGCTTCGCGGGCATCTCTTGCAGCCTCTCTACTTTTTGCAATCACTGCCGCTACTTCTTGACCTTGGTGCATTACGGTATCAGTCGGTAATACCATTTGCATGTCAGACATCAGTGTCGGCATCCAGTGCAAATTATATTGCTCTAAATCTTTACCGGTTATGACAGCTACAACACCATCTATGGCCATAGCTGCTTCTTTATCGATATTTGTGATTTTGGCATATGCATATGGACTTCTGATAATATCCATAAATAGCATACCGGGTAGGGTAAAATCGTCTATATATTTTCCTGTCCCATGGACAAAACGGTCATCCTCTTTACGTTTTACGGAGTGACCCATTCCGCCAATTTCTTTGGATGTTTTACATTGTATCATATTAATATTTTGGCTTTAAGGTTATTCAACAAATTCGGGTTCGGTAGAAGGGAGTTCGTCGCCTCTCATTTTAGCACCTGCATACTTTATGGCCTTAACAATATTGTTATAACCTGTACACCTGCAAAGATTTCCAGAGATGCCCCATCTTATATCTTCTTCTGTGGGATTAGGGTTTTTCTCGAGAAGCTCTACGGCTCTCATCATCATACCTGGCGTACAAAAGCCACAATGTAACCCGTGGTTTTCTTTAAAGCCTTCCTGCAATGGGTGTGGCCCGTCTGCAAGTGCCAAGCCCTCTACAGTGGTAATTTCTTTACCCACTGCTTGAATGGCCAAAATGGTGCATGACTTTGCTGATTTGCCATCAATTAATATAGTACATGCGCCACAGCTAGAAGTATCGCAACCAATGTGCGTTCCTGTAAGCATGGCGTGTTCACGTATAAAGTGAACTAATAGCGTTCTTGGTTCAACGGTACTGGTGTATTCTTCACCGTTGATTTTTAGCGTGATTTCTCTTTTCATTTCCACAAGTTTAAAGTTAAGAAAAGGCCCTTTCTTTGGCCTTTACAATCATTCTTTTAGTTAGTACTTTGATAATTCGGCGTTTGTAATCTTCGTCACCGCGTAGGTCTGCAGATGGATTGCAATCTTCAGAAGCAAATTGCGCTGCCTGTTCTATCACTTCATCCGTTACAGTTGTGCCTACTAAGGCTTCTTCTGATCGCGAAGCCCGAAGCGGCGTAGGATTTACATTGGTAAGGCCTATTCCTGCTTTGGTGCAAGTGCCACTGCTATCAAAAGTGAGTTGAACACCCACACCACCAGTAGCATAATCACCTACCTTGCGCTCGCTCTTGTGGTATGCGCTTCCGAATTTGCCATCTGGGATAGGAATTTTAATGGCAGTAAGGATTTCTCCTTCTTCAACTGCAGTTGTATAAAAACCAAAAAAGAAGTCATCTATACCTACAGTACGGGTGCCTTCTTTCCCAATTATTTCAATTTCTGCATTGAGCGCCATCATGACAGCAGGTTGGTCATTGGCTGCATCGCCATGGGCTAAATTACCTCCCAATGTACCAAAGTTTCTTACTTGTGGGTCTGCAATGAGTTTGCCCACATCCTTAAAAATAGGAAACAACTTATTGAGCTCTTCAGATTCTTCAGCATCGACCTCTCGGGTCATGGCGCCGATTTTAACTGTATTGCCCTCAGTATTGATGTAAGACAATCCCGGAACGTTGGAAAGGTCTATTAAATGTTCCGGTTCTGCAAAACGCAGTTTCATCATAGGGATGAGACTGTGACCGCCCGCTAGGATTTTGGCTTCATCACCTATTTCTTCTAATAGGTTGAGTGCCTCCTCCAACGTGGTTGGGGCAGAGTAATCAAAAGACGATGGAATCATAATGTATCAAGTTAGTTAGTGAAATTTCATTTAAATATTTACTAATGTATGAGTTTAACTATCGTCTTACTTTTTAGTTTGTAAATTTTCTAATAAGTTTAATTAGCTATTCACAAAACCATAAAGTTGAAATATAACCTCAGACCTTAAATTTAGCATTTTCATTGTATAATCCAACACTAAATGTATAAACATATATAAATAAACATTGTACTATTCTGTGAATGCGGGTTGTTACAAAAAACATTAGGAGATGCTTAACAAATAAAAATCAAGTAGATTACTTAATTTCAATGAGTAAAATACTATCCTAAGAAGAATAATTTATTTTCAGAAAAATGTCTGTTGTGGCGAATTGCCATATATGAAATCAGGGAACTGAGACTTTCTTACGATATGCTTTGGGCCTGACCAAAGAGCTTTCTTTTAAGAGCATGATAAACGGCTACAAAACTACTATTGATTAGGATACCCACAAATAACAAAGTAGTTCCAAGGTAATAAAAGGCCTCAGCTAAAATCAATTGATGTACCAACACAATAAGCATGGCACCTACCATTGCTGAAAGAAGTGCATAGGTGGTTCTTTTTCCTCGCTTGTTTATCCATATCATAGCGATAATAACCATAGAAAGTGTGATTGGCAGATAAGAAGCCCAATTGTTCTCGGCCATATACATATCTGGGCCACCACACATTGTTATGGCACTACTATAGGCCATAATACAAAAGGGGCAATTTGGCAATACAATAATGAGCAACAAACTTAACAATGAAGTGGGTTTGTTCTTAGCTTTTTGGGATTGCCCTTTACAGGCACTTGAACAAGTAGAATGAGTCATTGCTGGTAAAGTCGTGTATTAAAGAATAAGGTAATTTTGTAACTGACTTCTAAATAAAAAGTTTTTTACCTTAGTCGCAAATTATAACGCAAAGCGCTTACATATGAAAAGGGCATACAGGTATTTTTTACTCTTGGCCAGTTTAATTTTTGGATGTACTGAAACAAATGTCAACACTCCACCAAACATCATTATCATTATGGCAGATGACCTTGGCTATGGTGGTATCGGTAGTTTTGGCAATGATTCCACACAAACACCACATTTGGATCTACTGACAAAAAATGGCATTAAGTTTACTGACTTTCATGCCAACGGCCCAGTATGCACACCAACCAGGGCCGCTTTGCTCACGGGCAATTACCAACAAAGAGCAGGTTTGGAAGGCGTTATCTATGTGCGAAGAGAAACCAGGCAAGTGGGTATGGATACCTCTCAAACAACCATTGCAGAATACATGAAACATGCTGGCTATGCCACGGGCATTATGGGTAAATGGCATCTCGGTTATAAAAAAGAGTACAACCCAGTAAACCAAGGCTTTGATGAGTTCTATGGCTATGTAAGTGGAAATATAGACTACCATTCTCATTACGATAATGCGGGGATATACGATTGGTGGCATAACTTAGACACCATAAGGGAAAAAGGCTACGTGACCGATTTAATTACCCAACATGCTGTAGAATTTATAGAAGCTAACAAAGCCCGCCCTTTTTTCTTGTACGTAGCCCATGAAGCACCACATGTGCCGTTTCAGGGGAGAAACAGCCAAGGCTATCGCTATCCTGACAAGGAGTTTTCTTATTATGGCCCTGAGCAGGATAGGCACAGCATCTACAAAGAAATGGTTGAGGTGATGGACGAGGGAGTAGGTGAAATCATGGCAAAACTGCGCACGCTTGAATTAGAAGAAAATACACTGGTACTGTTCTTTTCTGATAATGGCGCGCTTTCTAAGTTTGGCGATAATGGTGGGCTCAATGGTGCAAAAGGCAATTTATATGAAGGCGGACATCGGGTGCCTGCCATAGCTTATTGGGAAGGCAAAATCCAACCTGCTACAAGTTCAGCTACCTTACTTACCATGGATGTACTTCCTACCTGTTTGGCCTTGGCACGTAATGAAGAAATCCCTAGAGATAAGTTCGATGGCATAGACTTTTCGTCTATACTCTTCAAAAAAGACACCTTACCATCTCGCACCGTATTCTGGAAATACAGAAAACAGAAAGCAGCCAGGTACCAGGATTGGAAATTACTTGTGACTGAAAGTGACACCTTATTATATAATCTCTCTAAAGATCTGGCTGAAAAACACGACATTAGTGAGCAACAGCCTAAGTTCACCCAACAGCTTTTAAAAGAATTAGCTGCTTGGGAGCTAGATGTTTATGCCAATAAGCAAATGAAGACCTATTAAACACTACCTTATATTAAAGACAAGGCTGTTTACCGAACGATTGCTTTGGTCACCCGGGCACCGCACCTTAACATTATGGAAGTAATATATATCGCCCGGTTTAGCTTGTTGGGTAAGTTGTGCTGTCCTGTCGGTAAATTGAGCCCCTACATTAACTACAGGTACAGGGTCTTGTCTTCTTGCAACATAAACCATCTCAAAGCCAACCACTTCACAATCTACATCAAAGTCAAAATTTTTGAATACCGTTCCTAGTGCGGTTTGGGCCCGAAATTCACCATTGGGCATTGAACCACCTAGTCGGCCATTTAAAGCTGCAAAAGGAGTCGGAGCAGTTTTTACCCCAAACTCATATTTTAAAGGCATTTCAAAACCGGGAGCATCAACTATAATTTCTACTACGCCGGTTTCGGTCGCAGTAGCATTATAGGTATAGGCTCCGGTCTTCGACAGGTTAATATTTAGCGCAGAAACCAATAATAAACTATCTGGAACGCCATCAGCATTGATTCTTACAGGATTGTTCGCTCCTACAATAAGGTGATTCTGTTTTTCTAAGGAGGGATAAGCAAAAGACTGGGCTATGGAGTTTTCTAGTTGCTCGTCGGGATTATCTTGTAGCTCATCGCAACCCATTAACAATAATGATAGTAATCCAATAATAATCAGTATAGAGTATTTCATATAGCAGGTATAAATAATAGGTGGTTTTTGCTCTCTATACTTTTTGCGCAGTTTAAGTAAACATGCATCAGGCATTTGATATTGGAGATTTTTAAATTGAGGCCATTAACTCAATCGGTACTAGCGTATTTTGGGGGATTTTTTCCCATTTTCTTCTGTGTTCTTTGGCAGTTTAAAACATAATATCATATAATTACAAATATTTCCTGTAATACTGCAAGGAAATTCTACAAACAAAGACAAAACCTTACCAATAAAGTAGACTTCAACACCCCCCTTTTTAGGGAAAAATTAAAATTAACCTTATCCTAATTATACTAGACGGGCATCCTTACAATCTTTGTAAGTCTTGCACTGTCATAATTTTTTTTAACTAAACATATTTAGCTGCTCGTAAATTAATCGCTGTGATATAGTTGCTGTAATACAGTCACGTGAAGCAGTCGATGGTTTATGAGCCATTTTTCATCAAATTATTTTTCATTTTTTTTAACCACATTTACAATGAAAAGAAAAATACTGACCATTTTAGTTGGGCTGCTCACCATGAGTAGTTTTGCCTTCGGGCAAGGGCGTACCGTTACGGGTAAAGTCCTTTCCGAAGAGGACGGTACTTCATTACCGGGCGTAAATGTCTTGGTAAAGGGCACGAACAAGGGTACCATCACCGACATTGACGGTGCCTTCAGAATTGAAGTAGAAGGCAATGATCCTGTATTGCAGTTTAGCTATGTGGGCTTCACTACAAAAGAAGTTCCTGTAGGTGCTCAATCTACCATCGATGTAAACCTCGCTCCAGATTATACGGAGATTTCTGAGGTAGTAATTGTAGGCTATGGTACTCAAAAGAAAGAGGCCCTGACCGGTTCTGTAGCCACAGTAGGTTCTGAAAAATTAGAGCAATTGCCGAGCGCATCTTTTCAAGATGCATTACAAGGCAATGTGGCTGGTTTGCAGGTAACTGCTAGTGATGGCGCTCCAGGTGCGGGTATTTCTGTACGTGTACGTGGGATTGGTTCTATCACCGCAGGTAACGAACCTTTGTATGTGATTGACGGTATTCCGGTAACTTCTGGTAGTGTTTCGCAAACAGATTTTGATAATGGTGGTAGAAGCTCTAACGTTTTGGCTTCTTTAAACCCTAATGATATCGAAAGCTTAACGGTATTAAAGGATGCCGCTTCAACCGCTATTTATGGTTCAAGAGGGGCCAATGGCGTTGTATTGATTACTACCAAAAGCGGTTCTCAAGGTAAGGCCAAAATAGATTTTAAAACCCAAGTATCTGTTTCAGATGAAGCGTTTGGTAATTTATTAGAACCCTTAAACAGGGAGCAATACACCGAACTATATTTGGAAGGTCGTGTAAATGCCGGTACGCACACGCCTGAGGAAGCACAAGCTTTGTTTGAGCAGCAATTCCCAGTAGATCCTAGAACTGGCGAAATAGCCAATACCAATTGGATAGAGGAAATGACCCGAATGGGTGTTAGCCAGCAATACGATTTAAGTGCTAGCGGCGGTACAGATAAATTGAGCTATTTTATTTCAGGAGGCTACTTGGATCAAGAAGGCCTAGTAAAAGAGAACAAATTTGAAAGATTCTCAGGTCGTGCCAACTTATCTGCCCAACTCACAGATAAATTAAAAATCTCTAACAACATCAACCTTTCTTACTTTACACAAAGAGGCATTACCGATGGTACTGCTTGGGAAGCACCTTTTTACTTAGGCTATCTATTGGCACCTACTGTTCCTATATTTGATGAACAAGGAAGATACTACGGCGACCATGCTTCTTTCTTTATGGGTGGTAACAACCCTGTTGGTCAGTTGTACGACAATACACGTGAGTTAGAGCAAACAAGAATTATTAATAACCTTTCTGCTAATTATGAAATTGTAGAAGGCTTAACTTTCAATTCGGCTTGGAGTTTCGATATCTTGAACGTAGATGAGTTCATCTTTGAAAATGCAAGGTACGGTGATGGTAGAAACATTGGCGGTTTTGGCAATGAAGGCAGAACCGACATTATCAACTGGTTAGGTACCCAAACCTTACAATACGGAAAGACTTTTAATGAAAAACACAACTTAGACGTATTACTGGGCTATGAGGCGCAAAAAGTAGTAGAAGATGGGGTAGAAAACCAAGCAGAAGGTTTCTCTCACCCAAGCTTAAGGACACTAAGCACAGCTGCCAATCCTACGCTATCTAATAGTTATAGAACTGAATATTCTTTTAACTCTTATTTTACAAGAATCAATTACGACTTTGACTCTAAGTATTTTGTCTCAGCTTCTATTAGGAGAGATGGTTCTTCTAGATTTGGCCCTGAAGTAAGATGGGGTACGTTCTGGTCTGTTGGTGGTGGTTATACCATTAGCCAAGAGTCCTTTATGGAAGGGCTTACTTTCATCGATAACTTAAAATTAAGAACTAGTTATGGGGTAACTGGAAATGCCAGTATTGGTAACTTCCCTTGGGCCGGTTTATACTCATTCAACAGAGAGTATGATGGCTCGCCAGGTGCTGCCCCTAGCCAAGTAGCCAACCCAATGTTAACTTGGGAGTCTCAAGAAAACTTTAATGTGGGTATGGACTTCAATATGTTTGGCAATAGATTATCAGGTAGTGCAGAATATTTCGTCAGAGTTTCAAGCGACTTGATTTTGGATAACCCACTTTCTTACACTACTGGTTTTAGGGATATTCAAGAAAATGTGGGCGATATGCAAAATACTGGTGTAGAACTAGCACTAAACGCCCAGATTGTAAGAGGCCCTGATTTCAATTTAAGTCTAGGTGGCAACATTACCTTTATCAATAATGAAATTACCAGATTGCCTGCTCCTATACCAACTGGAGAATTTAGGAGAGAAGAAGGTAGGGATTTTCAAGAGTTTTGGTTATTTGAATGGGCCGGTGTAGACCCTGCCAATGGCGATCCACTATGGTACACAGATGAGACCAAATCAGAAACCACTAATAACATAAATGAAGCGGTTCGCTTTTATGATGGTGAGAGTGCTACCCCAGACTTTTTTGGCGGTGCTAACCTAAGCGCTAGCTATAAAAATTTCTCACTAAATGTGCAATTGAATTATCAGATTGGCAACTATCTGTATGACGGACCGGGCTGGGTGATCCACGGCGATGGTCGCTTTACCCCTAGAAGTACTTCTACTTGGGCGTTTAACAACCGTTGGAGACAGCCGGGCGATCAGGCCTTATTCCCACGTCATGCATGGGGTAACAGATCCGGTTCTAACCAAAGAACATCTTCTAGATACTTATTCAAAGGGGATTTTATCCGTGTGAGAACCATCAACCTAGCGTATGATTTACCAAGCGCTTTTGTAAGTAAACTGAAGTTGCGTAATGTAAGAACCTACATCAATTTGAACAACTTCTTTACTTGGGTAGCTGATGACAACTTACACTTTGATCCAGAACAAACAATTAATGGTGTTTTCAACTCAATGACACCTATTCCAAAAACAGCCAGTTTTGGTATAAATATAGGATTGTAATTGTTTGATCAAAATTTAAAAAAGATATACAACTATGAGAAAATTATATATATCAATTCTTTTTATGGCAACTATGCTGTACAGCACCAGTTGCAGTGAAGAATTTCTAGATCTAACGCCTCAGCAAAGTTTGGCAGATTCTGATTTCCTTCTAACTTTTAATGATTTTGAAGTAGCGATAATCGGTGGTTATGACCAAATGCAAAACTCTGATTGGTATGGCAGGTACGTACCTTTGGTTGCTGATGTAATGGGTGAAGATGTAAAGCAAAATGCCAGTGCCAACCGTGCCAAAGAATGGGCCGAGTTCAACGGCAACCCTACCGACTTTATTCCTGAAGAAATTTGGGCTGAGTTGTACGAGGGCATTAATATCGCCAACAGAATGATCAACTCCTCTTTTGAACCGCCAACAGCAATTGCAGACGACTTTAACCAAATCATTGGTGAAGCCTATGCCATAAGAGGTCTGGCACATTTTGACTTGGTTAAATTATTTGCTCAGCACTATACCTTTACTGCAGATGCTTCTCATCCGGGCATTCCTATCGTAACCGAATTTGACCAAACAGCCAAACCGTCTAGAAATACAGTTGCTGAGGTGTACGCACAAGTAATCAGTGATTTTGAGATGGCAGAGCAGTTGATGACCCAAGACAATGGAAGCGGCCGCTTCTCTAGAGAAGCCGTTCAAGGCTTACTTTCTAGGGTTTATTTGTATATGGAAAATTACGCACAAGCAGAAGCCTACGCTACACAGGTAATCAATAGCGGTAAGTACTCTTTGGTTTCTGCTGCTAACTATCCTACGCAATTCTTAGATGGCAACTCATCAGAAGCTATTTTTGAAATCAGGTTTGACTTGGTAGACAACCCCGGTTCTGATCACTTAGGAGGTATGTACAAGGAGTCTGGTTACGGCGATTACTTACCTGCTGAAGACTTGTTGAACATCATTCCTGATGAAGACGTGAGAAAAACCATGTTCAGAGAAGATCTTAACCTTGGAGGCATTTATGGTACGCTACGAGTAGATAAATACCCTTCTGAAGGCTCGGTTATCGGATCAGACAACATCCCGGTAATTCGCCTTTCTGAGGTCTACTTGAACAGGGCCGAGGCCAGGGCAAAAGCAGGCAATGATACTGGTGCTCAAGAAGACCTCAATTTGATCAGACAAAGGGGCTGGGCCGATGCTCCTGCAGTTACAGTAACTGGAGATGCCCTTATTACTGAGATTTTGAATGAAAGAAGAATAGAACTCAGTTTTGAGGGACATGGAATCCACGATATCGTAAGAAATAAAATGGATGTGGTTCGAGAGGATTGTACCTCACCTGTGTGCACGGTAACTTATCCTAACGCTCGTTTTATATTGCCTATTCCAGTAGAAGAGACCGATGTAAATCCCAACATCGCTCAGAATCCGGAGTATGGTACTAACTAAGAAATAGAGTTGATT
>Ga0207419_1001144_pt1 | contig 20973 bp, 13 predicted proteins | sample ElkSloMetagenome_4_FD_184723 | JGI IMG/M metagenome (GOLD analysis project Ga0207419, IMG submission 184723) | Hot spring microbial communities from Elkhorn Slough, Monterey Bay, USA - MD2A (version 2) | ecosystem: Environmental > Aquatic > Marine > Intertidal zone > Estuary: Microbial mat ...
GGAGTCCGCCGTCGCTCAGGCCGGCCAGATGGTCGGCCCCTATCTATTGATCGAGCCGCTGGGACGGGGTGGTCTCGGCGAGGTCTGGTTGGCACGCCGCGTGTCCGGCGAGTACACGCCCGAGGTCGCGATCAAACTGGTCCCCGGCCGGGATCTCGGCGATCCCGAGGTCGCCCGGCGTTTCGATCGCGAGCGACGGATCCTGGCCCAGCTCGACCATCCCGATATCTGCCGCCTGCTCGACGCCGGACGATTCGGGCCCGGTTGGCCCTACCTGGTCATGGAGCGAATCCACGGCCGGCCGCTGAACGATGCGGCGGCGGCGCTCGACCTGTCCGAACGGCTGGTCCTGTTCGTGCGGATCTGCCGCGCGGTTCAGTACGCGCATCGGCGGCTGGTGATCCACCGCGATCTGAAGCCGGCCAATCTCCTGGTGACAGAGGACGGCGATCCCAGACTGCTGGATTTCAATACCGCAAAGCTGCTCGAGGCCGACGAAGACCCCGAACTGACCCGCGCTGCCGCCCCGCTGACGCCTCGGTATGCCAGTCCCGAACAGGTTCGCGGCGAGGCATTGACCACCGCCAGCGACCTGTTCTCGCTGGGTGTGGTGTTGTATGAACTGATCGCCGGCGAAAGCCCCTTCGGCGACATCACGACATCCTCTTACGAGCTTGGCCGTGCGATCTGCGAGATCGATCCCGCGCCGCCGAGTCGGTCGGGGCGCGGCGATCGTTCGCTCGATGCCATCGTGGCCCGAGCCATGCACAAGGACCCGGAGCGCCGCTATCCGACCGCCGATGCCCTGGCCGACGACCTCGAAGCCTGGCTGGAACGCCGACCGATCAGCGCGCGACCGGTCGGCCGCATGGAGCGCTTCGGCCTGCTGCTGCGGCGTCACCCGGCGGCGAGTGCGCTGGTCGGCAGCCTGGCCGGGCTGGTGCTGGGAGCGAGCGCGCTGTTCTTCTGGCAGATGCAGGAGGCTCGCGCGGAGCGCGACGTCGCGCTGGCCGTGACCGAATTTCTGGAAACCCTGTTCGAAGCGGCCGACCCCGGCTCGACGGAATTCAGTGGCGAAGATCTGTTCGCCGTTCTGGACGAGCGCGCCGATATGTTGCAAGACGACCCACCCGAAGACCCGAGAATCGCCGCCCGCCTGATGGCGGCGCTCGGTACCGTGCAGGCCAATTTCGGTCGTGCGCGACCGGCGGCAGAGCTGTTCGAGGCGTCCTTTGCTGCACGTCCGGACCTCGAGACCCTGGTGCGCTGGGCCAATGCGCGGCTGGAGCTTGGGGACAACGAAGGCGCGGCCAGACTGTTCGAACAGGCGCACGCCGAACGCGCGGTCATGCGCCCGGCCATGCAGGCCTTTCATGCCGCCAGTTACGCCCAGCTCGAAGTGCTGCGCGGCGATCTCCCGGCGGCGCTCGCGCTGGCCGAGGAAGCCGCATCGGTCGCACCGTCCGGCAGCGTCGATGAAGTCTATGCGGTCGATACTCTGGCTCAAGTCGCCTTCCATGCCGGCGACATGGAGCGAGCCGCCGAGGTCGGTCAGCGTGCTCTCGCTGCGGCAATCGCCTACTACGGCGAACTTCACCTGCAGGTCGCCACCTCGCGCAACAACCTGGCCTTGATCGTGAGCCGTTTGGACCGGGATGTCGAGGCGCTGGCGCTGCTCGAACAGGCCACCGACGATTTCGAGCAGTTGCTTGGCCCCGAAGATCCGAGGCTGGCGACGAGCTGGTCCAATCTTGCCAATCGCCGATCCGAGCAGGGCCAGCTCGACGCGGCGATGGAGGCCCATGCGAATGCGGAACGCTTGACTCGAATGCATTACGGCGACGACCACCCGTGGGTCGGTCTGATCCAGGGGTATCGCGCCCTGACGCTCCAGCGAATGGGCCGTCTCGAGGAGGCGGCGACTGAATATCGGCAGGCGATGGCCGCACTGGCCGAAGCGCCGCAGTTCCGCGGTCGCGTCGGTCTCGCCCAAGTCGGTAACCTGGTGCTGCTCGACCGCCTCGACGCGGCGCGTGTCGCCCTCGATGTTGCCGCCGCTGATATCGAAGCGGCCCACCCCGAAGGCCATCCACGCCATCTTCGGGTCTACGAACTGCGAGCGCTGATCGAACTCTCCGGAACTTCGCCGTCCGCGGCAAGGCCCTGGCTCGATCTTCTTGCTGCTGCCGCCGGCGCTGATGATGAATCCCTGCGTCTGCTGCGTACACACGCTGCGGCGCGTGACGGCGACTGCAGTGCGGTACGTGAGCAGTGGTCGGAGGTCGATCCAGCGGCTGAAATGAAAAAGGCCGCCCTGTTTCGGGCGGCCCGGTCCATGGTCACGAGTGTTTGCGACTAGACGGCGTCGCCGCGCCTACTCGAAGCCATCGGAAAACAGCAGATCGGAAGAATCGTCGTTGACGATGGTCCCGACCGCGTCGAAAACGCTGATTTCGCCACCGAAGGGGTTGCTGATCACCACCGCGAACTGTTCGTCGAATTCGCCGATGTCGTCGGCGACGACCTCCACGGTGATCGTGAAGCGATCCGATCCCGGCAGGAACAGCGCGGTGCCGGAGGGGAAGACGCCGCCGGCGAAGTCGTCGGCCGAGGCGGGCAGCCCACCGAAGCCGACCACGCTCCAGTCGACGCTGCCGCTCTCTGAGAGATAGCCGGCCCGGCTGACTTCGAAGCTATAGGGCGTGGTGCCCGAATTGCCCTCGAACTGCGCAAGATCGGTGCCGATGGCATAGAGGCTTTCGTCATCGACGATCAGCCCGTCGACCGATGCGGCGGTGTTGTCGACGAAGCAGCCCGATGGATTGATCAACTCCATGCGGTAGGCCTCGTCGCCTTCGTAGGCGCCATCGCCGGCGACCTGGAGCACGATGTCGACGAACTCCTCCCCCGGCTGCATCACGTAGGTGCTCGTTCCGAGGTTCCAGTTGACGAAATCGTCGTTGTCCACGCCGGCGGGCCCGACGGCCGAGAGCTGGGCCTGGAAGCTGCAGATGCCGCCCAGGAGCTGGCTGCGGGTGACGCGCAGGACCTGCTCGGAACCGATCACGAAGTTCCCTTCGATCAGATCCGTCGCAATTGCCGCGATCGACACGGTCGCGGCCGGGAGCAAGGCGTCGTCGTTGATGATCGTCCCGGTCCTGCTGCTGTTCGCGCCCTGGACGCCGTTGGTCAGTGCGGCGAGCTGCAGGCGGAAGCCTTCGTTGGGTTCGCTGTCCAGGTCGCCGACGACGCCGACATCGACCGTCGTCGAAGACACGCCGACATCGAAGAAGGCGCTGCCGCTGGTTGCCGTGAAATCAGCCACGTTGGCGGGTGATGCGCCGTCGCCCAGGACATTCCAGTTGGCAAAGGAACTGGTTCGCGTGTCGCCGTTTCTGTGAAGAAGGAACGGGAACGAGGTCGTGCCGCTGTTGCCCTCATTGCGTGCGGTGGTCGTGTTCGAATCGATCGAGATGATCGGAGGCTGCAGTTCATGCGCACCGATGTCCGGAAGGTTGCCGCCTCCGATAGCGCGCGTGAACAGCGAGCCGCGCTGATCGCTGGTCAGCGTCGTGGCGGGGTCCGATCGATCCAGAGCCACCGCACCGGCCGTCAGAGGGGCCAAGGGAACGCAACGTTCCTCACTCGACCCGCCGGCGGGAAAGGTGCACCCCATGTCCTGTATCGAGTCCAGTGAGGCGTTGTCGTTGAAGACATTGGCCGTATTGGTGCCGTTGATTTCAGAGGCGTCGTCGCCGAACTGGGACGAATGGACGTTAAGGACCGAGCCGTTGTCCACGACAACGTTGCCCCCGGTCAGAGCAAAGTTGTCAGCAATCAGTGTTGCGCTGAGATCAGCAGTCGAATTGTCGATCAGGTACAGCCCGCCGACCGAATTCGAGCCGGCCCCCTGGTTTTGACTGATCGTTACATGCTCAAGATTCAGCGTGCCGTTCTCGACCTTGATCCCTGCCACGGGCAGATTGGGAGAATCCTCCAGGCCGACGTTGTCCACGATGCTCGCGTTGAACATGTCCAGTACGGATTCGTCCACCACCACAATGCCCCCGGAACCTGCGCGCACGCGGTTGTCGTGCATGGTTGTGGAGGAGATCGTCGCTTGCACATCATTGAACAGAAGGATCGCGCCGGTCTGGTTGCTTTTGAACTCGGAATTGAGCAGCAAAAGGGCATTGGATTTCGAAGGAGAGCCCCGAACATCGAGCGCATGGCCCCGAAAGTCTTCTGTTCCGCTGAAGTTGATGCCGCTGTTCAGTTCGAAGATCGAGTTCGTGATGACCGCTGTAGTGAATTCTTCCAGCAGCAGAGCGCCCCCACTGCCTGATTCCGCATTGTTACCAAAGAAGGTCGATCGATTAAGACTGAATGACGCGCTGCTGTCAGCGCTGATTGCGCCGCCCCGGAACGTATCGTTGGTTTCAAATCGCGAGTTTTGTACGGTGATATCAAGCCATTTGATATCTGCAGCACCACCTGCAAAGCCGGCCTCGTTCGACTCGAAGAGGCTATTTTCGATAATCAGGCGTTGTCCCGCAATGTCAGACCGGCCGTAAACAGCCAGGGCGCCGCCATATGAACTGGTCCCCGTTCCTATGACGCTGTTCTGCCGGAATTCGCTGTCGATGATCGAGAGCCGCGCATTCGCTTTGTTGAGGCCAGCGCATACTGCACCGCCGCGAGCAGGGCAGGTGAAGTTACCGGGATTGGCGCCTTGTTTGTTCGAGCCGAAAATTTCAAGGTTTCTCAATTCCCATATTTCTGCATTAATCTCCGCGATGCCGGCCTGCTCGATGTCAAAAATACCCTCATTGCCGCTGGTCGTTATTCTCGCTTTTTCAGAAGGTGATGGGCCGATCAGTCGTATTGGAGAATCAATTCTGAGCTGCCCGTCCAGGTTGATCACGCCGATGCCACTCTCTATGAACACGTCGATCGGTGTCATCAGCGGCGGCGTCGCGCCGGGAATCGGACAGTCGGGCGAAAAAGTCGTGATCGCCGTACTGCCAGCCTCATTTGCGTTGTTGAGGGCTTCGGCCAGGGAGCACAGTCCATCGTTGTTTCCGGGCACAAAGGCGGCGCCGGAGTTGGTGTTGACCGTAATGGGATTGCCGGCTTCGCAGGTCGATGACAGTACCGAGAGGAGGACGCTGCTGGTCAGAAGGCATGCTCGGGCTGTCGGGTTCAGGTCGAAACATGGAAACGTCATTGGATAACTCTGCAGTGGGTCTCGAGTTGTCCATTGCAAATCGCAGGCCAAGTATAAAATTATAAATATATCAATAATTTAAAGTTTTACTCCCCATCGGAATGTCCGGTTTTCCGGACAGTTTGAACGGCTAGACCGAGCGCTTGTCCAGGTTCCCGGACAGAGTTTTCCGACAACTCAATCAGGCAGGCCCAGTCGTCGGGTGTCTCGAACAATATGGCCATCGGGCAAGGTGGTGCATCTGCGTGCGAATGTCTTGACGTTCGACGAACCGACCGATGAACTCGACGTCGAAATCCTGCGCGCTCGAAGAAGCCCTGATGGTCTTCACCGGGTGCGTGCAGGTGACTTCGCTCGATCGCTGGTTCCGCGACCGCATCGCCACGCACGCGCTGGCCTTCGAAGGCGACTCGCACGTCGAGTGGTTCGAAGGCAACTTCTCGGACTATGAAAAAGACGTAAGACGCCGCAAGGGCGATTCCGCCGGCCCGCACCGCGTCAAGCGCAAACGCATCGACGGGTAGGTCGTATCGAGGTCGTGCCTACGGCCTTCAGATGATGGGCGCGATGACGCAAAGACGCAAATAGAAAAGCAAAGGAGCCTATCTGCTGGCCACCAGAGAGTGTCCACCGACTGAGGATGATCGCTCCACCGAGGCTTCTGAGTTGACGTAGTAAGTTCCGATGGGCCGTCCAACAAGGTCCGATCGATGCTCGAGAGCGCAAGTGCCTGGAAGCAGGTCTTTTCAAGTCAACGATTTTCGGTTTTCTCTTCGCGTCTTCGCGCCCATCACCCTAAGGAACCGGCCCTCGAATCCGAACGAAACCTCATTCCTCGGCCAGCTTCGACTCGAGCTCGGCGACGCGGGCTTCGAGGGCTTCGATGCGGGCGATGAGGCCGGGGTCGGGCGCGCTGGTTTCGGCCGGCGTGGAATGATGTGCCCGTCCAGATACTCTAGCTGCAGGCAGCAGCCCCGCTCGCCTCACTCCGGCAGCGCGAGTGAATCGAGCCGGCCGTCGGAATCGAAGACGGGCTCGAGACCGGCGGCTTCGAGCAGCTGGGTCAGCCGCTCACGAGGATCGACAACCGGCGCATCGATCAGCGCACGGAGCGGCACGACCTGTTGCTCGCTCAGACCGGCCTTAGTGGCTAGCTCGAAATAGCGTTCAACGGACAGCTCGTCGTCGCCCCGGGCCGCGGCCTCGCTCAGGAATTGCTTCCAGAAATCGAAGATATCGCCGTCGGCAAGCCACGCCTCGGTAAGCAATGCAATGAAATCACCGCAGGCGTAGTAGGCGCCGAACCGGCCGGTCTCGAACGCGGCCTCGAGGGCGTTCCCCGTTTCGAGGTAATCGACACAGTCGGCGAAGCCCCGACCGTAGACTTCGCGCAGGAACGCCTCGCGGTCGCCGGCGAGCCGGCCGGCGATTCGATGGGCCATCGTGTTGGCCGCACCCTCGTGCATCCAGGCCTGCTGCGGCGCCACGCGCGGCATGCCGGCGGCGCCCTGGAAGACATGGACGCTCTCGTGGGTCAGGAACCAGCGAAAGAAGTCGGCGATCGAGGTATCCGGCTCGAGCAACGCGTCGCCCGAGACCTGGAGCGCGATCTGCCGGCCGAGGGCGCCGCCGGTCTGGTGCAGTCCCGGCTCGTCGGTCCCGTCGAGGACGAACAGAATCTCTACGGGCTCGGAGAGCGTCAGTTGCCACTCCGCTGACAGGGCGTCGAAGATCACGACCAGGTCCTCGTGAAGCTGGGTCCGGATCCACTCGGGCAGTCCGCCGTCGACGAATCCGACGAAATTCTCGCCGCGCTGGATCTCCGCACCGCCGACGTAAACGTAGGTGCCGTCCCCCTCCGGCTCGAGGCGCAGTGCGCCCTCGACCCATTCCCCGTCGTGAAAGATCCGGCGCGGGGAGTCGATCACCAGCGTGTAGTCGAGCAGCGGGCCGTCCCAGTCCTCTCCACTGCCGTCAAAGGCTTCGACCGCCGCCCGGCTGCTGGCCGAAGACAAGCGGAACTGACCTTCCAGCACGCCCCAACTGCTGTCCGTGAACGCGAGAAACGGCGTATACGCCTTCGCCGGCGATACCGTGTACGGCTCGATCTCGAACGTCGCCTCGCGACCCGGCGCATCGAAGAGCATCACATCCATCTGGCCGATGGTCACGACCTCCACGCCTTCGGTCTTCGAAGTCCAGCCGGCGGCACGATAGGGCTCCGGCGCCTGTCGGAAGACGACGGCGCGCTGCGGTTCCGGAAAACGGAAATCGACGATCCAGCGCCCGTCGGCCGTCTCTCGCAGCACGATCTCGGTCGCTGGCTCCTCCTGAGCGACTAGTGAAGAAGACAGGCCGACGCACAGGACCAGCCAAAGGCCTGCGGCCCATACCGACACGCCGGCAAACCAGCGCCGCCGTGAACGCTGCTGCTTCGGTGACAGCGTGCTGGTTGTGCGGGTATTGGCGGGCACTTCCTTGTCTCGACGCATCATGCGACCATCATCCTCGTGGCTAAGCCGATGAAGCTACCACGAGTGTCAGTATTCGCTGCCCAGCTCGAGATGGCCGTGAGCATCGACGCACCAACCCGCCGCATCCCCTAGAATCCCGGCCCATGAAAAGCCTTGCCCAGCAGATTCCTCCAGGAACCGACACCATCGTTTTCGACTGGAACGGGACCCTGCTCGACGACATCGAGTACTGCCTCTCGATCACGAACGCGATGCTGGAGGAGTTCTCCCTGCCGCAACTGAGCCGTTCGCGCTACCGGCAGATCTTCACGTTCCCGGTTCAAAGTTACTACGCGCACCTGGGGTTCGATTTCAATCGGCACCCGTTCCCGGAACTGGCGGCTCGCTGGATGAGCGCCTACACCGCTGGCGTGGCGTCCCGGGTCGACCTGTTCGACCAGACCGAGGAATTGATCGCCGATCTCGAGCAGCGCGGCTACCGACTTGCCATCCTGACCGCGGCCGTCGAGTCCGACGTCCACGCCCTCCTGGCCCATCACGGTATCGACGCTGCGTTCGAAGAGGTATACGGCCTGGACCACTGCGAAGCCAGCAGCAAGGTCGAGCGGGGGCGGCAGATGGTTGCGGCCATGGGGCTGGATGCCGGAAAGACCCTGCTGATCGGAGACACGGACCACGACTTCGAGGTCGGGCAGGACCTGGGCGTGCCGACCCTGCTGCTGGCCGACGGACACCAGAGCTACGAGCGGCTCCAGAAGCTCGACTGCACTGTGCTGCCCTCGCGCTACTGAAAGAAAACTCCCGAGCAGCGGGATGTGCGCCGACGTCGCAGTCCGATCGGCAACCGGTCACGGCGCGCGGGACCGGCTGAAAGAACATGCCGAGCACTTCGGCAAGAGCTTTCTCAGAGCCCGGGCGGCGGGCGACGCGCTGTTTTCTACCGGGTAGTAGCCAACGAGAAAATCGAATCACGAAACAGGCTTCGGTGCCAGTCTCGACGGGTGCCGGATCGGCGATCTTGATGAACCCTCGCCCATGAGACCAGAAACATGTCGGGTCCGGCACTGAAGGCGCTTGCAAAATACTAACGAGCGAGAACCACTGCCCGGGCGACAAACTTGTGATGTGCCCGTCCGGAAGATCCATCCCCGCCAAAGGGAAACCCGCTTGCCGTGAATTCGGGCGTATGGTCGCTTCCTGATTCTTGAATGTGCCCGCCCAGTTGATTGTGTGTACAAATTGTCCTGGGGTCGGAAATCAGGCGCACTCGATCCCGGTCAGGGAGCAGCGCGAACAATCGGGCTTGACCTGGCGGAGGCGCGCTGGCATTTCCAATGGATCTCGATGTTCAATTGATTCGAGTCTAATCAATGATCACCGTAGTCGGCGGGGTCTGATCACAATCGTATCCGGCAATTCTGATGAGCCGATCCAGCACCAACGAATTCTGTCCAAGGCCTCCTTGACTGAAGTCGATGTCTGCTTCCATCTGGTTGCAATGGACCGCTCTGAGGCTCATGGTGCCGACCGGGGTGGAATTGACGTCATCGGAGGTAAAGCTCCCCGGATCGGTGATAAAGCCGCCGTTGTCCAGAATCGTCATCGGAATCTCGATCTCGCTACTGCCCACCTCGAGATCGGCATTCCCGACCAACCAGACAGGTTCGCCGTTCAGGTACGTAAACCAGATCGCGAAGACGAAGTTTCTGTCCTGGTTGATCTCTGCAACATGGAGAACCAACCCGGACCGGGGCAGACCCTCCACCGTCCACTGCCCCGAATAGCGCCCGTGCAGAGGCGGAGCCGGAAACTCCGGCGGAAACAGATCGGCGAAGTAGCTGGGCACGGGAATCGACACCGTTTGCGGATCAAGCGACATGCTCGGGCCAAAATCCAGGATCACTTCGACGGGGAAATTGTATTCGTCAGGCGATGCGGATAGGGACTGCACGATGTAGGAGATACCGTTTTCGAAGTCGACGCCCACCGCAGAAAGCAATGAGCCTTGCGACTGGATGATCGCGGGGACATCGTGCGCCGAGAACAGGCTGAGCGTGGCGAATTCCGGCGAAGCACTATTGACGGTCAGAAGCGATGCAGTGGGCTGCCTCAGCCCGCTTTCGGGCGAGTCCGGTACTTGCAGATTGACAACGATGGCGGATCGGAACGGCTCGTGGCACCCGATGCGCCAGGACTGGATCCGCACGCTTGTAGAAGCCAGCGGCCCGTCCAACTCGACGGTCTCATCGAAAAACACCGTGTCCGGCGGGGCGGAGAGACTCGGCATAGAGAGCAAGCAACCGCTGGGAACGGTTTGCGGCAAAGTGAAGTTGCTTGGATAATCAATAAACGGGAACGGAGACTGCGCGAATGTGCTTTTTCCAGACATCGCCAGCAGCAGCATTGCCACAAACCAAAGCGTTACTCTAAAGGGCATCGGGACCCTCCTTGGTGTTTCCGAAATCGAACGACGTAAAGGACTTTTACCGGCATCGAGGGATTTTTGTGCGAAGCGTAACTTCGATTTCAGAATTTCCAACGAAGGTGTGCCTGTTTAATTGATCTTTCTTCGGGATCTGCCTGCCCGATTGGTTTTATCTTAAATTATAGGAGCACGCATGGCAATCGGTGTCTGGATCAGCCTCATCGGATATTTCGTGCTGATGATCGTCATCGGCCTGTACGCGATGCGGACGTCGACTTCGTCGTCCGAGGAGTACATGCTGGGCGGTCGATCGCTCAGCCCCAAGGTCGCCGCCTTGTCGGCCGGGGCCTCGGACATGAGTGGTTGGTTGCTCCTAGGCTTGCCTGGAGCGATGTTCGCTTCCGGCCTGGGTGCCGGCTGGATCGGGATCGGATTGCTGGTCGGTGCATTCTTCAACTGGACTCTGGTGGCGCCGCGGCTTCGCGAGCAGACCGTTCACTACGGCAACGCCATCACCATTCCATCGTTCCTGGCCAACCGGTTCCCGACCCAAGCGCTTTCGCTGCGCACGGTCTCAGCCATCGTGATCGTCATCTTCTTTACGGTCTACACCGCATCCGGCCTGGTGGCCGGCGGCAAGCTGTTCGAAAGCGCGTTCGCCGGAATCTTCAACGTCGGGGGCTTGAGCGACTACTCAATGGGGATCGTGATCACGCTGGGGATCGTTCTGGCCTACACCGTGGTGGGCGGCTTCCTGGCAGTCAGCATGACGGACTTCGTACAGGGCTGCATCATGATGCTGGCGCTGGTCATCATGCCGGCGGTAGTGCTGTTCGGGGAAGGCGGTGGTGGGCTCGCGCAGGCCTTGCAGACGCTCGACGAGGTGGACCCGTCGTTCCTCTCATGGACCGAGGGGCTGACACTGATCGGCTGGCTATCCGCAGTGACCTGGGGGCTGGGCTATTTCGGCCAGCCGCACATCATCGTGCGCTTCATGGCAATTCGCACCCTTGATAAAGTTCCCACCGCCCGCAACATCGGCATGGCCTGGATGACGATCTCGCTGATTGGGGCCCTGTCGCTGGGCGTGTTCGGCCGAGCCTATGCGGTTCGCAACGGAATGACCGTCGATGACCCGGAAACCATCTTCATTCTGCTAGCCGACCTGCTCTTCCATCCATTGGTCACCGGCTTTCTCTACGCGGCGCTGCTTGCCGCGGTGATGAGCACCATTTCCAGTCAACTCCTGGTGTCGTCATCGTCGCTGACCGAGGACTTCTACGGCCTGTTCCTGCGCAGGAAAGCCAGGGACCGGGAATCCGTGAATGTCGGTCGTGCCTGCGTCGTGCTGGTGGGTCTTGTTGCCGCGGCGATCGCATCGGACCCCGACTCGCAGGTCCTGGCCCTGGTCGGCAACGCCTGGGCCGGGTTCGGTGCGGCCTTCGGCCCCCTGATTCTCCTGTCGCTGATGTGGCCTCGCACGAACGGTGCGGGGGCGATCGCGGGCATGGTGACGGGTGCCGCCACGGTCATGATCTGGATCGCCCTGGGATGGAACGCAACGTTCCTCGGCGGACCCGGCGTCTACGAGATCATTCCCGGCTTCATCCTGGCCTGGGTCGCGATCATGGCCGTAAGCCTGACGACCGAGGACGCCGGCGAGCATCAAGTGATCCCCCGGTAACCGAGGTACAGGCTCGATTGTTCAGCGCAAAACTGGAATCCTTGAGAGCCTTTCCAGGCACCTGAAGCGGACGCCGACGGTCGTTAATTAGGCAGCAGAATCCACGCGGCTTCATCCGGGCTAATCTGCGCCTAACCCAATCATCGCTCGAAACTGGTCTCGGTGCCATAATCGGCGTGCCTTAGATTCATGATTTTTGAGCTGGACGCGCCAAAAGAGCGGGAAAAGCGGCGAATTAGGGGTCCGACGTCCTGAAGTATTGCCAAACGAATCGAATGACTCACCCCTGGGGCGAATTCAGGTTGTGTGTCCAAAAAGTTCTTTTAATCGCTACAGCTCTCGCCCATGATTCGTTCAAGCTCGTCATTGCTGATAGTGAACTCAAAATGAGACGGGCCGTTCTCGCCAATTACCAAATACTTAATTTCTGCACCGTACTCCACGGTAGGACGCGACAGGTGGTGGTCAACAAGCTTGTTGGCGATATTGATCACACGCCTTGATGCTAAGTCATCTTTACTCACTGCTCCCCCGGTTTGGCTATCCGCCTCATTAAAGAACCACTCATAGACCCCGCATCTATCCGTTTTGATATCAACATCAGGTTTTCCGCCAAGCCATTCCGGAACGCCGCCATCTTCGGCCAGGGTGGCTTGAGCAGATAGCGCCATCAGCATTCCAATGAGAAAATCTGAATTTCTACTGAAGACAGGGTTCACTATTCTTTCCTCAGAGGTCTACACATAATGCCAAGCTCAGGCGTGAGTTTTTGCGTATTGCATCGAGCTTGTTTGTGTGCCTGCCCGTGGTCTGCGGAATGGTTGATGCCGCCTCAGGCAGGAATTCCCTCGATATTCACTGGCTTCACTCCTTCCAACCACCTCACGTTGAATCCGTACTGCTCTGTATTTGACCGGCGCTTATGATGAGTGTAGATACCGCAATGGGAGCAGGAATAATGCGTTGCTGTCAGGGTTTTGAATTGATAAAGTTTCAGCGCGCCCCAACCACTAAAAATTTTAATCCCGGACAAAGGAACGGATGCAGCTACGGCCCCTCTTCTGCGGCACAGGGAACAATCACAACGCCGCACATCGACTAATCCGTCCGGCAAACTAAGCTCAATTTCAACGGCGCCAAAGTGACACGTCGCCCTATGCTTTGCTTCAATCCTTACGCCGTCGACATCTTTCAGATTGCTTTTCCTATTTAAGGCTCTGCTGAACATGGAACTGGCAACGCTGCCACGGTACCGCCGGGAAGACGGCCCTGCGGGCCGCCTTGAGGCCTCATGAGCGTCGGAGATGAACAACTCGATATCGTGCAGGCCTCGATCCTCGAGGCTGGCCGGGAACTCGCGCCAATGGACCTCCTGCTCGGATAGGGCAACGGAGACACCCAGCACACTGCGCTGGGCTTGGCAATCGGCCCCGATCGGCAAAAGTCCTGGATGTCTCGGTTTCGTGTCGGTTATTCGAAACCGTTAGCGAACACGAACCCGTCCTGGACCTCGACAGTGACCCGGGCCGGCGAATAGTTGCCCTGGTCATCGCTGGCCCAGTAGCGAAACGTGAACGCACCCTCGAAATCCAGATCCGGAAGCACCGTCAGCGTGCCGTCGCGATTGTCGAAGACCTGGCCGTGGTCGGGCTGCACCAGACCGTCCACGATCAGCACATCCCCGTCGGGATCGTCATCATTGGCAAGTACGTCGATCACCACCGCGCCGTTCATCGGCGCAAAGGCGATATCGTCGCGCGGCGTCGACGGCTGACTGTCGAGGTCGAGCACGCCGCGCTGGAACGCGTCGCGCCAGGCGTGAAAGGGATTCCCGAGCCGGTCATCGACGTGGGGACCGAGCCGGGTCTTCAGCCCGATCTTGTGGATCTCTCCAGTGACCCGATCGGAGAAGTACTCCTCGATCACGGCCCAGGGCTCGCCATCGGCGGTCCGGTAATAACCATCGGTGGCGACCACGGCAATCATCTCGGAACTCGATGTGCCCAGGCCGTCGGTCCCGGCGGGAATCGGAATTGACCCGATCGAATCGGCCTTGACGCCGGTGTAGGCCACCCCACAGCCGGCCGCCGTGCACGGATCGAGGTACTCGAAGGGCGAGCCGTCGTCGAACTGCAGCTCGAACCGGCCCGGCACCAGCTCGGACTCGTTCAGCACCTGGTCCAGAGCTGGATCGAAGTCCTCGTACTGCTGCTCGACGTCGATGAAGGTCGGAGCGACGATCACGTATTGATTGACCTCCGGCGGCGTCGGGTTGGTGAAGCTCTTGCCCAGTCCGATGCCGGTCTCAAAGCCCTCGATCCGGGCCCGGACGACGGTCATGTCGGAGGTGTTGTTGCCGAAATCGATGCCGAACTGAGGGTCGTTGAACGACTCCGGGTCCTTGGCCACCAGGTCGAAGTCCTCGAGCAGGTAGTGCGAGGTGTATTCCATTGCGGCCCCCGCCTCGACCGACCAGGCGGTGAAGTCCGACATGTGGGTCCGTATATCGTGCTGCTGATTCGGGTTGGCCTTGACGACGTAGACACCAACCGTGCTGGCGAAGGCTTCGTTGCCTTGGAAGTTCAGGATCGGCGCATCGTCAGGACTGACCGGACGGGCCAGGCCCAGCGCTTCGGGCATCGAAAACCGCTGACTCGGGAACGACAGCATGCCGCTGCCGCGGTGCAAGTACACGTAGCCGTGGTTGACGCTGGCTGCAACGTTGCCGACCGAACGCACCATCCGGCCCTGGAACCAGAAGCCGTCACCGGTCCGGGCCATGTCGAACGTGTCGGGATCGTTGCCGTTCTTGGGGTTGAACGCACGGTTGCCCTCGGCGCGGATCGCGATGTTGTTGGTCCAGCTGCCGATCTCGTTGCCGGTCTCGGCAACAAAGCCGGCCCCGAAGGTGTCGTAGGACGCGTTGTCGTGCAGCATCGCGTTGCTGTCGTGGTGCACATATCCCCAGCCCGGGGAGCCGAACACCGCGTTGCCGACTGCAATTCCCGGGTCGGCCGGGTTTTCGATGCCCGAGCGATGAAAGTGGAACGCATAGCGTCCGCGCACGTTGCTGTCGGGCAGGATCGCCCCCAGCTGGTCCAGCGCGAAGCTCTCGATCGACTTGTCGGTGCGTCCGAGATGGTGGAAGGCGGCGTAACGCACGTCGACGTCGTCGTTGTGCTGGAACATCACGTGGCCGCGATGATGGACCGCGGAAGTCGCGCCGGACTCCGAGCGGATCGTGACGTTGCGGGTGTAGTTGGCCACCGAGGTCTTCAGGTCGGCTCGCGGCGAGTCATGATCGAAGTCCAGCGGCGCGTTCAGCGTAACCGTCGAACCGTTGATCGCGCCGATCGTCCTGACCTCATCCTCGGTGCCGAACCAGCGCACCGCGCCGATGTCGTTGTCCCAGCGCCAGCCGGCATAGCGGGTTCCGGCGATGACCAGCACGTCACCGACCTGCCAGCCCTCGGGGGCGGCGGCCAGTTCCAGCACCGACGCGCCGGCCATCGGGTCGGAGGCGGCCTTGATGTGCGTGGTCTTTGGCGCACCATGAATACGGACCTGGCCGCGCGCGACCAGGCCGCGGCTCAGCAGCTCAGGATCCCATGCAACGTCGATATCGCCATTATCAAGCACAACGATCTCGACGGTCGTTCCCGCCCTCACGGGCTCAGGTTGCGAGCCGATGCGAAGCGCACCGGTATCGTCGATGATCAAGGTGTCGACCCGCATACGGCTCGATGCGGTGGTCGAGAACTGCAGCTCGCCCTGAACCAGCACCGTCTGGAGCCGAGCGCTGCCGAGCAAACCGTAGTCGATCGACACGCCGGGCGGGATCAATACCCAGGCAGCGTCACCGGGAATCGAGCCGCCGTCCCAGGTCGCCGGGTCGAACCAGTCGCCGCTTGATGATGCGGTGTGGGTAATTCGCCCGGGCGGCACGTCGGGACCCATGGCGGCCTGCGCCCCTCCTGCCAGCCCGAAGGCCATTCCGGCGACCAGCGCGACGAAAAGTACGATTCGGATTCCTGCCATGACCAACTCCGGCCTGCTCGCAAGCTGAAAGATGAATTCGGCGCCTTGCCGCACCGGATGGCAAGGCTACCACGCAGCGGCAGGCGCTTCCATCCGGCCCCTGAGCCGGCGGCTCAGGTCCGGCGCGCGATCAGGAAGACCACGCGCCCCTTTCCGGGACGGCACTCGTACTCGATCTCGAATCCGGTCTGCTGCATTCGAGCCACCAGGTGATCCCGCCTCAGGAACGAAACCGGCGGGACCTTGCCGATCCAGCGCCCCAAGGTCACGATCGGCCGAAGCCAGTTCATGCCGTCGGCCAGGCAAGCCGTATTCGAAACGAACAGTCCGCCTGGTTCGAGCAGCTCGCGGATCGATGCCAGCGCCTGATCGAGATCGTCGACCAGATGCAGAAGACTGAGGGCGAGCACTGCGTCGTAGCGCTCACCGCGCGTAGCGATCTCGGCCAACGGTACGACGTCGAAGTCGATGTTGGTCGCTCCGGCTTCCCGCGCCCGCTCGCGGCCGATCTCGATCATCCGCTCGGAGAAGTCGGTGGCAAGAATCCGTTCCACGTGCGGCGCGTGCTCGATCGCGGTCGAGCCTGTTCCACAGCCCACTTCAAGGACGCGCATGTCGGATCGGAGTCGCTGCTGCGTTTCTCCGAGTTTGCGGTGATAGGCCGCTTCGTCGCGCAGGGATGTATTGGCGTACTTGTCGGCGATGCGATTCCAGAATCCTGCAGCATCAGCCATCGTCGCTCCGATCGGAAAAGGTTCGGAACAGGCTACCAGCCCGTCGCCGCAACGCCATTGGCGCGGATAGAACGCCCTCGGCGCGCCGGCCGGGCTAAAGAAATACGCCGAGCTTCCGGCAAGGCGTTACTCAACGGCCAGACGGCGGCCGCTGCGATCTTGTCTCCAGGCTGATCGACGACCAACCCAATCATCACGCAAAACTGGCCTCGGTGCCATAGTCGGTGTGCCTGAGATTCAAGATTAGCGCTCTAGGCGCGGAAAAAGCGGGGAAAGCGGGGAACTGGTGGTCTGAAATCTTGAAGCAATGCCAAACAAATCGAATGACTCACCCTTGGGGCCAGTTCAGGAACTGTGTGCCCAAATGATCCGCACCCGGCCCCGGCGGGCCGGCGTGATCTGGGCACACCAGGCGCTATTGGGTGCGAACACGCCGTGGAAGCGGGTTAAGTTGAGACGCGGCGGCGGCACAGGCGCGGCCCACTGGTTGGACCAAAGTTGCCAGCATCAGATTACTCGATCGAAGCCATCATCTGATTGATCTGCCTGATAAGGCGATCAGCCGAATCCGATTGTTCGGCGGAGGCGGCCGCTCGGGCCGCTTGCTCCAGGGCTTGATTCGCCCGCGTAATTTCGTTGGCCTCAAGACTGTGTCGCGCCAGTTCCAGCAAGCCCTCGGCGGCTCTGAGACCGAATTGATCGCCGAACTGATCCAGCGACCTGACTGCCTGCGCATAGGCCGCCAGCGATTCCTCACGACGCTGCAGACGGGTAAGCGTTTCGCCAATCGATATGCGAAGTTCAAGTTTGGATGGATGTGGGTCGGAGCGGATTCGATGGTAGATGCCCAGTGAATCCCGCAAATGGGCGACGGCAAGGTCGAGATTTCCCTGCCGTTCGGCAACGGCGGCTTGCCACGAAATAATCGTCGCCAGGTTTGCATCGTCTGGACCGCGATTGAGCAGTTGAGTTCGCCGAGCCTCGGCCAGTAGCTCACTACTTCGATCAAGCTCGCCTTGCTCAAGCGCTATTCGCCCAAGCCGGTAGCGTACCTGGCCCAGTTGCTGGCTGTCGGGACCGTAAAGATCGAGGTAGTGATCTTCCAGACGTTGGTAAATCGGTTGTGCCTGGTCCAGTCGGCCCAGCGCCATGACCGCTGCGGCCAGGTTGCCCTGAGCGTGAAGAGTCTCCGGATGCGCCTCGCCAAGCGTATCGACTCGATACTCGACCAGTTCCTCGAATAGCGACCTTGCCTTTTCGGTTTGCCCGGTAAACGTATAAAACGCAGCAAGATCGTTGATGACCCAATAGCGCTCGCTGACGTGGCCCGGTAGATCGGCGTAAATATCCAGCGATTGATTGAACAAGGATTCAGCTCGATCGAACTCGCGCTGGTTGGCACGCGTAATCGCCAGAATACGTAGCGATTCAGCATAAAGCGCCGGATGTTCCGGCTCTTCGGCCAGCATGCGAGTGGCGCGTGTAAGCGCATCTTCGGCCAACTGAAAATCGTTTTGCTGCTGGGCCGTTCGCCCCCGCCACATCAGTACCTCGGCGATTGCGGCCGAACTCGCGTCGGACGAGCCCTCGAGCTTTATCAACGCCTGGTCGAGCAATCGGGCAGCCTGGTCAAAATCCAGCAAGTTGCGATTGGCCAGGGCCAAGGCGAGCATCATTTCCGCCTGGATCCGGGGCGTACTGTCAAGCGCTTCGATGGCTTGCGTCCCCTTTTGCAGGAGGTCGTACGCGCTGATGTCGCGCCCCCCGTCGTTGAGCGGTGAGGCCTCCTCGAACAAGCTGATCAGATAATCCCGGACCTGACGGGCCTTCCCGGTTTCGGTCTGGGCACGCTGCGACTCAGCCGTTGCCCGATCGCGTTCGGCTGCGAGTTGGCTCGCCAGCAGGCCGAGCGAGATAACGGATGCGACCAGAAGCGCGACAAACGCGGCGAAACCGGCCACAGCAGGTTTGTGGCGCTGAATGAATCGCACAAGGCGGTAACGTCGGGTGGCGGCGCGTGCCTTGATCGGTAGTCGGTCGAGATGACGGCGCAGGTCTTCGGCCAGTGCGGCTACGCTGCCATAGCGCGCTTTCGGGTCTCGTGCAAGAGCAGTCAGAACGATGTTGTCGAGATCGCCACGGAGCGCGCGGCGGAGGCGGTAAGGTTGTTGACCGAATGATTCCGCGTTCGCTTCGCTGGATTCGCTGCTGCGCCAGCGCTCGCTGGGCCGGGGAATTCTGGTCTCGTTGATCGCGCGGGCGACTTCGTATGCGCTACCGGCTTCGATTTCATAGGGAAGCTCGTCGGTCATCAGCACATGCAGGACCAGCCCGAGTTGGTAGACCTCCGAGGCGATTCCGATCGGATCGCCACGCGCTTGCTCCGGGCTGGCGTAGCCGGGCGTCATCCGACCCTCGGCAATCGTGATTTCCGTGTTCGCCTGGTTTTCGGGATCAAACACGCGCCCCAGGCCAAAGTCGACGACGCGCAACACGCCGTCGTTGGAGACCAGCAGATTGGCGGGCTTGATGTCTCGGTGCAGGATCAACTGGCGGTGGGCATGATCCAGCGCATCGCATGCCTGCAAAAACAGCCGAATGCGCGATTCGATGGATAGCTTCTGGTCATTGGCGAATCGATGCAAAGGCCTGCCGTCGATATATTCCATTGCAAACCACGGCCGGTGATTGCTGGTTGCCCCGCCGTCGATCAGTCTCGCGATGTTGGCGTGTTCGAGCCGGGCCAGCAGCGTGCGCTCGCGCTGAAACAGTTGAAACAGGGCGGGGTCGTGATCGGTGCCGCCTAGCAATTTGAGCGCAACCCGCTGCTCGAATTCGCCATCGGCGCGCTCGGCAAGAAACACCACACCCATGCCGCCCGAGCCAATGCGTTCGAGCAGCCTGAACGCACCGATGCGCGCGCCTGGAGCTACCTCGTCGCCGACGGCAAGCTGGGCGGCCAAACCCGAGGCGAAAGCTTCATGATCACCCAGGGATTCGTCGAGCCCCGGGGTATCGCCGCCGGAGACCTGTACCAAACGATCGATCAGCTCACGCTCCTGGCGCGATAGCGACGCGTAGTCGATCGGCTTGCCGTCGAGGTAACCGTCGAATACCGCATCGATCCTGGCCAGTTGCTCGGCATTCATGGTGGTTCCCTTGAGATTCCTGGACGCGCTTGGACGGCTGCCGACGAAAGGTATACTGCAAGTCTAGAGTATTTAGCACGGAGCCTGTTGGCATGAACGCTCAGGAGGACATCACCGAGTTGCTACGTGGATTCAGGCGTGACGGCCCCACCGACGGCGAGGCGCTGATGACTGCTGTGTATGGTGATCTGAAGCGGATCGCACGTGATCAACTGGGTCGGTGGCGGCCGGGGCAGACGCTCGATACCACCGCCCTGGTGCACGAGAGCTACGCCAAGCTTGGAGGCTCGGACAGTCTCCAATTTGAGGACCGTCGCCATTTTTTCGCCGTTGCCGCCCGCTCCATGCGCCAGATCGTGGTTGACTACGCACGCGGAATCTTTGCCTCCAAGCGAAAGCATGTCCGGGCCGACATCGATCTCGCGCACCTTCCCGACGATGGCCCGGCACGCGCCGAGCAGGTGACGCTGGTCGATCAATTGCTGGAACGTCTCGAGAAGCTGGATCCGGAGATGGTCCGCATCGTCGAGTGCCGATTCTTTGCCGGCTATACCCTGGACGAGACGGCCGAGGCGCTGGGTATCTCGCGGCGCACCGTTCAGCGAAAGTGGGAGCGCGCACGCGCGTGGCTCGTGACGCTGTCTCAAGACATTGTGTGAGCGCCGATTTTCGGCGTCACCGGTCACTTCTGGCAGGCGCGGTTCGCCAGCCAGGCGCTCCTGGACGAAGCTGCCGTATTGATGGTCATGGCCTACGTCGATCTCAATCCGGTGCGCGCCGGAATGGCCGAGACGCCGGAGACGTCCGACTACACTTCGATCCAGCAGCGAATTGCGGCATGGCAAGCGCAGCAGGAGACGGAGCCAGAGCCGGAGCTCCAGACACAATCAGGCAATCACGGCGACGAGCCGGCCAGTCTCGAAAGGAGCGTGGTTGAACTGCTGGGATTCCGAGAAGACGGGGCCGAAGCCGAAGAATCGGCCCTCCCCTCTTCCACCGCGGATTATCTCGAACTGGTCGACTGGACCGGCCGCGCCATTGCGGCCGGAAAGAAGGGCGCCATCCCCTCGAACCTTCCCCCGATTCTGGAACGCCTCAGGATGGAGCCGGAGCAATACCTATCCCGGATCAGAAAGCCGGGCCTCGGTATTCCCAGCGCCCTCGGCGCACTGGACCGGCTCAAGCAATACGCCGAGCACTTCGGCAAGGCATTTCTCAAGGGCCAAACGGCGGCCGCCGCGC
>Ga0207419_1001145_pt1 | contig 20925 bp, 21 predicted proteins | sample ElkSloMetagenome_4_FD_184723 | JGI IMG/M metagenome (GOLD analysis project Ga0207419, IMG submission 184723) | Hot spring microbial communities from Elkhorn Slough, Monterey Bay, USA - MD2A (version 2) | ecosystem: Environmental > Aquatic > Marine > Intertidal zone > Estuary: Microbial mat ...
CTGAAGATTAAGTAGATATATGCCAAGGGAAAAAACCTATAATTCTAGGGTAAAATCTCTGAATTTAATAGGGTGAAAATTATAAAAAGATCAAATACTAATTATTTTTCTGTGCTGTAAGTCAACTTCATCGTAATTGAAGCTGTTTTATTTTTTGAAGAAGTGTTGAAAGTGCCGCCCCAAGAATAGTCTTCCTTAGAATTCTGACCTGTGATTTGAAAGACGCCCATACGAGCAGATTTGAGTTCTCCTAATTCACCACCAGAAAACTCTGAAATTTTTTCAGCTCTGAGTTTAGCATCTTCAGTAGCTTTTGAAATCATTTCTATTTTCAAATCAGACAGTTTTGTGTAATAATACCTTGGTGACTCAGAGTAAAACTGTAAACCTTTGTTCAATAGCTCAGTGATCTCTCTTGAAATAGTTTCAATCTGTTCAACTTCGCTAGATTCAATTACTAAGGATTGAGTCAATCTGTATCCCACAAATTTATCACCCATATATTTCCCATCTTTTGAATATAAATTTTTGGTTTCATTGTTGACTGAAACTGCTCTGAAAACTATCTCATTTCCTGGAACACCTTTTGAAATGAGGTAATCTTTGATAATTTGCTTATTGTTTTTTAAATCTGAATAAGCGTTTTTTAATTCTTTATTCACAACAAAAAAACTGCCTTCCCAAACTATTAAATCAGAGACAAAATCTGTTTTACCAAGACCAGTCACTTGAATTTCCCCATCTGTCTTTGATCTTTCAACATAGGCATTTCCAAGAAAAAATGCAGCTAAAACTATGGCTACACCAAAAATAATTGCACTTAGATTTTTCTTCATCTGCTCTTTTAGATTAATAGATTGAAATTAGAATATAAACTATAAACATCTTTAATATTGAATAATTGTAATCATGGATGCTAAACTTTAAAATAATCAATAATACTTTATATCAAACTTTTAATTTTTTCGATCATATCCTGAGCTAAGTTATCTGCTAATTCTTGAGATTTAGCTTCTGTATAGACACGAATTATAGGTTCTGTATTAGATTTTCTTAAATGTACCCAAGATTCCTTAAAATCGATTTTCACACCATCAATAGTTTTGATGTCTTCGTCTTTGTATAGGTTTTGAACTTTTTCCAACAAATTATCGACATCAATCTCAGGGGTGAGTTGTATTTTTTCTTTAGTCATAAAATAGCTTGGATACGTTTGTCGCAATTCTGATACAGAAATTTGTTTCTGACTAAGAAGTGATAAAAATAAAGCTAAACCAACTAAACTATCTCTGCCATAATGCAATTCCGGATAAATGATTCCTCCATTTCCTTCTCCGCCAATTATAGCATTAGTATCTTTCATGGCTTTTACCACATTGACTTCTCCAACTGCACTTGCTGTGTAGGTGCCTCCATACTTTTCAGTAACATCTCTAAGGGCTCTTGAAGACGACAAATTACTTACCGTATTTCCTTTTCGTCTTGATAACAAATAATCTGCTACACTTACTAAGGTATATTCTTCACCAAACATCTCTCCATTTTCATCCATAAAGGCTAGTCTGTCCACATCTGGATCTACCGCAATTCCAAAATCTGCTTTATGGTTTAAAACCATTTTCGAAAGATCTGTCAAGTGTTTCTTCAGCGGTTCAGGATTATGAGGAAAATCACCAGTTGGCTCACAATATAATTTGATGACTTCTACATTTAGTTTTTCTAAAAGGGGCACTATTGAAATTCCACCGGTAGAGTTTACAGCATCCAATACTACTTTAAACTTTTCCTCTTTTATGTCTTCAACTAAAACATCATCTAAGGTCAATATTTCTTCTATGTGTAAATCTATATAGGAATCGTGATTTGCTCTTTTTCCTAAATCCTGGACTTCAGCAAAATCAAAATCTTCTCTTTCAGCGATTTTTAAAATTTTAGCGCCTTCTTCTGCATTTAGAAATTCTCCTTTTTCATTGAGTAATTTAAGAGCATTCCATTGCACCGGATTATGACTTGCAGTAATTATAATTCCTCCATCTGCATGTTCCATTGCCACTGCCATCTCAACTGTTGGAGTGGTAGAAAGTTCCAGACAAACTACATCTATTCCTAAGCCTGTAAGGCTGTTGATCACTAGTTCTTGTATCATTTTACCAGATGGCCTGGCATCACGACCAATCACAACACTGTAATTTTCTTTTGGTCTGTACGCTTTAAGCCAGGTGCCATAAGCTGATGCAAATTTAACAGTGTCAATAGGAGTAAGGTTGTCTCCTACACGTCCACCAATAGTTCCTCGTATGCCAGAAATAGATTTTATGAGTGTCATATAAATTGATAATTGATTAATTATTGTCCAAAATTAAACATTTTAGAAGCTTGTCTGTATAAAATGTTCTAATTTTATGTGATGAACTATTTGGCACACATCTTTTTATCTGGAGACAACAACGAAGTGAAAATTGGAAATTTTATTGCAGACTTTGTGCCTGGAAAAAAGTATAAAAATTATAGTTCTGATATCCAAAAGGGAATCATTTTACATAGGAATATAGATACGTACACCGATGCTCATCAAATTTTTAGACAAAGTAAAAAACGACTTTTTAGCGATTTTAGGCATTACAGTGCGGTGATAGTTGATATGTTTTATGATCATTTTTTGGCCGTGCATTTTAACAACTACACAGATCAACGTCTGGAACATTTTGTAGCAGAATTTTACATATTGCTAAATAATCACAAATCAAGTTTGCCCCCAAAAGTAAGGCATATTCTTCCAATAATGGAAAAGTATAATTGGCTTTTGAGTTACAGAGATTTGGATAAACTAAAACAAATTCTCAATCAAATGAATAACAGGACAAAACATCAAACTAATCTTCACGATTCAATTGATTTTCTTAAAAGAGACTATAGTTTATACCAAGAAGATTTTAAATTATTTTTTGAAGATATGCTTGATGCAAAGACTGAAATGCATAAAAATTTGAAAATAAACTAAATAAAGGTTAATAGTTGCTCAATTCAACTTTGAGGTCTTTTTAACTAGATTACTTTAGTACAAAAATTATATCATGTTTGGACTATTCAAAAAAAAATCAGAATTAGATAAGCTCAGAGACAAATATGCTAAACTTCAAAAAGAAGCTTTCGATTTGTCCAAATCTAACAGACAATTAGCTGATAAGAAAACAGCTGAGGCTGAAGAAGTCGCCAAACAAATTGATAAACTGCGCAAAGAAGCCTAGGATCTCATAATTTTCACCAGTAGACTTTTCAGTAAATCCCCGTCTTGGGTGTTTACAGTTTTTACGCCTTTGCTTTGAGCATCTGTGACTCTAATAAGATCTAATGCTTTAGATACGCTTTTCATATTATAATTGCCAGCTGCCATAGCATAGTCATTAACAAAATAAGGGGAGACGCCAAGTTTCTTGGCAGCAGAATATTGACTCTTATCCTTCAACGAGTGATATATCATGATTTTGCTGAAGTGATTGTAAAGAAGGCTTAAACTAAGCACCAACGGATGGTTCTTTGGATTTTGAGTAAAATATTTTACAATTTTTTGAGCTTTATGTTCATCTTTAAGACTGATAGCCTTATTCAACTCAAAATTATTGTAATCTTTACTTATACCTACATGTTCTTCAATATGTTCAGGAAGAATTTCAGTATTGGAAGGTAAAATCAATTTTAGTTTTTCCAGCTCTTTATTAATATTTGATATACTGTTTCCTAAAAACTCAACCAGCATTTTAGTAGCTTTGGGGGATATTGTATAATTTGACTTTTTTAAACTACTTTCAATCCATTCTATCACATGGTTTTCATAGATTCGCCCTGTTTCAAAAAATTCGTATTTAGATTTTATAGTTTTAAATACTTTCTTTCGACGATCAACTTTCTTGTATTTGTAACATAATACCAGTATTGTAGTCCTCTGGGGTTGAGAAACATAAGCTTCCAGTTTATCAATATTTTTTAAAGATTGTGCTTCTCTTAAAATGATGACCTGGTGTTCTGCCATCATTGGATATCTCTTGGCGAGGTTAATTAATTCATCAACATCAGTATCTTTGCCGTAAAGTATAGTTTGGTTGAAAGCTTTTTGATCTTCTGTAAGAACATTATCTTCAATATATTTTGAAATTAAATCTACGAAGTAGGTTTCTTCAATACCTTGAAGTAAATATATAGGTTGATATTGTTTTTCCTGAATACGTTTTAATAAAGCTAGAGCCTCTTTCATAAAAATGCGATATACGAATGTATGATCTAAATTTCCCTCAGTATAATTTTAGATTTCAAAAGTACCAAAACAAAGTCAGGATTTTTTCTCAGCTGCGAAAAAAATTTATTGTTCTTACACCTGAAGAATGGGTAAGGCAACATTGCGTTCAATTTCTTTTGACTGAAAAAAAATACTCACAACAATTGATGAACGAAGAGAAAAAAGTTGAAGTAAATGGAATGTCAAAACGATATGATATTATCGTCTACAAACCAAATGGGAAAATACATTTGATTGTAGAATGTAAATCACCAGAGATAAAAATTGTTCAGGATACTTTTGACCAGATCGCGAGATATAATTTGAGTCTAGAAGCTGATTATTTAATGCTCACCAACGGATTAAATCACTACTTTTGCCAACTTGATTACAAAAATCAATCCTACATTTTCTTACCAGATCTGCCCTAAAATTTGAAAACAGCTGTCGTAATACTAAATTGGAATGGACAAAAACTCTTAAAACAGTTTTTACCGAGCGTTATTCAACACTCAAAAGAATCTAAAATTTACGTGATAGACAACGCTTCGACTGACGGTTCTGTCCAATACTTAAAGTCTAACTATTCTGCGGTCGAAATCATTCAGTTAAATGAAAATTTGGGTTACGCCGGAGGATATAACAAAGGCCTTCAAGATGTTGAAGAAGATATTTTTATTTTGCTTAATAACGATGTTCAGGTTACAGAAAATTGGTTAAATCCAATCCTTTCAACCTTTGAAAATCATAAGGACATAGCTGTAATTCAGCCAAAGATTTTAGATTTTAATAAGCCTGATTATTTTGAATATGCTGGTGCAGCCGGAGGATTTATAGATGCATATGCCTATCCCTATTGTAGGGGTAGAATTTTTTCTACGCTTGAAAAAGACGAAGGACAATACGATAACAATTTAGAAATTTTCTGGGCGAGCGGAGCTTGTTTTGCAATCAAGAGACAAGTTTTTGATGAAGAAAATGGATTTGATGAAACTTATTTTGCACATCAGGAAGAAATAGATTTATGTTGGAGAATTAAAAATCGAGGCTATAAGGTTTGGTTTTGTTACGAAAGTAGAGTTTATCATCTTGGAGGAGGAACATTAAAAAATTTAAATCCAAAAAAAACCTATTTGAATTTTAGAAATTCTTTATATAATATCATAAAGAATGTACCCGACAAAAAATGGTTTGAAGTTTTGTTCTTAAGGCTTCTTTTGGATGGAATAGCTTCTTTAAACTTTCTAATAAATGGGCAATTTAAACACATTGTTTCCGTTTTAAAAGCGCATTGGGTGATGTTTTCAAAGTTCAAATTATATTTCAAAAAAAGAAAGATGAATTTAAAATCAAATTATTTTCACAAATCCTCGATTCTGTTCCAATATTTCATTTTAAATAACAAGAAATTTAAAAATTTGAAATAGAAAAATAATTGTTAAGACATACTAAGAAGTCACCACATTATTTAACTTTGTCCTAAAATTAAACTATAAATTAATTAAAATGAAGCCTACAAAAATTGTAATTAGTTTTATTCTTATTTCGATTTTCGCAACCTCTTGTGTTTCAAAAAAGAAATTCACAGAAGTTGAAAATAAATACAGAGAAACAAAATCTTTACTCGACACAGCTACGATGAAGTTGAATATGTGTAATGATGAGAAAGAAAATTTAAAAGGACAATTAGATGTTCTTAAAGAAACTAATAAATCATTATTCAATCAACAAGGTGAATTGACAACATTGACCCAGAAAGGTGCTGAAAACCTTGAAAAAACTTTAGAGAGTTTAAAAGAGAAAGATCTTCAAATAAAGTACATGCGTGACGCAATTAACAGGAAGGATAGTGTAACTCTTGCGCTTGTTCAAAGTCTTAAAGGCGCTGTAGGTGACATGAGCGATGAAGATATCCAGATCAATGTAGAGAAAGGGGTAGTATTTGTATCAATTTCAGATAAATTATTATTTGGTAGTGGTCAATATCAATTAACTGACGAAGCAAAAGCGGTTTTAGGAAAAGTAGCAAAAGTTATTAAAGCAAAACCAGACTTTGAATTTATGGTAGAAGGCCATACAGATGACGACCCTATCAAAACAGAGTGCTTTAGAAATAACTGGGATTTAAGTACCAAAAGAGCAGTTTCTGTTGTACAAGTTTTACAAAACGAGTACGGCGTTAAGCCAGAAAGAATGTTAGCCGCTGGTAGAGGTGAATATATTCCTTTGGAATCTAACGAATCTGACTTTGGAAAAGCAAGAAATAGAAGAACAAAAATTGTTGTATTACCAAAAATCGATCAATTTTATAAAATGATTGAAGATGGTATGAAAGGGATGTAATTATTCTCTGAAAACAAGAAAAAAACTTAAGCCCCGCAAAGGGGCTTAATTATTTATGATAAAAAAGATAATCTTAATAATAGTAATCTTACTTTCAAACCTTTCTCAGGCACAGGAACTTGAAGAAATAAAAGATCTTTTTACACTATATCCCAATAGAAAATCTGTAAAAAAAGATTCAACGCTTTATTTACAAAAATTAATATTAGCGCCTATAGCAAGTTATTCACCGGAAAAAAGTTTGGCTTTTGGTGTTGGTGCTAAGTACCTTTTCAAATTTAAGGGAAGTGGTAAAGAAACCAGGACATCCAATATGCCGATGTCCATTCAGTACACCTTAAATAATCAATTTTTTATTTTTTCAGGTTTTGAAATATTTACTAATCAGGAAAAATGGGTTATCGAGGGTAATTTTTTATTTCAGAATTATCCCAGATTGTATTACGGTATAGGAAATAATACACAACTCAGCAACGAAGAACAATACGATTACTACCAATTATTATTTGAACCAATTTTTCTAAAACAAATGTTTACCAGGTATTTATTCATAGGTGCAGGTTTACGGCTTAATCATATTTTTAATACACAATTTGAAGAAGACGGTCTTATAGATCTGAATAGGCCTACTGGATTTGATGGTTCAACATCAGTTGGTGTAGAAGTAGCTTCATTGTATGATAGCAGGGACAATTTGCTAAATGCAACATCTGGTTGGTTTTTTGAAACTACATTTGGGGTTTATGATAAAATGATTGGTAGTACACATGACTTTGCTTTATTTAGATATGATCTTAGGCACTATTTTCCAATTAAGAACAAATCAAAAGATATCTTAGCTTTCCAAACTATAGGAAGATTTACTAGAGGTGATATTCCTTTTTCTGAATATTCTTTTTTCGGAAGTAGCAGCATAATGAGAGGCTACAGAGAAGGAAGGTACGTAGATAGAGATTTAATCGCTACACAAATTGAATATAGAAAGTCTTTTAAGAACTCACGCTTTGGTGCTGTGGCTTTTGTAGGATTTGGAAATGTTTATAATAATATTGATGAAATGAAACTTGATGAATTTAAACCTAATTATGGTGTAGGCTTAAGATTTAAAGTTGACAAAAATGAAAATCTAAATATTCGCTTGGATTGGGGATTCAGCGACAATAAGAATAATATTTATATAGGGATTGCCGAAGCATTTTAAAATCTAGTTTCTATATCTACACTAGATCTTTTTTTATTTGTAAAACTTACAGCCATTGTATGTCTACATGTCAGTATAAATTATGATATTTTTAACAATAATATTTATCGTTTAAACGTATAAAAGCTTGTATATGAAGTTGTTAAATAATATTTAACTAAAAATTATAAAAATATACTCTTAATCTGATCTGAACTGCATTGTCCTTGCACAATAGTTAAAAAAATAATTAAAAACATGAAGGTATTAGTTATAGGTGCCGGGAACATGGGTCTTACATACTCAGAAGGTATGGCTCAATCTCCTTTACTCAATAGAAGGAAATTGATGATACATGACATCTCAGCAAAAACAATTGAACTGCTTAGGAAAAACAAGGATTTTGATGTCTTTGAAAAAATAGAAGATTGTCTACCGACAGCAGATATAATTTTTATTGCGGTAAAACCATATCACTGTGAGGAATTGTTCGAAGAAATAAAACCTATGGTGAACAATAGTCAAATATTTGTATCTCTTATGGCAGGGATTACTATTGAAAAGATCCAAAACCTTTTGGAAGTTAAAAAAGTGATAAGAACAATGCCAAATCTGCCTGCAAAAGTAGGTAAGGGAGTAACTTCATTTACCGCATCTGATGAAGTCTCTAGAGTAGAGCTATTAATGATTAGAAATCTACTTGATACCACAGGAGAATCAATATATGTTAAAAATGAAGATTTTATTAATAAATCAACAGGAATATCTGGAAGCGGTCCGGCTTACATATTCTATTTCATGCAGTCAATGTTAGAGGCAGCAAAAAAAATGGGATTCTCAGATAATGATTCTAAAGTATTAGTCAGTAGCACATTTGAAGGTGCTGTAACATTATTTAATGATTCTGATTTATCACCAGAAACTTGGATGGATAGAGTAGCATCAAAAGGTGGGACAACCAGAGCTGCATTAGATTCTATGGATGATAATAACGTAAAAGAACTAATCAAAGAAGCGGCTTTTGCAGCGTTTAACAGAGCAACAGAACTAGGTGAATAATCAAAATATTATGTTTAAAAAAAGAATAGTTATCAAAGTTGGTACAAATGTGATGACCAACCGAAATAATAGAATTGTCGGGCCTATTTTGAAAAATTTAGTGCGACAAATCGCCTACTTGTATGAAAGGGATGTTATAACAATATTGGTTTCTTCCGGGTCTGCTATAGCTGGTAAAGAAGTTTTAGGACGCTCAGATCAGAAAAACCCATCAATAAGACGTCAAATTTATTCATCAGTTGGTCAACCGAGGTTAATGAGACATTATTATACCATGTTTCACGATTATGGAATGAGGTGTGCTCAGGTACTGGCGACCAAAAGAGATTTTTCGCCAGGTAAATACCGTCAGAATATGATCAATTGCTACGAAGGTTTGTTAAGCGAAGGCATTGTGCCTATTGCTAATGAAGATGATGCAGTGTCTCTTTCTATGTCTATGTTTTCAGATAATGACGAATTAGCCAGTCTTGTTGCAGAGCTTGTCAATGCTGATATGATGATTATGTTAACAGACATTGACGGACTTTATACAGGTCATCCTAAAGATCCTTCTTCTAAGTTGCTTCATCACGTACAACCCCATGAAAACGTAGAAAAATACGTACAAGCTTCTGAAAAAGGCGAAGGTGAAGGTAGAGGTGGAATGGAGTCTAAACTCAAGATTGCTAAACAAACAGCTAGCAAAAATATTCCAACTTACATAGCCAATGGAAAATATGAAGATGCCATTTTAGACATCATGCAAGGAAAAACGATAGGAACTAAATTTTCAATATAAATATAAAATACAATGAGATTATTAGATACAGTATTAAAAAATAGCGTTTTAGACTCAATGATGAAGATTATTGAGCGTAAAAGAGATGATATAATTGAGGCCAATAAAAAAGATCTAGAGGCTTTCAACAGAGATGACCAGGCACTTTATGACCGCTTGGTTGTTGATGATAAAAAAGTAGATGGCATGATTCAAGCCATCAAAGAAGTGAGAGATCAGGACGATCCTGTAGGAAATGCAATTTCAAACACCAGATTAGACAGTGGGTTAGAGATTATTAATAAGACAGATCCATTTGGTACTATACTAATCATTTACGAGTCCAGGCCAGATGTCACTATTGAAGCTGCAGTTCTAGCCTTTAAGGCCAACAACAAAATACTATTAAAAGGTGGTAAAGAAGCCGTAAATAGTAATATTGAGCTTGAAGCTTGCTGGCATGAGGCTTTAAAAGAAAACGGACTTTCTAAGGAATGGATAAAACTCATGCATATTAACAGAGAAGAAACTCAGGAATTTCTACGAAATCCATCTGAGAAACTAGATCTCATAGTTCCAAGAGGCGGTGAGAGATTAATAGATTTTGTCAAAACTCATGCAACCTGTGCTGTACTCATAAGTGGTCGTGGAAATAATTTCTTATATGTTTCTGAGCATGCAGCCTGGGATAAAACGAAAAAAGTGATCATTAATGCGAAGACTGATAAAATTTCCGGATGCAATGCGTTAGATAAAGTACTTATCAATTCAAATTTGCCTGATTTTGAAGCCAAAACGATTGAACTAGCTAATGAATTGAAATCTCACAATGTTGAATTAGTCACTGACGCCAAAATATCTGAAATTTTAGCGGACGAGAAAAAAGTTGACAATGAAGATATTTGGTATGAAGAGTTTTTAGCCCTAAAAATAGTATTATCCTCAGTTGAGAATATTGAAGAGGCTATTGAAAAAATCAATAAATACTCTGGAAAACACTCAAGTGTAATCATGACCGAACAAGGTATAGAAGCTGAATTATTTATGGAACAGATAGATTCTGCAGCAGTATATCACAATGCCTCCTCAAGATTTACAGATGGTGGACAAATGGGAGTCGGAGCAGAACTTGCAATTTCTACCGATAAATTACATCACAGAGGGCCTTTAGGATTAAAACAGTTAGTGACCAATAAATACTATGTATTTGGTGATGGTCATGTAAGAGCTTAATCCTCTTTTTTATAAATTTATAAAGATCCCTTGATTTAAAAATCAGGGGATTTTTATTTTCCTTTAAATTGAGGCTTTCTTTTTTCAATAAAAGCTTTTACACCTTCTCTGTAGTCTTCAGTTTCTGCCGAAGCGATTTGATATTTAGACTCTAAATTCAATTGATCTTCTAAGGTATTTGTCATACTTTCATTAAAGGTTTTCTTTATGTTGGCTAAGGCTTGTGTTGGCATGTTGGCAACTCTTTTAGCTAATTTTTCAATTTCATTTTTGAAGGTTTCAGAGGAATAATAAGTATAAACCATCCCCATTCTTTCTGCTTCAAAGGCATCAATTTTATCTCCGAGCATAGCCAATGCCGAAGCTCTCTGAAAACCCACCAATCTGGGTAAAAAATAAGTTCCTCCACTATCCGGTATAAGTCCAATCTTGCTAAAGGCTTGAATAAAACTTGCTTTTTCGCAGGCCACAACTATATCACAACATAAGGCTAAATTTGCACCAGCACCAGCGGCGACACCATTTACAGCTGCAATCACTGGTTTTTCAAGGTTTCTTATACGACTTACTATTGGATTATAGTGTTCTTCTAGTATTTTCTTAAACCCTGGGTTTTCATCTGGATTCGTCACTTCCTGAAGATCCTGACCGGCACAAAACGCTTTTCCCTTGCCGATGATTACAATAGCTCTTGTGTTCTCATCTTTTGCACAATCATCCAAATGTTTTTGAAAAGACAGCGCCATTTCACGATTGAAGCTATTGAATTTCTGCGGACGATTTAAGTATAGGTAAGTAACCTTTTCGACTTGTTTTTTAATTATACTGGGCATGATTTATTTTTTGATTAAAAATACAAAACCCCATAACATGTTTCAAATATATTTTAAAATGAAAATTTTAATTTTCAGGAATTAGCCTTAGCAGTTCTTGTTCAAGTCTTTTATAGTCAACAGCACCTACATAATATTTTTTGGATTGATTTTTTAACTGAAACTTTACTGCTTTTCCATACTTGGCATTAAAAATCATATCACCATCAAAGTTATAGCGCCAGCCAATGCCATACCATTTGGAAGGCCTGACGATTTTAATGCTGCTTTTATCAATTTCGTTTACATCAAAGGATTTCTTTAGTATTCCAACACCAAATTGAACGAATAATTTTTTTGAGGTCAATTTAATTTGAAAATTATATGACAACAAAAACAGAAATACCATCAATCCAATATTGAAAAACACGGTGATCACAGGAAATTCTTCGCCTTTTTCATTTTCTGTACCAATAGCGCCAAAACCCAAAACAGCCATTATTATTAGTATAATAATTACAACGACCCAGACTATTTTTAAGTTTTGTTTTTCTTCAAACATGAAGTTTTGCATAAATTTATTTTGATTTACTTCTCAAGAATATGGAAACCACCAAAGTCGTAACTATGCCCATAATTGGAGCAAACATTAAATTTTGAAACATATAATTAGAGGTATTGAAGTACTCTTCAGCTTCAATTTGCTCCATCATATTTTGTTCAACACTCATTTTTATGGCATTGTCAAAATATTCAGGCGTGATAAATTCAACAGAAACATAGGTGCTTAATGGCGCAAGCAGCGCAATCATGAGACTTAAAATCAATCCACTGATAAACAAATGCTTATAGCTTGCATGGCCTTGAAAAAAGTTTTTCTTTTTGTCCTTTAACGCTAAAATGAAAATGATGATGGCAGGAATGGCATACATGTTTGTATAAATCGGATGTTGCTCGATATTCTCATCGTGAAGGCCAGTTAATTTTTCGAGCATTATCCACAGCATGCTCATGATGGTAAAAATGATGGCCCATTTTAATTCTACTTTTATACTTTTCATGGTGGTTGGTTTTCGATTAAATATAAATTTAAAATATAAATTTAAAATCGTAAATAAAGTTAAGCTTTGAATATGAATCATCTAAAGCCCTTTCCTTCGGAGAGGGTTTGTTCCGATAGCCATGGGAAGAGCCTTTACCCGTGAATACTTTCATGTTGACTGAGGTTTTTCATGATTTTGGCCTCATATTCTAAAAGGTCTTGCCATTTTTGATTAACCTCCGATTCATCGCCATATTTTCTGGCCAGTTTTAAGAATAGGGTGTAATGATTGGCTTCAGAAATCATAAGTTTACGATAAAACTTTCTTAGACTTTTGTCTTCCAATTGTTCAGAAAGTAGCCTGAAACGCTCACAACTTCTGGCTTCTATCAAGCCTGCAAGAAGTAATCTGTGTACCATTTGAGTAACCCGGCTTCCACCTTTAGGGAAGAATTTTAGAAGTTCCATCACATACAGATCTTTACGGTCACGCCCCATTTCTATCCCTTTTTCTTTTATAAGGTCGTGAACCATTTTAAAATGACTCATTTCTTCCTGGACCAATTCTGTCATTTTGGTGACGACTTCGTCATACTCCGGAAAACTTACAATTAATGAGATTGCTGTAGAAGCGGCCTTTTGTTCACAGTAAGCGTGATCAATTAAAATTTCTTCGATGTTTTTTTCTGCAATATTTACCCATCTTGGGTCAGTTGGTAATTTCAATCCTAGCATAGTCCTAAAAATCTAAATCTAATTTCTGTTTTAATAATTCAATGTTTGGGTTTTTCTCCACAAAATGTTCATACTTTTCCTGGCTGGTATGAATAAACTTTTTTTCTTCTGAAGCTATTACATTTATTTCTAAATCAATGTGGGTATTTCTGAGACTGTTTCTAATGAATTTGAGAATTCTACCTTTGTTTTGTAACAATTCTATTCTCATTGTTTCATTAGGCATATTGATAACAATAGTCTTTTCCTTAAGTTTTGGAATATCTGACAATAGGGTAGAAGCAAGTAGTTTTTCACCTTTATTCTCTATGATTTCGGCGAATTTGATCCAATTATTCTTCAAATCATCTAGTGTAAAATCTTCGTCTAGAATTTCTTCTTCCTCATCGTTCTTTGCAACTTTGTTAACGTGATTCTTTTTGTGCTGAATAGATTTTAAAGTTAAACCACCTCTGCGTTTTGGAGTTGTATTGCTTTTCTTATTATCTTCTGAATTTTCAGTTTTAGGTTGTTCTATGGCTTCCTCAACCTTTTCAACTTTTTTATCATCATTTGAAGTCTTTTCGCTTACAGTCGAAACGTTACTGACCTGTAGTTCGGATTCTTTTGAAGGCGCTTTTTTTTTACTTTCTTTATTGTTCGACTCATCTTCAGAAACATCTGGAGCTTCTTTTCGATTTTCAATTGGTTTTTCAGATGTTTTCTTAGATTCTTCAGCAGAAATTATGCTTCTAGGCTTTTTTTTTTCAGCAGTAGTGTTGTTGAAAGAAGCTAACTTCATTAGACATAATTCAACATGTAGAAGTTTATTCTGACTTAATTTATAATTAAAATCACAAGTGTTGGCAAGATCAATATATTCAAGAAGTTGAGACATATTTAGACTATCTGCCTGCTTTTGATAAGCTACTTTGGATTGATCACTAACATCTAAGAGTTCTAAAGTTGCTGGATTTTTGCAGACCAGTAAATCTCTGAAATGAGAGGCTAAACCACTAATAAAATGTTGACCATCGTAACCTCTGGAAAGAATTTGATTGAAGTGGATTAGAGAATTCGGAATATCTGCATTGATCAAATAATCAGTTGTCTGGAGAAAGGTTTCGTAATCCAGAACATTGAGGTTTTCTGCGACGGCTTTGCGCGTTAAATTTTTACCACAATAGCTTACAACCCTGTCGTACGTGGATAGCGCGTCTCTCATCGCACCATCTGATTTCTGGGCTATAATTTGTAAGGCTTCATCTTCTGCGGTTACGCCTTCTTTGTCCGAAACATACTTCAAGTGTTCTTTTATGTCCTGTATGGTTATACGTTTAAAATCAAACACTTGGCATCTTGATAGAATTGTAGGAATAATTTTATGCTTTTCAGTGGTCGCTAATATAAAGATCGCATGTTTTGGTGGTTCTTCAAGAGTCTTCAAAAATGCATTAAATGCCTGTTGAGAAAGCATATGTACCTCATCAATAATGTATACTTTGTAATTTCCTGTTTGAGGTGGAATCCTCACCTGATCATTCAGCGCTCTTATATCATCAACAGAGTTGTTGGAAGCTGCGTCCAGTTCAAAAATATTGAAAGCAAAATCAGTTACATCAGAGCCTGATTGCTCATTGACCATTTTAGCAAGTATCCTTGCACATGATGTTTTGCCCACACCTCGCGGTCCTGTAAACAAAAGACCTTGGGCTAAATGGTTATTCTCAATCGCATTCTTAAGGGTGTTGGTCACCGCTTTTTGCCCTACAACTTCTTCAAAAGTATCTGGTCTATATTTTCTTGCTGAAACGATAAAATGATCCATGTCGCAAATATAATTAATGCGTGGTTTGAGGATGAATAAAACAATTAAAACTTTTGAACACCCGTTGTCTCAATTTTAAAATTAGCATAACTTTATGCCTGTTAGGGCTTTACTCCATTAAGTTAATTTATTTCTTTGTCTACCAAAACCTATTTAATCATGAAAACCACCAAATTAATTTTCCTATTCGTTCTTGTTTCAAAATTTGCATTTAGTCAAAATGTAGATCTGGTCAGTAATCCACAATTACATACTAAAGCAACCTACACTCAGGAGGTTTTTGCAGATAAAATTACCTTGTCAATCATTCTCTCTGAGGCAGACAGTAACGGCAAAATCTCAGTTGAAGAACTTGAAAAGCGTTTAGAAAAAGTATTGACCAAAAATGGGGTTGACTTAAAAAAACAATTGGTGCTTACCAATATGGCAAGTAATTTTAGAGACTATTTTTTAAAGAAAACAAATGTTCAAAAAGTGAAAAGTTACGAACTCGAAATCTACGATGCCATGACTGCTGGTAATATTTTCAAAGGTTTTGAAAATGAACAAATTTCGAATGTAAAATTGTTAAAGACTGAATATAGCAAATTAGAAGAATTAAAGATTGAACTAAAAGGTAAAGCCGTTGAAAAAGCCAGGAAACAAGCAGAAAAAATGCTGAAAAGTCTTGATCAAACTTTAGGTCCAGCCATTTTTATTTCAGATATGCAAACCAATATTTATCCGATGGTCAATTCTATGCAGAGGAATTTAAGGCTTAGCACGGAAAATCAAAGTAACATGTCCGGTGGTATCGATGTTAATTTTGACAAGATTAGGGTTGAAGCTACTGTAACGGTTTATTTCAAATTGAATTAAATACGCTCTATTTTCTATGCTGAAGGCTGTCTTATCAATTTTATTGCTTTTATTTTTTTCATTTACAGTTGTTGCACAAGACACTGGTGAACTGTCAGGTTATGTTTACGACTTTGAAACTGGTGAACCCATCCTTGGTGCTACAGTTCAGGTATTAGATACGCAATTAGGCGCTGTAACTGATATAGATGGATACTACACGATAAAAGATGTACCCACAAAACCAATAACATTAAAAGTTTCTTACGTGGGGTACGAACCTGTACTGAGGTTTAATATCATTGTCAAATCCGTTGGCAATGTGGAAGAGAATTTTGAACTTATCGAAACTGCCACTCAGCTCGAAGCGGTTACTATTCAGCCTAATCCCTTCAGAAAAAAGGAAGAAACTCCATTATCTATCCAATCTTTATCGGCCGTTGAAATAGCCACTTATCCGGGCGGAAACAACGACATTGCAAAAGTTGTTCAGTCTTTGCCAGGGGTAGCCAGTTCGATTGGCGGATTTAGAAATGACGTGATTATCCGTGGTGGCGCACCAAATGAGAATGTTTATTATTTAGACGGGATTGAAATTCCAAACATTAATCACTTTGCGACTCAAGGTAGTGCCGGCGGACCAGTAGGCTTGTTGAATGTGAGTTTTTTTAATAATGTAACGCTTTCTACCAGTGCTTTTGGCGCTGAATACGACAACGCTTTGTCTGGAGTGCTTCAATTTGACCAACGAAATGGAAATAACAGAGACTTTAGAACTAATATACGTTTAAGCAGTAGCGAAACAGCACTTACTTTTGAAGGCCCATTATTAAAAGGTGATAAAGAGGCGAGTGATACTTCGTTTTTGGTTTCGGTGAGACGATCGTATTTGCAATTCTTATTTCAGGTCATTGGATTGCCTTTCCTACCTGATTACTGGGATTACCAATACAAATTCACCCATAAAATTGATGACTATAATGAGATTTATTTAACTGGTGTTGGTTCCATAGATAATTTTTCAATTAACGTACCCGATGATATCGATGCAGAACAACAAGCACAACTCGATCAGGTGCCAGTGATCGAACAACGTACGAATACCATCGGGGCGACCTGGAAAAGACGATTTAGAGACGTACCAGGCTTTATGACCACTACCATTAGTACCAATTATTTGAGTAATAATTTTACCCGTTTTGAAGATAATGTCAATCAGGTGAATCCTATTTTTAGTAATAATTCAACAGAACAGGAAACCAAACTACGCTATAATTACAACCGTTTTTATGATGAATGGAAAGTGAAAGCAGGCTTTGTGGTACAACACTCCAATTATACCAATAACACATTAAATATCACAGATAATTTCAATTTCAATTCAGATTTATCTTTGATTCGGTATGGTTTGCACGCGCAAGTCTCCAGACGATTTTTTAAGGATAGACTGGGCTTATCTTTTGGCATAAGAGCTGATGCCAATGATTTTACAGAAGGTGGAACCGATTTATTATCGACGCTTAGTCCAAGATTTTCCGCATCTTATGCCTTAGATGAAGCACAACAATGGAGTATTAATACGTCTTTGGGCCGCTACTATAAAATTCCACCTTATACTGTTTTAGGATTTCAGGATAATAACCAAAACTTTGTGAATCAATCGGTTGATTATATAGAAAATGACCATGCGGTTTTAGGTGTAGAATATTTGCCTAATCGAGACTCTAAATTTTCTCTGGAAGGATTCTATAAAAAATACAGAGATTACCCTGTGTCACTTTCCAGAGAAGTATCCTTAGCTAATTTAGGTGCTGGTTTTGAAGTCTTAGGTAATGAACCGGTCGCCAGCATTGGACTTGGACGAACTTATGGTTTAGAATTTCTTTACCAAAAAAAACTGTCTAAAGATTTTTATGCCATATTAGCTTATACGTTTTTTAGAAGTGAGTTTACAGGATTAGACCAAAATGATTTTTTGCCCAGTGCCTGGGATAGCAGACACCTACTGACGTTTACTGGTGGTTACCAATTTGGTAGAAACTGGGAATTGAGTGCCAGAATGCGATATATCGGTCGAACACCATTTGCTGAAGTAGATGTTGAAGCTACAAACGCTCAAAATACTTATCCAGAATTGTTGATAGATTATTCTAATTTTGGTGAAAATCGCTTAAGTGCCTTTAACCAAACAGATGTGCGAATCGATAAAAAATGGAATTTTAAACGTTTTTCTTTAAATGTCTTTTTAGAAATCCAAAATATAATGGCACAACAAATCCCGGAAGCCCCAAATTTTGGATTACAACGTGATGAATCTGGCAATATGATTATGCCACGAAACGTCGTCCAAATTGAACAATTAGACAGTAGTTCGCCCTTACCTTCGATTGGGATTGTGGTTGATTTTTAGGGGTTTTGGTGTTTTTAGTCGAAAAGTGGTGTATTTTTGACGATATATACTAGTTACCTCGCATATAAAAAATCGTTTTCAAAAAATAGTTGATTAGTAATAAAACGACTGATTTTAAAAGCGAAATTGAATAAAAAACACGCTGAACCACTTTGCGGAACTGAACTCTGATTGACACTCTGAAATTGACAGCGGAACTGAACTAAAAATGACACGCTGAATATCAAAACGCTGACTGAACCGATTTTACCATTTTGAGTTTATAAGACGAACTGAACTTCTTTTGACACTCTGAATTGAACTCTGATTAACACTCTGAAATTAAAAGCGGAACTGAACTAAAAATGACATTCTGAACTGAATAGCGGAACTGAATGAATAGCAAACTCTGAACACAAAAGAAGAATTGAAATTTGAAACCCAGGGCGGAAATGGAAAAAATAGTGAACTGATAAACACACTCTGAATATCAAACCGCTGAAAAGAATACGCGAGGTAACAATAGCTATACACAATGGCTTGGGTTTGGGCTAAAGTGAAAAGTCCAATTTTTTTGCTAATTTTACGATTGAAAACTAACGAAAGTGCTTATTTGCACGCCACTGTGTATAGCCAGACCGTTGTGTGTAATACGAAAACATCATGATTCCAAGTCATTTATACCATTATACTTCAGTTGAAACACTTTTATTAATTCTTGAAAATAATACTTTTAGGTTTAATAGATTGGATAGAATGAACGACCCTTTAGATGGACATAGTGATTTATATTCTGAATCACGACAAAATGTTTTTTCATCTTCATGGACAGCGGAGAAAAGAGATGAACTGCCAATGTGGAAAATTTATTCTGACCTAAAAGGTGTTAGAATAAGAATGCCAATAGACTTATTTAATTTTACAGATAATCTAACAGTTGCTAAACTCAACGAAGGAAATAATTATTTGATTAAGTCACAGTTGAATAAATCATATCAGATAGAAAGAAAGGAATTGCCATATGAGCACAATAAAAATTTTAAAGGAAAACTACCGACAAACTCGGTTTATGGTCCGACTAAAATTGATTATTATTCAAAGAAATCAGATTTAACAAAAGGCTTAATAAAAGAACGTCAAGATGTTGATTTTCCCTTTTACGAGATAAATTTAAACCTAATAGGTCAGAAAAAAATTGATTATTGGAATTTTGAAAAAGAATACAGATTCAGAATGTTTTATGGAAACAGTATCATGCTTGCTGGCTCAACTCAAGTATTGAAAGAAATGTTTGATAAATCACCTATCACGACAAACTTCATTGATGTGGAATTTAAGCAAGAAGCATTAGAAAATATTGAAATAATTTTAGGACCAGAAAGTGATGGAAATACCAACAAAAAAATCGAAGAAGTACTAAAAACGAAAAATATCAGTAAGTTTAAAATAAAAAAGAGTAGAATTAAAATAAAGTAAGTACTACACACAACAATAGCTATAAGCAATAGCTTGGGTTTAGGCTTGAAACGAAAATCTAAGTTTTTTTGCTAAGTTTGTAATTGAAAAGAAAATGAAAGGCTTTTTTGCACGCTACTGCATATAGCCAAACCGTTGTGGTGCATTTGAGAAAAATCATGACTAACGAGAAAATTTAACTATTTGAAAAAAGTAATAATTTTAGGGAGTTCAGGCAAAAATGGAGAAACCAAAAAAGTGGTTACGGAATTAATGCACATATCCGATTGGGAACTGATTGATTTGAATGATTATAAAATTTCTCATTTCGACTATGAACATCTGAATAGAAACGATGATTTTATTAGCTTGATGAAAAGAATAACTGAAAATTATGATGTGCTGATTTTTGCAACACCAGTTTATTGGTACTCAATGAGTGGAATAATGAAAGTGTTTTTTGACAGAATTACCGACTTATTACGAATAGAAAAAGAACTTGGACGAAAATTACGGAACAAAAATATGGCTGTTATTAGTTGCTCAAATGGAGACAATTTAGAAAATAACTTTTGGTTACCTTTTAGAAAATCGGCTGAATATTTAGGAATGAATTACGTTGCTGACCTTCACACTATCCAAGGAGAAATGAATAAAAAGAGAATAGCTGAATTCAAACAGAACGTGGAAAAAAACGCACCACAACACCGTATATAACTCATGGCTAAATAGTTGTACAATCGAAGTTAAGGCATATTTGGAAAGTCGCCAAATTTTTAAATTTGACGATTTCCAGTAAAAAAGATAAATAGTAAAATTTAAAAATCTGGCTTGTGCTAAATCCGAAAATATTCGCTAATTTACACGCTACTAGCCATATACAAAACCGTTGGCATTAATAAAAAAACAACATGGGATTTTTTACAAAAAAGGGAATTAAAAAAAATTTATTCTACTACTTTGGAGAAATAATTGTTATTGTTATAGGGATTTTTATTGC
>Ga0207419_1001147_pt1 | contig 20906 bp, 18 predicted proteins | sample ElkSloMetagenome_4_FD_184723 | JGI IMG/M metagenome (GOLD analysis project Ga0207419, IMG submission 184723) | Hot spring microbial communities from Elkhorn Slough, Monterey Bay, USA - MD2A (version 2) | ecosystem: Environmental > Aquatic > Marine > Intertidal zone > Estuary: Microbial mat ...
TTGGTTGTGGTCGTTCCGGTACTACTATACTCGGTTCTATTTTATCTCATCACAACAATATTTCCTATTTATTTGAACCTTACCATCTCTGGGCAGCAATTGAGCCAAAAACTGATGCCCTCAATCTTTATTCTACAATCGAGCCGAATTTGTTAATGAATGCTAGTTACTGGAATAAGACCGCACAAATTCGTTTCAATCATTTAATTAGGGGATATAACAGTAAAATCAACAAGGGTGTAGTCCTTGAAAAAACACCATTAAACGCTATGAGAATTGGTTATATTAACGCTTTGGCTCCAAAAGCTAAGTTTATTCATCTTGTGCGGGATGGGGTAGATGTTTCCCTTTCCATTGAACGTATTGCCTCAATCAACAGTTATAAAATTTTTGGTAAACCTCAACTTAATCAGTGGTGGGGAGTTAAAAACTCTAAGTGGAATGCTTTGTTGCGAGATGGAATAGTCGCCGGATACTTCCCCGATGAAGTCCATCATCTCCAGAACCACCGTTCAAAAGCAGCGTATGAATGGCTAGTCACCTTAGGTGAGGTAGATAAATGGCGTGAATATCTAGGTTCTCGTTTCTATGAAATTACATACAATGAGTTGACATTACAGCCAGAAACTACATTACAAAATATCTGTAAATTCTTAGAATTAGATAGTCCCCAAATATGGTTGAGTCAAACCATTCATATGATAAAACCGCCTAACCTGAGCAAAGCCAATAGAATTAGTTTACCATCAGCAATGTGTGAGGCATTCAACTCTTATCAAGAACGATTTGGTTTCCAAAATTGGGCTATTCCTTTAAAACCATGAAAATCGGCAAATCTTTGGCTACTTTTACTTGAGCGTTAGTGCAGCTTCAATTGCATTGAATAGACCTTCAGCAAAATGCTGGGGGCTATAATTCGCAACAATAGTTTGGCTGAACTTCCCCATTTTAATACGCGCATCTGATGTTTGCTGATGCATGGCTAATAAGGTATCAGTCATATTTTCTCTACTTTCTGGATCGAATAATAAGCCATTATAACCATGACGAACAAGTTCATGACAAGCTCCCACCGTATGACTACATAATATAGGCAACCCAGCCGCACAAGCTTCATTCACAACTAATCCCCAAGGTTCTTGTATCGCAGGATGTACAAAAGCCTCGGCTAAACCATACCAATCGGGGATTGCTTGGTAACTGATAAAGCCAGGGAGATGAACGCAGGTGTTTATTCGTTTTTCGCTAATAAGCGTGCGAATCGAGGGTTCTTCCTCACCACTACCACAGATAACAAGATCCCAAGCTTGCTCTTCTCCAAGTTGTTGCCGATAAGCAAAAAAAGCTTCTACAAGACGAAAAACATTTTTGCGTTTAATCAACCGAGTGACGACCAAAAAATAGGGGTTGTGGGGTATCTTGGGCTGGCGTTCTCTTGCCGCAAGCTGATTTTTACGTGCCTCCTCTGCACCTAAACAAAAATATTGATTATCGACAGCATTATACCCTAAAAAGATGCGATTTTTATCAAGACCTAACTTCAGTAGGTAATCTTGATGAAGTTGACCTCCGACCAGGGCGGCTTTATAGTTTCTAATATACAGCCAGAATTTTATCTGTTCTTTCCACCATTGTCGTCTTTCATCATCCCATTTACTTTCGCTCATTAAAATTGCTGGAACTCGGTGTCGCTTACTCCAAGTAAGTGCAGCTTTAGATATAGGAAAACCCCATCCAGGAATTGCCAATATATCAGGTTTTAGACTGTCTAGACAAGAGGGAATTAAAGAAGCTGCCACTTTTGACCAAGGACGTCGATCAATAGTAGAGGGAGTCGTTTCTGTGGGCAATAAGGTTTTGAGGGGAAATTTAATTTCATTCTTTATATTCCCCCAGGGGCGTTCTTGGGTATTATCTGTAACTTGGACAGCAGTTAATCGCCAATCTTTTTGCTCACAGGCAACATATGTCGCATTTAGGCGAGCCGCATGATAACCTCCAATATTATAGAAAATAACTACAATATGCATATTTAAAGTCGTAGTCAATACTGAATTGGTTCAATCAAATATAAAAGTTTTAAGTGTGTGAAGTACACCCAAACGTAGGGGCGCAATGCTTGCGCCCTCCGCTCATTGATGTCCCGCATCACACCAGAAATTGCTATATTTATTCATAAGTCGGATCATAAGCCTGGATAAAAGAGGGTGACTTTAATCTAAAATCTGCCCGTTTAATCCAGAGCAATAGAAAGCAGGGCCAAAAAGCCATACCAATCCAAGCATAAATTCCAGCCAAGTCGCCGCCACGCAATAGCGGGATCAAAGAGGCACAGAGGATGGCACGGATCAGCGTACTAGCAAAGGGTTGCAGCTTAGTTGTGTAACGAATGATCGTTGCCAAAATTACTCCATAAAGTGCGGAGCCTAAGACAATACCAATGATACCAGCCTCAGTGTAAAATGAGCCAAATAGAGTCGGTGAAATTCCCAACGTGAAACCCGTATTGGCAGTGATGAGTCCTAATTGATTCATATAGCCTCCCACAGGTTTTTCGGGCCACAATGCTCTGGGGATTGGACGAAGTAAAACCTCTACATGCTCCATACCCCAGCGAAAATCTAACCGTTGGGGATAAACGTCCTGGAGCAGCACAAAACCATCAAGCATATTAGCATCTTCTGCACTGAACGCACGTTCCCAAGCTGCTTGATTCAAAAACTCAGGATTGAAGTGGGGATTACGTAGAGAACCCGCTACAGTAAACATGCCGATAGCCACGATAGCAATAGTGGAGAGAATCAGGAGGCGAGTTTTTGGTCGATAGGAAGAGGAAAGAATGATACCACTAGCGCTAAGCCACCCTAAAAACTGGAATCGTCCACTACTACTGAAGGTGAAATTTGCCAAACCCAGCAGAATCGCAACGGCACTAATTTTACTGAGTGGTTTAGAAAATCCGCCAAACTTCCAAAGACAAATGATTAGGGTTGCCACCCCAACCAGGACAAATGGAAATAGACGTAGGTAACCACTAATTTGAAAAGCGAGGGAGCGTCCGGCTGCAACTTGGGCAATGATGTTAGAGCGAGTGATACCGACCAAGGGCAGGCAAAATAAGCCAAATAGGATAACTTTAGGACGTAGCCATTGCAGCAAGAAAGGATCTCCGTGAGGAATAGCAATTGGTAATACTTGTCGTTGTCGCACCATATAGGTTGTCAATAGGCATATCTGACCCAATACTATATAACTTAGAGCAACAACACCTGCCTCATTTGTAATGGGAGTAAAGCCAAAGCTGCCTAGATTAACCCAGCGATCTATACCACTAGTGACAATCAAGTATCGATAGGATGCTACGTAAAATAGAAAGGTACTAATTAGTAATGGGATTTCATCATTGCGCCGCAGCAACCATATCCCACTGATAACCAGCAGTGCGAGTTGAGTGAAAACTAGTTCTGGATATTCAAAGATGTGCATGGGGTAACGATTGAAGATGGTGATGCAACTGCGATAGGCTAAATTCAGACATATCAGTAGCTGCTTCGGCAAAGGCTTGGAGCTGCCCAGGATTATTTAAGCAGAATTCGAGAGCGAGAGCGATCGCTTCCCCAGTCACTTCTGGTAAGATTAGCCCATTGACTCGATCTGTCACAACTTCACCACAAAATCTGGACGCTATGATCGGCAGCTTCCATGCCTGTGCTTCTAGTTGAACCAAACCAAAACCATCGGAAAGGGTGGGAAATAGGAAAACATCAGCGAGTTGATAGTACTGGGCTGTTTGACTGCGAGGGATGGCTCCAATCCACTGAACTTGTTCCAGCATTTTAACTTGTTGGGATATAGCAATGCTTTGAGAACCAACCAGTAAAAATTTTATGAACTTCTCCCGTAAAATTTGAGCAGCTTCTAACAGAGGCGCAATACCCTTAGCTAAGCTAACTTTACCTAAAAACAACACTTGCAAGGGACGTTTTGCCGAGAAAGCTAAGGGATACGTTCGCCTAAAATTACGCGCTTGCTCAGGAGGTTGATAAGCAAGAGGAACAATGTAAATTTTGTTAGTGGAAGTGCCTACTTGTTGTAAAGCTTGGCTTGACCAGGTAGAGTTCACTATAATCTGATCAGCGAGTGAGCATTCTTCTTTCCAGGTATCCCAGTAATAGGATGGTGCAGGCTGCCAAGTAGATTGGTAATCAGGATAGACAGCATGTTCTTCTAAAACTAATTGGTCATGGACTACTCCTGCATCAATTTGACCCAAAATAGTACGCCAGCCCTTACTCTTAGCATAACGAAAAAGTTCTAAGGCCGCGTAACTGTAGGCAAATAGAGTGGGGTAAGCGTTGAGTAGAGGAGTGATCCTCTCTAGTGACTGAAGTGCTTGTTGTTGAAACCAATAGTTGCGGGCGATAAGGCGTTCCCATCCTGAAGTTCTCTGAATTCGTTGAGTCAGTTCAAAGCGAACCAATGAACTCGTGAAGGCGTGGACAGAGGCTTGGGTTAAGTCCGGATGGAAGCGATCGCGTAAATTCGCTAACCAAGGTGTAGGTAGCAAGTTGAGTGGAGACTGAGGTAAGACCCAAGCATCGGTAATCAAGTGGGCAAGTTTTCCATGTTGGTGTAAAGCTCGTGGGATAGCGTAATGTTCACGGGCACCTAGTTGACAACAGATCCACAGTGAGGATTTGCCCAACATTTATCAAATTCATACCTCTGTTGTGTAAAATTTCTTCAAATATATACAACTACTGAAATCTTATTTTATCTACACTTAAAACCTCGCGAATGCTCATATCCTTAGAGCATAGGACAAAAAAGCCAAATCATGATTAGTATTTTTAGTACTTATATTTAATTTCGTCAAGGTTTTGATTGGAGGAAACGTTATTTTCTAGGTCTATGCAGACTCAGCCGGAAATCTTCACAAAACTTTTAAAGTCTCTTGATTAAAATTCCCTGAATTCGGTTATCATAGTGTAGTCCTATTACAGTTGCAACTTATAACTGAAAAAACTTCCTGGCTATCAGGTTCTATTGGTTCTAGTTATAAATTGGGGGACAATCGCTCCCGTAGGTGATTGTATAGTGCTTAACTCAATCACGAACGGCGATGCTCTGTCTACCACTACATGGTACTCAATTAAGCTCTGAGGCAAATACATGGCTAACATTACTGGTACACCTTTCGATGATAACGGTATTGTCAATCCTATACTAAGGGGAACAGCTCTTAATGATCTCATCAATGGTCTAGATGGGAATGATATTCTAGAAGGTCGGGCTGGCGACGATAACTTACGGGGTTGGGCTGGCGAGGACACCATAATCGGGGCAACTGGCAACGACCAACTTGATGGTGGGAGCGGTAATGATATCTTGGATGGCGGCAGAGGCAACGACCGCTACATCGTCGATAGTACCACCGATCAGATTATAGATTCGGATGGTCGGGGAACTGTTACTTCCATCGCACCAAGTTTCTCGCTAGAGACCCAAGGGAGTGGGTATAGTGGTCCAAGAGGCTTAAATTTGCGGCTGATAGGGACTGCTCTTGATGGTACAGGTGACAATTTTGACAATTTAATCAGTGGTAACGGGGAAAATAACACTCTCGAAGGCTTAGATGGTGATGATATTCTCAGGGGTGGTGATGGCAACGATAATCTGATTGGGGGTAACGGAGATGATCAACTTATAGGTGGATTAGGCACTGATACTTTTGATGGAGGTACTGGTAATGACATATACACCGTTGATGACGCCAATGAAACAATTGTCGATGCGGATGGTCAAGGAACGGTTAACTCGTCCGTGGATTTTAATCTTTCAACGCAAGCAAGTGGATACACTGGCCCCAGGGGATTGAATCTACGCCTCAGGGATACAGCTACTAATGGTACAGGAGACAACTTTGATAATGTAATCATTGGTAATGCAGCAAATAACACCCTTCGGGGTTTGGATGGCAATGACCTGCTCAATGGTGCAGATGGTAATGACATCCTTGAAGCTGGAGAAGGTGACGACACTCTTGAAGGTGCTTCTGGCAGCAACACTCTCATCGGTGGTCCGGGTGATGATATCTACAATATTTCCGACGGGGACACTGACGAAATTGATGAATCCACGGGAAGTGGCATCGACACAGTACTATCGACGATTGATTTCTCTCTAAATACTCTCCCGAGCGGTATCACTATTTCGGGTGAGGTTGAGAATTTAATTCTGGCTGCACCTGGAGCTAATATAGGGGCAATGGAGGGTCCTATCCTTGGGGAAGGGAATGCTCTAAACAATGAGATCATCGGAAATCGTCAGGGTAATACGCTGAATGGTTTAGATGGTGATGACAGTATTTTTGGTTCTTTTGGTAATGACACTATCGACGGCGGGGAGGGCGCCGATAATCTATTTGGAGAGGATGATGATGACACCCTAATTGGTGGTAATGGCGATGATATCCTCGATGGTGGCAGCGGCATCAATATTCTCGATGGTGGCAATGGCAATGATACTTACATCATTCGCAACGCCAATGATTCGGTTGTGGCTGATCCCAGTGGTACTGATACAGTAGAATCTTTTGCTAATAAGGGGCTGGGTATTGGTAGTGGTTTAGAAAACTTGACCTTGCTAGGCAATGTGACCGTAGGGAGTGGAAATGAACTTGATAATACGATTACGGGTAATGACTTCAACAATCTTATTGACGGTGGTGAGGGTAACGATACTGTCTTTGGGGAAGCGGGTCAAGACAATATCAGGGGAGGGATAGGTAATGATATCCTCAATGGTGGAAACGATGGCGACTCTGTTGATGGTGGTGGTGGCGATGATGAACTATTCGGCGATGAGGGTGCGGATAATCTGTTTGGTGGTTTTGGCTTTGATATCCTCAATGGTGGAAACGGTGAGGATATTCTCAACGGGTTCGTGCAGGATGATATTTTGACTGGGGGAGCTGACGCGGATATCTTCTTTTTCGGAGGAAGGAATAGTGTTCGTTCTCTGGGTATGGATACAATTACTGACTTTGGAGACGGTGCAGACATTATTCAATTGAGTCAGAGGACTTTCTCGGTTTTGACCAGTGCTATCGGCACGGGTTTTAGCGTGTCTGGAGAGTTTGCACTAGCTGCTGACGATTTACAAGCTGAGACAACTGGTGCTGTGATCGTGTACAGTCAGACTGGCAGGTTGTTTTATGATACCAATGGCGCTGCTGTAGGTTTTGGTTCAGGTGGTGGTCAGTTTGCTATCCTTAATGGCACGCCAGCACTTGCTGGAGGAGATTTTGAAATAGTTGCTTAGTCAAGCTCAAGCGTTTAGTGATCCCAACTTCAGCAGGGCTGAGAAGTACTCAATCCTGTTTGAGTTGTAGTGCATTAGCCGTAGATGATAAAGATGTGATAATATTCCTTTTCAAAATTGGGAACGGAATGGCTCAGCAATTAGCCAACGATTATGATGTATTGATCGCTGCTCAGGTAACAAAACTCGCCAAGGGGCATTATAAATAATCTTAGTATGGTAGCTATGAGATATAAGCCACTTTATACATTGCTTTTCTAAATCTTGAGAGTGTGTTTCAATGACCCAGTACAGTTCTGATAAGAATGGGTAAGCCTCCACACTCTGCAACAGATTAATTTCACTACCCTCAATATCAACTTTAAGCAAAATGGGGCGTGGCAAACTCTGAATCAGCTCAGCTATGGCAAGCCATTCCTCACCTTGACCAATGAATCTATGCTCGACAATGAAGCGTTCACTAGGCTGATACCCATTTGCCTGAGCATTAGTCAGCAATCTCTCCCTTATAGTAGAGGGTTCACAGGCTACAACACGTTCCGCACCAGACTGCAAAAACGCCATTGTGTAGTAGCCATCGTTGGCTCCTACATCTACTAAACTTTTACAGTAAGGAATGAGTCGTTTGAATGGAGTGATGAGTTCGCGTTCATATATACCCCAATAGCGTTGAAATTGAGTCAGTAGGTCTAGCTCAATCCACATTCCTTTGGCAAGTCCACCCTTTAATTGGCGCAACTTACGTCCTTTAGGTAGAAACACTTGTTTAATGAGTTGCTTCATGTGGAGTGTTAGCTGATATTGGCAAAGAGGTTAAGTATTTATATAGAGGCATGGGTAAAGCTTGCCGCTCACTCAACGTTAAAATACCCTGTTGGATTCCAGCAACTAATCCCCTTACATGAACGAGAGGAATTTTTGTTTTTATAGAGAGTTTCATGTAACTGCCAAACGTTCTAGGTATCTCTAGCGGGAGTAAAGGCAAAGGGGTATGCAAAATATGTGACCATATCCGATTTCGAGGTCCATAAAATCCCTTGCGGCGATAATCTTCTTCATTAGAACTAGCCCAATGGTAAACCCTGCATAGTGGAAAGGCATGAATTTCATACCCTGCTGCCCAAAGTCGCAAACAGATTTCTGGTTCTTCACCATAATAAAAAAACTTACTGTAGTATCCCCCTACTTCAAGAAAAGCGCTCTTACGAATCAGCGCAGCACAGGCAGCATAAGATAAGCAATGATAAGGAGAAGTATTTTGAGGTCTTGGAGGATTAAAGCTGTCAACGACAGGAAATGCTAAAATAGCAACTTTTGGATTATTTACCATATACTGAATGGCTTGATCTGGACTATTTTTATCGACAAAACAAGAATCATCATCGAGGCTAAAAATAAACTCAAAATCTACTGAAGCATTACTAATATTTCGGTTAAGAGAAGCCCCGTATTTTCTGGGATTGCGGAGAAGATAATAGGAATATTGAGAGATTAATTGCCAGTATTCCTCTGAAACTTTATCACTAGCATCATCGTGAATCCAAACCGGATACTTTGCCCAAGCAGGATTTTCCTTCAAATAAAAAAATAACTTTTTTAGATCTTGTTCCCGGTTGCGAGTGGTAATCACGATTCCTGCGTTGGAATTCATTGGCTATTGATTCCTATGCTTAATGACTTTTGCGGGAACTCCTACAGCGATCGCGTTCGGGGGTAAATCATGAGTAACCACACTCCCTGCACCCACAATGGTGCGATCGCCAATCGTCACACCTTTGAGGATTATGACATTGGCTCCCAACCAAACGCAATCTCCAATTTGAGTAGACTTAGCAATCATCGGTTGCTCAAGGGGGGCGAGCGTAGGATCGTGACCATGATCGTGATCGGTAATGTAACAATTCGGACCAATACCGCAGTTTTTACCAATAGTCAGTGATAGTATAGCATCCAGAAAGGTACGGCGGTTGATGTAGGTATTAGCACCAATATGAATCTTCGGATGAGGGAGGGGTTCGCCCGTGGCAAGTAGTATCACACCTCGATCTAACGCACAAGGACTCTCGATTTCAATATCCGCAAAATTGCGGGGAATTTCAATATGTCGCATCCAAACATAGCCGTGTAGCTTGACTCCTAGCGTGCGATAGTAGACATTGCGCCAACGACTTTTTCCTCCCTCAATAACTCGATTGATGGCTAAAATTCCAGGACGCAGCCAACTCATGACTTATCCCCTGGTGTCCCATATTTAGATGAAATAATTTCTTTAACGGCGCTCACTTTGCCCCTAAGAACGGCTGGGAGATAAAGCCAACCCCTCACAGAAACAAGAGAAGCAGCGATCCCAAACCACTGCAGTACTGCGAGCTTGACATAATCCGAAAATTGTCGTCGGTCTAAGATGCAGGTCATGACATAGTGACGATTAACTAAATCCATTTTGGCAACCACTCCCGGATGGCTCTTATGCTCTCCAGGTTGGCTGTCATGGAAAATGCGAGCCGTGCGAACATTAGCCAGTTTCCATTGTTTACCCACTATTAGAGAAAGGGTTACATCCTCCATTAGAGAATAACCTGTAAACAGAGAGGAGAACAAGGGTTGGGGCAAAGCTTGCCGTCGATAAAGAACACAAGTGGTATTCAACCATTCTACAGGAACAACGTCTGGTAAATCCACCCGATCCTCAGGTAGAAAGTTTAACGCTGGTCCAATACATTTTCCCGCATAACTTTTTTCCGAATGCCCATGAAGAAAGTGAAATAGAGTGCGACTAATCCAACCGGGCGGTAAATATCGCTGATTCGTAATCATGGCGTTAACACCTCCCAAACTCGAGTCACTCTGGAGAGCTTTCCATAACCGCCATAGACAATCTGGCTCTAAAATGATGTCATCGTCGAGAAACCAAATACTATCTTGGGTCGTGTACTGCATGGCTTGATTTCGCTGGGTTGCTGCACCTATTTCTGTAGCTCTATAGTAAGTGATTGGAGTCGCTAAACCAGGAATACTGGCTTGGCAAAGTTGTTGAGTGTCATCGTGAGTCGAACCATCGACCACAATTATCTCAAGAGGCTGAACTGACTGTTGAGCCAAACTTTGAAGCATTCGGAGTAACGGAAGGCTGCGGTTACAGGTGGGAACAATTGCTGAAATTGGCAGAAGTTGAGGCATGGCTATGTGAACCTTTAAACTAAAAGCTCCATGCAGCAAACGAATACCCTGTTAGCTTTCTAAGTTGTTCAACATCGCCACGCAACACATCTACTAATGCTTGGCGAAGTGACTCACTTAACACAGGTTGTTTTATTGGCTGCTCTAGTAACCAGGGAATGATTTTCCGAAGCCGACCTCCTGCTGGAAATGCTGTCACCTGTACCCCTAAGTTTGTTAGTCGCCTTTTTTGACTAGATTGATGAAACACATTGGCAAATTCTGGGTGTGTGAAAGTCGAATCGACTTCGAGAAAACGAAAAATTCGATGTAATGTTCCCGTACAGTCACTGACTAAATCGCCTAAGTCGATGATCAAAATTCGAGAAAGTGGGTAGTAAGGGAAAAACTGTTCTAGCTGCATATAATAGCGACTACAGTGAATGTAATGGTTAGTGTCAAGGTCTGCCAATGCTTCCTGCAAGTCTCGATATTCACAGCGAGCAGCAAAATTATGGATGTAGTGAGAAACGATGCGTTGAATTGGGTCTCGAACAATATAAATGAGTTTTGCCTCTGGAATCAAGCGATACATGCGCTCTGGTATACCCTTGAACGCCGGATATTTTGTATAGTTAGGCGATGACTCACCCCTAAGAGTTGTTGATTCGGTAAAGTGAGATTGATACCAATATAAACCCCGATTCCAATTCTTTTCTTTTACAAAAAAATTCAGCTCTTTTATGGTAGACATTTGTATTTTAGGATGTAGTTTCAAGTAATGATACAGACTTGATGTCCCACATTTCATAGCACCAATTATCACAAAATCAGTCAATCGATCAAACCGATAATTCATGGGTCATTATTATCAAGACAATTTTGGGGGTTGATTTAATATTAACAAGCTGTTCGGCATCCTTAATGTTAATAATGGCGAAAGCCTTGTAGTGCGTTTAGCGAAGCCATGCCGCAGGCTTTGCATCTTGCTCGCAACTAATACCCAATTTAAATGCATGACAGCTTCTTTCGCTTATACTGAGCGAATTTTTCAGCCATATTAAATCCAAACAGCTTATAAGCAAAGCGATAGATGACAGGTGCAGCTTTGCCTGAGGGCATAAAATTTGAACTATTTCTATGTATCTGAGAAATAACCTCAGTAGCCCACTGCTTATTATACAGCCAAATCATCCGGGCACACTCAAAACGAGCTTGGTTTATTGCATTCTGTCGTAATTGAGTTAACTCACCTCTACTTTCTAGATATTGTTCTATTTTTTCTTCAATTGCTAGACGCTGATAATGGATTTCAGTTATATTTTTCTTACAGACTGTTGACTCACTCCATTGTCTGTATACTGAACCAGATTCAGGGAAATATTCAAAGCGTTTCCTTGCCATCAGCAATCGCAAATATAACTCGTGTTCCTGACAGCAAGGCTGATCATCTTTCCATCCTCCAACATCTAAGATAGCTTGCTTGCGCCAAAGCGGACTTCCTGTTTGAGGTAAATACCATCTCGCTAATAAAATCCAAGGATCGTGAGGTGTAGGAATAGGTAAAACTTCTTGCCATGATTTACCATCTCGGTGATATTCAAAAATACTGGGACTGTAAATAACATCGGCTTGAGGAACTTTAGAAATAAAATTTATTTGTTTTTCAACTTTATTTGGCAACAGATAATCGTCAGCATCTAAATACTGTAACCATTTACCTGTACTGAGTTTGATTAGGTGATTTCTAGCAACGTTACCACCCTGGTTTGAAGTACTTTTCCAGTAAATTTTATTTCCAAACCTTTTGATGATCTCAAGACTTTTATCAGTGGAGCCATCGTCAATTACAATGACTTCTTTATCAGGATAGGTCTGGTTTAAAGCGCTTTCTATAGCCTGATAAATCCACCGTTCTGCGTTATAGCAGGGAATTAATATACTTACTCTAGAAAACATAATCTATGTTAAATCTCTGTCTATATTAAAGCAAATATTTAGCAATATTTTTTCGGCGATTTGAATACTTTCCCACTTTAGGGATAGCAACAAGATTGGATAGCCAGGGCCAGTTGTGATCTTCTGGATTAAGTAACTTATATAAAACACCATACGACAACTCCGGCATTGGATTTGGATAACTTCGGTTTACATAATAAAGATCAAATAAATGAGGTTTAAAAAAATTCCAAACATCTTTCGGAGCAAAACCTAATCTTGATAAACCAACTTTATATATTTCAACAATGAAGAGGGGCAATGATTCTTCATGAAATAGTAGATTTCCCTTTCTTAACACTAATGGTTCAGCACCCTCTACATCTATTTTTACCAATGAAACATTATGAAGTGTTTTATGGTTATTTATTAGTTGATTTAAAGTTGTAGATTGGATTATTTCTTTTTTGAAAAAATCTGCTTCTGAAGGATTAACTTTTAAAGATTGTTTTACATCTACATGACCGTCGCGGCTAACCATAAATTCAACTAAACCATTCTGATCAGTCACACAAACCTGTTCCAGATATATCTGTTTTAAAGAGAGTAAGTCAATAGCTTTTTGTACATATTCCGATGTTTGGCGTGAAGCTTCTACGGCAATTACTTTTCCTTTTGTGCAAACATTTTTAGCAAAAAAGGCAGAAAAATATCCCATATTTGCTCCCAAATCAATACAAGTATCTCCTTCTGATAGCCAATCTCTTGCAATAAGCAGCTCGATTTCATCAAAACATTGATGGCTAATATAGAGATTCACTGAAGTTTTTGACTCAGGAATGCATATAAATTCAAATCCATATCTTTTGTATATAAATGGTTTACCATTCCTGAAATTAACAATATACTGCCTAATGTTTTTATTGACCTGACGGGCAATAGTTTCTATCGGTTTTGGACTATTTGCCATTAGATAGTATGCTGATTTAAATTTCCTTGAAATTTTCTGCATTTCTTGTATTCCTTGAAATTATCTTACTCTAATCCCATTTTCTGTCTTAACCGCTTTGCTGCTACTTCGGGCAATAAATATTTTTCTTTCATTGCCAAAATATTATAACGCATCTGAATCAACTGGTTGTCTTTAATTCTCAATATTTTTTGTATAGCAGCAATCCAATCACCATCTTTAACAGCAATACAATTTACTTCATTTTGAAGATTCATATCATAAAGATAAAGTTCATCTTCATTAATTACAGGAATACTACCTCTAACCAAAGCTTCAATAACACGATGGGTTACTCTTTCATATCCAGGTGGGCATAAAGTGAAATCAGATTCAGACAAATATTCTATATACTTCTCAGGAGATACTCCCCTTGTTTCACTAATCCTATTTCCATAATCAATCCATAACACTTTAAACTTTAGATTACTTTCATCCAGAAATGATTTGATTTTTTTGATAATCTGCGCTCTAGTTTGAGGATTTATATTACCCATGTAGTTAATCTTAAATTTTCTGCTTACTTGTGGCATCCATTCAAAAGCAAACATTAAACTTTTTAGTTTTTTATATTCCAAAAATTCCGAATGAACATCAAATCCAATAATATACTTTCTAGAAAAAAAACTAAATACATCAAAATCATATAATCCATCTATATAGCCTATGCTTTCTGTCCTAAGTAAAATTTGATAATTTTTAACTAATTGTTTTAAATCATTAAATAAGTCTTTGATATAAAATTGCTTTTTTCGATAATAAAGTACATTTACATGATCGGCACTTCTCATAAAATTTATAATCTTTGGTGACAAATAAACATTTGATGATTCTATATATAAATAGTCAATTTTAATTATTTTTTGATTACTAATAACTTTAATATTTTTGATTTTCTTTATTTTGTTTAAGTAAAGTAAATGTTGGGTATCGACAGCATTTGCTTTTTCTGGAGTGATCAAATAAATTTCATAATCTTTCCTTGAAATAGCTTTGGCAACTGTATAGGTTTTGCTGCGAATTTTTTCTGAATACAATCCTATCTTTTTTTTCATTATTTATTCCTATTTTTAACGCGGGTTAAGATGCATTTGATATACCTTGCTCGTTTTAGCAGCAATCTTGAGCCAATCAAGTTGATTACAAACTTCTGTAACTTGTTGACCAAGCTCACCTAAATTAATGTTATGACTCTTTATCAATGCCTGAAGCAGCCCTTGCTGATCATCTGGATCATAAAGCAAGCTACCTGCTATCTCAAGCGTTTCTGGTATACCCCCTAACTTGGGCGCGATAATTGGCTTTCCATACGACATTGCAACCACCAAACTACTAGACGTTAAAATATTTTCAAAGGGAAGCACTACAACTGTGGCAGCACTAAAAAACAGATGCATTTTCTCATTTTCAACAAACTCAGAATAAACGATGACTCCTCTTATCCTTGAAGCTAGCTGCTTTAATTTTCGCCCATAAACAGCATTCAATGGTTTTCCTACAATTAGGAGAATATCATTCTCAAAAACATCCTGATTTTCACGCCAAACTTTAAGTAACCGCTCTATCCCTTTATAAGGTCTAAGCATGCCTTGGTTAAGATAGATATATCCGGTGGGAGATAAATTAAGTTCCTTTCGTGCCAATTGTTCATCAATTAGAGGACAGTAAATATCTCGATAATGCCCAATCGGTATAACTTCAGCTTTGGCAGGAGCAAACCAATACTCTTGAGAAATTACATCTAAGGTTGAGTAATTGTGCAAGATAATCTGATCAACCAACTGAGCCAAAATACGTCTAGTCCATAACTCCAAACGAGGAAACTGAGAATCATGGGAGATGCGATTATGAACTGTCCACACTACTCTGACGCCAGCCCAGCGAGTCATCAGGACATCGATTAGAAGTTTGACACTATAAACAAACTTAGTTAACCATCCGTCACCTTTGATATAAGGGCTTAACCAATGTAAATGCACAATAGCAAAAGACTGTTGACTCGTTTTAATCACCCGAAATATGGGAAATACTCGGCGATAACCCCAAGGAAAATGTACTTGCACACCATTGGACTCTAATGCCTTAGCCAAAAGAGTCTGGTAAGGATTATCGATACGATAATCAGGCATCATCAACACTTGGATTTGTGTAGATAGTTTCAAGGTTTCAACACTCACTGGTTCAACTCCTTAAGAAATCCATTTTGCACTAAATGCCTAATACCTTCACTATACATTAAATGCCGGATTACTCCAACATAGTGACGACAAGGGAAATCATTTATTCCTTTTTCTAAACGAACTTCATACTCCTCAGGCAATAACTCAACGCCAAACTTAGAACTGCAAAGCGTCAAAAGAGTTTGCTCAATGCGCCAAAAATGACCGATTATTCCAGGGAGTCCGAGAAATTCCTCAATCCAGTCTAGATTTATTGATTTTTTGTGAATTAGTCCTAAGCCTGAATTAAATCTAGGTTGCATCGTGAAACCTAAACGTTCTCTCACAACTGCCGGTTCTACTGTATAAGCACTGGCTATATCCCTATTGACGCAATTGTATAAGTAGGTAGGAGATTCTATCCGCTTCAGCAATTCTGTCGGTTCCTGGAAAAATAATACATCGCTATCTAGCAGCAGCAAGCGATCACTTTCTAGATAAGCAACAAAGTCAAACACTTTGGGCGAGAGGTGATTGGTTTTACGAAACTCTAGACAGCGAGGATAGGGTTTCAATAATGCTACCATCTTCTCCTCCGCTATCTTTCGGTCAATGATTCTACTATCTGGAAAGTGATACTTGAGTATATCACAATGTTCCTGCGTCAATGTTCCGTCGTCGTGGATACAAAGGCTGTAGAGCCGACCAGAAAAATGGTAGAAAGACTTCAATACCCACATTAGGTTTAGCCAATCGGTTGTAGAAGTCAAAACATGGATTTCACAAGTAGTATCTGTTGTGTCGGTTACTGGTTTAGAAGTTAAAAATTTTTCCCTAATATAATCTCGGTAGAAAGCCGTTTGTAAACCATGTTTATACTTTTGGCGTATTTTCAACAACAAGGAACCTAGAGACATAGTTTGATAACTGTCATAAAAATTAAAATCAATCTCAATTATATTGGAATTAATTTAAGTAGGGGTAGGAACGCAGAAAAGAATCCTTTTTAGTAAATACTACATCAACAATCATTAAAGCCTCGTCATATGGTCTATGACCAAATCCAGCAAAATCATATACTACATAGCCTCGCTGATTCATAAATGAGATAACTTCTGCAAACTGAGGAGAATTTATTTCTAGAGGAAATAAAATTACCTCTAGAATGAATATTTCTGTACAACCTAATAACGTAGAAGCACCCTTTAAAACTTCTAGTTCAAAACCCTCAACATCTAACTTCACAAGCTGCGGCAATAATATTTTATCCTGTTCCACTAAAGAATTTATAGTTACCACGGATACTCGACGTTGTTCTGCTTGCCAATCTTTACCGTGAAAGATTAAATCAGAAGATTCTGGAATCCTAAAAGTAGAGCCTTCTTTAGGCTTAGTGGGCCATACTGTCAAGGGAAATTCACCACAATGGCTACCAGCGCCTACGAGAAAATATTGTGAATCCGGATATTCCTTACAAAAATCCTCTAAATAGGGTTTCATTTCTACTTGAGGTTCAATTAAGTAAAATTTTGCTTCTGGAAATATTTGCTTGGCTGTTCTACTCCATGAACCCCGATTCGCACCAACATCAAGCACTGAGGAACAGGATAATCCTCGCCGTCTAAGTTCCTGCAAAACTCTTTCTAAACTTCCTGTTGCAGGGTGTTTAACGCTTTTGTGCCAAACTTCATACCCAAGACTATTAAGAAGATTTTTAATGATACGTTTAAATGTTTTATGCATTTGTGGTTTCACCCTATTGACACAGTTACTCAATTGACACAGTTACTCAAAGGAGTTGCAATATGCACATCAGCTAACCAATACTTCTCTATGAGTCTCACTGAATCGCGCATAAAAAATATGGGCAATATCTGGAAAAACAAAGTGATGGAGTTCTACCAGAATGTCTGTATTTTGCAGCAACGGAACTTTTTCAGGATCAAGGAGTGTATATTCTGCTCCTTCAATATCACAAATAATTACGGTTCTTTGGTCTGAATATATAATTTCTGATAAAACTTCAGGGGTACAGGCTCCAAATACCTCAATCTGGTCATCAACTGTGTTTAATTTTGCAAAATTTTGTATAGTTAAGTGAGCATTTGGTTCTGACTCAAAACAGATGACTTTGGTTTCTTGCATACGAGAGGCAAAACCCACTGCGTAGTATCCTTCTGCTGCACCAATGTTAATGATGAGTTCATAAGATTTGTCAATAATCTCTTCAACAATAGACCATAGCTCTTTTTCATAAGTTCCTATTACTTTTGGAGACCAAGCACTGTTAATTGAATCAGTTATATAACGTAATCCTTGAAAAGAACCTGAGGCGATATATCCATCTGTTTTACTCCTCAGCACCGACTGTGCTTTGGATATTTTACGGCGACGGAGCTTTCTGGCTATTTTACGAATTCTCACTGCCCGGTAATTAGAGTTTATACAAAAACGAATTATCTTTCTAAATGACTCAGGCAATGATTGTTTAAGAATGCTTCGGATCGAATTCATTGATCTGTATATCTGCGTTTGCATCTCGTGTCATTGGTCATTAGTTCTTTATTTCTTACTTAGGACTGTGGCAGGATGACATGCCATAGTTTGATTTTCAAGTTACCATATAAATTAACTGTTTTATACATTTTTGACAAAACAAAATTTTAATTTATTAAACCTTAAATAATTATTTAAATTGCTGACAAATAGATTTGGCAAAATTGGGTAATTTTGCATAATAATCGCTATATATTTTATTTAAAAAAACTATTTTTTTAACTTGTAAATTAATCTCATTTATTTCTTTTAATTCATTAAAAATATCTATGCCGTAATGATATAGATCTAGATCAAATTGGTTGTATTTTTGAATAAGGTTCAAGGTTTTCATAGGTATATCGTTTTTAGATATTCTGTTACCTCCTACTCTTTGTTTTATATAAAGACATTTTTTAAAGTCCCAGTTAAAAGCTCTCCTTAATAAGATAAGTGACTCATTAAATTTTTCTGTAATTCCAACAACTATAAAGTGTTCTTTTAAATTATTCTTAGCCAACTCCAGGATTTCAGAAGAACACTGATTAAACCCTATTTCTGTATGTTTACCCGATAAAAATTTTGTCTGTCCATTTTCTGACATCCTTGATATGCCGCTACAAATATAGTCTTCAAGACTCATATTTTGGGAAATGACTTGATTGTGTAACTTGTGTTGAGGAACACGAATAATATGGTAGTAATGAGATATGATCCGGTCTACAGGATTTCTTAGCATAGTAAAGTAGGTAAATGGACGTGAGAAAAACTGATGATAGCCAAAGCTAAAATGACCTTTAACAATCTTTAGCTTTGATAGTTCACTGTTGCTCATTTTAGGAGCTTGTATAGTTGTATTGAATTGTTGATCGATGGACAAAATTTGATTCGATAGATATTGACGTTTGATGATACTAGTTAGCGTAGTTCCACCTGTTTTAGGAAGATGCAGAAAAAAAATAAGGGGGCAATTGTCTGTATGTTCAATAACCATATTTTTGCTCATAAAGAAAAATTTTTATGCTTAAATGTCACTATGAGTTTGTTTGTAAAAAATAATAATCTATCTCTAATATTTTAACTCAACCGTTGATTTTTCGGTTCTATAGTTTAGAGGTAAAGGAACTAAACCATGAATATGAGATTCAAAATATGTACCCGTACCAAAAACATCACGAGCCGGAATTGTAAGTATTAAAGCATCTTCAATTCTTAACAAAATTTCCAGTTTTGGTTTTGATAACCAAATAGTAATTGTGTAATCTCCACCTCCTAGATACTGTTGAATATTGCGGCATTCAAAAATACACTTTGTTGCTCGATCTAATGTATCAATAATATAGTTAGTAAAGGCAGGAGCCATCATTGTGACCCGCACACCCCCTAGAGTCGATAGAATTAATCCAACGCCGATATTTGTATAATGCTTTGGAGATACAACATCAAACTCGATTTTTAGATCCAAACCATTTTTGAGTTGATTTTGTGTAAAATAAGCTTTTAAATTAATAACTTTTATTTGATGTTTTTCACTGAAACCAACAACTTTTTCTCGATTTCGCAGGGAAGTATTCATTTTTAGATTTTTTTGATAGTGAACCTCTACTTCCTGAGCCGAACCTATTTTTTTTATTTGCCCCCATTCTAAAAAAATCCCACTCACACATAAAGCTTCCATAGCTGCCATATTATGACTGACAAACAAAACTGTCCGCCCTTCCTTTCCCACCTCTTGCATCTTCCCCAAACACTTCTGCTGAAACTGAGCATCTCCTACCGCCAGCACTTCATCTACAATCAAAATCTCCGGTTCCAAATGCGCCGCCACCGCAAACGCTAACCGCACATACATTCCTGACGAATACCGCTTAACTGGCGTGTCTAAAAACCTTTCAATTCCCGCAAAGTCAACAATCTCATCAAATTTACGCTTAATCTCCGCCTTACTCATCCCCAGAATCGCGCCATTTAGATAAATATTTTCCCGTCCTGTCAACTCTGGGTGAAATCCTGTCCCCACTTCCAACAAACTCGCTACTCGTCCTTTAATCCGAATCCTCCCTGTTGTTGGTTCTGTAATCCGACTTAAAATCTTCAATAACGTTGATTTTCCCGCGCCGTTACGTCCAATAATCCCAATTCTATCACCCTGCTTCACCTCAAATGACACATCCTTGAGCGCCCAAAACTCCTCATAAGCTGGGTTAGCACTCTGTTTTCCCCAAGGTTTCAGCAACCGTTGTCCGAGAGACTTCGCCCCATTAGCAATCACATCCCGCATCGCCGTGTAACGTTCCTGCTGCTGGTGACCAATAATATATTTCTTACCGAGATTCTCGACCTGAATCACTGTATCAGGCATTACCTATTACCTAGTTAGCTTATCCACTGAAAATACCTAGATTACATCCGCAAATGTCCGTTCTACCTTACGAAAATACCACACCCCACTTGCTAATACTCCAAAAACTAATCCCAATGAAAGTAGAAATCCTGGCAGATAAATTCTGGCTTCTCCACCTAAAATTGCCCAACGAAACCCATCGATTACCCCAACCATCGGGTTGAGCGAATAAACTAACCGCCACTCTTGAGGCACAATTGTGCTACTAAATCCCACGGGGGAAATATACAAACCAAACTGGACGATAAACGGGACAATATACCGAAAATCCCGATACTTTACATTAAGTGCCGCTAGCCATAACCCTGCCCCCATTGATGCCGCAAACGCAATTATAATAAAAAATGGTAGTGTCAAGATTCGCCAACTGGGTAAGAAA
>Ga0207419_1001149_pt1 | contig 20869 bp, 19 predicted proteins | sample ElkSloMetagenome_4_FD_184723 | JGI IMG/M metagenome (GOLD analysis project Ga0207419, IMG submission 184723) | Hot spring microbial communities from Elkhorn Slough, Monterey Bay, USA - MD2A (version 2) | ecosystem: Environmental > Aquatic > Marine > Intertidal zone > Estuary: Microbial mat ...
ATTGAGCTCACAATACTCCGTGCGCGGAGGGAATTTTGATGAAAACCTGGTGTATGTAAACGATATTGAAGTTTACCGGCCTTTTCTTATTCGTAGCGGACAGCAGGAGGGGTTAAGCTTTATAAATTCAGACATGGTGTCGGCAGTGCGTTTTTCAGCCGGAGGTTTTGAGGCCCGTTTTGGTGATAAAATGTCCTCTGTACTTGATATTACATATCGGAAACCCACCCATACCCGTGGATCTGTTACCGCAAGCCTGCTGGGTGGTGCAGTGCATTTTGAGGGTGCTTCTGCCAGCCAGCGGTTTACGCACATTTCCGGATTCCGGTACCGCACTTCAAGGTATTTACTTTCTAGTTTGGATACAAAGGGCGAGTATAATCCTGAATTTTATGATTTTCAAACCTATTTAACCTATAATGTTACCGAAAAGTTTGAGTTAGGTTTACTGGCCAATGTTTCGCAAAACAATTACGCCTTCATCCCGGAGGACAGAGAGACGCAATTTGGTACTGTAAGCACAGCCCTAAGTTTTAAAGTATTTTATGAAGGGCAGGAATACGATAAATTTCAAACATTTACCGGCGCGCTTACAGGCACTTACAGACCAAATACAAATCTGAAGCTTTCTTTAATAGCTTCTAATTATCAAACCATTGAACAGGAATCTTTTGATATACAAGGTTACTATCTTATTAATGCGCTTGATAATAATCCTGATTCTGATAATTTTGGCGACAGTCTCATGAATATTGGCATTGGATCATACCTGGACCATGCCCGCAATAAACTAAACGCGCGGGTTTTATCACTTGCCCACAAAGGTGAATACACCCGTGGAGGAAACAAACTGTTTTGGGGAATTCGTGCCCGCTCAGAATTTATTGAAGATGAGCTTAATGAATGGAATCTGGTAGATTCTGCCGGCTACTCCATTCCCTTTTCATCCTCCAGTGTATTTTTGAACGAAACCACACGTGCCGTTAACACCCTGGCATCAGTTAAATTGACTTCCTACTTACAAAACACCTATACCTTTGAGAAGGATAGCCATACCTATTATTTAACGGGTGGTTTGCGAGGAAGTTATTGGGATGTTAATGGTGAGTTCAACCTTAGTCCCCGGATTTCTTTGGCTGTGGAACCCAATTGGGTAAAAGACGTCCTCTTTCAGTTTGCCAGTGGTTATTACATTCAGTATCCATTCTACCGCGAGATGCGAAACCCTCAGGGCGAACTTAACAAGGAAACCATTGAAGCACAAAAATCCGTTCACTTTGTATTAAGCGGGGATTATACTTTTATGGCTTGGGACAGACCATTTAAGTTTACCACAGAAGTTTATTACAAATTATTAAGAGATGTAATTCCGTATCGTGTAAACGATGTGCGTATTGAATATATGGCAGAGAACAGGGCAAAAGGATATGCAACGGGTGTGGATTTTAAATTATTCGGAGAATTTGTTCCCGGTAATGAGTCCTGGGTCAGTCTCTCCTTCTTACGTACACGCGAAGATATTGAGGGAGATCGCTACCGCAATGCAGAAGGTGGTTTTGAAGAAGCCGGATATTACCGGCGCCCTACTGATCAACTCATGAATTTTGGTTTGTTTTTTCAGGATTATCTCCCCTCTAATCCCAGTTACAAAGTACATCTGAATTTTCTTTACGGCACCAACCTGCCAACTTCACCTCCCAACCAGGAGAGGTATGACCTTATTTACGAAATACGGCCCTATCGAAGAGTTGATCTTGGATTTTCAAAAATGGTTAATTCCCGTGAGGGTGTTTTAGCCAACAGTAAGCCTTTTCAAAGATTTGAATCCATATGGATTAGTGCTGAAATATTCAACCTTCTGGGAGTGAACAATGTAATTTCATACCAATGGGTTAAAACGGTTTCCAACCTCGACAATATTCAGGGGCAATATGCTATTCCTAATTTCCTCACCGGCCGCAGGTTCAATGTTAAATTACAGGTGAAATTCTAAGAGCGCATCATTTTTTAAAATAAAAATACCGGTTAGTACGTTTTATCTAAAGGAGGTTGTAAATATTATATTTCCTTTTTATATCCTTAATGTCAGGCGTATTGCCTGTCAATAAAACCATGTTTATCGATGAAAAAAATATATTCCTACAGCACAATTATTATTGGTTTGTTACTTATTTTTGCCGGATGTTCTTCCAGTCAGGGGAAGGACAATAATAACCGCTTTTCAATAAATGAACAACTAAAAAATCAAGATATGACAGATAAAAAACTTGAAATTGCAACCTTTGGTTCAGGCTGTTTTTGGTGCACTGAGGCAATTTTTGAGAGGGTTAAAGGCGTTAAATCTGTTTCATCTGGTTACTCCGGAGGGACGGTAAAAAATCCCGCTTACCGGGAGGTTACCACCGGAAGGACAGGACATGCAGAAGTAATCCAGCTAGAATATGATCCGTCAGAGGTTTCATTTGCTGAATTGCTCGAAATTTTCTGGAAAACACATGATCCTACGACTTTGAATCGCCAGGGGGCCGATGTAGGTACACAATACCGTTCTGCTGTTTTTTATCACAATGAGGAGCAAAAGGAACTGGCTGAACAATTTAAAAAAGAGCTTGATGAAGCCGGAATTTGGAAAAATCCCATAGTTACGGAAATAACACCATTTGAAGCTTTTTATAAGGCCGAGGATTATCATCAGGATTACTATGAACAGAACAATAGTCAACCATATTGCAACCTTGTAATTACCCCTAAAATTGAGAAGTTCGAGGCTGTTTTTAAAGACAAATTGAAGCAATAGATAGCTGAACATGCTTTCCAAAGGCATTCAGATGCAAAAGGTAACTTTGTAAGGTTAAACCGGACGGGTTAAAAAATATTGCACAAGTTCTTCCCATTCCTGATTTGTACTGTAGGGTGGCATTTTTTTTCCGGCTCTGGAATACCAGTAGCCTGCATTTCCTGTATCACCCTCTACACGGTGTAAAAAAGCATGTACCCAGCTGCCTTTGGGAGTGGGAATGGTTTGGGCAATATTGTGAGCCTGATCCCAATTATTTTTACCCTGAAACCAAAGTGATTTTAATAAATCCTGCATACCTGCGGGCGGATGATCATCAAGAAGGGTTTCTTTAAATTGCTCTAAAGTCATGAGTTAGGCATTGTTTTACGGTGCTAAGATAGGTAAATCAGATTCTAATTCCTAATACAAGTACATCATCTACTTGTGGTTGGGTTCCTTTCCAGGCCTGAAAAGCGTCTTTCAGATCTTGTTTTTGCACACCAAGCGGTAGGGTGTTTATTTTTTTTACTAAGGTAATGAACTGGCTGATTTTAAACTTCCTGTTATCAGGTCCACCAAACTGATCTGTAAAACCATCAGAAAAGAGATAAAATGTATCATTAGGGTGTATGTCGCGCTTATTTAAGGTAAAGGGTTCATTTTTGGGATAAATACCTACTGGCATCCGATCGCCGGGGATAACTTCAAGTAAGCCATTTCTTGCCACAAAAAGTTTGCGGTTGGCACCTGCAAAATGAATTTTTCTCTTTTTATGGTCTATCATACAAATGCCAATATCCATTGAGAAGCCTGGATCATCGCTATCAGAAGTAGGATGAGAATTTTTAATCAGTTGCTGCCGTAATTCATCCAACATTTCATTTACATGTATATTGTTGTTGCGCAATATAATACTGTTTAACAGGCTTATTCCCATCATACTCATCATGGCTCCTGGTACACCATGCCCTGTGCAATCAGCAACTGCGAAATAGGTCTTATTTTGAACTTTTTCCACCCATAAAAAATCGCCACTAATTATTTGCAAGGGGTAATTCAGAATAAAATGCTCCTTAAAAATATTTTTCAGGGATTCTTCAGAAGGTGTTACCGCATTCTGTATTAGGCTGGCATGACGAATACTGCTACTGATTTCCTGGTGCTGTTCCAACAGTTTTTCTTTTTGCTGGCGTGTCTCTTTTTGCAATATTTTTAAATCGTTGTGTTTACCAAACAGGTTAATGGTCTTGATCCGGTTACGTTTATAACTGTTTTCCAGTTTTTGCTTACTTTTTTCCATTTCAGCCATAATCTTCCGCTTCTCAAAAATTCTTTGCGTACGTATGGATATCTCAAAACGATTAAGGGGAAACTTAATAAAATCATCAGCAGGTATCCGGCTGTTTATGTCAATTATTTTAATATCAGAATAAGTGAATACGGGTACATTGTTTTTTTGATAAGTCTCTTTAAAAAGCTTAAGTTCAGCCATTAAATCCCATGGAAGGTCAGCGGGTAGGTGAAGGTAAATTATCTTTGCAGCTAGCGCTAATGCTTCCTCAGGATCAAGTATACGCTCAAGGGGAGTTATATGCCATTTTACATCGCTGTAAAAGGAGGTTTCTGCCCACGCATCCTTTATCAACTTTATATTTTCTTCATTATCATCAACAATGATAACTATGTTGTTTTGATCCTTCATTGTATTATATACTGTAAGTCATAAATACGAATAGATTCATTATATTGTATTTATGTGCGCCAAATCTTGAATGTTTTTTTTTATAAAACGAAGATGTAATTTAAAAGTTACCTATCCTGCAGCTGATTTATTGTAAATCTTTGATGCTTAGAACTTATTTGTATGTTTTTTAACAGATGGTTTTTATTGCTTTTTATCTTGATTAAAGGTATTTTTATAGTGGTAAATACAAAATGTTCTTTGGTAATTATGTGACCGCATTAATTATTTCGCGATCCGATAAGCTCAACATTTAACAGACAAGGGAGTTTAAGTTCATTGCTCTGGAAAACATGCCACACTAGCTTTACAGTGGAAGTTTGAAAGATCAGGCACTCCAAACCTGACTTACCGGGGCTTTAAGGTCAGAGTAGTTAATGCGGTTTTTTTTGTAAATCAGATACCTTCCAGGGTGAGACCCGTTTTCATAAACAATTTAGCCATAAAAAAAGTGCCATTCTGCCGCAGAATGACACTCTAAAACTATTTTTAACCCTAAAACTTATGAAAAAAAACTACTTTTTATTTATCTATTAAGTAATACGCATAGGTAGATAAAAAGTTACATCTTCCTCACAAAATATAAAGCTGTTTTCCAAACTTATTTAAAAGCCCCAATGCTTGTGTAGAATTCTGGTATTTCAAGAAATTTCTTTGAATGCATACAATTTTTTATTCATTTCGTTTAAAATGATTTCAGTATGTTTGCGTTGAAAACACAAAATATCATATAATTTTACTACGATAATGTATTCATATGCCAAATTATTTTCTCTGCATTTTACTTGTTATTTTTACTTTTAAGATAAAGGCCCAGGAATATTCAATTAATTTCATTATAGAAGGATTAAATGACCAGGAGCTCTTGTTTGGGGCCTATGTTGGTGAAACAAAATTCATTCTTGATACTGCCTATTCAGATCAATCGGGCAAGGGGAGTTTTTCTTTTTCTGACACACCTGAAAACGGGTTGTATTTTATACTTTTCCAGGACTCGAGATACTTTGAATTACTGATTGAGGATTTTTCGGGACTTACAGTAGAAACCACTTCAGATTCGCTTATTCAAAATCTCACCGTATCCGGAGATAGGGTGGCTGAAGGGTATGTAGCATGGATGAAGGAACAAATGGTAATGAACAATACCATACAGCAAAAACAGCACAGTCTGTTAAATGAAAAACTGACCAGTGATTCTCTGGATATCCTCCGACACCAAATCAGAAAGTTAAAAGAAAAAGCATCTTTTACTACCTCGCAATATATTAGCAAGCACGAGGGTGATTTTTTAGCCGTATTTCTTAGCACCTTAATCAATGCTGAAGGTATGAGTAGACCTCAGTTTACAGGTGATATCCAGCAGGACTCTGCTTTGCTTATGAATAGTTTGTTGAACAGACAAAACCAATTTTTTAAAAATTACGACTTCTCTTCCGAAGGTTTGACGCGAACACCTGTACTTCCTTCACTTATTAACAGGTATTATACTTTGTTTCCTCCAGCTGATACTGCCGCGGCAAATTCCGCTGTTGAATTTATATTAAACAAGGCAATTGTGAATAAAAAAGTCTACCAGTTTACCATGCGTACCATGTTTAATTACTTTCAGGATACAAAAATGCCTTATGCCCTACATTCTTTTCTTTATTTGGCTCAGAATTATTATCTTACAGGTAAGGCAGATTGGATAGAAGAAGATTTCCGAAAGGAAGTTGCTGATAAAATTACAAGGATAAAAAAGAACAGGATAGGGGAGAAACTAAATTTTCCATCCATGGAAAAGCTTGATGGTGCCGTTTTTAATATTGATAAGGTAAGAAATAAATTTTTTGTACTTTATTTCTGGGATGTAAATTGTTTCCGCTGCAAAAAAGATATTCCGGCCCTGCGAGAACTGGAGTGGGAATACCGGAAAGAAGATATAAAAGTGATTGCCATATATACCGGGGATAACAGATTTGAATGGAAAAAATTTGTTGATGCGTATGATATGGACTGGGTCAACGTCTGGGATCCGCATAATATGTCATTGTACCGGGAAAATCTTAACGTAACACAAACCCCGCAATACTATTTAATAGATATTCAGCATGTAATTGTTGATAAAGGTTACACAGTTTCCCAGCTAAGAGATTTTTTGCAGGATTTTATGCCTTGAGCTGTTTTGGTCCATCTCAAAAAGATAAACGTTTTATGAACTGGAATATCTTTAAAGTGTTATTTTAGATAGTGCTTGCGCGAAAACTCATGTTTCTGATGAGAAAAGTCCAGGTTTGAGGCTTGCGAAGTCAGAAAAAACGCAGTTTACTTATGTAAATGAGTATTTTTCTGACAAGCATAACAGACTGTCCTGAAAATCGGGAAAGAAATTGAGGTTTTCGCACAGAAATTAAATAGTTCTACCACGAATTTAATGGTAACTTGCAATTTGTTCATATATGGTTGAAATATCGTTTAATGTAGTTTATATGTTATATTCTGGATTTCAGAAGCTGGAAATTCATAAGCTTTCTAAAGAGTTGGTAAAGGATATTTATAAGTTAAGCAGTTCTTTTCCCTGAGATGAAAAGTATGCTCTTGTACAGCAAATAAATAAAGCAGCAGTTTCAGTTGCCTCTAATATTGCAGAAGGAACAAGCAGAAATGGTTACCAGGAGAAAAATACATTTTATTAATATATCTTATAGCTATTTAATGGAAATTGTTTGCCAAACAGAGATAGCTTTTAAATTAGGATACCTAAATATGGATGTATTTGAAATATTTTGAAAAAGGCAAAAAAACTATCGGTAAAAATGAGCAACTATATTGTGTCAATCAAAAAAAGCAACATTTAAACCATATTTAAACCACATTTTCAACTATAATAAAACAGTATTTTAGGTCCTGTAAAAATATTTAACCACTAAAATAAGGGTAGTACCAATTTAATAAATGTGTTTACCATGGTAACATTAAAAACAATATGGCTTATAATTTTTAGCAGTGCAATCATTTCAATATCCTGCAATAGAGAAAACCAGCCCATATCTGTCAGTGGTTTTTCTGTAAAGGTTTCTGATACTATACGGCCAGATAAGGAATATGTTGATATACTTGCGCCCTTAAAATCAGAACTTGATTCCCAAATGACCAGGGTAATTGGCTATGCCGCCCGAGATCTTATACTGGAACCCGGTAAAAGAGAAACAACCCTGGGAACATTTATCACCAGGGTACAATACGAAAAAGCACGTGAATATTATGGAGAAAAAGTTGATGCTGCACTCATGAATTCCCGGGGTGGAATTCGTGCACCACTTTTGAAAGGGCCTGTTACCGTAGGGGAGATTTTTGCATTAATGCCTTTTGAAAATACCCTCGTGATGTTGGAGTTGGGAAGTGCTGATGTACAGAAAATGTTTAACAAGGCTGCCGCATCCGATCGATTTACAATTTATCCGGCACATTATGATATTCAGGATTCAAAAGCGGTGAACATCATCATCAACAATAAACCACTTGCAGCCACAGAGAAATATACTTTTGTAATGAGTGATTACCTTGCTAATGGGGGTGGGGGATTTGATTTTTTACCCGGAGTAGTGCCCATAGGTTCAGAAGGAAAAGCCCTGCGGGATATCATTATCGAATACATTAAAGATTTAAACGATGCGGGAGTAATGGTAGGAGCAAAAAAAGTAAATTAAAGTTGACAGCATATGAACAGACGTAGTTTCCTAAGACAATCAATTCTTACTACATTCGCTGTTTCAGGTGGGGTTCCATTTTTAACAGGTTGTAATTTTGAGGGTAATAATCTTGTTATCCTGCATACCAATGATATGCATTCTCATATTGAACCTTTCCCTGCCGATAGCAAGTATTCAGGACTTGGTGGAATGGCACGCCGTGCAACTTTAATCGAAAACATGCGCAGGCAAAATCAACATGTACTGGTTTTTGATTCAGGTGATATTTTTCAGGGAACGCCTTATTTCAACTTTTTTAAAGGAAAACCAGAGCTGGAACTGATGACCAAAATGCAGTACGATGCTGCTACCCTTGGCAATCATGAGTTTGACAATGGCCTTGAAGGGTTAAAAGAAGTACTGCCATTTGCAGGTTTTCCTTTTCTCTCAGCCAATTATGATTTTAATAACACCATCCTTAAAAGTGCTTTTGAACCCTATATTATAAAAGAAAAAGGGAAATGGCGTGTAGGGATATTTGGTCTGGGGATTTCGCTTGATGGACTAGTCTCTCCAAAGCAGTATGGAAACACCAGGTATTTTGATCCTGTAGGCGCGTCTAATGAAATGGTAGCTGAACTAAAGCAGAAAAATTGTGATGTTATCATCTGCCTGTCTCACCTGGGATTTCAATATGAAGATCCGCAAACTATTTCTGATCTTCTTTTGGCGGAACAGGTGAGTGGTATCGACATTATTCTTGGCGGGCATACCCACACGTTTATGGATATGCCACAGCAAGTTAAAAATCCTGAAGGGCATGTAACCACTATTCATCAGGTAGGGTGGGGAGGAATACGGCTCGGGCAATTATCAGTGGGAATGGGCACAGATAACCGAAAAATTTTAACTGCAAATAGTTATCCGGTTAATGGTTCCAATGTTTGATAAAATTTTCCACACACTTTTTTTTCAGATAGGTTTTTAATTTTTGAAAATTATCACTAAATTTATTTTGGTAATCATTGTATTATCTCATGATGTTTTACGCTTTTATATGAAAAGGTTTTTTTATTTACTCCATTTTTGGTTTTGTTGCCTATGTTAGCCTCTACTTTTTATTCAAATTATGGCTCTCAAACGACCCAATATTAGATTTATTAATAGAATCAGTCTTACTGGGTTTCTTTTTCTCACTCTTTTATTTTGGTTTATCCTGGTATTCAATTAAAAAACGATTACGGTATATTGAGCAAGAGAAAAATGATACTCCCACCGGTTTTAGTAACATGCTTGAAACTAATTTTCAAATCCCACCTCAGCTTGATTTCGAAACAATGGTGAATGAAATAGAAAAGAAATGGAAAGTTGAATTTATTAATTCTGATAAATGCATTATCAAATTTCAGAAAGGTATAACATTCAGAGATTGGGGTTTTGGTGCATTTCTCGAAGTTCGGAGTAACACTGCATATTTAGTGACTTTTCCTCTTTCAGGCAATTCAATGGGGCAAAATAAAAGAGCCAAAGCATTTAATTACTCTGTTCAAAACCTTATAAGCAACGTTAAGCTTTAAAATCCGCTGATTTTTTGCTTTCGAGTTTACCATGGATTGGAATCCTGCTTACAGCTATACCCAATTACCAGATGCATTTAAGGGGTATGATATTCCTCCACATTGGGAAACACTACTGCTGCCGGTGGAACCGAAGGAGAGAGGGATATGTAAGCTCAAAGATGTAAAAATTAAAAATATTTCGGTTTCAGGAAAGTGCTGGAAAGCTTTCAATGTAGAAGGCTTTAAAGAGGCCCCCATAGAGAACTTTATTTTCGAAAATGTTCAGCTAAACACTGAAACAGCTGGCGAGATTGCACATGCGCAAAACTGGCAGGTAATAAACTCAAATTTTAATTTTGAAGATGGAGAAGCTCCAGCGTTAATTGATTGCAAGAAAATGGACGAGGTATTTCACAGGTAATTATAAGGGACTAAGCATTTTTATTTGATGAAAATCTTGACTTTGATACGTGATTTTATTAGTTTTGTAGAAGCGAATTAAGGATGAATTTTCAATTAGATGAAAATGAGAAGATTTCTACCATTTGTATTAACTATATTCTTTATTTACGTACCTGGCTACATTACCATTAGCCTGTTTATTGATTTTTTATGGGGAAGCAAGACTATCTTTAAGGATGTTCTTGTTGAAAGCCTTTACATGGGAGCGATTTTTACTTTTTTATTTTGTGGTATGTACTGGTATATAATCAGGGATAAACTTGAATACCTGATGAATGATGAAATAATTGATACACCGGCTTTTCAAAATATACAGGAATCTCATTTTCATATCTCTCCTGCTTCAACATTTCAGGATCTTTGCAACCAGATTTCAAAATCATGGAAGATAGAATTCCTGGATCACCAAAATCATGTTTTGAAGTTTCGGTCTGGATTCACCAACGGGGCTTACCTAAGGCATAATGGAGAAAATATTTATCTTATTACTTTTCCTATGGTAGAATATGCCAACGGACAAACTAAAAGAGCAAAGGAGTTTAATGAAAAAATCAGAAAGTTTTTAACCTCAATTTAGATTCGCATCAAAATCCCGGAATGCGTGAAATCATATGGGTTTCCGATGTGATTTTAACATCTCTGGAAGTTACGTAAAAGTATGTTAAGAATTTGTATCTATTTGATCCAGGGCAGCTAATATCTTTTCAGAGACCTTTTCTATTTCTTTTTTAGTTATAATCAAGGGTGGTGCCAGCCGCACTGCATTTTCGCAAAACAAAAACCAATCGGTAAGAAATCCAAGTTTTACTCCCAGGTGCATAAATGCCTGGGCCTGGTCAAAAGATTCTAACTGGATAGCCATAAAAAGACCCTCACCGCGCAGTTCTTTTATCAGTTTATGCTGCAACAACTTCTTAAACAAAGCACCTTTTTCATTTACCTGTTCCACCAGTTTTTCCTCAATTATTACATCCAGGGCTGCTTTTCCCGCTGCACATGATAAGGGATGTCCCCCAAAAGTAGTAATATGACCCAGCACGGGATTCAGTGCCAGTTTTTCCATCAGGGGATGATCAGCAATAAATGCTCCCAGTGGTAAACCGCCGCCCAGGCTCTTTGCGAGGATAAGAATGTCTGGTGTTGCCTTGTATTTTTCCAGGGCAAAAATATTTCCTGTCCGGCCAAAGCCAGTCTGTATTTCATCGAATAAGAGCAAAGTGCCTGTTTCATTGCATTTTGATCTTAATTTTGCAAGAAAATTATCTTTTGGAGCAATAACTCCGGCTTCTCCCTGGATGGGCTCTACCAAAACGGCTGCGGTCTTTTCTGTTATGTTATCCAGAGCCGTTTCATTATTGAATTCAGCATGCGTAATGCCTGGTAAAAGAGGGCGGTAGGGCTGTTTTAAGCGCTCATCACCCATCACACTTAAAGCACCATGGGTGCTTCCATGATATGCTTTTTTAAAGGCAAGAATTTCATGTCTGCCGGTGGCTCTTTTAGCCAGTTTAAGGGCTCCTTCCACGGCCTCGCTACCTGAATTTACAAAATAAACGGTGTTAAGGGAAGATGGAAGCATAGCGACCAGTGCCTGCGCATATTCACCCTGGGGAGACTGTATGTATTCTCCATACACCATAACATGAGTGAACCTTTCTGCCTGGTTTTGAATGGCGGCTATCACTTTTGGATGGGCATGACCTGTGTTGGCCACAGCAATACCACTGATTAGATCCACACACGAAGATCCATCCGGACTGTAGATATGCACACCTTTTGCGTGGCTTACCTCAAAGTTCAGGGGTGCATCTGAAGTAGGGGCCAGATATTTTAATAATTCTTTTCTGCTTTCCATATAAAAAAAACGGGAAATAAAAATTATTTCCCGGTTTGTTATTCTTGATTTTTTTCTGGTTATTTTATCATCAGATTAATGTCGCCCATAAGCTTATCCTTATATGATTTACCAATGGGGATCATCTTATTGCCATCGTGCGTTTTAATAATAATTGCATTATCTTCAATTACATTGATACTGCTGGTATTTACGATATATGAACGATGTACCCGTGTAAACTTGTTCTGAGGTAATTTCTGCTCAATGGCCTTCATGGTAAAATGAATCGTGTACTTGTCTGTAAAGGTGTTGAAAATGACATAATTCTCCAGGGCTTCTACCCATAAAATATCCTCATATTTCAGGCGTACCAGTGTGGAGTTTTTCTTAATGAAAATTTCATCTTTGCCCACACTGTCAAGTTTGTTCTTATTATACCGGTTTAACGCTTTGTCAACGGCTTTATAAAAGCGGCTATAGGATATGGGTTTTAAAAGATAGTCAGTTACATCATATTCAAATGCGTCAAGGGCGTATTTTTCTTTTGAAGAAATTATTACTATTTGTGGTGGATTTTTTAAGGTATTTAAAAAATCAATGCCGCTCATCTCCGGCATTTCAATATCAAGAAAAATCAATTCAATAGGATCGCCCTGTTTCAGGGCATTGATAGCATCAACAGCATTTTCATAGGAAGCCAGCAATTGCAGTTCGTCCGTTTTATTTACAAACTCTTCTACTATTCTGCGGGATAATTTGTCGTCGTCAATAATTATACAATTCATACTATAAAAATTTTTCGTTTTCCAATGGCTTTCAGCCTCCTGTTTATGAAGTTGCCTTTAATATGGGTGGTTATATCAAATTAATCCATCTTTTTATCTGTCAAAAAATATGATTCGTCAAATATAATAAAATTATTTTTTAACTTCTATAATAAAGATTACGATATTTAAGTGAAAGAGTTACCACTGTTGCTTAAAAATGTCTTTTCCAGAGACTCAGCCGACTTAACAGTTTTTTTTAACCAGTCTAAATTCAGGTCAATTTTTTCCTCGTGCGATAATTGCCAGTGGAGGTTGCTCTGATGTAATTTTTGTATTGCCTGCTGCAGAACTAAAGCTGCAGATACAGAAATATTAAAACTTTCTGTAAAACCATGCATGGGGATGTGTACTTTTTCATCGGCATTTTCCATTAACTCTTTGGACAGCCCCTTTAATTCAGTGCCAAAAAAGAACGCTGTTTTACCTTTGGTGATGTCAAAGTCGTAAATACTTGTAGCACCCTTTTTTGGTGAGGTGGCTACAATCCGGTATCCACCTTTTCTCAGGATGTTGAAAGGGTTATTTTCAGAGGAATTTTTTCCGGTATATTTTCTCAGCGTGAGCCATTTGGCAGCCCCCAGGGCAATGTCGTTATTTAATTTAAATTCATTTCGCTGTTCGATAATATGTACGTCCTGAATACCAAAACAATCGCAGCTACGCAAAACCGCGCTAGTGTTGTGCGACTGATAAACATCTTCCAGTACTATTGTGATGTACCGGGTACGCAGTTCAACAACTTTTTTAAAAAGGGAAGCCCGCTTCTCTGTTACATAAGGTTCAAAACATTTTATCAGGGCTTGTTTTGTGGTCTTATCCATAAACAAATATACATTTTCTAAAAAATACAGCATAAAAAAAGGGAGCTTATAAGCTCCCCCCCAATAACAAAAATGTTTTTATTATTGAACAGTATCAGCAAGTTCACTACCAGCTTTAAATTTAACTACTTTTTTGGCATCAATAGTGATAGGTTTACCGGTTTGAGGGTTTCTGCCTGTTCTGGCATTTCTTTTAGAAACAGAGAAAGAACCGAAACCTACAAGAGCTACCCTGTCACCTGATTTTAATGCATCTGCAGTTGTATTTACGAAAGCATCAAGTGCTTTTTTAGCGTCAGCTTTAGTTAAACCAGCTTTGTCTGCCATTGCATCAATTAATTGTTGCTTGTTCATAATAAAATTTTTTTTAGGGTTAGAAAAATATTTTAAAGTGTCAATTTGTATACAAATATAGATTATTTCTGCTCTCTAGCAAATTTCAAGCTAATAAAATCCACTATTGTTAATAAAAACGGCCAAATTTTTAATAAAAACGGCTATTTTTTATGGAATTAGGTAATTTATTGACAATGTAAGGGTTGAATCAGCAGCAGCAGCCTATTTTAAAGTGTAGGAATAAATTCAGGATAAAATGTTTTGATTCAAAAAAAAATTTCTACTTTTGCAGCGGAGAAATGGCAGAGTGGTCGAATGCGGCGGTCTTGAAAACCGTTGTACCGCGAGGTACCGGGGGTTCGAATCCCTCTTTCTCCGCCCACAGCCAAAAAAGCCTGCTCTTGAAGCAGGCTTTTTTCATTTCATCCCTTACCTTTGCCTTATGGCCTACATCATCATCATATTGGTTTCTTTTTTTGTGGCAGGGCTTACATTTTTTTCTGGTTTTGGGCTTGGAACGCTTTTGCTGCCGGCTTTTCTGTTGTTTCTGCCGGTGAAAACAGCTGTGGCTGCCACTGCTATTGTGCACCTGGCCAACAATATTCTCAAAGTATTTCTTGTATGGAAACACGCGGTATGGAGTGTTGTACTTAAATTCGGAGGTCCTGCAATTCTGGCTGCCTTTGGCGGGGCCATGCTACTGGATAGATTATCTGAGGTGCCTGCCCTGGCTACTTACCATCTGGGGGAGGGAGAATACTCCGTAGAATTATTAAAACTGGTAATAGCAGTTCTGCTGATCGGGTTTTCTGCCTTTGAGCTATCAGGTTTTCTTAAGAGCATGAAGTTAAACCACCGCTACCTCCCCGTTGGCGGGTTATTATCCGGGTTTTTCGGCGGACTTTCCGGACATCAGGGAGCCCTTAGGGCCGCTTTTTTGATAAAAGCCGGCCTCAGCCGCGATCAATATATTGCCACCGGGGTAATGTGTTCCATCGCCGTTGATGTTACCCGTATTTTTATTTACGGCCTTACTTTCTTTGGTAAGAACATCAGCACCATGCAGGAATCGGGTATGTTATATGTATTATTTGCCGGAATAGGAGCTGCTTTTGCAGGTACTTTTACAGGATCGCACCTGGTAAAAAAAGTAACCATGCGCAATGTTCGGTATATTGTAAGCATGGGTATAATTTTGCTTGCCATTGCTTTGGGTGCCGGCATTATATGAAATTATGAGGCAATTTATTCTGAAAAACAAACGTTTCAATGGGTTTTCGGGTGCGTTTTTCTGTTTCAGAATTTATTAATGAGTCCTCAAGTGTTTCAGGGTCACCGGGATACCCAAGCGCGATAAAGCAAACAGGTTCAAGGTTGTCTGTCAATTGAAAGATTTCCTTTGTTTTTTCGTAATCAAAACCTCCCATCATATGTCCGTAAACGCCATCTTCCAATGCTTGTAACAGGAGCAGGGTATTCGCCGAACCTGTATCGTGCATGTAATGAACGTTTGATTTCTGGTTTCGGGCATAGTTTTTTTCTGAGAGACTAAACAACAGCACGGCGGCATTTTTAGCCCATGATTGATTCTTAGGAACCAGGCAAGCAGAAAAATTGCTGAAGTTCTCATCATCGCGAAAAGCGTAAAGGTATTTCCAGGGTTGTTCATTACGGCTGCTTGGAGCCCAGGAAGCAGCTTCAAAAAATTTATCAAGCAGCTCAGGAGCAATTGGTTTATTGCTAAAGGCTCTTGGACTCCATCGGTTCTTTATTAAGGGATTTATTTTATGTTTGGTCTGTGCTGCTTTGTTTTTCATGGCTCAACGGTCTTTTATTGTTATTTGTCAGTATTAACAAAAGCCACAGGGATTTGCTCAAACGCATCAGCAATAGAAACCCATTGTTTGGATATGCTCATAAACCCGGTGGGGCAGAAAATGACGAATGTCTTTTCCTTCTTTAATGGCCTTTCGGATAAAGGTGGCGGAAATTTCAATTTTTGGTGCTTCGGTAAGGGTGTATTTAGCCTTTAACCTGATATCTTCAGTGGAATATCCGGGCCGGGGATAAACCAGGATTTCAAACTTATCAATTAATACGTCAATATTTTTCCATTTATGAAGTGTGTGCAGGGTATCTGCTCCCATAATGATAATGAATTTCCTTTTCGGATATTTCTCCTCCAGGTATGCAAGGGTGTCAATGGTATAGGATGGTTTTGGTAAATGAAATTCAATATCGCTTGCGCGAAATCTGATGTCGTCTTCAATGGCAATATTTACCATCTCAAGGCGCTGGTAATCGGGGAGAAGTGTATGCTTCTGCTTAAGCGGATTTTGAGGGCTAACCACAAACCATAGGTCCTGGATGTTTGTATATGTTACCATATAATTGGCCAGAGCCATATGCCCGATGTGAATTGGGTTGAAGGAACCAAAAAATAATCCGGTGATGTTAGACAATTGCATAAGCTACTATTCCTGTAAAAATTCTTCTATAATTTTAATAGTTTCGTTGCAAGCTTGTAAAAGATTGTCGTTCACAACTGTAACATCAAATCTTGATTCGAATGAAAGTTCAGCCTCTGCTTTTTGAATGCGTTCCCATATTACTTCTTTAGAGTCCAGGTTTCTGTTTATCAGTCTTTTCTCCAGTTCCTTTACAGAAGGTGGACGGATAAAAATGGCAAGGGCCTTGTCAGTATATGTATTTTTTATTGAAAGACCACCTTGCACATCCACATCAAATATTACATTGCTTCCTTTTTGCCAGATACGTTGCAGTTCACTTTTTAGTGTTCCGTAGTATTTACCCGGATATACCTCTTCCCACTCAAGAAATTCTTCCTTTTGTATTTTCTTTCTAAAATCATAGGCAGACAGAAAATAGTAGTCTTCCCCATCTTTTTCTCCTGAACGCTTTGCACGGCTGGTGGCCGAAATTGAGAATTCCAGGGGGAGATCTTTATCCAGCAGGTGCTTAATAATAGTAGTTTTTCCACTTCCGGAAGGAGCAGATATTACAACCAGTTTCCCTTTCATTTTTTATAAAACATTCAGTAATTGTTCTTTGATCTTCTCCAACTCATTTTTCATTTCCACCACCACTTTCTGCAAGTCGGAATCATTAGCCTTCGAGCCAATGGTGTTAATTTCCCTCCCGATTTCCTGAGAAATGAAGCCCAGTTTTTTTCCAGGAGCAGCTTCTTTATCCGTGGTGGCTAAAAAGTATGTACAATGGTTTTTTAGTCTCACCTTTTCTTCTGTAATATCAAGTTTCTCCAGGTAATATATAATTTCCTGTTCAAGCCTGTTTTTATCTATGTTCTCGTTGGCAACAAATTCCTGAAGGTTTTGTCCGATGCGTTCCCTGATTTTATCAATTCTTCTCTGCTCATGCTCAGGTATTTCCTGCAAAAGTGTTTCAATATTTTTGATGCGTGCCACGATATCTTCCTGCAATACTTCTCCTTCCTGTTTTCTGAAATTCACCAGGTTTTTAATTGCTGTTTTTATGGTTTGTTCAATTTCAACCCATTCTTTTTCATCTATTTCTTCCCGCTTGCTTGAAATTACATCGGGCAACCGTAAAATTGTACTTACCAGGTTTTGATCTTCCGCGAGGCCTGTTTTTTTTGAAAGCTTTGATATCTGGTTGGCAAAAGCTTTGAATAGTTCTTCATTTATTTCGGCAGCATTTGCAGCATTGTTGTTTTCGACAAGTATTACAAACTCTACTTTCCCCCGCTGGAGTTCCTGCGAGAGAATATTTCGGATTTTGGTTTCTTTTTCTTTAAAATACTGCGGTATTTTTAGGTAAAAATCTGTTTGTTTGCTGTTAAGCGACCGTATTTCTATGGTGTAATGCTTTTTATTTATCTCACAAATGGCTTTTCCAAAGCCTGTCATCGATTGCAACATATCTCCTTTTTTAATTATTCACTGCCAAGATACTGATAAATTTGCGGGTGAATGAAAGATTTCTGCCTGTTTTTTTTACGGGGATACATTAAATATTCTTCTGTTTTTTTACAAGCGGGATAATTTCATTGTTTTACCACACTTTTTGTTTTCCATTTCCCTGTGCGGTAATAGATGTATGAAAAGATTGCGCCAATTCCCCAGGCCACCGGCACAGCATACCAGATACCGGTTTCGCCAAATCGTTGTGAAAGTAGCCATGCGGCAGGAATACGTATTACCCATAATGAAAAAAGCGTGATAAACATGGGGATTAAGGTGTCGCCCGCGCCACGCATTACCCCGCTAATGGTAAACATGGCCGTAAACAAGAGATAAAATGTACTCACAATGCGCAGGTACTCCACACCAATCGATATCACATTTTTGTCATCGGTAAATAAATTCATCATAAAGCTTGAAAAGAGTATCACCACGGCCATTACCAAAAGGGTAATTACCGATGACATCAAAAATGTGCTGGTCACCCCGGCAGCTACCCTTTCTGTTTTGTTTGCGCCAATGTTTTGGCCTGTATACGTTGATAGTGCCTGGGCAAAATTCATGGCTGGTAACAATGCCAGTGCATCAATTCTGCCAGCCACCGAGTAGGCTGCGATAACGTTGGTGCCAAAAGTATTAACAATGCCAAAAAGTGCCATCATACCAAGTGAGACAAATGTGTGCTGAAACCCTGTGGGAAGTCCGATTTTCAGACTTTTACGAAAAATATCCCTGTCCCACCGCAGCTTTTTTAGTGTGAATTTAACCACTTCATGATTGCGGTTAAGGTAAATAATGAGTGAAATGAAAGCGCCTGTTTGCGAAATAACCGTGGCTAGCGCCACACCGGCAATACCCCATTTAAATACAATCACAAAAAGCAGATCAAACCCAATGTTAAAAACTGTGGATAATATTAGAAAGTACAATGGGGTTTTGGAATCTCCCAGTCCTCGTAATACAGCGCTTGTGCCATTAAAACCAAAAAAGCCTATAAGTCCGGTAAGGTATATGCGCAGGTAAGTATTGGCTTGCGGCATTATCTCTTCCGGTAGCTTTATTAAGGTAAATATCTGTTTGCTGAATGTAATACCCAGCACCGAAAGGATAACAGAGGCCACAAACAGAAAAATGTACATGGTATCAATTGCCTTGCGTACATTGGTCATGTTTTTTGCTCCAAAATACTGGGCAATGATTACGGTACTACCAGAGGCAACACCTATAATTAATGATATTAATGTAAAAATAATGGGAAACGATGCACCTACAGCTGCCAGTGCTTCTTTGCCTAAAAAATTACCCACAATAATGCTGTCAACAATATTGTATAATTGTTGAAAAACATTTCCCAGTAACATAGGCAATGCAAAATAGAATATCAGCCGGGTAGGTTTACCCTCTGTCAGATCTTTCATGAAGCAATGACTCAAAAATTTTCAGGAGATTCTTACCCCTGCATAAAAGCCCGGTTGATGTTCTGGATCAACGGCCTGGGCTTTTCTGAACAAGCTTGCAAAGATCGTTAAATTATTGCGGGTTCACAAACCTATTTAGTGCTGGCGCGAAAACTCATGTTTCTGATGAGAATAGTCCAGGGTTTAGGCTTGCGAAGTCAGAAAAAACGCAGTTTACTTATGTAAATGAGTATTTTTCTGACAAGCATAACAAAGAAATTGGGGTTTCCGCACATAAACTATTTAAGAAGACCTGTCATAAAAATCTCATATCGACTTCAGGAGTTCTTGCGCCATGTTGGATTTATCAGCAATGGGCAGTATATTTTTTCAGTGAGCTGATCAGTAACGATGGTGTTTAAGCTGGACTGTAAAATGCCGCATTATGGGTGCTTCCCATTCAATTTCAAGGCCTCTGTTCAGCGATTCTCTGCGGTCGAAGATGTTTTTTAATGCTGCTGCCACATAATTCATGTGATTATTTGTGTATACCCGTCTGGGAATGGCCAACCGGAGAAATTCCAGCCTGGGATACCGGTTTTCGCGGGTTACAGGGTCTCGGTCTGCCATTAATGTTCCAATTTCTGACGTGCGTATACCTCCTTCAAGGTAAAGCTCAACAGCCAGAGCCTGTGCCGGAAATTCTTCTTTTGATATGTGCGGAAGAAATTTTTTAGCTTCAATAAATATCGCATGTCCGCCAAAAGGATATTGAACGGGAATACCATATTCTTTTAATTGATTTCCTAGATAAGCCACCTGTTTGGTTCGGCTTTCAAGAAATTTCTCATCAATTCCTTCATACAAGCCGGTAGCGAGTGCATTGATATCGCGTCCGGCCATACCGCCATAGGTAAGGTACCCTTCAAACATAATATTAAATACACTGGCCTTTTGAAAAAGCTCTTTATCACGTAAAGCCGTAAAACCACCTATGTTAACAAGTCCGTCCTTTTTGCTGCTCATCGTCATACCATCGGCTAATGCAAACATTTCCCGAACGATCTCTTTCATAGATTTGTCAGCATATCCTTGTTCACGCGTTTTAATAAAATATGCATTTTCAGCAAAGCGGGCCCCATCAAATATGAGAAGGGAACCATATTTCTTCACCAGAGCGCTTACCTCGCGTATATTTTGCATGGAAACAGGTTGTCCTCCGGCCGTGTTGCATGTAATGGTAACGATTACCGCTGGAATTTTCTCTACAGGATTGGATAAAAATACTTTCTCCAGTTTATTGAGGTCAACATTGCCCTTAAACGGAAAGTGGAGGGTAGTGTCAAAGGCTTCGTCAACTGTACAGTCAATGGCATGGGCATTGCGAAACTCTATATGGCCTTTGGTTGTGTCAAAATGGGCATTACCGGGAACAAGGTCTCCTCTGTTAAGCAATGTGGAAAATAAAACATTTTCA
>Ga0207419_1001153_pt1 | contig 20771 bp, 19 predicted proteins | sample ElkSloMetagenome_4_FD_184723 | JGI IMG/M metagenome (GOLD analysis project Ga0207419, IMG submission 184723) | Hot spring microbial communities from Elkhorn Slough, Monterey Bay, USA - MD2A (version 2) | ecosystem: Environmental > Aquatic > Marine > Intertidal zone > Estuary: Microbial mat ...
GTTGGGACGGTAGCCACAGAGCTATTGCCAAGTTTATGAATACTCATTGGCATGATTCCTTTTGGAGCCTTCATGTTGTGTAGCTTGTAAAAGCGATTCACAATGGCCTCATCCATTTTTTCATTGGCCTGATGAATTAGAATCTTCTTAACATCCTTAATATCAATACCGCTATTTTCAAGGCAAGTCTTCATGGCCTGAGGCACGTTGTTTAATGCAAACTCGTATATTTTTCTACCGTGCATCTTGATGTACCTAGTGTCCTTATCAAGTTCTGGATTGTTAGATTTTCCGAAGAATAAATAAAAAGCTTCATCGTAAGTAAAAGAAGCTGTTTCGTGAGCCAAGATACCGCCCTCTTCATCAGTCTGTTCAACGATAGTTGCACCAGCACCATCAGAATATATCATGGAATCACGGTCGTGTTTGTCTACCACACGCGATAAGGTTTCGGACCCTATGACCAAACAGCGCTTTGCCATTCCTGATTTGATAAAGGCCTTGGCCTGAATAACGCCCTCAACCCAGCCAGGACAACCGAACAAAATATCGTAAGCCACACATTTTGGATTCTTGATACGCAAATTATATTTCACTCTTGACGCTAAACAAGGCAAAACATCAGTTTGAACTGTATTGGCTTTTACGTCCCCGAAGTTATGTGCGCAAATGATATAATCAATTGTTTCAGGATCAATGTCTGCATCTTCAATTGCTTTCTGTGCCGCCAAAAAACCCAAGTCAGATGAGGTTAATTGCTCATCGGCATAACGCCGCTCTTGGATACCAGTTATCGCTTTAAACTTATCGACAATGACTTCATTGGGATGGTTGATTGAAGATCCATCGGTATTTAGAAATTCGTGATTATAAAAGTTTTCGTTTTTTTCTATCGCTTCGGGAATAAAGCTCCCGGTTCCAGTAATTCTTATACTCATAAATTATAGACTAATTGGGATTTAGCATAAGTTCGCAAGATACCATATTTGAATTTGCAATAATTTTTTGGCATAATATTTTACGATGTTCAAGTATTTAAGCTTCCTCTAAATAGGCTTCTATCGGTGCGCAGGTACAGATAAGGTTACGGTCGCCGTAAGCATCATCCACCCGTCTCACACTCGGCCAGAACTTATTATCTTTCACGTAATCCAATGGGAACGCGGCTTCCTGACGAGAATAGGGTAAATCCCAGTTATCGGCAGTTAGCATGTCCATAGTATGTGGTGCATTCTTTAATGGATTATTTGAATCCTCACGGGATACAACGTCAATCTCCTGTTTTATGGAAATCATGGCATCACAGAATCTATCCATCTCAGCTTTACTCTCGCTTTCCGTTGGCTCTATCATCATGGTTCCGGCAACCGGAAAAGAAACGGTAGGTGCGTGAAAACCATAATCAATTAAACGTTTGGCTATGTCCACTACTTCTATACCATGAGCCTTGAAAGGGCGGCAATCAATAATCATTTCATGGGCTGCTCTTCCTTTTTCTCCTGAATATAAGGTTTCATAAGATCCCTTTAATCGGGCCTTGATATAATTGGCATTCAAAATCGCAACTTCCGTTGATTTTTTCAATCCACCTGCTCCGAGCATTTTAATATATCCGTAGGAAATAATACAAGCTAGAGATGAACCGAACGGCGCTCCAGAAATTGGGGTAATTGCCTGTTCGCCTCCTGTTTTTACTAAAGGATTACTTGGTAAAAATGGGACAAGCTGCTCAGCCACACATATGGGGCCAACACCTGGGCCGCCTCCACCGTGTGGGATGGCAAATGTCTTGTGAAGGTTTAAATGGCAAACGTCGGCTCCAATATTACCAGGGTTGGTTAGACCGACCTGTGCGTTCATGTTGGCACCATCCATATAGACCTGGCCACCATTATCGTGTATAATTTGGGTGATTTCCTTTATCGCCGACTCGTAAACGCCATGAGTTGAAGGATAGGTCACCATAAGGGCCGCGAGATTGTCTCTGTGTAATTCTGCTTTTTCCCTTAAATCATCAACATCAATGTTTCCGTTCTCTGATGATTTTGTGACCACCACTTTCATTCCCGCCATTACTGCACTTGCTGGATTGGTACCGTGGGCAGACGATGGAATGATACAAATATTTCTGTGTTGGTCATTTCGGGATTTATGATAGGCCCTTATTACCATCAAACCTGCAAATTCGCCCTGTGCACCAGAATTAGGTTGTAATGATGTGCCGGCAAAACCAGTAATTTCGGTGAGTTGGTCTTCAAGCTCACTTAAAATCTCTTGATAACCCTTTGTTTGAGCCGTTGGGGCAAATGGATGTACCTTACCGAATTTGAACCAACTTAACGGCAGCATTTCGGCCGCGGCATTAAGTTTCATGGTGCAAGATCCGAGTGAAATCATAGAATGATTTAAGGCCAAATCCTTACGTTCAAGGGATTTGATATAGCGCATCAATTCGGTCTCAGAGTGGTAGGTGTTGAAAACCGGTAATTCCATAAAAGGCGTTTCCCGTTGGAGTATCTCTTCAATCTTACTTTCAGTATTTAGATTTTCGATTTTAAATGCTTCTTTTTGAAGTACACCGGCAAAAATTGAAATGATGGTGTTTAAATCCTCAACAGTTGTTGTTTCGTTTAGGGAGAGCACAACGGTTTTATGGTCAGGATAGAAAAAATTGGTTTTTTTACTTTCTGCCGCTGTTTTAATTGCGGTAGCATTTGCTTTTAAGTGCAAGGTGTCAAAAAATGAAGCATTTAATTGCTTAACACCCAATTTAGATAACGCTTCTGCCAAAGCCACGGTTTTTCTATGGATATCATTGGCAATGAATTTCAACCCATTGGGTCCATGAAAAACGGCATACATACCTGCCATGACCGCTAAAAGAACTTGAGCGGTGCAAATATTTGAAGTGGCTCGGTCTCGCTTAATGTGCTGCTCCCTAGTTTGAAGTGCCATACGTAAAGCACGGTTACCATTCATATCCCTTGAAACGCCAATAATTCGCCCGGGCAGGAATCGCTTATAGGCTTCCTTAGTGGCAAAGTAAGCGGCGTGTGGGCCACCAAAACCCATAGGCACACCAAAACGTTGGGTAGTACCAACAACCACATCGGCACCAAATTTTCCAGGCGCTTCTAGTTTTACCAGACTCATAATATCTGCAGAAACGGCTACTTTTACCCCAGCGGCATTAGCATTTTCAATAATTGTTTTAATATTGCTTATCTGGCCGTATTTACCTGGGTATTGCAAAATGGCCCCGAAAAAGCCAGAATTCTCTTCCGCAGTAAAATCAAAAGTATCAGCATTTCCAATAACGAGTTCTATACCTATTGGAATAGCTCGTGTTTGCAACAGCGACAGGGTTTGTGGAAAAATGTCATCTGAAACAAAAAACTTGTTAATATTGTTTTTTTTCTGCTGGCGGTCACGAGTGGCATACAGCAGAGTCATGGCCTCTGCCGAAGCCGTACTTTCATCAAGAAGCGAGGCGTTTGCGATTTCCATACCCGTCAAATCGGTTATCATAGTCTGGAAATTCAACAAGGCTTCAAGTCGGCCTTGGGCAATTTCGGCTTGGTAAGGTGTGTAAGCCGTGTACCAACCTGGGTTTTCAAGAATATTGCGTTGAATTACCGCAGGTAAAATCGTAGGGTGGTAACCTAAACCAATAAACGTTCGAGCCACTTTATTTTTCTTGCTCATTCTGTAAATGTGCAGTAGATATTCCTGCTCACTCATTGGCTCATCCAGGTTTAAGGCCTCCTTCAATCTAATATCATCTGGAATGGTTTCCTCAATAAGCTGTTCCATGGAACCTACCCCGATAAAATCTAACATTTTTTGTTGGTCATCCTCACGGGGACCGATGTGCCTGAGTGAAAAATCTGTTGTATTCATAGCATGTTTAAAGCTTTAAGTCTGAATTTTTTGCGCAATTCCATAAATGAAATCCTCAAATTCAAATCCTTTTTTTACGATGCAAAATTAAGGAATAATAAAGCTGGGATTGTTAAAGAAAGCGAAAGTTTTGAACTGAAAATGGCTCTTATTAACAGTTTAAGTAATTTTACGTAGTGCAACGACTAAAATCCATTTTTGATTTTTACATTTCAAGTAGTATCCACGTGGCCTTGGCGGTATCGTCCTTATCGTATCTTACACTCTTAAGGTATAATTTGCCTTTAGATATCAACTTACTGGTATTTATTTTTTTTGCCTCAATCACTGGTTACAATTTTGTGAAGTATTTTGGTCTTGCCAAATTTCATCACCGCAGCCTGGCTAAACGTCTCAAATTTATCCAAGTATTCTCTCTCATCTGTTTTGTGTTGATGGTCTATTTTGTGTTTCAGTTAGATATAGCAACCATTATTCTACTTTCAGTTTTTGCCTTAATTACGTTTTTATACGCGGTGCCTATTTTGCCAACACGCTTATTTATGGATGAGACCCAAAAATTAAGAAGCGTAAGTGGACTCAAGGTTTATCTTATAGCCCTAATTTGGTCTGGTGTGACCGTAATTTTACCCTTAACCAATGCAGATACTCTTTTTGATGTAACAGTAGTCATTTCATTTGTTCAGCGATTTATGTTTGTGTTGGCGTTGATGCTACCGTTTGAAATTCGCGATTTAAATTACGATAGCTTAAAATTGGCCACGATACCCCAGCGAATTGGGGTGCGCTATACTAAGTTGATGGGTTGTTTGCTATTAGCGGGGATGTGTTTATTGGAGATTATAAGCCCCTTGTCTAGCATAAAATCCTTGACAGCGGTTGGTCTTGTAGCGACAATTTCGGCAATATTTGTTTCCTTTTCAAGGATTGACCAGAATAGGTATTACAGTGGTTTTTTTGTAGAGGCAATCCCGATTTTATGGCTGTTGTTAGCGATGATTCTTTAAATGCTGGCTAAAATTTTTTTCAATTCCTTGAATTTCGCGAGGGCGTAGTGCATTGATTTTAGATTTTTCAATCGTCTTGGTAAGTGCCGTGTTTTTACGGGTATAAGCCCGGCTGATTTTACACCAGGAAATACGAAAACCCAATTTAAAACGCTCCCATCCCGTTGCTTCCCCATATTGGTGTTTATCGCAGATGTGATACGCCTCTTCACAGGAAATGAACAAAAAGCTTTTTTTCATAATAATCGTTTTAACCCATTAGTTTTATTGGTACCAAGTATTCTGCATGCAATCTGCGAGAGCGGTTCTTGCTCGGTGTATAATAACCCAAAGGTTAGACGCAGTTATATTTAATTCATTACAAATTGCCTCTGTTTCGTAATTTAAAATGGATTTCATTTTAAATACCTGGGCTTGCTTGCTAGGTAATTTTGCCATGCACTTGTAAATCGCGTCTCCTAGTTCTTCATTTTCAAGGTCATCCTGGGCGGTTTTATCAAATGGGTCTATAACACGTTCTTCTAACCAATCACCACTATTTTCCTCATTGTTGTAGGTCATGCGTACTTCTGCCTTGCCCTTTTTAGAATTGATTCTACGATAATGGTCAATGATTTTTCGTTTCAAGATTGAAATGAGCCAAGTGCGCTCTGTGGCTTCGCCCTTAAAGTTTTTCATGGATTTCAAGCCAGCGACAAAGGTGTCTTGAACCAAGTCTTTTGCAATTTCGCGGTCGTTGACCCGTGTAATGGTGAAATTAAAAAGATAATCAGCATAGGCGCTAATCCACCTTGTAGGATTTATACTGTGTTCTGGCATCTTGGTTATGGTTGTCTTTCCAAAAATAATGGAAAAAAACTATTTAAAACACATTAGTTATGTACGGTAGATTTGTTTTTGACCGAGACTTCCGAACCAATTGCTAAAATGACCGAGGTAGCCTTGGCTTGATTTAAAAATGAAAATGGCTTACCGTAATTTAATTGAAAATCCATATCAACCTTGTAGTCCTGTACTTTTAATATGTCCCAGATTGGGTGTACAACTTCATACTGAAATGTCTTGCTCTTGTATTTTGTATAGCCAAAATAATGCTCGGTTATAAATTGCTCTTCTGAGTTAATTTCGATTTTTGTGGGTTCAGTTTCGGTAGTTACGCCAACGGTCTGCCATTGGTTTTTGACCTTCCATTGGTATTCAAATGTTTTATGTTTGGCCGTCTCCGTCCAATTGTGCCTCATTTTACAAGTTTGGTAATGTTCGTGATAAAAACTATTGGCAACAAGGGTAATGAACGGTTTGGGCACAATTTCCTTAATGAAAACAGTGCCTCTTTTTTGGCCGTACTTAACGTAAAACCTCAGATTTACCTCCTCAAAATTAACGTGCCCTGGGAGTTTGAGCCCTAAAACCTTTGCGTCCATAAACATGAAACCAACAACGCTTACGTAGCATTTGCCATTGAAGATATCGAGTTTGGTACCTCTTGGAACGTAAGGTTCAAGGATTTTCGGATCTATTTCGTAATTGATAAAGAGAAGATTTTTCCAATATGCGGTTAGGAAGGTCATGTTATATTATTGTTTTTCTATTAGTCCCGCCCGCTTCAAAAGCGCATCAGGTCTTGGTGCTTTTCCACGGAAGCGTTTGTAGAGCACCATCGGGTCTTCAACTCCACCTTGGGAAAGTACATGCTCCTTAAAGCGTTTGGCAACTTCTTTATTGAAGACTCCTTTTTCAAGAAAATACTCAAAAGCATCGGCATCCAGGACTTCTGCCCACTTGTAACTGTAATAGCCAGCGCTGTAGCCACCTTGGAAAATGTGGGAAAAAGAGGTGCTCATGCAATTTTCGGCAACATCAGGATAGAGATTAGTGCCTTTAAAAGCTTCAAGTTCATGCGCTTTTATATCCTTGATGTTAGAGGGGTCGCTACCATGCCAGCTCATGTCCAATAAGCCAAAACTGATTTGGCGAAGCGTTTGCATGCCTTCATGAAACGTCGCCGAAGCTTTTATTTTTTCAATAAGTTGCATCGGGATGACCTCTCTGGTTTGGTAGTGGGTCGCAAAAAGTTCTAGAGCTTCTTTCTGGTAGCACCAATTTTCCAATACTTGACTTGGCAGTTCCACAAAATCCCAAAATACCGAAGTTCCTGAAAGAGACGGATATGTTGTATTGGCTAGCATGCCATGAAGTGCGTGACCAAACTCGTGGAACAAGGTGGTAACCTCATTAAAGGTTAGTAATGAAGGCTTGGTTTTGGTTGGTTTTGTGAAATTACAGACTATGGAAATATGCGGGCGGTCATTCTTTCCATGTTTAACGTATTGGGGTTTATAAACCGTCATCCAAGCACCGTTGCGTTTCCCTTCGCGAGGAAAGAAATCTGCGTAAAAAATGGAAACCAATTCGCCATTTAAGTCTGTAACTTTATAGGTTAAAACATCTTCGTGGTATTTATCAACGCTATCAATTTCCTCAAATTTTAAATCATAAAGCCGTTGGGCAATGTTAAAAGCCCCATCGATGACATTTTCAAGTTTAAAATAAGGTTTTAGCTGTTCATCATCGAGTTGAAATAATTTTTGTTTTAGCTTTTCGGAATAATAGGCACCATCCCATTTTTCAAGTTGATGTATATCGTGAAGATCATTCGCGAAATTTTGTAAGGTCTTGAATTCACGTTTTCCCGCGGGTTTGGCTTTCTCCAATAATTCATTTAGGAAATCTTCAACTTTTTCCGGAGTTTTGGCCATGCGCTCCTCTAAAACAAAATGGGCGTGGGTTTTATAGCCTAAAAGTTCAGCCCGCTGCTGTCGCAGCTTAGTAATCCTTAGTACATTTTCTCGGTTGTCATAGTCATCGCCCTTAAAGGCTTTAGCACCAAAGGCAATCGCCAATTTTTTTCGCAGCTCACGATTATCTGCGTAGGTCATAAAGGGAATGTAACTTGGGTAGTGTAAGGTAATAATATAGCCATCCTTACCCTTGGCCTCTGCTAGTTGCCTGGCGGCTTCTTTTGCACCGTCTGGTAGGCCAGCAACATCCACTTCATCCGTAAGGTGCATTTCAAAGGCATTGGTTTCTGCTAGGACATTTTCGCCAAATTTTAATTTCAACTGGCTTAGTTCCTTATCAATTTCACGAAGATTAATTTTTTCATCTTCAGAAAGATTCGCTCCATTTCGAGAAAAACCCTTGTATTTTTTATCGAGTAGGGTCTGTTCCTCGATGGAAAGGTTTAGGTTTGTTTTATTGTCGTAAACAGATTTAATACGTTCAAACAGGGCTTTATTTAAGGTTATGTCATTGCTAAATTCAGATAAAAGCGGCGATACCTCCTGAGCTATTTTCTGAATCTCCTCATTGGTTTCGGCACTATTTAAATTGAAAAAGATGCTCGAGATCCTGTCCAGTTCCTCACCTGAAAAATCCAAAGCGGCAATGGTGTTTTGAAAGCTTGGCTCTTCTTTGTTTGAGGTAATGGCATCTATCTCTGCTCTTGCTTTGTCAATTGCGGTTTTAAAGGCGGGCAGATATTCTTCGGTCTTTATTTTTGAAAAGGGGGCGGTGTTATAGGGGGTGTTGAATTTATTGTTAAGAATACTCATATTATTTTATGTCTTTTTTGATGTGTGTTAAACTAATAATAACGGAATGCTTACCAAATTACAATTGCTTTAGCGTTTTTAGTCAAGATTAATTGGGCCAAATTGCTAATTGTTTATTAGACGTGAAGCATCTCGTTGTAATAGGATTTTATTTTAGGCTTTTAGCAGATGCTACTACTTTGGCTTTTAGACCCTCTTTGTAGTCCTGGATTTTTTGTAGGATTTCGGGATTGGAACTTCCTAAAATCTGTGCGGCTAAAATACCTGCATTTTTAGCGCCATTTAATGCGACGGTTGCCACGGGGACACCACCAGGCATTTGAAGAATTGATAAAACGGAATCCCAACCATCTATCGAATTGCTGCTTTTAACGGGCACGCCAATTACGGGCAAGGGCGAAAGCGAAGCTACCATACCCGGTAAATGTGCGGCTCCACCAGCTCCAGCTATAATTACCGAGACACCTCGCATATGTGCATTTTTGCTAAAATCAAACAACTTTTCTGGTGTACGGTGCGCTGACACGATATCGACTTCAGTTTCTAGGTTGAATTGCTTTAAAATATCTATGGCGTCTTGCATAACTGGGAGATCGCTCGTGCTTCCCATAACTATTGCGATTGTACTCATCTTATTCGCTTATGAATTATAATAATAAATTGTGCATTTTAAGCACAAACTAAACTTGTCATTTTACTTTACTGACTACTCTAATCTTCCCTTTAACCTCTTCAGCGATACGTCTGGCTTTATCAATATGGTCATCAACGATGGTCACATGGCCCATCTTGCGAAAAGGTCGGGTTTGTTTCTTGCCGTAAATATGAGGAGTAACTCCATCCATCTTCATGATTTCTGAAATATTCTCATAAACCACATCGCCAGTATGATTTTCGGCACCAACTAAGTTGACCATAACACCAGCAACCTTACTTTTGGTTTTTCCTAAGGGGAGATTTAAAATCGCGCGAAGATGCTGTTCAAATTGCGAAGTGTAACTCGCCTCAATGGTTTGATGGCCAGAATTGTGCGGTCTTGGTGCGACCTCGTTTACCAAAATTTCATCATCTTGGGTTTGAAACATCTCTACGGCCAACAGGCCAACGTGATTAAAGGCTTTTGAGACGACCAGGGCAGTTGTTCTTGCTTTTTCGGCAACGATAGGGTCAATTCTTGCAGGACAAATCACATATTCTACTTGATTGGCCTCGGGATGAAATTCCATTTCCACCACCGGGTAGCTTTTTACATCACCGTTTTGATTTCTCGCAACAATGACGGCCAATTCGTTTTTAAAATCAATTAATTTCTCGGCTATACATTCGCCATGAGGCAAACCTCCTAAATCTTTAATTTTCCTGACTACTTTTACGCCCTTTCCATCGTAACCAAACTGGGCTGCTTTCCAAACGAAAGGGAAAGATAAACCTCCATTATTAATAGCATCCTCAATTTCTGACAGGTAGGCAAACCTGGTAAATTCAGATGTAGGAATGCTATGGTCTTTATAAAACAACTTTTGGGTTGCTTTATTCTGGATGGTTCTTAAGGTTTTCGATGAAGGGAAGACCTTTTTGCCTTCACTTTCGAGTTTTTCAAGTGCATCAACATTCACGTTTTCAATTTCAAAAGTCAACACATCAACCTGCTTACCAAAATCGTAAACATCGTCAAAGTCGAGTAGATTACCCTTCACAAAGTTGTCGCAGGCAATACGGCATGGGGCTTCAATGCTTGCGTCCATAACATGGGTGGTAATATCAAATTTTCTGGTATGGTAAAGCATCATCTTACCAAGCTGTCCTCCGCCCAAGATGCCAAGCTTGAAGTTTGATGAAAAGTAATCAATCATTTAAAGTGTGCATTTTGCGTTAAACAAAAATAAAGGAATTAATGTTTCCTCAGTTTCAAAGCTTCATATTTATTAATGCCGCTGATGGCCCACCAAGCCCAACCAAATTCTTATATTTGTGCCTTAAACAAACCAAACGTGATAACCCTGCACGACCTAGAATTTAAGGCTTTTATTCCCCAGCAGAAAATTGAAGGCACCATAGAGCGCTTGGTTTCTGAAATTTCAGAAGAGCTAAAGGACGAAGTACCTGTATTTGTAGGGATTCTCAACGGCTCGTTTATGTTTGTGAGCGATTTTGTAAAGTTATATCCCAAGCCGTGCGAGGTAACCTTTATTAAGTTGGCATCTTACGAAGGTTTGAAATCCACAGAGGATATTCACAGGCTTATTGGTTTGACCCAGGACCTGTCTGGACGCACTGTGGTCATTCTTGAAGATATTATTGATTCGGGAAAAACGCTGGCCGAGGTTTATCGCATTTTCAAAAACGAAAACGTTAAGGAACTTAAAATCGCGACGCTTTTTTTTAAACCAGAAGCTTATAAAAAAGATTTCAAATTACATTACGTTGGTCTCGAGGTGCCAAACAAATTTATAGTTGGTTACGGACTCGATTATAACGGCCTTGGACGAGACCTTCCAGAAATATATCAACTCAAAACAACACAACACATGACCAATATCGTGCTATTTGGCCCTCCTGGCGCAGGCAAGGGTACACAAGCCAATTTTTTAAAGGAAAAATACAATCTTGTTCACATTTCTACGGGTGACGTATTTCGATATAACATTAAAAATGAAACCGCTCTGGGAATGCTTGCCAAATCCTATATGGATAAAGGCGAATTAGTTCCAGACCAAGTGACCATTGATATGCTTGAGGCCGAAGTTGAAAAAAACGCCGATGCCAATGGCTTCATATTCGACGGTTTCCCTAGAACCAACGCGCAGGCCAAAGCACTTGATACATTGATGGATGAGAAGGATTCACAAATCAACGCCATGATAGCCTTGGAAGTTGATGACGGGATTTTGGTAAAACGCCTGTTGGAGCGCGGCAAGACCAGCGGAAGAAAGGATGATGCTGATGAAGATATCATAAGAAACAGAATTACCGAGTATTATAACAAAACCGCCATACTTAAAGACTATTACCAAGCGCAGGATAAGTATTATGGCGTTGACGGAGTTGGTGAAGTAGAAGAGATTACCGGGCGCTTAAGTAAGGTAATTGATAGTTTATAGAATTTTCCCTAATCCCTAATCCCTCTAATTTTGACCGAAGGAAATTTTGTTGATTACGTAAAAATTCACGTTTCCTCTGGAAAAGGAGGCCAGGGTTCAACACATCTGCACCGTGAGAAATTTATTGAAAAAGGAGGGCCTGACGGAGGCGATGGCGGCCGTGGCGGTCATGTGATAATCCGTGGAAATTCTAATCTTTGGACACTTCTACATTTAAAATTCCAGCGTCATGCGCGTGCCGGTCACGGAGGCCACGGCAGTAAAAGCCGAAGTACGGGCGCAGATGGGGATGATGTGGTATTGGAAGTACCACTGGGAACAGTGGTAAAGGATACTGAAACTGATGAAACGCTCTTTGAAATAACCGAAAACCAAGAGGAAAAGATTGTAGCTAAAGGTGGCCGAGGCGGGCTTGGCAACTGGCATTTTAAAAGTTCAACCAATCAAACCCCGCGTTATGCCCAGCCCGGCGAGCCGATTGAAGAAAGACATATCACGATTGAGCTAAAAATTCTTGCTGATGTAGGTTTGGTAGGTTTCCCAAACGCAGGTAAGTCCACCTTACTTTCGGTAATAACTGCAGCCAAGCCAAAGATAGCCGATTATGAGTTTACAACCCTAAAGCCAAATCTCGGCATTGTGGAATATCGCGATTTCCAAACCTTCGTGATGGCAGATATCCCAGGTATCATTGAAGGTGCCGCTGAGGGTAAAGGTCTCGGGCAATACTTTTTGAGACATATTGAACGCAATTCGGTATTGCTCTTTCTAATTCCCGCAGACGCGAAGGATATTAGAAAACAGTATGATATTTTGTTGGATGAGTTGAAGCGCTACAATCCTGAAATGCTGGATAAAGAGCGTATGATTGCCATTTCAAAAAGCGATATGCTGGACGAAGAACTCAAAGCAATGTTGAAATCTGAACTGGATGAAAAACTTCCCATAGATTATATGTTTATTTCATCTGTGGCACAAAAAGGGATTGTTGAGTTGAAGGACAAACTCTGGAAGATGTTGAATTAATGGTATTCTTCAATACATAGATTGAGACAACGCATCAAAAATATCGTAGAGATTAACAACAATAAGGGTAGCCGTTGTTTTGCCTTGTTCATTCAGGCATTGATACTGGTTTCGATTGTGACGTTTTCAGTGGAAACCATCCCCAACTTGTCTCAAGAAACAAGACAAATACTCTGGATAATCGAAGCCGTAAGTGTGATTATTTTTACCATCGAGTACATCTTGCGTATTTACGTCGCCGATAAACCGTTTCGCTTTATTTTTAGTTTTTTTGGAATCATTGATTTATTGGCTATTCTGCCTTTTTATTTGGCCTTTGGGGTCGATTTACGTTCGCTCAGGGCCTTACGGTTTTTAAGGTTATTTAGGGTCTTGAAATTGGTACGTTATAACCGCGCCATGCGTCAATTTACTAAAGCGATTAAGACCTCTAAGGAGCAGATTCTTCTATTTCTCTTTGTTACCTTAATATTGATTTATTTTTCAGCAGTAGGCATCTATTATTTTGAAAATGAAGCCCAGCCCGAACATTTTTCCTCAATATTTGATAGTCTTTGGTGGGCAATTATAACGTTAACTACGGTAGGCTACGGAGACGTTTATCCGGTAACTATTGGAGGGAAGGTTTTTACCTTTATCATCTTAATGATAGGTCTTGGTATTGTTGCTATCCCTACCGGCATTATCTCTTCGGCACTAACAACTTCGGTGGATAATAAGGAAACGGAATAATTTTTGCTTATCTTAAATCCAAAAAAATTTGCGCCATGAAAAAATTACCACTAATATTATTGCTTTTACTGCTCCTAAATTCCTGCTACACCGTTCAAGTAAACTATGATTACGAGCGAAAAGCCAATTTCGAGGCCTACAAAACCTACGATTATTATTCTGATATGGATACGGGTTTAAGTGCGCTAGACACCAGACGATTATTGAATGCCATGGATGCCGAGATGAAAGCAAAGGGCTTTGAGCTTTCAGCTAACCCTGATTTTCTTATTGATATAAAAAGCGATGAATTTCGCGAGGCTCAAAATAGCAATGTTGGTATTGGCATGGGTGGCACGGGTAGAACTTTAGGTGGCGGTGTTTCCGTAGGAATTCCGCTCGGTAATAATCGATTAAGTCGTCAAATTATAATTGAGTTTGTTGATGAAAATAAAATGGGTTTGTTTTGGCAAGCAGTAAGTGAATCTGCTTATAATCCCAATTCAAAACCTGAAACACGTGAAGCGCAATTTCAAAAGATTGTTAGCAAGGTCTTGGAAGCTTACCCACCCAAACAATAATTTATAATTTCCCTAACAGTTTAAAATCTGGTTTCATAACTCGGTTTTGTAGCTTTGGTTTACATTAAAACTAAAAACAGAGATGAACAATATAAAAGGAAAAGTCGCTCTTATCACGGGTGGAAGTAAAGGTATAGGATACGGCGTTGCAGAAGCATTACTTAATCAAGGACTAAAAGTGGCCATTACCAGTAGAAGTCAAGATTCAGTCGATAAAGCTGCCGAAGATTTGGCCGCAAGAACAAATACAGATAAACACATATTAGGCCTTGAAGCCGACGTTCGCCATATGGAACATCAAGAACGCGCGGTAGAAAAAACAATAGAGCAATTCGGTCAATTGGATATTGTAATCGCAAATGCTGGTCTTGGACATTTTGGAAGTATCGAAAATCTAACAGCAGACCAATGGCAGGAAGTCATTGACACCAACCTCACCGGTGCTTTCTATTCTATAAAAGCGAGTGTAGAGGCTCTTAAAAAATCCAAAGGGTATTACATCACAATCTCCAGTTTGGCTGGCGCTAATTTTTTTGCGGGAGGCTCAGCATACAACGCAAGTAAATTTGGTGTCACAGGATTTACGCAAGCGGTAATGTTGGATTTACGTCAACACGGCGTTAAGGTAAGTACCATAATGCCTGGTTCGGTTTCAACGCACTTCAACGGAAATGAGCCCAGTGAGAAAGGGGCCTGGAAAATCCAAATTGAGGATTTGGGCGAGATGGTAGTTGATTTGTTGAAAATGAACCCAAGAACGCTTCCAAGTAAAATTGAGGTGAGACCAACAACCCCGCCAAATAAATAAATAAAATAAATATGATGCTGTAAAAACTATGCTTTTTAGGTTGATGACCATAGCCAAAAGGTGTATCTAAGTATTCGGGATTGGGTTTTTAGGCTTGAATTCAACATCATTGTTGATTTCAATCTACCCTTAACATTTAATTATGTTTTCGAGATACTGAAATTGCTATTTTTGGTTTTTGTTCATTCTATGAAAATACTTCGCATACCGCTCTTAGCGCTTTTAATGTTCCTGTTCTTTTCTTTCGTACACGATTACTATGTGAGCCTTACCCAAATCGAATACGTTGAAGACAAGCAAAGTCTTCAAATAATTACAAGAGTCGATTTTGAGGATTTGGAATATACCCTTCAAGAGCGCTACGATACATCAATAGATCTCACAACCTTAGATGAGAAAGCATCTGTAGCGCAATATATTGAACGGTATATTAACGATAAATTGATGATACGGCTCAATGGTAAAATCATTAGGTTCAATTTTATTGGGAAAAAATATGACAATGATCAAGTAGTCTGTTATCTTGAAGCCGAAAATATTGAAAATATTAATTCGCTAACAGTGGAAAACACGGTACTTTTTGGTAATTTTCCAAAGCAGCGCAATGTCATTAGATTAAATATATACAGTGAGAAATACAATCTATTGTGCACTAAGGGCGATGACACAAAAAAATTAAAATTCAACACAGTAACAACCGCAAATAATTAAATTAAATAATGAAGACTCTAAAGTTTCTATGCTTATCCTTAATGTTTGTCTCTTTTGGCGCAATAGCACAAGAGGAGGATAAAGAGCCTAAAAAATCAGGCCACACAAACGAAAACAAATTCAAACAACTCTACGATGAGTTTTCCACGCCCAACATGTTTCGAACTGGTTCTGGTGCTCCTGGGCCGGCTTACTATCAGCAACAGGCCGATTATGAAATGGATATTGAAATTAACGATGAAACCGCCGTGTTGAGCGGTTATGAAACCATAACCTATACTAACAACTCTCCCGATGTATTAAAATACCTTTGGGTGCAACTAGACCAAAATGTCCGTGAACAAAATAAGCCAGATATAAACCCAAGTAGAATCACACCGGCTTTGAGCCCATCGCGCTATGCATCTGCTTATTTGGAAGAGGATTTTGATGGAGGTTTCAATATAGAAAAAGTAGCTCTTACCAATGGTGAAGCACTTAAATATACCGTCAACCAAACCATGATGCGAATTGAGCTTCCCAACCCTATGCAAACTGGCGATAAATTTTCTTTCGACATCAAGTGGTGGTACCAAATAAACAACCACGTGACCGATGGGGGACGATCTGGTTTTGAACTTTTTCCCGATGGAAACAGGAACTATGTGATTGCGCAATTTTATCCAAGAATGGCGGTTTACAACGATGTAGAGGGCTGGCAAAATTCCCAATTTTGGGGTCGAGATGAGTTTGCTTTGCCTTTTGGAAATTTTGAAGTCAACATAACGGTTCCAGCAGACCATTTATTAGATGGTACCGGTAAGTTGATGAATAGGAAAGAAGTATTTTCCAAAGATATGATGAGACGTTATGAAAAAGCGAAAACATCATACGATGAACCCATAATTATAGCCACTCAAGAAGAGGCCGAGAAACGAGAAAAAGGGCGCTCAAAGAAAAAGAACACTTGGAAGCTTTACGCTGAAAACGTACGTGATTTTGGTTTTGCAACTTCACGTAAATATATCTGGGATATGATGGCCGTTAAGATTGGCGAAAAGGATGTGATGGCGATTTCGCTGTATTCAAAGGAGGGCAACCCACTATGGGAACAATGGTCAACTAAGGCTGTAGCCAGTACGTTGAAGTCTTATTCAAGAATGACCTTTGATTATCCTTACCACAAGGCAATTTCGGTACATGCCAGACGCCAAGGAATGGAATACCCCATGATTTGTTGGAACTACGGTCGTCCCGACGAAAATGGAAACTACGATGATCGCACCAAATATGGGATGATAAGCGTGATTATCCATGAGGTCGGGCACAATTTTTTCCCGATGATTGTGAATAGTGATGAGCGTCAGTGGACTTGGATGGATGAAGGTCTAAACACCTTTACCCAGTACGTAGCCGAACAGGATTTTGGCGAAAAATATCCAGCTGCATTATCGCCTGGGGACGACACCTATCCATCACGTCGTGGTCCGGCTAAAAATATTACCTATTACATGGGCGGTAACCAAGATTATATCGCTCCTATAATGACTAAGGGTCTAAACACCTACCAATTTGGTAATAACGCTTACGGAAAGCCAGCTACCGCTTTAAATATTTTAAGGGAAACTGTTATGGGGCGCGAACTCTTTGACTATGCGTTTAGGGAATACGCCCAACGTTGGATGTTTAAACATCCAACACCAGAGGACTTTTTTAGAACTATGGAAGATGCCTCAGCTTTTGATTTAGACTGGTACTGGAGAGGTTGGTTTTACACTACAGATTGGGTAGATATTGGCATCAAGGAGGTAAAGAAATATTACGTATCCTCTTCACCAAATCAATATGCAAAAAATTATGCATCAAGCAGAAATCTCGATTTGAGTACCATGGATTTAGTCTATCTGGCTGAAGAGGGCGATGAGGATTTTGATGAAAATCTAAAAACTGGAACCCCAGAAGAAAATTCCCCAACATTAAAGGAATATATGATGGATAACTTCACGCCTGAGGAGCGTGCGAATATAAAACAGCCAAAATACTTTTACAATATTACTTTTGAAAAACCAGGCGGATTGGTTATGCCAATTATCGTAGAATACACCTATGCAGACGGTACTACGAAAATGGAAAAATACCCAGCGCAAATATGGAGGTATAATGATAGCGAAGTCAACAAAGCCATAGCTTCAGAAAAAGAAATTGTCTCTATCGTGGTTGACCCAAACCAAAAAACAGCCGATATTGATACCTCTAATAATACTTGGCCCCAAGAAGCAGAGGATAGTGAGTTTGATACCTTTAAAAATGAAGTGAGGAACTAAATCACGATGTAAATATAGAATTTAAAGAGCCGGCTTAGGTCGGCTTTTTTTCATGGGTGAAAGCCTTAATTATTATACCGTTATTTTAAGAAAACTTATATAGCTATAACCATTCAACTCAGTATATTTGTAGTGTGACGTTATTTACTACATTTTTATTCATTGGCACTACCGAGGTTATTTTCATACTACTCATCGTGATTTTGGTCTTCGGTGCAGATAAGTTACCTGAAATCGCACGAGGTATGGGCAAGGGAATGCGCATGCTTAGGGATGCCTCATCAGACATAAAATCTGAAATAACAAAAACAGCCGATAAGCAAGGCATCAATACCGATATCGCAAAGGATGTCAATGCCGAAATCAATAAGGTAAAGGATGAGCTTGAGGATTTTACAGGCTCGGTTGGCCGTGGGCCAAAGTAACACGGTAAGCTTAACATTAAGAATAAAAAGCATTACAAACCCTACACTTTTCGACTAATCGTCAACCCATCTCTAATAGGTAAAACAACCGTTTCAATTCGAGAATCCTCTTTTAGAAGTTTATTGTAATTTACAATAGCCTTTGCTGAAATATCATCATCATTGATTGGTTTAACAACTTTCCCGTGCCATAACACATTATCTGAAATTATTATTCCACCAGAATTCACTTTTTCTATGACTAGATTAAAGTAGTTACTATAATTAGGTTTATCGGCATCGATAAATACTAAATCGAAAGTCTCTTCTAGTTGAGGTATAATCTCCAAAGCATTTCCCAAATGCTGATGAATTTGATTTCCATATTCTGAGGTATCAAAATATTTTCTTTGGAAATCTATAAGCTCCTCGTTAATATCAATTGTATGAATCCTCCCGTTCTCAGTCAATCCCTCAGCCAAACAAAGCGTGGCGTAGCCAGTAAAGGTGCCTATTTCTAAAATGGTCTTTGGATAGATCAATTTTGAAATCATACTTAACACCCGACCTTGATAAGGCCCACTTAACATAATTGGTTGTAAAATTTTTTGATGGGTTTCCCTAGTGAGTTTTTTTAGAAGCTTTGGCTCGTCCTGCGAGTGCGAAACAATATAATCATCAAGTGCTTCGGAAATAAAGTGCATATTATATCAATGATAATTTATTTTAAACTCTAATTTCCAAGAATGCGATTCCGTAATTTCTGCTTCGCAGCTTCCTCATTTCCACAAAGCCACTGAATCACATTATCTTCCCATATTTGGGATTTTTCTTCTTCAGAAATTATTTTACGTTCAATGGCAAGATCTAAAATCTTACCTGGGTAGGAGGACTGTTTGGCGCTTTCCATCTCACCGAGTGGATAAGGGTCATCAAGCCCCATCAAAACTTGTTTTGACCCTTGATTTTGTATCAATAATTGCAGTCCGCCAGTATCATGCACTAAAGTGTCAAAGAAGATATTTGGGTGACCCACCGCTTTTCTGGGGTGACTTTTCCCTTCAAATAAATCGGGTCTGCCATCAAAACCTTGGATACGCCGCCCGAGATTGATTTGGGCGAGTTGACCACCGTGGGCAAAGCAAGTTCGCATGTTTGGATATTTGTCCTGATAGCCGTTGAGGGTCAAAAAGTGATAGGCATCGGCACATTGTGCCAACATCCATATCAAGTGAAATCGCCAAGCCGTATTTTCTAATTTTATAAACTTCTCACCATCGTAGGGGTGAATTTCTATGGCGAGATTGTACTTATTGGCAAGTTCAAAAATAGGTTCGTTTTCTTCGTCAAAAATACAGCGCCAAGTGCCAATGGTGTCCATGTAGTGGGTTGGCAAACAGAGTAATTGTAGTCCCAATTCTTCAACACAGCGCTTAATTTCCCAGCACGCACCCCTAACAAATCCGGGATGTACAACAAAACCGCAAGTGAACTTACTGGGGTTGTTATGTTGGATTCTCGCATTAAAATCGTTCTGAAATCGTAGAGCTTGTTTCATTTCCTCAAGCCTAAGCCCGTTACCGTAAAGCTGTGAGAGATTTAAAACAACCGCATGATCTAAGTTAAACCGTTCCATCCAGGCCAGCTTTTCATTTAAAAAGAAACTGGAATCGGTTATTGGTCGGTTCCAGTCTTTTTGCAGCATAAATTTTCGGTCTTTATCTACCCAAAAAATACCCTTATCTTTCATGAATTGAGGAATCTCCTCGGGATAGGGTAGGAGGTGGGAATGACCGTTGATACGTAAAGGGCCTCTGGTATTTTTTGAAGGTGATGAGCTATTTTCGGCGTTATTTTTCATCTTCTATTTGTACAAAACTGAAATTTTTATGAAAATCACTCTAATCAAAGGCAGACACTTTGGCCTAAAAGTTATTTACCGAAGTTTTTTTCAGTAATTATAAGCTATAATGCTTAGCTTTTCGACGTTTGTTTTTCCTTGTGATTTTTATATCTGTCAAAAATTGCTGGCATATCGGTTTCAATATTGTCCAGAGTAAATTCTTCTTCATACTCCACATACCCATCTTTGTCAGAATACCAGATTAGCTTGTCCTTTACGCCCTTAGGTCTAGGATATTCTATAACGATGCCAACAGTATTCGCTCCCCGTTGAGGTGAGTGGGGGACTCTTGGTGGCAATAGAAAGATTTCACCTTCCCTAATATGGATGTCTTTTGGTTTACCATCTTCCATGACCTTTAGAACTATACTACCTTCAATTTGATAAAAGAATTCAGGTGTTTCATTATAGTGATAATCCTGTCGGCTATTTGGCCCACCGACTACCATAACAATGAAATCACCATCTTTCCATACCACTTTATTGCCTACTGGCGGCTTTAAAATATGACGGTTTTCCTCAATCCACTTTTTTAAATTAATTGGTGTGACTAAATTGCTCATAGATTAGCTCCTACTAACCTCCCCAAGGAGGGGAGGAACCTCACTCGGGCAGATGAGGTTTGTGATTAAAACATATCTTTTTTAAATATACAAAGTCCCGTACGGTTTTCAATTATCCACCGAAGTTTTTTTTAAAGGA
>Ga0207419_1001155_pt1 | contig 20760 bp, 15 predicted proteins | sample ElkSloMetagenome_4_FD_184723 | JGI IMG/M metagenome (GOLD analysis project Ga0207419, IMG submission 184723) | Hot spring microbial communities from Elkhorn Slough, Monterey Bay, USA - MD2A (version 2) | ecosystem: Environmental > Aquatic > Marine > Intertidal zone > Estuary: Microbial mat ...
TGCGATCGCGAAGTTCTATCTTAGACGATTTGCGATCGCATCGTTGTTTAATCATCCTCGATGACTTCCAAGAAACCTTAACCCCCGGCGAATTTGTTGGAAATTATCGCCCAGAATACACAAATTATGGTAAACTAATAAAAGAAATAGTTCGTTTTTCTCATAACAGTTGTTTCCTCCTTTTGAGTTGGGAAATTCCCCGAGAAATTGCTACCTTAGAAACAGAAAATCGCCACTGTTACACCTTACAAATTCAAGGTTTGGGAGAGTCAGCAACCGAACTGTTAACGGCGAAACAATTAACCGATAAGAATAGATGGTTAGAACTGATTAAGCTTTACGGGGGAAATCCGGCATGGTTAAATATAATTGCGTCCAGTATCCAAGATTTATTTAACGGCAGCGTCGCTCAATTTTTATCTTATTCTAGCCTATTTTTGGGAGATTTAGAACCGATATTACAGGAACATTATCGACGGTTGTCTGATTGTGAGAAATTAATCATGCAGTGGTTAGCCCAGCAAGAGACAGCGGTTGATATTTCCAACAAACCCGCAGAGTTTTTATCCGAGTCCGATTTTTTTAGAGCAATACAATCTTTGAGAAAACGGAATTTAATCGAAAAAGTGTTGAACGAGAAAACATCCGGTTTTACGCTGCAACCTGTGATGAAAGAGTATATAAAAAAATTTGTATCTGAGTAATTGACTTTTAGTAATTAACCCCCCATTTCTGAATAAAGTTATCCTCTGACCTAAAATCCCACCTCAGACACCAGACTCTTAGAATGGGTTAAAACCCTACAACAAAGCTGCGATCGCCAAAAATAGCCAGAAAAATACCTAAGTTCTTAAAAAATTGGCTCAGAACCTCATAGAATTTAGAATAGACAAATTCAAACTTGATCGGATCAGCTATGCCAATCAAAAAAGGAAGCATGGTACGCGCCATTCGCGAAAAACTCGAAAACAGCGTCGAAGCCAAAGCCAGCGACACCCGCTTTCCCCCTTACATCTTCGATACCCAAGGAGAAGTGATGGAAACCCGGGGAGACTGTGCTTTAGTCAAGTTTGGTCAAGTTCCCACTCCGAACATTTGGTTACGGATCGATCAGCTTGAAGATGCTAAGTAAAGAATTGGGGAATTAGGATCGACAGTTTGGGGTATTCGTAAAGTTCCCCTTTCCTAATTTTCCATTCTTTCTGCCCAAACGTTAAGTGAGTAAAATGGATTCGAGTTTGTTTTTTCCGCCGTCTTGTCATGCTACGCGAGTTTCTATTATTGGGGCGGGTAAGGTGGGAAGTACCCTCGCCCAGAGAATAGCAGAGGCCAATTTAGCGAATGTTGTGCTTCTGGATGTGGTTGAGGGTTTACCTCAAGGAATTGCGCTAGATTTGATGCAAGCCGGATCGGTGGAAGGTCACGATCGCGAAATTATCGGCACCAACGATTATGCGGATACCGCCGGATCAGATGTGGTGGTGATTACCGCCGGACGCCCCCGCACGCCGGGAATGGATCGCAGCGATTTAATTGCCACCAACGCCAAAATTGTCGCGACTGCTGCCAAAGAAGCGATCGCCCGTTCTCCCAATGCTACATTTATCATTGTCACCAATCCCCTGGATGTGATGACTTACATCGCTTGGCAGGTGACGCAATTGCCTTCTTACCGAATTATGGGAATGGCCGGAGTGTTGGACTCGGCGAGGTTTCAAACGTTTATTGCGATGGAGTTAAACGTCTCGGTGGCGGACGTTCACGCGATGGTGTTGGGGAGTCACGGCGATTTGATGGTGCCTTTGCCCCGCTATTCTACCGTCAATGGCGTTCCGATTACCGAATTGATGCCGGCAGAAACAATCGATCGCTTGGTTAAACGCACCCGTCACGGCGGGGCGGAAATTGTGGGATTGTTGAAAACCGGAGGATCTTACTACGCCCCGGCTTCTTCGATTCGGATGATGGTTGAATCGATTTTACTCAATCGCTGTCGCCTGCTGCCAACTTCTGCATATCTACAGGGAGAATACGGGCTAGAAGATGTTTTTCTCGGGGTTCCCTGCTGGTTGGGGTGTCGCGGCGTTGAACGCATCTTAGAGTTGAATTTAACCCCCGATGAACGGGATGCTTTGGGGCGGTGTGCGGAGTCTGTTCGTCGCGGAATCCGAGAAGCCGATGAAATTTTGAAAAGCCTGTCTTTGTTGTAGGCCCTTGACAGTCAACCCATTATTATATAACATAGTAAGTAAGCAAGGGGCATTACTGGTTTCGACAGGACGACGAAAACTACCTTGTGATTCAGGTCGAGAGTAAGTCACCTCTCGTAAATACATGACTTAAAAAAATAAGTGCAAACAACATTGTATCTTTCGCTCGTCCTCGCGTAGCAGTAGCTGCGTAGGAACAAAAAACCTCACTTAGGTTTTGAGCATCTATAGTTTGACTCCGTTAAGGACTATAGATACAACCCCAACGGATGTTCTAGTGAGGCGTTTCTGGTAGCCGATCTAGAGAAAACTCTACCAGTATCCCTCACTATCTAGGGTAACAGATAGTTCCCGCTCTGAGGGTTAGAAGAGCTAAACCTGTGAATGAGCAAGAAGTCAATACTCGTTTTGGACATGGGTTCGATTCCCATATGCTCCATTTATAAAATTTAGAATACAAAGAAAAGGTAGCGGTGAGTAACTGTTATCTTTTTTTTTGGGGTTAAAACTTGAGTCAAAAGCGCGATCGCCAGTACAATCCTATAGGGGTAAAGATGGTAAACGGATGACTTGACGGTTGGGCTATCAAGGTTAACGCTCTAAGAAACGGATGGGTTGACGCTTGGGTTATCAACCTTTTGCTGTCAAACTGATGACTGCACGGTACTGGTCAGGGGTGCAGGGGGAGTTCGCCCAGTTTACCTGTTACCTGATCGAGCTTGACCGTTTCTTCTTGAGAATCAAACGGCTCTGTCTTCTTGACGGGGCTATCGGATTAAGGAGAGTATAGCAAGTGGAGGGATTAAAAATCAAGAATAGTTGCAAACATTAAGCGATTTCATATAATTATTCGTTAAACTCTGGGAAGATAGCCGTGTTAGACATTAAACAAATTCGAGAAAATCCACAAGCCATTCAAGACCGTTTAAAATTGCGGGGAGACTATGATCTCCAACCGATTTTAGATCTAGATGAACAGCGACGTCAACTTGAACAACAACGCATTCAACTCGAAACCCGAAGTAATGAAATTGGGAAACAAGTTGGAGAGAAAATTAAAGGCGGAAGTGATCCCAAAGGGGCGGAAATTAAAGCGTTAAAAGAAGAAGGTCAACAAATTCGAGAAAACTTGAGTGAACTCGAACCGAAAGAAAAGGAAATTCTAGCACAAATTGAAGCGTTATTACTTCCTATCCCCAATTTACCGAGTGAGTCTACACCGATTGGTAAAAGTGAGGAAGAAAATGTCGAAGTTCGGCGCTGGGGCGATGAATATTTGCCTGATAATCCTAACCTTTTACCGCACTGGGAAATCGGGGAAAACCTGGGAATTTTAAACTTTGAACGGGGGGTAAAAATTGCTCAAAGTCGGTTTGTGAGTTTGGTTGGTGCGGGTGCGGCTTTAGAACGGGCTTTGGTTCAGTTTATGCTGGATACACATACTTCAAATGGTTATGTGGAAGTGATGCCGCCTTTATTAGTGAATAGTACCTCTTTGCAGGGAACAGGTCAACTCCCGAAATTTGCGGAAGAAAGTTTTAAATGTAGCGAAGATGATTTGTGGCTAATTCCAACATCAGAAGTTCCGGTAGTTAATTTCTACAGAGATGAGATTGTAGACGGGGAAAAGTTGCCGATTTATCATTGTTCTTTTACCCCTTGTTTTCGCCGGGAGGCGGGAAGTTATGGAAAAGATACACGGGGTTTAATTCGACTACATCAGTTTAATAAAGTTGAACTGATTAAATTGGTTCATCCCGAGACTTCTGAAGTCGAACATGAGAAATTAGTTCAAGATGCAGAAGGGATTTTACAAGCGTTAAAATTACCTTATCGAGTGATCGAACTGTGTACGGGAGATTTAGGATTTTCAGCCGCAAAATGTTATGATATAGAAGTTTGGTTGCCGTCTTCGCAAACGTATCGGGAGATTTCTAGCTGTTCAAACGTGAGAGATTTTCAGGCGCGACGGGCGAATATTCGCTTTAAAGAGAGTAAGTCTGGAAAGAAAAAGAAGAAAACCGAATTTGTTCATGCGTTGAACGGTTCAGGGCTGGCGATTGGTCGGACAATGGCAGCTATTCTGGAAAATTATCAGCAACCGGATGGTAGTGTTCGCATTCCGGAAGTATTACAACCCTACATGAGGCGTGAGACGTTGTGAAATGTTGTCAAAGATTAAGATAGCCTAGAAAGAGGCATTCATTCAAATCTAAACTCCAGATGAACATTCGTCGCACCCGCAGCCAAGAAGTTATTTTAGGTCAACTCAAAACTCAAAAGCAAGCAATTTCCGCCCAAGAACTGTACGCCGAGTTACGCAAAACTCCACACAAAATGGGGTTGGCTACCGTTTATCGGGCGCTGGATGCTTTAAAACGAGAAGGTTTAGTTCAGGTGAGAACCTTACCCACAGGTGAGTCCGTCTATAGTTGTGTTCAGCAAGACGAACATCACCTGACTTGTGTTGAATGTGGAAAATCAATTCCTCTCAATGAATGTCCGGTTCACCATCTTGAAAGTTTATTGCAACAGTCTCATCACTTCAAAATTTATTATCATACTTTAGAGTTTTTTGGGTTGTGTGAACACTGTTGTCATCTACAAGAAATGGGAAACTCTTAAGATTATCGGGGTCGTCCTAAGGTGGTAATATAAATCACCGCTTCATCGGTGGGAATCCCCAAGACTTCATTGACTTGATCATCGAAAAAGCCTCCAATTCCACTGACTCCCAACCGCAGATAAATAGCGGCTAAGTTAAACCGTTGACCTAAATGACCTGCATCCATATGAAGATAGCGGTAAGCGCGATCGCCATATTTTGCGACAGCTTTTTTCAAATCTGCGGTATGAAATAAGACAACTCCCGCATCTCGTCCGAGTTCTTGTCCTAGACAGAGATAATGGAGTTCAGGGCGAAAATTTTTAAAGCGGATCTGCCGCAATTCTTGGGCAAGCGGTGCATAATAATAACATCCTTCTTCTAAACCATTGACTCCAGAAACAGCGATAAATGTCTCAATCAAGCCTAAATCGAAATAATCTGGAGAACCATCAAATCCTTGATTGATATAGTGATTGCTTTGGTAGGTAAAATCTAACAAGGCCAAGAGTTCTTCTAACTTCAAATCACCCCCACTGTAACTGCGAGTGGAACGACGTTTGAGAATCGTTTGAGCTAATCCCTGACCATTTTTCCCCCAATCAATCGCTGGAGTTATGGTCGAGACTTTTGTACAGAAGGGAAAATTGTATTTGTCTTCAATATCTTCATCAATGGAGGCTTGAGTCCATCCTTGACTTCCTGAAGTATCAGAGTCTAACTTCGTTGCATGATGGAGATAACCCAATAGTTCACTATCATCAAGTTCAGGATAATCGGTTTGGGTTGCCGAAGGTAAAGCTGTCTTTGTTGGCGGTAAATTTTGGTCGATTTCTAATAAGTCGGCTATTGCAATGACGGTGATTGCTCCTTCTCGCTTAGAATCTAGATACATCATTTGATTGAGTGCTTCATCTGCAAATCCGCCAATCAAATGGGGTCGATAATCATTGAGCGTACTGGCTAACTCAATATTACCGAGTAAATGACCTGTATCAAGAAAAATACGGCGATAGGCACGATCTTGATACCGCCAAGCTGAACGATAAAATACTGCTGTTATGGCGATCGCTAAATGGGTATTTTCTAAAGCGGGATGCCAAAAACAAGCCGTTTGTAATTCTTGCCAAACTTGACTATCCCAAAATTGTAGCAACGAATGGGTGACAGGTTGATAGTTATAAAGTCCTGGGGGTAAAAAAGGAGTTCCCCGAGAAATGATGTAAACCTCAGCCGGATAGAGTCCCCCTGCCGACGGCGCACTTCTGAGATAGTGAAATCCCTGCATTGTCTCCATCTTGGCTGTTAAACCGTAGCTGTGGAGTAGCAGGTGAGACAAACGTTGAGCTTCCTTAATTTTGGAATCATCCGATAACGGTTCGGAAACTTCGCGAAGATAAGGTCTGAGATCGAAGGTTTTGCCAATTTTATATTCTTTATAGGGTGTGGGTTGTGTTTCCCAGTCGAGTTGCTGGCTTTTAGACGCTATCGTTTCTGGGTGGTATTTGGTTCGCTCGTGAAAGTGTTGAGCAATGGAAAGAGGGGATTCTGGCATAGGAGTCAACTAAATGCAATATCAAGGACGAGAAGCGGTATAGAACGCGCATCAAGAGAAATCGAAACTCGAATAATCCTGATTTTAAAAGGGTTTCCTCTATAGTTTAAACTTCTGGGCTGATTTGCAATGCTGCCTGCATAACAGAGTGGTTAAGTGTTGATCGAGAAATGGAGAGATCGAGAAAAACGGGTTACTATTAGCGTAACGGCCACCAAGAGACTTGATCTCGGGTTGCGCCGTAGACTTCTTTTAAGCCTTCCGCATTGAGAACGTGTATGAGATCTCCAGACTCATCATTAGATTTTGCCACTTCAATCAGTTTCACCTTGTGCATTCCCTTTAATACTTGCTCAACAGTGCGGTGATTGAGTTGACAAGCATGAGAAATGACATCAATGGGTAAGTCAAAGTTATAAACACCTTTAGAGTCGGGTTGATTTCCTAACGCCCGTTCTTGATAAATGAGCGCTCGTAGAAGCGTAGCCACGGCTTGGGGTGGGTAAGAACTGCAATTCAGTAAATGATAGAGAAATTTTTCGCGTAGTTCAAAGAGTTGTTCGTAGCGATCGCGAACCTGTTCACTGTCATTGTATGCTGACCAACATCAGGTTGTGGCTCATCTATCTCGGGAACAATTTACTCAACTGAACTTTAAAAAAGATCAGCAAGTGTTTATTAAATCTAAGCGAGGTTATCGAGGCGATACCTGTGAACTGTTGTTAAACAATCGACTTTCACGACAAACGTAGAGACCTGTATCTGTAGTGTGGGCATTGCCCACCCTACTCCTAAAAATTAAAACCGATAAACTTGACCATCAATTAATAGTCGAGTAATTCCCTTCGCTTGTAAACATGGCGCAGCTTTTTGTAGCAGGCGAGTATCGGGAACTTTAAAGACTCGTTGATTTCGCGCAGAAAAGCGACTGGCAACTCGATGATTATCAAACACAGGTAACGTTTTTTGGTGAACTTCATCTGCGGGAATCTGCCCTAACTCACTAAACGCTTTTAAGGGTTTAGCAACCAATTCTGCCGCCCGATCAATCACAAGATAGCAGGTTTTTGGGAGTTCTGCTTCTGTGAAGGGTAAGATTTTAACTTGACTTGATCCGCCCATCGAAAAAGAAGAAGTAAAGAACTTTTCTCGTTCTTCCTCATCATCGGAATCTTCTTCAATATAATCATCATCATCGTTATCATCATCATCCTCCTGTTCAAATTCACTGAATTCTTCCCGCAAAAAGTCTTCAGCAATGAGGTCAATGTTAGTCGCTGTATTGGGTTTAGGAGAAGAGTTGGATTGTTCATCTCCTGATTTAATAATCGGTTTGGGAATGGGCGGGGAACTTGCTTCGGAGTCTAACGATTGAACCTCGTTTTCAAGTGCAGAAGACCGTTTACGTCGTCGTTTAATCGTTGGAGAAGAATCAGATCCCGGCGAGACTTCTTCAAATTGTTCTTCAAATTGTTCTTCAAATTGTTCTTGAGACTCCTGTTCAATCGTTGAGGTTAAGGGGCTTTCTTCCAGTTCCTCAGCATTGCGGGTTGAACGTTTACCGGTTCGATGTAGGCGTTGTTTTTGTTGAGTCAGTGTCTCATAAGTATCTTTGGGGATAGCACTTTGAAGAACACGTCTGACGGTTGAACTGCTTACGCCATAACGGTCAGCCAGAGTAATAGTTGTCTCCTCTGGCATCTGTTGATACAACTTAACAATTTCCTGTTTTTCAGCGTCAGATAATTTGGAGGATGACATTCTATTTTGGGGTTTGAGATCTGAGATAGAGAATCAAAAAGTGATTGTTGAGGGGGCGAGCGTTCCTGGAAAACTGAGCTTTTGAGTTCCGAATGACTCGCTCACCCGTTCTCTCCATTTTAGCTTTTACCACTACCACGTCTTCCCCGTCTACTCTGACGAGAACGAGTGGAGATGTCGTATTCTAATACCGCACCAATGGCAAACAAAATTCCAGTAAATACAAAGAAAACTTCTAATAATCCACCACTTTCATATTCTCCTTGACCGCGAGAGTCTGTCCACTTAAAGTACATATCCGCAACGTAAAGTGAGAAGGTTGCAAAGGCAATCATTCGCCAAGATTGAGAAAAGCGTCCACCCCAAAACGCCAAAATCAGAGCAGTCGCCAAAATTAACAGAAAAACATCACCAATAATATAAAACAGATTCACTCCAGTCGCCAGTGGCTCTAATTTGCGATCAAGACCCACTACCCAACCGGGGGCTGTCGTTTCTTCTTCTGCTTCTTCTTCTGCCGCAGACATGACAGCAGGTGCTGCGGTCGAAGTTGTTGATGGGGCAGTCGTTTCTGGGGCAACTTGTTCGATCACAACCGTTTCTTCAGAGCCAACTAGCCCAAAGAAGGAAGGATCAGCCACCCAAACCGCGAGTGCTGTTCCACTGACTGCGACTCCCAAGATGGCTGCCCATTGCCAAATTTCTAAATTCAACCGTTTTGAGGTGACGGCTAAAACCATACCCCAACCCAAGAATACATAACTGAGGATATAAAATAAATCAGCGAGTGAAACATCTGGATCTAAATGCCAGACCAATTCCCAAAAGCCAAACAGTACACCACCAGCGAAATAAAAGAAACATCCTAAACCAAAACCTAGCCAAACGTTTCGTCCACTGACCATTTGGGGACTCTGCCAGTTGCGGTAACAAACTAATGCTGCCACCAGAAAAGCACCCAATTCAAAGACGTAAGTGCCAAGGGAGTACCATAACGGCAGTTCCTCCCCTTCCGGGGTGACACTAAATAGCAGAAAAAACAGTAGTGCAAGTACCGCCCAGACAATCCCAAAAATAACGAGATTCTGAGCGGAAAGGATAGACGATATCGACAGCGATTTTTTTTGTGAAGTGCTACTCATAGCGATAAAATAACAGGCAATTTAACATGAAAAACTATGATTTTATCCCCCGACAAGCTGCCAAGTTCAACTTTTTAGCAGGGTCTATAGTTCAGCGTCCCATATCTGAGACTCAGAGCTGAGAATTTCTCAACATTCCTTAACCTATTGCCCACAGCTTACCCACCGAAGATTGATTGAGCCAACCAATAAAGTGAGTGCGATCTTCGGTACTCATTTCTTCTAACACTTCATTCATTCCCTCTGCAAAGCTAGTATTGCCAAAATATTGTTTAGCAAGTTGATAGAGTTCTTCTAATAAAGTGTTGAGATGATGTTCTTGCCACGGGGGAACTTGCAGCTCGTCAAGAGGATCTTTTGTTAGCAAGGTTTTCACGGCATCTTGAGTTTCCATCTGTGGAAGTTTCGCTTTGTGAAAAATTTGAGCTAAATCTTTTTCAAAAGAGCCAGCTTGTCGAGCACCTAATAAGTCTTCCACATCAAAATAAACCGCTTGCAAAACCAGCAAACACGCTTGTACGAGTGCAGAATGTTTACTATTGCTCGTACTGACACCATCGCTAACCAATTGATCCGGGCGAACTTTCCCCCAAACACTATATCGATCAGGTTCTTCAAGCAATACGCAAGCTTTGCCTCGGTTATCCGTCAGCTCTCGCCAAAAGGCTCTCGCCTCATCAGCTTGCTGGGAGGTAAACACTTTCATAAGGCGAAAACTCTGTCCCTGATAATTCAAAATGGGAATCTGCTGATCCCGATTTGGGTGTTGAATGGTTTGAATTTCAACATCCTGCCGTTTCAGAATAAACATGACACTCTGACCTACTCCTGTTAGAGCTGGAGGCTGTGTCTGTCATTTTAGTCTCTAACACTGACCTCCGACGAGAAGCATAATTAGGGGGATTCCAGCTCCCTCCCAGAATAACACGAGTCAAGCACCCATCTTCGTCTGTTTGAGGGAAGCAAGTTCACGATTCGTTACAGCTCATCGGTCATTGAGTCACCTAAAATTGAACAGAAAATTTTAGACTTGACTTGGGTAAGCTATAATAAATCTCAAAGATTGTCATCTTGGGTGTGTAACTCAGGTGGATAGAGTAGCTGCCTTCTAAGCAGCGAGCCGCAGGTTCGAGTCCTGCCACACCCGTTCTGCCTACGCCAGTAACAGATAGGGGTTCTAGACCTGCACTGACCTACAGTCAGTCCTCTCATCCCTCGTTTTTCGCTCAACAAACTGAACGGCGATTTGCAACGCTCAACTGTAGTTTTTTAGATGGCTTTTGGATTCTTCTCCAATTCAAGTCGAGACAGCCGTTAACGATGGAATTTTCTCGGAAAAAAGCGATCGCCGATGAACCGTTGTATAACAATGTTAGCTGATTGGTAAAAAAATAATCCAGATCGACGCCGGAAGGTGGGGATTCGGGGGTAATATTATCTACAGTTTCAGCCGGGATAAACTTTCAAGCAGGATTATCAGGGATGCCAGACAACACGGGAAACAGTCCGGTAAAGTGGTAGCCCCTTGAATTTATTCAGGGGCGGAAACTTGCCACGAGCGACTAAAGTTCGCCTAAATACTACCAGTGATGCCTGTCTTCAATATATTCTTTGATTTTAGCGGTACTAATCTTTCCACTGGTTTCATAAAAATAGCTTCTAGGCCAGAGAGAAGGTAATTTTAATAATTCGGGAAATTCCTCTCTAAGTAATCTTGAAGATCTTCCTTTCATCGCTTTAGCAATATCAGCAATAGAGTGTTTAGAGTCATACTCAATCAGTAAATGTACATGGTCAGGTGCTATTTCTGTTGAACGGATAAACCAACCTTTCTCCTTCGCTACAGATTGAAATATTTCATTAAGTCGTTGTCTTATAGCACCTTTGAGAACGGGTTTACGCCTTTTAGGTATAAAACAAAGGTGAACTGTCGCCAAGCCTACAGAATGCGGGTCGTGGCGATATCCTTGAGAAGCTTCTCTCATGTTGACCGTTTTGTGGTTATCGACAAACCTATGCTAACATCTCTGTATGGTTAAACAATTTTTCGCACAAGTCAATCGACTGCCAGAAGACAATGAACTCAAAGCAGTTCTGGAATATCTTTGCACGGAGTCCAACAAACTTTATAACTGTGCGACATACTTAGCTCGTCAGTTGTATTTCAAAACTGGAAAAATTTCTAACGGACGCTGGTTATCAACGGTTATGAAAAATAATCCTCACGCCAAATCGATTTATGCGAGTGCGGCACAACAAACTTGTATTTCTGTAGGAGAAGCTTTTAAGGGGTTTAAAGTATTAAGTAAACTTTGGATCCAAGGTAGTTTACCTGAAAAACCTAAGCCACCTAAATACAGAAAGTCTGGGTTATTTCAGATTTCATATCCTAAGAAATGGCTAAAGTTTACCGATAATGGAATTAGAGTCCCACTTGGAACTAGCTGCAAAGTTTGGTTTAATCTTCAGTACATCTATTTACCATTCCCCAGCAATCTAATCTGGTCAAGGGTTAAAGAACTTCAAATCGTTCCTAGAGCGGGTTATTTTGATGCTGTCTGGATTACTTCTGAGGATATAGAACCTATTGTGTTTGATCTAAATCCAAATAATTTCTTGGCTTTAGACCCTGGTTTAGATAACTGGTTAACAGCAGTTAGCAATGTAGGCACTAGCTTTATTGTTGATGGCAAACATCTGAAATCATTAAATCAGTGGTATAACAAACGTGTTGCAACGATTAAAGAAAAAAAATCTCAGGGGTTTTGGTGTAAATTGCTTGACCAAACGACCGAAAAACGTAACAGACAGATGCGAGACGCTGTTAATAAAGCTGCGCGATTAGTCATTGATCACTGTTTAAATAACAAGATTGGCACTGTTATCTTTGGCTGGAACCGAGGTCAAAAACAGCAATCAAGCTTGGGTAGAAAGAACAATCAAAAATTTGTTTCTGTACCCACTGCTAAGTTAAAGTCTCGCATTCAACAACTTTGCTCGCAAAGTTGTTTAAGGTTTGTAGAAACAGAAGAAAGCTATACTTCCAAGTCTGATTCTTTAGCTCTTGATGCGATCCCAAAATACGGTGAAAAACCCGAAAAATGGAAACCATCAGGTAAAAGAATAACCAGAGGACAGTATAAATCTAAAACCGGATTAATCTTTAATGCTGATATTAACGGAGCATTAAACATTGCTCGAAAAGTAACCAGTTCGCTAGGAATTGATTTCAATCCTAACGATTTGGCTAGGGGCGTTTTGACATCGCCTAAGCGATTGAGGATTTGGGATGTTAATTTTAATATCTTAAGCTCTTAATAGTGCTGAAAGATTCCCCACGAATTTATTCGGGGGAGTGTCAAAACACCCGTAAACTCGGAAAATTGGGTATAGCGCTACGCTCCGGCAATCTTGCAAAAAGCAATAAGCGCAAAAGTTCGATTATCAAGGGTTTTCAGCCTTTACAAATGTCCTAACCTTAGTGAGTAGCGCTATAACAGAGCGGTTGGCTGAGATTGAGGAAATCAACAAGCCATCGGAACAAGTTGAGCAACTGCTTGAACTAGCCGGCTCGTTTGTTGCCCTCTTCTTTAGAGGTGTTCCAACAGGCATTGGATGCCGCCGAAAAGATTGAGTCTGAGAGATACCGCTCACGCGCCGGGAGCGGCAATCGCTAATTTTGATTAGTGATAATAATTTTAATTCCCTACAGTTCACCCAAATTATCACCTTAGCTGTAGAGATCGAGGAGCTGAGGGAATATTCTAAAAAGAGGACAGAGAATTCGAGAAGTTACCGAAAAGCTGGGAGTTAATCGGTGTGTCAATGCCTCAATTTCTGCGAAAGTCAGAGTCACTTTGCTTTTGTCGCAATCATACAAATAATCCAGGAGTGGCTGGTATTTGCTGCCCTCTCTCCTGTCGTTTGATCTAACTCAAATATCTAGGAAGCCATAAATTGAGAGAGGATGAGCAACTTACCTTTTGCGAGGAGACATTCTCAACCGATCTGGGGATTGCTACTGACAACCCCCCTTTTGCCTGACTTTAGTTGTAGGGTATGGGATTTATTTAGTTAAATTAAACGAACGAAATTAATTTGTTAAACCAGCTAAATATCAGCTATTTCACCAAATTAATTTGTTATGAACGAAATCTCATCTGGTACTTGACACCTCGTGTCATCCGAAACAATGTTGAAAAAATTCAGCTTGTTCAGTATACTAAAAAATAGTATTCTTCTACCCTTAAACTTTACTTTCTTGTGCGTATATGCCTCAGTTTCCATAAATCTCTTATACACACTCTCTATCTGAACTTTCAGTTAATCGCAAAAATCCTTGTGAAGTTATTCGCGAATTAATCTCTAACTCCTACGATGCTCAAGCATCAAGTATAGAGATCTATCCTTTGTTACAATATGAAGGCTTAATCTTCTTTGATGATGGTACAGGGATGAGTGAAATAAAGGAGTTTAATGAAATCAGTCCTTACAAAGCTTTTTTCTCAATAGGTAGAACGACCAAAACTAGGGGCAAATCTATAGGTTACAAGTGCCAAGGTTCAAAGCTGTGCTTTGCTTCTAGTAAGATCACTTTAATCACCCGTTGTAGTGATGAGAAGAACTGGCGTTCAATATCTATTGACAACCCTAAAACAAACTTGAACATTGATTATGATATTTCATCTAAAAGTGATGATACACCTTGGTTGACCTTGGAAAAATTATTCAATATCCCCGATAACCGAACATCACCTATCCTTCAGTATCTTAATCAATCTTGGTTTAATAAAAAGTTTGTTAATGGAACAATGATTATTCTTCAATGGATTGAGGTGGAAGATTACTCATCATTTTATGATCCATCCCCTAATTTTGATAAGTCTTATATTAGAAATTATATAAGATTTAATACAAGGCACGGAGATATGAGAATTTTACGACCAAGAACAACTGGATTTCCATCAAGTAAAGCTGAACTTTTTAAACATACTCCTGGATACAATGATTCTTGTCAATTATCTATTTGGACAAAAGACAAACTCACCAAAATTTCTTCGGGTTATCCCTATTTAGAACAGCCCAATAATCTAGAACATTTGACGATCAAAAAACCTAAAGAGGTATCGAGATTAAGCGATGGCAGATTTCATGACACAAACGCTACAACCTTTGAATTTCAGGAGAGAACTTACTGCATTACCTTGGCAATAGATGGCCACCGCCGAGCGCTTGAATTGTATAAAGAACTTGATAGGCAGGGAAGACAGGGAAGAAGATCGGGAATTCGCTTAACTGATCAAAGAGGTACATTTATCTGTTCAGAGGGAGTAAAAATTTGTCAATATAATGAGTTATTTGACCATAGTGATTTAGCAGACTATACCATACTTAGTAGTAGTAAAGCACAATCCCATTACATTTTAATGATTAACGGAAGCTTTCAAGTCGTGACCGACAGAAATTCATTGAGTGAAGGGGGATTAAAACTTATGAAAAACGATAATTTTATCAAAAAAATTAAATCTTTCTTGGATCAATTCCAAAGGGAAAGCGAAGTTTTTCAACAGCTTATAACAAGGCTTAAGCAAGAAAATCAGTCTTTTAAAATCGATCAATATATCAGCCAAATTAATTCATTAAAGGAAAATATTATATATAGACCAAGATTTCAAGTAAGGGATATTGATCATCTTCAGGGCAGATGGCTAATAGAACCCTCTATAGGAGAAGAGCATTGGGTTGGTGCTTTATACACTATGTTTTCTCATCTTGTTCCTGTTGACTCACAATATGCTCATTTTTGGTTAAGACCACTTACTTTTTCGGGTACGGGAATTGATAGCATGGCTGTAGAGATTCAAGAAAAAAGTTTAGGGCAAAATGTTCAGAAAGGCTTAGAATACAAGTATACCTTTGACGAAAGAGACGAGTTTAATCATCCACTGATAGTAACCGATCAAATCGTATGTTGGGATATGAAGATTCCAAAAGATGGTGAGCAAATAAAAGACTCTTACGATTACTTTGGATCTGTAGCTTTATCTGAAGAATTGGATGGCATAGGATACGAAATTACAAATATCCAAAGCTACACAGGTGAAGTCAGTAATGGTAAAATAAAGGTTATTAGCCTCAAAAAGCTTCTTGATAAATCTTTTAATTGTGAATGGGTAACTCCCCCCGATAAAAACTCTAAAAGAAAAAAGGGAAAGAGGTAAGTTTTTTATATTGCTCTCTGCTCAATCACAAAAATATGTTACCAATGACAAATCAACCTCTATGGAAGTCTTTCTTTTACCCTCACTTGCTGTCTCGTTTGTAAACAGTCAATCAGATTACAGAGATCAGAAGACTGAAAGCGTTACACTATGAGAAATTGAATAAAAAGCGGGTGGGGGGAATCGAACCCCCATCATTAGCTTGGAAGGCTAAGGTTTTACCACTAAACTACACCCGCAAGATTGCAGTTCTATTATAATAGCACAAGTTTTGAAAAGTTGAGCAATTTTTGAGCAAAAATTTTGAGGTCACTCAGTAATCGGCTCAGAACTAATCATAAAGGTGGATACAGGTTCATCAATCCCCTTCAATGACTGCATTTCCTCCGAGAGGATTTCCCGTTGGTCGAGGTATTGTGCGACTTCTGCTGAGACTAAAATACTGTTGGGACAAGCCACTTCCTGTAAACGAGCCGCAATATTAACCGAAGGGCCAATTGCCGTGTAATCTGATCGCTCCTTGGACCCAAACATTCCAACAACTGCCATCCCCTGATGAATCCCGCAGCGAAAACGAATCGGTTCAACACCATTCTGACCGACTAAGCTTCGTTCTTGCCAACTGAGGTTTAGCTGCTCTAAAGCCCGCAACATCGCCCGTGCAGAAGCCAATGCCCGCCTCACCTGTTCGTCTGGGGGTAACTCTTGCGGCGCCCCGTACAACGCCATCACCGCATCTCCGATAAACTTATCAACCGTTCCGCCATTTTCAAATACCGCTTGAGTCATTGCGGCTAAATATTCATTTAAAACCTGAGCAATCCGGCGAGACTGAAGTTGATTTGACATTCGTGTAAACCCAACAATATCCGTAAATAAAATCGTGACTAAACGGGGTTCTGGGTTTAAATCTAACACCAAATCACCTGCTGCCGCTCGTTCAACCATCGGAGGGGGTAAAAACCGCTTTAAAACGGATTCTGTCAAATATCGATTTAATTCCGCAACCCGACGTTCATTTTCTTTTAGCGCTCGTAAATTACGAACTTCAGCGAGTAATTCTCGATCATTAAACGGCTTAGAAACATAAGCATCAGCACCTCGTTCAACGCCTTCAATGCGGGTATCCTCATCCGCTTTTGCGGTTAATAAAATAATCGGAGTCCCTTTTAACTGAACATCTTCGCGAATCATGCGAATTAAATCCAACCCCGATATAACAGGCATCATTAAATCAGTAATAATCACTTCGGGACGATAGGTTTTAGCTTGTTCAAATCCTTCTGCACCATTACGAGCCATAACAACATTAAACTTAGCTGTTTTTAAAATATTAGATAAATAGCGACGCAAATCGGGGTTATCATCAACAACTAAAATTGTATTTTCTAAAGGTTCAGAAGTTGTAATCAGGTGATTATCTGCCAAAATCTCCTCTGTTGTATTAGAGACTTCATCCTCACTCAATTCAACTTCCACATCTGACAATTCTACCGCCGCTCGTCTAGGATTCAACTCAGCGGGAACTTCTAAAACCTGATCTGCCGGTAAATGAGCAATTCCGGTTTGTAGCCAAATTGTAAATGTTGTACCTTCGCCATAAACTGAGTCTACAGAAACTTGACCTCGATGTAAATCTACCAACTCTTTGACTAAAGCCAATCCTAAACCACTCCCTTCATAGGAGCGATTGGTGGAACCTTCGGCTTGACGAAAGCGTTCAAATAGATGGGGTATTTGTTCGCGATGAATCCCGATTCCCGTATCTTTAACTTGTAAACGACAATAACTTCCAGAGGGTTCTAAACTCACATAAATAACACCATTTTCTGGAGTAAACTTCATGGCATTAGAAAGGAGATTATAAAGAACTTTATCAAACCGTTCTAAATCCAAATAAATGGGTTCACAAAGTTGTAGAGTAATTTCAAGTCTAATCCCTTTTTTCTCACAATAGGGTTGAAAAGATTCAACTGTTTGGCGACAAAACTCCACAAGATCACAAGGACGAAAACTCGGTTGCATTCGTCCGGCATCAAATCGTTGTAAATCCAGTAATTGATTCACTAGGCGCAAAAGTCGCCGGGAATTTCGCAGGGCTATTTTAGCTTGTTCATAGGGTAAATCTTGGGTCTGATTAATAGCCGCTTCTAAAGGGCCGATCATCAGCGTTAACGGAGTGCGAAATTCGTGAGAAATATTCTGAAAAAATTCTGTTTTCAAGCGATCAACTTCGAGTAATCTTTCGGCTTGTTGGCGAGTTTTTTGATAAAGACGGGCTTGTTGTACGGCTAAGGCAGCTTGAGCCGCAACCACTTGAACTAAATTGACTTCCGCTTCAGTCCACTTGCGAATGGAGTCATTTTGACGCAGAGAAATACTCCCAATAATTTGATCATCTAGAAGTAAAGGAACCACCATTAACGCCTTCGATGGCGATCGCAAAGGAAGCTCAATTAAGTTCCAGTCTGGTTTTTTTGTCAAATCATTAATAACAACAGGATTTTGAGTATCTAATAAGCGTTGAAGAACCGGATTTCCGCGAATGGGAACGGCTGACTGGGGTAAATTTTCTGGGCTTTTAGCATCAGCAGAAGTTTCATCTATTTGATCAACTTCATCTATTTCATCTTCTGACCAGTCTCGGACAACAGAAGTTTCATAGTGAGCATCATACAACCCCACACATTGCACAAATTCATCCTCTTTCGTCCACAAAGATAGGGCGCAACCATCAACGCTGAGGGCTTGTCCGAGTTGTTGAGTAATAGCCGCAAAAATCTTCTGAGGATCGAGACTCGAACGAATCGCAGCAGTGATAGTATTAACAAGAACTTCACGTTTAGCCAGTTCTTGAACTTGTTCGTAGGCACGAGCTTGAGACAGAGCAAGGGCAGCTTGATCGGCAACCGTAATAATCAACTGGACTTCGTGATCGAGCCATTCTCGCACCTCATCAACTTGGTGCATAGCCAGAACAGCCATCAGTTCTTGTTGATAAAACAACGGTACAATCAAACTAGAGCAGATATTCGCAGCAGTGTAGGCTTGTTTTCGGGCAAGAAGTTCTTCACTTTCAGCTTGAATTCGCTCATCAGTCTGGGCATCTGGGATAATATCAACCTCGGTGGTTTCCCAAACCAGCGTTTTAAACTCAGAATTTTCAATTCCAAAGTCAGACTCTTTCAAACGAGACGCTTGATAGACAAACCATTCCTCAACCATTTCTCCGTCTTGAAACGGTTGTAAGATACAGTAACTCACCTCAAACATTTGTCCAACGGTTTCGACAATGCGTTGCAGCATTTCCCGATAGTTCAGCGCAGAACGAATCGTGCTAGTAACGGCGTTGAGGAGAGATTCTTGTTGTAATGCTCTTTTGAGTTCTTCGGTACGAGTTTTGAGGACGTTGTGGGTTTCTAAGGCTTGGTTAACGATCACCTTAAGTTCTTGAGCTTCCCAGGGTTTGGTTACATACTTAAACACCTGGCCTGAGTTGATCGCTTCAACTAAATCCTCAACGTCAGTATAACCCGTCAACAAAATCCGAATCGCATCCGGGTATTGAGTTGCGGCCACACTCAAGAGTTCAGTCCCACTCATTTGAGGCATTCGCTGATCAGAGATAATCACAGCAACGTCCTCTTCTTGGGCTAAAATTTCTAAAGCTTGGGGCGCACTGTCAGCTCTCAAGACTTTGTATGCTCGATAGAACGTTCGATAGAGCAGGTCTAGGTTGTCCGGTTCGTCGTCAACAACTAGAATTTTGGGTTTAGATTTCTTAAGGAAATTCATGCACCGCTCTCCTGCTGCAAAAGCGAATGATGTCAATGGTAAAGTAGAATACGGGGGGCAAGTGATCAGTAATCACAGTTGCCGGAGAATCGCAATTGAGTCAGCATAACGGCTTACATAGGTTTAGATATAACATTCTTGAGATTTTGGGAGTTTGTCTAAAATGCACCCAGATCAATCATATTCTGATCTCTTGTTTATTGGTATGAGACGGCAACAGATGACTTCTGAATCCCTTCAGCAGGACTGCATTTATTGGTTTTAAGATCCCTGAATTTCCCAGTGTACTCCAAACTGTTGACGGTCTGGCTCTATACTAAAAAAGTATCTGATTGAGTGAGCGTGTATCTTTGTCTTCATTTTACAGTGACTAACCAGATGATGGCTTGATTAGATTATCCTTTGTGATCGGTGCAATTCCATTGAGTAAATCTAAGATCAGTTAAAGTGTCATAGCATGAACTGAGAATTGTGAATCCATTCTTCTTAACCTCAAAGTCTCAAAATCCGCCTGTTTCTGGATATTCTCCCAATCCTTCTCATTTGAGTGTCCGGGTTGCTACATCGGCTGATTTACTAGGATTAACAGATGTTTTAGCCGAAAGCTTCCACTCGCGCATTGGCGTTCTCGGATGGATCTATCCGATTTTACGTTTAGGAATTTATGAAGATTTACGCAACCGTCTCGCCAATTCCCCAGATTATTATGTCTGTCTGGTTGCTGTGAGTTCAAATTCTACGGGTTCTTCAGTCAATCAGTCTCCGATCACCACCGATGTATTAGTCGGAACGGTCGAAATGGGACTGCGATCGCCCAATGTTTGGATTGCTTCGCGATCACGTCAGTTCCCTTATTTGTCGAACCTCGCTGTTCATCCGCAGTATCGACGCTTAGGAGTCGCCCAACAATTACTCTCTCGCGGTGAGTCTATTGCCAAACAATGGGGATACTCTCAACTCTACCTACACGTCCTAGAAGATAATCATCCGGCTAAACGATTGTATTTCAAAGCCGGTTATCGGCTGGCTGAAATTGATCGAGCTTGGAATTCCATGCTCTTTGGCCAGCCAAAACGACTCTTTATGCGGAAAACCCTCAAAACTTAAGGGGAGGTTTGTTGTTTTTGGGCAACTCGTAAGATCTGGCCGGCTAAAATCGCCGCACCAAATCCATTATCAATGTTCACGACTCCGACTCCCGCCGCACAGGAGTTTAACATCGTTAACAAGGGGGCTAAACCGTTTAAACTGGCTCCATAACCAACACTGGTGGGGACAGCAACAACCGGACAGTCGGCTAAACCTGCGACTACACTGGGTAATGCTCCCTCCATTCCCGCCACAACAATCAATACATCCGCCTCAGCGATTAAATGCCAATTACTCAACAAGCGGTGTACTCCGGCGACTCCGACATCCCAGAGCCGCTTGACGGGAAAGCCGCACAAATTTGCAGTCACGGCAGCTTCTT
>Ga0207419_1001156_pt1 | contig 20753 bp, 18 predicted proteins | sample ElkSloMetagenome_4_FD_184723 | JGI IMG/M metagenome (GOLD analysis project Ga0207419, IMG submission 184723) | Hot spring microbial communities from Elkhorn Slough, Monterey Bay, USA - MD2A (version 2) | ecosystem: Environmental > Aquatic > Marine > Intertidal zone > Estuary: Microbial mat ...
AAATTATGCCAAGCGGTAAAAAACGCAAGCGTCATAAGATGGCTACACACAAGCGAAAGAAGCGTCTGCGTAAGAATAGACACAAGAAAAAGAAATAGGCTCCTGGCTCTTATTTCATTTTTTCTGAAACAGCCATGGTGGCTGTTTCTCGTTTACTTACATAATACTTCTATTCGTGAATCTTGAACTTGTAGTCAATGCAAGGTCTAATGAAGTAGATATAGCTTATCTGAAAGATAAGGTTCTAACAGAGCTTCACAAGGAGAAAGGAAATCAGGATTTCGCGGTAGGCGATATTTATATCGGTAAAACTCACCGGGTAATTCCCAGCTTGAACGCTGCTTTCGTAGATGTTGGATATGAGAAGGATGCTTTTCTTCACTATCTGGATCTCGGGCCGCAATTTAAGTCTCTTAATAAGTTCGTTAAAAGGACTGTTGCAGGTAAGCAAAACTCTGCCAACTTAAAGAACTTTCCGGCAGAAAAGGATATAGACAAAAACGGAAAGATCAATGATGTGGTTTCCGGATCACAACATATTCTTGTACAAGTTGCTAAAGAACCTATCTCTTCTAAAGGGCCTCGTTTAACATCTGAAATTACTCTTGCCGGCAGGTACATCGTACTCGTGCCCTTTGGAGAAAAAATATCTCTCTCTCAGCGCATTAGAAACGCTGATGAGAGAACCCGCCTTCGCCGTTTGATGCAGAGCATTAAACCCAAAAATTTTGGAGTCATTGTGAGAACGGTGGCCGAAAATAAAAAAGTGGCCGAATTGGACGCCGATTTACGCGATCTCTATAATAGATGGGAGCGTATACACGCCAACCTAAAAACGGCAAAGCCACCAAAAAGAGTACTGGGAGAACTGAACCGAACTTCTACGGTTCTTAGAGACCTGCTCAGCTCAAACTTTAAGAATATCCATGTGAATGATGTTGGCCTGGGCGAAGAGATTAAATCCTATCTTAAAAAGGTCGCTCCGCAGCACGAGAAAATCGTAAAACTGCATAAGAAAGACGATCTTTTTGAGTCTTTCGGAATTAATCGCCAGATAAAAGCTTCTTTTGGGAGACAGGTAAATCTGAAAAGCGGTGCCTATCTGATTATTGAGCATACTGAAGCCATGCACGTCATTGATGTAAACAGCGGAAGCAGAAAAGGTGGCGAAAAAGGGCAGGAGCTCAATGCACTTGAAACCAACCTGGAATGTGCTGAAGAAATAGCCCGAATTCTCAGGCTCCGAGATATGGGTGGTATCATAGCCATTGACTTTATTGACATGCACCAGCGGCAGCATCAGAAAATGCTGTATGAAAAGCTGCGCGAAGCTTTGAAACTGGACAAAGCAAAACACAACGTTTTACCGCCCAGTCGTTTTGGTGTAGTAGAAATAACGCGTCAACGGGTAAGAGAAGTAACGGACATTTCCACAGAAGAAAAATGTCCGTGCTGTGAAGGTACCGGTGACGTTCAGGCATCCATTCTTCTTACTGATCAGATTGAAAACCACTTGCGTTATGTAAAAGAAGAATTTAAACCTGCTAAGGTGAAGCTTAAAACGCATCCCTTTGTGGCTGCCTATATAAATCAAGGCATTTTTTCTTCAATACGAGCGAAATGGGCAAGAAAATACAAGCTTTCACTTAAGGTACAAGCAGATAGCAACTACCCTTACATGCAGTACACCTTCCAGGACGGAAAGGGAGAAGTTCTTGATGGTTAGACCATGTGATCAGTAAGATCGTATTCTCTGTCTGTTTTTAAGCCTACAATGTTCTTGTAACAGCTGTAGAATACCAGTGCTGTATAAGGGAAAGTTATCAGCAATCCCAGGCCGAGTGGAATGGCCCCGACGATATTTATAGCTATTAAAACCACCCAGAGTAAAAGGAAGTGAAACCAGCGCTTATTAATAATCTTTACGCTGAACTCGATGCTCTCCCAGAAATCCATTTTTTCAAAAACAATAAGCTGGTAGCTGAAGCTTATTGCGACTGCGAGCCAAAGGCCCGGAAGGATAAGCAGTAAAATACCTACACTGACCAGAATTCCACTAACAAGCGCAGCCAGAAAAAGCGGTAGGAAAAAATCAAATGATTTAAAGAAGTCTTCAAGCTTCACTTCACCTGTGGTTTCTATTTTATGAGCAGCCAGGTAGTAGCCCGAAAAAAGCACTGCGCCCACAATAATTCCTGCAAATGGAATTAAGGTATTTATAACGAAAACAAGTAGTGCATAGAGAATAAAGAGCCCAGCAGATTTCTTAAATATTTCCCAGCCTTCAGAAAGATATTTGCTGGTATCAAAATCATATCCATTCTCTATGAGCTTTTCAAGCTTTACCTTTTTGTCTAGTATTTCCATGATGTCTAAATTATATAATGCCTTTTGATTTTAGTTCGAGATATTTCTCAATAACCACAGGAGAGAGTTCTTCGGGCTTAGCCACTATGGTATGAATTCCTTGCCTGCGCATGAGATGGGCAATTTCTTCTTTTTCGTTTAAGTGCTTACGGGCTAAGGTAGTTTTATAAATCGAGTCTACTGTTTTGGCATCTTCATTTGCCCGGGACTCTAATTCAGTATCCTTAAATAAAGTCAAAACGAGTAAGTGCTTATTGTTAATTCTTTTGAGAACAGGCAGCACCCGCATTGCCATATCCAGGTTCTCAAAGTTTGCAAAAAGCATCAAGAAACTGCGGTTTCTAATCACACGGTTTATCGCCTGAAAGAGCAACTCATAACTGGGCTCGGAGTCTCTTTCTTGCTCTTTGTAGAGAGATTCAATAATTTTTTGAATTTGACCTACCCGGTTTTCAGCTCTGATTGCAGTTCCAATTTTATCTGAAAATGTTATTAGACCTGCCCGGTCGTACTTTTTGAGTACAACATTGAGCAGTGCCAATGAGCTGTTAATTGAATAATCCAAAAGACTCAGATTATTGAAGGCCATTTTCATAGCTCTGCCCTTGGATATAATGCAATAGAAATTTTGACTGCGTTCGTCCTGGTATTTGTTTACCCTGAGCTCGCGACTACGGCTTGTTGCTTTCCAGTTTATATTTCTGAAATCATCTCCTTCTGTGAAAGCTGAAATTTGCTCAAACTCATAGCTTTTTCCAATTTTATTATGACGCCTAAAGCCTACCGGAGCTGATAATTTGCTGAAAGCTATCAGCTCATTTTCGTGCATTTGCTGTACACTGGGAAGGACAGTTATGTTTTGACTACAATTGAAGACCAATCTTCTGCGGACGAGATTCAGGCGACTATTGACCAGGATGTTAATACTTCCGAATTGAAAAACACCCCGCGTTTTGGGTCTGATTACGTAGTGAAATTCGTTTAATCCAATTTGCAAGTCGCGGGCCAGTCGCAGGTCTCTGCTCTGGAGCTGGAAGGGTAGTTCATCAATGATTTCAGCATGAAGACTCACCTGGCTAACTGATTCAATGACCAGTTTCACTGGTGTTTTATCATCGAGCCCAATTTTTTCGGGCATCATTCTTTTTGCGTGTAATTCGTTTCCGGGCAGAAACAACAATACAACATCAACCACAACCAATGTGAAGAATGCCAAAAGCCCCAGCTTGCCAACGGCGAAAAGTACGGGTATGGCAAAGCCAAAGGCAAAAATTACCACGAGAGCGGCACCTACAGCAAAAAAATACCTGCTGAGGTAGATTTTATTTATCCACCCGTTTTTCATCTGGGTATTTCAACCTTCCTTACTATGGCTTCAATTATGTCTTTCTTGGGAATTCCTTCAATTTCTCTCTCGTAACTCAAAATCAATCTGTGATTCAAAATAGGGTAGAGCACCTTTTTAATATCGTCGGGCGTGACAAACATTCTTCCGGTAAGCAAAGCCACAGCTTTGGCAGCTTTCAAAATATTGAGAGATGCTCTGGGAGAAGCTCCCAGGTATAAATCACTGTTATTACGAGTTTGGCCAACTATTTCAGCAATGTATTTTACCAGGTCATCCTTGATATAAACTTTTTCTACCAAATCGCGGGCTTCTTTGAGAAAGCCAGCATCTACGGCAGCACTAACACTCTCAGCTTTCTTACCGTAAAAGTCTTCTTTAAAGCGCATAAGCATTGAGACTTCTTCATCGGCATTCGGATAATCTGATTCCAGCTTGAACATGAACCTATCTAACTGAGCTTCGGGAAGTTTGTAGGTTCCTTCCTGTTCTACCGGATTCTGTGTGGCGATTACAAAGAAGGGCTTTTCCATGATGTATGATTTACCGTCAATGGTAACCTGCTCTTCCTCCATCACTTCCATCAGTGCAGCCTGGGTTTTAGCTGGTGCCCGATTAATTTCATCAATGAGAATGATATTGTTGAATATGGGGCCTTTTTTGAAATAAAACTCAGATTGCTTCATATCAAAAATGGTGGTCCCAAGGATATCGCTAGGCATGAGATCAGGCGTAAACTGAATTCTTGAAAAATCTACCGATATAGATTTTGCCAGCAATTTAGATGTGAGGGTTTTAGCGATACCAGGAACTCCTTCAATCAGGATATGACCATTTGTAATAAGTGCGGCAACCATCATCTCCATCATCTCTCCCTGCCCGATAATTACCTTACCTATTTCGCTTTTTATCAGGTTAACTTTTTTCCTGATCTCTGCAGCTTTTTCAAGGTTTGGATCTTTAGGTTCTGCAACCGGTTCCTGAGTTGGTTCGGTAACGGGAGTTTTATTTTCTTCACTCTCCTGGCCCGAAAGGTTTTGCGGAGTATCCGGTTTGGGCTCTTTGTTATCGTCGTTTTCTATGGACATTTCTTGTAAAACGCTTTAATTCTTGAATTCAGTTTCAGCAGTTCAGCTTCTGTCAAAGAACTGTTATTTTTTGCTCTTTCCAGGTCTTTGAAGAATGTTGATATGTATTTTTCTTCCATTTCTAAAAGTACGGCTGCTCTTTGAACAAAAGTTTCATCTAGCTTTCCAGTTGGTAATCCGTATCTATTTCTCAGTAATTGAAGCAGCAATCTTTCTTTCAGTGCAACTATATGTTTATGCTTACCTTCTTTTTGGTAAAGCTTTGATACCACATCCAGATAATTGGCCGTTTCGTTTTCAGGTAATTGCTGGACGGGAACGGCTCTTTCATCGCGTCTCCAGAAATTCAGTACGAACAAAACTACCAGAGCCAATAGCAGATACCAGCCCCATTTCAGTGGAGGGTTATTCAAAATGAATTTTAGCGGACTTTCAGGTATTGACTGCCCACCACCACCTATGCGATTTCGGGTTGATTTCGGGTTGTAGTAAACCAGCTTTTCTCGATCATATTTTCCAAGAATTCTATTGGTATAATCCAATACATCCTTCTTTTTGAAGTGGATATTGGTGAAGGTGAGTGGGTTAGTGTGAAATACGAGTAGCCCGTTTCCATACTTCATTTCTATCATATTGTCATAAACTTCTCCAATGGAGACAAATTCTCCACTAATGGTGTAATCGTCATCGCTGCAATTTGACAAATCGAAATAAGCCCAATCATAGCGCTTTTCTTCATCTCTGATCTGCCAGTTAATAATCAGGTTTTCATTGTGCGGTTCATCCAGGATTCTGGGAGAAGATCGTTTGGCTTTCTTGAATTTGACGATATTATAGTCGCTTGGATTTTTAACTTCATCTACTTCAGGTATGCACTCATCAAACAGCTCCTGAAGAATCTTATTTTGAGTCCGTGAACTGATAAAAACACGTCCACCATTTTCGGCAAAATTCATGATTTGGGCCGTCTCCAATGAATCTAGAAAATCGTTACCCGCCAGGTAGAAGAACAATGATTGAGAGGGTTCTGAATTCATCGTATCTTCTGAAAAATCCTGAAATTCTTCGAATTGATCTTCATATGAAGCTTCAAGACTGCTTTTCACCAGAGAAAAGTCATAGGGTTCATCATTCTCATGCGAAAAGGTAGGGTACCAGATAAATTGATCGGGCGAAGCCAGAAATAGCCACAGAATCCAACCAATCAGAATAAGAACAACAGTTCCTATGATGATCCAAGTCCTTCTATTGCTCAAGTTCTTTTAATTTTAGAAAGGTATTGAACTCTTTTTCAAGCCTTAGAAAGCCAGCTTCATCCAAAGCTGCATTGCCATACCAGATCAATTCGTGGTCGGCTGTGAGCTTTGAAAAGTCATTTGCTAGCGCAGGGTTCTTCAATTCGGAAACATATTCCCAGTTGGTTTTGTCCGGGTGCAATTGAAAAAAGCCCGCTTCAGAGAGATTCTTAATACAAATCTGGTGAAACAACCGAATGCATTCTCTGTAATTACCTTCAGATTTAGCTACATTAAAAGCTTCCCAAAGATCTCGATAAGAAGACCTACTATCGGGCTCATCTGGAATGTGTTCTTCTGCAGATTTAGATAATCCTTTAAATTTTGGTTTTCGAGAATTTTTGACAAGAAAATAGATTAATAGGCCTATCAATATTATAACCAGTATAGAACCGAATACCATAATTCCACCACTAAATAAGGTAGCAAAGAACCCGTATAGAAAGGCAGCCCCTGACCCTATTTCTTGCTCTTCGGGAGCTTCTTCTTCGTAGTTAAATTCCTTCCTTAAATCTTCCCAATCATCTTCGTTTATGGGGCCTTCAGCAAATACGGGGGCCGATAGAAGCATAAGAAATACTAAAACCCAACTACTCTTTCTCCATTCCATAGGCACTTTCTTTTATCCCTATTTTCTGAACCAAGTCTCTCAAATCATAGGCATCTCTAATTTCTCTGGCCGAATAAACCTCCAATAATTGGCTGATCGCAAATAGGGGTATCACCAGGAAAATTCCAATTTTATGAACGAGTAGAACCATCATAAGGGCAATCTTCATCTGGGTATCTGCTTCCGCATCAATATTCCACAAAAAGCCTTCCAGGTAGAGTGTGCTGACAGGCATATTTACCACCCCAATCAGCAAGAATGACACGAATGCTAATCCCAAAAATGAAATGTAAATATTTCGCTTTGCTCCCTTGAGAAGTTCAATGGAGCGCTGAATGCTGTTTATCAGCGATCTGCTTTCAACAAAAGAAGTGAGAAGCCAGAAGAGTAAGATGGGTATCATTAGCACAGCCAGGAAGATTAACAGGCCGTAGCCACTCCAAATGGCCAGTTCATAAATGCCAACAACAATGGTTGTTTTAATAAGAAGTACCCAGTTTACCCTGCTTTTAGCCGATACCAAGAACTTCTCCCGGATTGCATTCAGGCTGAACCAGAGAACCAGGCTCATGGCTAAGACATTAGGAAAGAACATATTTGGGAAAATACTATAACCCGTAAACTGTTTTAGGAAGAGCCCTATCGGGAAAAAAGAATTACCGAGATAGGCTTTCTCCAACAGACTTGTAGAATTCAGAAAATAGAACACTACTGCATAGGATGCTCCAATTAGTATCGAGATAGTCAATAGCCTACCGAGTATTGCTCGGTATACCTTAAACGTGCCTCCAAAGACTTCTTTGCTGGATCTGAATTTTTGAAGATCAACCATTTCAGAACTTTGATCAGTTAAATGATCAAGACGGACTCTTGGGGGCTGGTTTCTGAATTTACTCCAGGGGTAGTACCAGAAATAGAACGCCACAGCCAGAAAGCATAAAATGATAAAGGCCCCTCTCACAGTATCAGGCGCCTCGGTGTAGCGCGTAAAGAATCCTTCAATAAAACCGGCTGTTATAAAAACCGGGAATAAACCCAGCATGATTTGAATAGATCTTCTGGCACTGATTTGAAATGACTGCAAGCGAGGAAGATTTCCAGGGAAGAGAAGCCCTCTGCCTAATGTAAGTCCGGCACCTCCTGCTATTATAATGGCTGAAATTTCAAAAGCCCCATGCATCCAAATGGTCAGAAAACTTTCCTGAAAGAGCTCGCGCTCAATAAAAAAGTACTGAAAGGTTCCTACCATAATCCCATTATACAATAGAATCAGCAAGCTACCGACGGCAAAGAAAGCGCCCAGAACATAGGTTATAAAGGCTACTTTGATATTATTCCAGGTAATAGCAAAGAACATATCTACATTATTTCCCGAGTCGTAGATCGCCATGGGCTGACCCTTAGAAATGTTTTCTTCTGTCATTTCAACATAGCGATCTCCAAGTATGAGCTGGGCAAAATCGTTTTCGTGAATGGATGAAAGAATTCCCAGCAACATGGCAAATACAAAAAAGATCAGCGAAATATTCATTTCTCGCCTTGCGATAAAAAGAGATTGTGGCAATTGCTCTGTCCAGAAAAGAACGAAGGCGTTTTTTCTGCCCTTTCGGTACTTATACAATTCGGAATAGATGGACTGAGCCATTTTATTCAGATAAACTCTTATGCTTCGCCGGTTGTAGTAGGTTCTGGCATAAGAAAGATCGTTCGTTATTTTCGTGTACAAGTCGTCTAACTCATCCGGGTTGGAGTTTGACGATTTGGAAGCTATATCTTCAAAACGCTTCCATTTTTCTTTATTTTGCTCAACGAAGTCTTTCTCTCTCATTGTGGAAATGCGGCTTCGCTAAAGTATTAAATTCAATTGATGCGCACGGCCAATGTACATACAGCTCAAAATGTTGTGATTAGCTTCCAGGTAGCTACTTTATTTCAGCGAGCTATGGCCTATTTTATTGATATTTTTATCATCCTCGGTGGCATTGTGCTAATCAACTTTATTACTGCCGTTCTCTTCTATCAGTTTACTTACCTCCAATATTTAATCATTGCTTTTTACACCCCCACCTGCGAAATTCTTCTAAACGGGCAAACTCTCGGAAAACGGGCCATGAAGCTGCGTGTAATGAACGTGAAAGGAAAAGAGCCAGTAACACTAGATTACATCATAAGATGGGCGTTCAGATTTATTGATCTGTATTTGAGTTTTTATTCGGTAGCTGTAGTATTGTCATCTACTTCACCACGTGGCCAGCGCCTGGGCGGCTTGCTGAGTAATACCATGGTGGTTTCCTTAAGGAGCGAAATGGACCTGAGTTTGAACGATATTTTGCGCATCGAAGATCGTAGCAATTACGAACCTCAATACGAAGAAGTGTATCGTTTTAGTGAAGATGAAATGCTAACAATTAAATCTTTGCTAGATAGAAAAAGCAGGTATAAGAGTAATGCCTACACGGAGTTGATTTTAGAAGCTTCTCAAAGATGCGCGTCTGTTTTACAACTTAGCGCTTTGCCCAAGGACAAGGAAAGCTTTCTTAGAACCCTGTTGAGAGATTACATAGTAATCACTAGAAGTTGAAATGAGTAAATACCCTCCTTTTGAAACGCGCGAAAAAATCAAGCATTGGTGCGCCTTACAGGAGCGCGCTCACGGTGATGTGATAAAGAAACTAAGAACATGGTCAGTTGATGAAGAAGATGCTGAGCAGATACTCACCGAATTGATCAGCGAAAACTTTGTGAACGAAGAGCGATTTGCCAGGGCTTTTGCCAGTGGAAAGTTCAAAATTAAAAAATGGGGTTGGCATAAAATCAAAACCATACTCAAACAGAAGGGGGTATCCAATTATTCTATCCAGCTGGCAAAAGAAGAAATAGACTATGATGAATATCGTCAGACAATGATTGAAGTGCTTAAGAAGAAATGGCCCCAGATAAAGGCGGACTCTACCTGGGAAGCCAAGCAAAAATTATTGAGATACGCCGCTGGTAAGGGCTACAATCAGGAAGAAGTGATTGGCGCAATAAACAATGACTTAAGCGGGCTAATCAAATAAGGAGTGCTATTTTTGCGGCTTATATGGTAACAACAGATCAAATCAATGATTTTGCCGGACGCCTGGAAGCGTTAAGGGGGTATCTTTGACATACCCGGCAAACTTGAAGAAATAGCTGAAGAAGAAAAGCACACGCTCGATCCCAATTTCTGGGACGATCCAAAAAAAGCCGAAATCATCGTCAAACAGATCCGGAATAAAAAGGTCTGGACGGAGAGCTTTTCCGATGTAGAAACGAAAATTGAAGACTTAAAAGTTCTCTATGATTTCTACAAGGAAGGCGAAGCAGAGGAAGACGATGTAAAGGAGCAATATAAAATTGCCGAAGAAGCGCTGGAAGAGCTGGAGTTTAAAAATATGCTTTCTGCCGAAGAAGATTCCATGAATGCCGTTATGCAGATTACCGCTGGGGCAGGTGGAACCGAAAGCTGTGATTGGGCTTCAATGCTTATGCGCATGTATATCATGTGGGGTGAAAAATCGGGAATGAAGATCAAAGAGCTCGATATGCAGGAAGGCGATGTTGCTGGAATCAAATCTGTTACTCTGGAATTTGAAGGTGAATTTGCCTTTGGCTATCTCAAGGGAGAAAATGGAGTTCACAGGCTGGTGAGAATATCACCTTTTGACTCCAATGCCAAAAGGCACACTTCATTCGTGTCAGTTTATGTATACCCATTGCTTGACGACTCAATTGAAATTGAAGTAAGTCCCGGTGATATTACCTGGGAAACCTTCCGTTCAGGCGGTGCCGGAGGGCAGAATGTAAACAAGGTTGAAACCGGAGTTCGCCTTCGGCACAAACCTTCGGGAATTGTAATTGACAATACCGAAACCCGCTCTCAGCTCGGTAATAAGGAAAAGGCCATGCAGCTTTTAAAGTCGCAGTTGTACGAAATTGAGATGAAGAAAAAGCTCGAAGCTCGTGATGAAATAGAAGCAAGTAAAATGAAAATAGAGTGGGGGAGCCAAATCAGAAATTACGTGATGCAGCCTTATCAATTGGTGAAAGATGTCCGAACCGGTTATGAAACATCTGCTATAGATGATGTAATGAATGGCAATATTGACGAATTTCTGAAAGCCTTTCTCATGGAGTACGGAAAAGCAAAAAGTAATTAAATATGTCAGAGAAGATTGCAGTCTATCACAATCCGCGATGCAGGAAGAGCAGAGAAGCCCTGTTATACTTGCAAGAAAGGAGCATTGAACCGGAAGTTATAGAATATCTGAAAGAAGTTCCTTCGGCCGAAGACCTTAAAAAGATATTGGCCAAACTGGATATGCCGGTAGAAGAGCTGATCCGAAAAGAAGAGCGCATTTTTAAGGAAAAGTTTAAAGGCAAAAACTTTACCACTGACGAATGGATTCAAATAATGCGCGAAAATCCGAAGCTTATCCAGCGGCCTATAATTATGAACAGGAAAAAGGCTGTAATTGGCCGACCAGCCGAAAACATTGATCAAATTATCTAAGTATGGAATACAGAATAGAAAAAGATACGATGGGCGAGGTAAAGGTACCCGCCGATAAATATTGGGGAGCTCAGACTGAACGCTCTCGCGGTAATTTTAAAATTGGACCTGCAGCTAGCATGCCTCTGGATATCGTCCACGGTTTTGCCTATCTCAAAAAGGCAGCAGCAATTACGAACTGCGAGCTCGGCGTGCTGCCCGAAGAGAAAATGAAAGCAATTTCTAAGGTATGCGATGAAATTCTTAGTGGAGATCTAGACGATCAGTTTCCCCTTGTTATTTGGCAAACTGGTTCGGGAACTCAGAGCAATATGAATGTCAACGAAGTTGTTGCAAACAAAGCGCATATAAACAATGGTGGAGACTTGGGCCAGGCAGAGAGATTTATACACCCCAACGACGATGTGAACAAATCGCAATCGAGCAACGATACCTTTCCCACTGGAATGCATATCGCGATTTATAAAAAGGTTGTTGAGAACACTATACCTGGAGTTGAGCAATTGAGAAATACTTTAGACCGCAAGTCAAAAGACTTTATGAATGTGGTTAAAATAGGCAGAACTCACCTGATGGATGCAACGCCACTTACTCTGGGGCAAGAGTTTTCAGGATATGTATCTCAACTCAATCACGGGCTCAAGGCTTTGAAAAATACACTTGATCACCTCTCAGAGCTTGCTTTAGGTGGAACTGCCGTAGGTACAGGAATCAATACCCCTCCCGGTTACGCAAAGAAGGTTTCTGATAAGATTGCCGAATTAACGGGTTTACCTTTTAAATCGGCAGAAAATAAGTTTGAAGCACTTGCGGCTCACGATGCGCTTGTTGAAACTCATGGAGCATTAAAGCAATTAGCCGTTTCGCTAAATAAAATAGCCAATGATATCAGGCTATTGGCATCCGGACCGAGAAGCGGAATAGGAGAAATAATAATTCCAGCCAATGAACCAGGCTCATCCATTATGCCCGGAAAAGTTAATCCTACCCAGTGCGAAGCGCTTACCATGGTCTGCGCCCGGGTTGTTGGAAATGATGCTGCCGCAACCTTTGGGGGAGCTCAGGGGCATTACGAGCTCAATGTTTTTAAACCTGTTATGGCGGCTGCGGTCCTGGAATCTGCGGAGCTTATTGGTGATGCTTGCGTTTCATTTGAGAAGAATTGCGCCGCTGGAATAGAGCCCAATAAAGACTTGATTAAGCGCCACCTGGATAATTCGCTAATGCTGGTTACAGCGCTCAATACTCATATTGGCTACGATAAGGCTGCCAAGATTGCCAAAACCGCTCATCAAAACGGAACTACTTTAAAAGAAGAAGCCGTAAACCTGGGATTTCTGACGGAAGATCAGTTTGACGAATGGGTAGACCCTATTAAAATGACCGGCTTGTCCTAAACGTATTTGTTCTTTTTCTGGACTTTTAAATCGTTTACAATTTGCTTGATGCGTTGCTCGTCTGCTTTGGGGCAGATCAGTAGCGCATCTTTTGTATCGATAAGAATGTAGTTCTCCAGACCGTTAACAATGACCAGTTTATCTTCTGGAACGCTAATCATATTGTCAGAGCTTCCAGTCAGTTGAACATTCTTTCCAACCACCGCATTATTGTCTCTGTCTTTTTTGAGTTGAGCAAAAAGCGAGCCCCAGGTACCCAGATCACTCCAGCCAAAATCGCTTAGTACAACATATACGTCTTTGGCTTTTTCCATGATGCCGTAGTCAATGGATATGCTTTCGCAGACAGCATACACCTGTTCTATCGCTGTAGCTTCTTTTTCGGTATTGAAGGTTGATTTTATTTCTAAAAACTGGTCATTTATCTCGGAAAGATAGGTTTCAAAAGCCTTAAGAATTGTAGGAACTGTCCATACAAAGATTCCCGAATTCCAATAGAAATCTCCGCTTTTCATAAAGGTAATAGCCAGATCAAGGTCGGGTTTTTCTGTAAAGGTCTTTACCCTTTTTATATCGGGGTCAGATAATTGCTCTTCGTCTACAAACTGGATGTAACCATAACCTGTATCGGGGCGAGAAGGCTTGATTCCAAGTGTTACCAGACTTTGAGAATCGACCGCTTGTTTTAGGGCTTTTTGAATGGTTTCTACGAAGGCAATTTCTTTTAATACCAGATGGTCTGCCGGTGCAACAATCATTTTGCCCTTGGGGTTCTTCAGACTTATTTTATGTGCAGCGTAAGCCAGGCAGGGGGCTGTATTTCTCCGGCTCGGTTCCAGCAAAATATTCTCTTCGGGAATTCCTTCCAATTGTTCCTGAACCAGGTTTTTGTAATCCTTGCTGGTAACCACATAGATATTCTCGGTAGGGCAAATACTGAGAAAGCGCTCAAAGGTCTGCTGAATGAGAGTGCTACCAGTTCCGAGAATATCGTGAAATTGCTTGGGGTAAGAAGATCTGCTCATGGGCCAGAATCTGCTGCCTATTCCCCCCGCCATGATTACGCAGTAGGTATCTTTTTCTTTTTTCAATTTTCTAGTCGTTTTAATGCTTCGCGGAGTCTAAGCCCGGTTTCTTCAATATCCTTCATTCTGGCTGTACCTACACTTAATCTATACCACTTGCTATCCTCACTTGCTCCGAATGCACTAAACGGCACCAGTGCTATTCCAGCTTCATCTAAAAGATATTGGGTTCCTTCGCGTACCGATTCAATCTTTACACCATCCAGCCTTTTTAATCCAACGAGATCAATTTTTACTGTAAGGTAAATAGCAGCTTCAGGTGCTATTACATCAACTGGAAAACCTTCGTCCTTTAGGTTTTTAAAAAGTTCGTAGAATCCTTTGAGTCGCTTGTGAAGCTCTTGCTTGAATTCGCCGAGAAAGGATTTTGCGTCGTTGGGCTCAGACAGAAAATTAGCCACGGCCACCTGTTCGGGTTTGGGTGCCCATGCCCCGATGTGGCTGAGGATAGATTTCATTTTAGAAATGATTTGCCCTGGACCAAATGCCCAGCCCACACGAATACCCGTTGCAGCAAAAGCTTTGCTCAATCCATCAATGTAGATGGTGTATTCTCTCATTTCAGGCACCAGATTTACCGGGTCGTAATGCCTTATTTTTCCATGACAAAGCTGCCAGTATATCTGGTCGTATATCAGATAAAGGGGTTTTCGCTTTCCTTTTCTGTTCTTATTTTCAGCAACAATAGCTTTACAAATTTCTTTTAGGGCTTTTTCAGAAAAAACCGTGCCCGTAGGGTTTAGCGGCGAGCAAAGTGCTACGATTCCCGCAGACTTTAAATGTCCTTTTAGCTCTTCTGCCGTTGGCATGAAAAAGTCTTCAGCCCGCGTTTGAATCGCTATAGGTTTTCCTTTGGTGAGCGTTGTATAGTGGTTGTTGTTCCAGCTTGGAACCGGGAAAATTGCATCCTCACCTGGATCTAAAATAGCCTGATACGCTGCATAAATTAATGGGCGTGCACCACCCGATATTAAATAGCTTTCTGCATTGTAATCAAGACCTTGTTCTTCCTTGATAAAGTTGGCAACAGCCTGGCGCAATTCAATTATACCATTGGAAGCGGGGTAATTTGTTTGATTCGCCTGATAGGCTTCCTGCACTAATTTTTTTAGTTTTCCGGGAATTGGAAAGATTTCAGGATTAAAATCTCCAATAGTGAAATTGTAGATCTTCTCACCTGCAGAAATTTTGCCATTGATCTCTGCAGCCAGCTTAATGATTTCTGAGCCTTTTAATTCTTCCGCAAGGAGACTTACTTTTCGTTCTTCACTCAAAACGTTTGTTTGGCTCATCAACTAAATTTTTAGCGCCGCAAAGGTAAGAAAACCTATGCTTCTACCTGTTCAATGGCTGCATTTCCAGATACCAGATATTTTTTCCTATCGTCAAGGCGAAGACATAAATACCGCGTTCTTCGTTTTTCCAGAACCTTGTAAGACTTATCATGTAATGAAAAGTGGGTATTCAGTGGTATCTGGCTTAAAAAGAGTTTGGGCGTATCATCAAATTGAGCAAGTGTTCTCAATAGCACCTGATCCGTGCACGAAGAAGCTGATGGTCTGCTAAGGTGTTTTTGTACAGCGGGTTCTAGTTTTTCAGGAAACATTCCTTCTTTGAGAAATTTGTCAAGGAGTTGGGAGTAAATGGTCTTCCACTCTTTGCCATGTGGCAAAACTTTATTTCCATGCTTTAAATAACAACCCAGGTGGGCAAATTCATGAATTGTTGTTATCAGGAAATGATAGCGATTCAAATCGCCGTTAATTGTAATGCGAGCAGGCTTTTTACCATAAGCCGGTCTGAAATCACCCAATTTTGTTTTTCGGGGTTTTGAAACGATAAACTCAATCTTAAGCTCCAAAATCCACTTATGTATAGCCGTGGCCGTACCAGCGGGAAGATGGTTTTCTAGCAATTGAATATCAGGTATCCTAAGCTTCATTGACCAGGATCAGAGCTGGCTGTATATAAATTGTTTCACTTGTCCATTTAGGACAGGTGTCGCATTTCTTCTTTTTATTGGCTGCGCAAGAAGAAAGAATTAATCCAATTGCGAGAGCGCACAATAAACCTGGTAACTTTACTTTTTTCATTAAATCAAAACTAATCAAGAAGTAGTAACTGTGAAAAATTAATTTTGCCAATGGCTATATTTTTCAAGTAGCTAGCTACATTTACGAAAAACGGGGATTTTGAATATGTATTACCACTTTGGGCGCTATTTTTTGATGATCAGAAGAGTTTTTACTCGTCCGGAGAAGTTTTCAATATACTGGAAGCAAATGGTTGCCGAAGTTGATAAGATAGGAATCAGCTCCTTGGGCATCGTTGCGCTTATGTCTGTGTTTATGGGTGCTGTTATTGCCCTTCAGACAGCGTCAAATATTGATGAATCCTGGATTCCTGCATACACAGTGGGATTTACCGTACGCCAGTCCATCATCCTTGAGTTTTCGCCGACAATGATTGCACTTATTTTAGCGGGAAAGGTAGGGTCAAATATTGCCTCAGAAATTGGTACCATGCGGGTAACTGAGCAGATTGATGCTTTGGAGATCATGGGGGTGAATTCTGCTGGCTACTTAATTTTACCAAAGATTCTGGGCGGGGTTTTTATTTTTCCTTTCCTGATAATGATATCTATGTTTTTAGGAATATTTGGAGGATGGTTTATATGCATTGCTTCGGGTATTATCAGCTCAAATGATTACATCTACGGAATTCAATATGATTTCAGGCCTTTTCACGTAACCTATGCATTGATAAAGACGGTAGTTTTTGGATTTGTTGTTACTTCAGTTTCTTCTTATTACGGTTATTATTCCAAAGGGAGCGCGCTTGAAGTTGGTCGAAGCAGCACCCAGGCAGTTGTATACAGCAGTGTTTTGATTCTTATTCTCAATTATATTATTACCCAACTCATTCTGATTTGATAGAAGTAAAAAACTTAAGTAAGTCTTTCGGTGAGTTGCAGGTACTAAAAGATATTTCGGCAACCTACAAGCGAGGACAGGTAAATATGATTATTGGAAGAAGTGGAAGTGGTAAATCTGTACTTGCAAAATGTATGGTTGGCCTGCATATTCCAGAAGAAGGGGAGGTTCTTTATGAAGGAGAGAATTTTCTGGAAATGAACATAAAAGAGAAAGTAGAAATCCGGAAGAATATCGGGATGCTGTTTCAAGCCAGTGCCCTGTTTGATTCTTTGACGGTAGAAGAGAACGTTATGTTTCCGCTCACAATGTTTACGAAAATGAGCAAACAGGAAATGATCAAAAGAGCCGAAGAATGCCTGGATAGGGTAAACTTAACAGGTAGCGAAAAGCTTTACCCGTCTGAAACGAGTGGAGGAATGCAGAAACGTATAGCTATTGCTCGAGCCATAGCAATGAAACCGAAATTTCTCTTTTGCGATGAGCCAAACAGCGGATTAGATCCTCAAACATCTATCGTTATTGACAACCTGATCCATGACCTGACCAAGGAAATGAATATCACCACTGTGGTAATTAGCCACGATATGAATTCAGTAATTGAAATTGGCGACCATATCATGTTTATCAATCAGGGAAAGAAGTGGTGGGAAGGCGACAAAAACGACATTCTTAATACACCTAACCAGGAATTAAACGATTTCGTCTACGCATCCAAGTTCATGAAAACGGTGCGCGAAAAATTGCGATAAAAAAATCCCGAGAGCTTTCACTCCCGGGACAAACAGGCTAAATACTTATTTGATTTATTCTACGATCATTTTTCTGGATACGCTTCCCTGATCAGTGAGAATTGAATACATATACACTCCAGAAGAAAGATTGCTTGCATTGTATTCATGATTCGTTACTCCAGCCGGGCGAATGCCCAAAACTTGCTTATCGATCAGCTTACCGGAAATATCTCTTATTTCTAAAGAAACATTCGAAGATTGAGGAAGCTTGAAGCTAATTCTGGTTTGGTCAACCACAGGATTTGGATAGTTTTGAACGAGCTCAATACCATCTTCAACGCTAACTTCATCAACACTTAAAATAGAGTTCGTTCTGAAACGAATGAAAATGGTGGCATCCGAAGCAATGAACCATCCATCTCCCTGGAAGTCATAGCCAACACCTCCACCATTTTCTTCATTATTTCCCGCCAGAGTTGGGAAGATTATATCACCTCCAGCAATAGGAACTCTAAATTCTGCGGTGTAGATTTCGTTTGGATCTACTAATACCGGATTGGGTAATTCAAATGATGCCCAATTCAATGTAGTTCCACCATCATAGAGCTCATCTTCTGATGTTTCGTACTCAATGTCATCTCCTTCATATTCCAGATTATCTTCTCCGAAGAATACAAATGAGTCATCTTCTTCGCCGAACACACTTCCTTGTCTGACATTAACGTACATTAACTCACCTACTTGAGTTTCGGCAAAATCTTCTGAGTTTAATAAAAGAAATTCAACATGAGTTATAACCGTATTGGCTGCCTCGTTTTCAGTGAATTTATAGCGCTGACCCCAGATATGATCATTACCCCTATCGGTAAACGAACCGGTGTAGCTTAAACCGTTCTGAAAGATTGCGCCCTCTGAACCATCAGAGCTTATCCGCATGCCTCTGGCGGTCCCAAAATTATCAACTGGATTAAAGTCTTCCTGATCTTGAATTACCTGAAATTCAGAAACATATAATCCATCTTCGGGATCGTTAAAAAAATCGGGCACTACTTCATTGATGAAAATGGTTTCAGTAGCACCAGGCTCAATACTTATGGCCGGCTCAGATGTAAATGTTTCTGTATTTCCTTCGGGATCTTCTAAGGTTACTTCCAATTGAACTCCGGTTTGGACCTCAGAACCTACATTTTCAACTTCCATTGCATAGTTAAATGGACGCAGACTGTAGTTTGGTTGATTGCGGTATTCAAATGAAGCCACATAGTCTTCGTCGGCAATCTCACTATTATCCCAGGCTTCTGCCAGGTCGTGGTAGTTGTTGTAAAATGTAACTCCAGCTCTAAGATCGTTATCTGGAATTTGAGTTATTGCAACATCATCAACCATCCAGAAATAATGAGAATTTGTAATGTTGCTGGTACCACCTTGCTCACCAAAGGGCCAATAGAATCTGAGTTGTACGTTTTCCAGGTCTGTTGCACCTGCAAGAATGCTGGTAATATCCTGAACAACCGTTGTTTCATCCTCATCAAGTTGAGTTTCATCATATACAATGCTCACGGCTGGTATCCAGGTATCTCCACCATCAACTGTAATCTCTACAAAAAGATTCATATTGACGAAAAGACAACACATTCTGTATGAGTGTGCAAAAGATAAAGATGCTGCACTCACTCCAGATAAATCTATAAGAGGCGATACCAGATAAGCATCTATTGGATTATCAAAGGTATTGGGCCCTGGTGGATCATCCGGTGAGGTAGATGTAGAATTAAAGGCGTCTGCATCTAACATCATAAAGCCATTGTCTTGAGTGGCCGACTGGATGGTATTTCCACCACCCCAATAGTTGGCTATGGCCGAATAATTTTCATTATTGATTACATCCGGGTCATAACCGTTCTCACTCCCTTGTGGGAAAGTGTGAAACCATAAATCACCCTGATCGCCATCGGTCGTCCACATTCCGTTTGGACTGTCAAACCCGTTTCCGAAATCTTCTGAGAAATACACTTCAGGGCCATCACCTTTGGCTTGGCTCTGTAATGCTTTTGCCTTCTTGATCTTACTTTCCAGGCTGGTACCCGGAGTTAAGCTCAAGGGCTGTCGGTCTGCTTTTACTTTTTTTACTGAGGTTTGCGCGTGCGCGCTACCCAATAGGCACAGTGCGCCTATGAGAAGATAGATTTTCTTCATTACCTAATGTTTAGTTTAATAAAATGTACTTAGCCTAATCCGAATGTAAAACAATGATTCGTGTCCATCTTGTTAGGAAATGCTAAAACTTGAGGGGCTAAATTTGATTCAGAAGAGTGGTAATTTTAGAATGATAGCTAAAAGCCATTGAAAATCAGAGACATAAAAGAATGTTAAAATCAAGTATTCTTGAACTTTGAGTTCGGAATTTCATTATGATCGAAAAATTAACATGTCCAACTTTTTCACAGTTGTATCCTGTTTACCTAAATGCGATCAATTGATACTGAGAAAAAGAACAAGATTCTTCTTAAGAGGGTAGTACCTCCGGCACATGACAAAAAGGAAAACCAGTTTTTTACCAACAGGTAGTCCCTACGGGACTTTGAAGATGGCAGTCTGGATTTTGCTGAATCATCTGAAATTCCATTTTTTGATTAGAAATGCACCGTGGGTGCTACCTGCTTGTAGAATTACAAGCGCAAGAACGCTAGCGATGCCGCGTAGCGGCTACCCTAATAGGGTGCGCGATATTCTAAAATGAATTTTCAATCAATTAATGATATAAGGGTAGTACCTACGGCACATGACAAAAAGGAAAACCAGATTTTTACCAACAGGTAGTCCCTACGGGACATTGAACGGGCAATGTGATTTTTGAATGATGAAAAGGTTGACCAATTAAAATGTCGAATACGATGGTGATAAGCTGAATCATTTATCCACCGTTTACTATCACATGCACCGTAGGTGCTACCTGCTTGTAGAATACAAGCACAGCAAGATAATATATGCCGCGTAGCGGCTACCCTTATATGTCGGGAAAATGATTAAAGAGATTTGCAATGAATTTATGATATGAGGGTAGTACCTACGGCACATGACGAAAAGGAAAACCAGTTTTTTACCAACAGGGAGTCCCTACGGGACATTGAAGATGGCAGTCTGGTTTTTGCTGAATCATCTGAAATTCCATTTTTTGATAAGAAATGCACCGTAGGTGCTACCTGTCTGTAGAATTACAAGCGCAAGAACGCTAGCGATGCCGCGTAGCGGCTACCCTAATTCGCTGCAAGATTCTTTAAAATGAATTTTCAATCAATTAATGATATAAGGGTAGTACCTACGGCACATGACAAAAAGGAAAACCAGATTTTTACCAACAGGTG
>Ga0207419_1001158_pt1 | contig 20741 bp, 19 predicted proteins | sample ElkSloMetagenome_4_FD_184723 | JGI IMG/M metagenome (GOLD analysis project Ga0207419, IMG submission 184723) | Hot spring microbial communities from Elkhorn Slough, Monterey Bay, USA - MD2A (version 2) | ecosystem: Environmental > Aquatic > Marine > Intertidal zone > Estuary: Microbial mat ...
CGGGTCGGCGCAGTGGGGCCGCGTTTCCGATCGGGCGCGCCGAGCTGATCCGCCACGCCTTAGGAAAGCCTTGGCTGCCAAGGATGCGGCAAAGCGGACAGGGATCGGCAGGGGGCGCGCAGCCCAGAAACGGACTGGGTTCGTCGGATTGACATGGCTCCTCGCCATTGAATTCAAGGCTGGGATGGCCCGCAAGCCGACCGGCCAGCGCCGGCACCTCCGCGAGGAGTCGCAACAGTGCGTCGCGCAGCAGCCCGGCGACGGTGGTCCCTCGAATCACCGGCAGCCCGTCGGCGTCTCGCTGGAGGGCCGAGTCGATCGCCTCGCCGAGGCCGAGACCGGCACCGATATGATAATCACTGTTTAGGCGGATCTCGAAGGTCAGTTTCATCGGGTGCCCCCGTCGGCCTCGGGGATCTCCTTGAGGAATTCCCACAGACGCAGCACATCGGGTAGGCCATGGCCCATGCCCTGTGCCTCGCCATCGCCATAGCGGGGCACGCTGCGCCAGGCATCCTCCTGCCCCTCGTGGGCGCCGAGCGCGCGCAGCGTCTGCGTCAGCGCCCGGCCGTGCCCATGGTCGCGGGCAATCCGCGCCCGCAGCGCGGCCAGCCGCTGGTTCCAGGTGGCGAGACTTGGCTCATCGGTGGGCGGGTCGTCGAACAAATAGGCCAGCTCGACACGTCGTTTTTGCGGTAGGACGTCGAGCGTGCGCCGCGCCATGACCGTCCGCGACAGGTCGTCTTCCATCGCGGAGGGACGCAGGATGAACGGCGCCAGTGTCGGCCGGTAGTGGCCGCTTGCCGACTCCTGTCCGCCGCCGACCTCGTTGCCGGTGATGACGCCGTAGCTGAGCACCGACGCCGCCTCCGTCGCCGGCTGCAGATGGGCCGCGCGCTTGGCCTGTTTTAGCTCGTGCTCACAGCGCTGGTGGGCGAAGCGGTGCGGGTAGTTGGCCTTGCAGAACACCACCGCGACCGATAGCGTCGGCCGCGGCAGGTCGGCGCCCAGGTCGAGGCGTTCGATTGCCTCGCTCATCGCCCGCTCATACGAGGCGACCAGCCGCCGGGCGCAATCGATGGCCCAGGGCGCGGGCAGCAGCGCGAAGAGGTCGTCGCCGCCGAGGATCAGCGGCAGCAGCGGCATGACCATCGAACGACGCGAGTGCTTGTTGGGGGCTGATCGTGCCAACGTCTTGGCGACGGGCTCCGTGTTGATCAGCCGGGCACATTGTTCCGCCAGCGCGTCGCGCAGCGCATCGGTCAAGTCGGCGGAGAGTCGTTGCAGCTGCTCGGGCCGGGCGCAGCGGCCAAAGGCCTGGCCCATGGCGTTGCCGTCGGCGGCCAGATAGGCGACATAGCGCTTGGGGTGCAAGCTGCCGAACTCCTCCGGCCAGTCGCGCTGGTCAGGCTCGCGCAGGACAACCAGCTCATCGCTGATGTGATCGTGGACAGCGCGGCGGAAACGACCCATCAGCCCGGTCTTGCCGGAGCGAAACGGCTCGGCGAACTTGGCGGCGCAATCCGCGCAACGGTAAGCCCCTGGATCAGACGGGTTGCCGAGTTCCTCCAGTGATTCGCGCTTATCGGACTCGCGTGGGACTGCCGCCTGATCGCGAATCCAGGGACGGCGCACCCCATACTGCTCCGCCAGGCCAACGCCGCAGGTCTCGCAAAAGGCGGCATGGGGCAGGTGGCGGCTGGCAGCGGCGCCTGCCCGCCGGCGCTTCGCGGTCGCCAAGGCCTGCTGCGCCTGCTCCGATGCCTGTTGAAAGCCGTCGGCGGGGCAAGGCACGGGCGGCGCAACGCTGAGATGACCGCCGACACATCGGCGGTAGGCCTCGGCCAGCAGTTCGGCCACATTCAGAGCAGACTCGCGGTCGTCCAACAACAGCCGAAAGGCGCCACCGTCGCTGACCAGCCGGTCCGGGCCGCTCAGGCCTCCACCCGTCAGTGCCGCGGCAATGGCATCGGGCGCCTCGCGACAGAATCGCGCCAGCAGCTGACTGCCGCCGACGACCTCCCGCAGCTTCGCGGAAACGCAACGCGGCATCAGCGTCCTCGCGAGAGATTGGAATCGCGAAATGGATGGCCTTGTTGCGGAGCTTGGCGAGGTCGTAGGGGTTCAGCACGCGCGTTGCATCGCTGCACTGCCAATACTCGGCAAGCGGGGTTGTATCTGGTCCCCGGGAAAGTCGCAGCTGAATGCACCGCCACTGGTCCGGTTCATCGCGACCTGACGGCTTGAGCAGAGTGGATGACCGTCTGAGGAGGTCCAGGAGCTTGACTCCAAAGACACCGCGCAGGCGAACATGGCTCAGCTCTTGCCCATCATCGGGTGTGTCGGCCAAGGGCTGGCCCGTTAGGTCTTCGAAGCGACAGTCAAACCCGCCCGAGCGATGCGTTTGAATGACTCGGAACCGCAGCATGACCTCGCTGAGTCCCGCGGCACGCAACAAGGCGGCGCGAAACTCGCCGAGTCCGTCGATCAGCCGCACAACGCGCTGGAGTTCGTCGTCCGCGTAACAGAGGAAGCGGTCGGGATCGCCAAAGATGGACTTGCCGAAGTCGGTCATGCGGCTGTTGCTGTCAACCGGTGGGCCGTTTTCCAGCAACTCGCACTGCTGGTGGCGATCAGTAGATGCCGCATCGATCCAATCCGGCCCGAATCGTTCAACCGCGACGGGTACGGGGAAGGCTTCGGCGCCAACACCAGACCAGCGCGTCCAGGCCGAGCGATAATCCCCCACCAGCCAATCGCGGTAACAGGCAGCGGCATGCGCCAGCCGCTGAATCGCGTTCAGTTCCTCATGCCTGAAGTGCCCGATGCGCTGCATCCGTGCGATGATGCCGTTTGCCGGCTCCTCCAGCTCAAGGCAGACGGCATCGAAGTTGGAGCGCTCGAACAGTCCGCGCAGCCGCAGCCAGCGGTCGAGGTTGTAGGTCTCGTAGGGGCTGTCCAGCCGGCCGATTCGACACGACATCCCATAGGGACGCTGGTGGATGGGGTCATAGTCATCGAAGTCGACATAGGTCACATCCAAGCCTGCGAATCCGGCGAAGAGATAGGCCCCGGCGGTCATGCTCTTCTTCGCGCCCGTGATGTCCACCAGCATTTGGGCGCGCCGGGTCGGATCGGCGTTGACTTCCGGCAAGACCTTGGAGCGCAACAGCGAGAACGCCCGAAGGGCGTCGTCGGCGGGGCCGACGCAGGTGATCTGGGGCGGTGCAGGGGGGGCGTGGTGGTTCGGGCCGAGCAGCCGGTTCCATGGAAAGCCCTGTTGGTTCCAGAGCGCGTCGACGATCTGCACAAACAGCTTGGCGCGCGTTCGACCGCGACCGCTTTGATCACGGGAATAACGCCCGTTGTAAAGCAAGAAGACCCGCTTCGGGCGATAGACGACAATGCTCTGCAACAGCGGCTCCAGCGAGTGGCCGAGCATCAGCACAAGCAATTCCAGCGGCGGCCCTACTAGGGGAGCCAGTGCGCGGCGGTCGTGCTCCTTAACGTAGATCAACTCCTCGGGGAGAAGATGTCTCAGATACCAGTCGGCCACCTCGCGCAGACGATCTTCACCACGGGGTTGACGCCAATACTCTTTTGTCAGTTCGTGAAGTTGTGATGCTTCCATGTTTGTGTGCGGGATCCCGTCCAGATGTACTGCCCGGTGCGAGCGCCAGAGGGTCTCGCGATTGTTAACCGAGACGGGATTAAAAGGCATCTCGTGCAAAGAAGCAATACGACTTCGTGTGCGTCTAGGTTGCGTGTCTTGGATCAAGTCCGTGACACCCGATGTTGTCGCCATTCTGGCTGCACGGAGTGCAGTAGCATGTTTCCAGTCACAACGAGCCCCGGCTGCTGGCGGAATAGGAGCGGATCTTCAGATGCCAGGGCGCTGACAATGCCAATGCTGGCGTCAGCGCCGGATCAGGTTCGATGCCACCTTCTCACTGCCAAGAAGGCGTCCACAGCCTGTTCGGCACTTTGCGCGGCATCTCCCGTGGTGCCAGCTTGCAAAAAGGGGCCCCTTTTCCTAGATGTGCCCCCAGGCGGTGCGCGGCCTGACGGCTTTGGAGTCTGACCCAGAACGGCGCCTGAAGTACCTGGATTTTATGGACATCTATGCCGCCCTCAGTGCTGAGGAGCGGCTACAATACAGCCAAGACTATCCCGCCGAGGCCGCGACCATGAGCCAGTTTGCCGAGCGTTTCCGTGAAGAGGGCATGCAGCAGGGCATGCAGCAGGGCGAAGCACGCGTCCTGGAACGCTTGCTGACGCTGAAATTCGGCACATTACCCGCGGACGCCCAACGCCGACTCGCTGAGGCCGACGAACCGACCCAGCTCAGCTGGTCCGAGCGGGTATTGAACGCAACGTGCCTAGAGGACGTACTGCATTGATCTCCTGGCAGCACCTGCCACCGAAGGCCAAGGGAAAAGGGGTCAACTCGGGTCAAGGGGTCGCAGTGAAACGCTTTGGGTGGGGCGCTTCGAATTGAGCTTGGTGCAGATGGAGGCGTACTTGCTCACCTGCGACCGATGCATCGAGCTCAATCCGGTCAGGATTTCTGCGGGAGTTCCCGCCGCGCTGTTGCGTTGCCGAGCGGCTGCATCTCAGGTCACCTTGATCTTGATCGCCTCGCCCGTCTCCGGGTCGGACAGATGCACCGCGCAGGCGATGCAGGGGTCGAAGGAATGAATGGTGCGCAGGATCTCGATCGGCTGCTTCGCATCCTGCAACTGGGTGTTGTCGGCCAGCGCGGCCTCGTAGGCGCCCGGAACGCCAAGGGGGTCGCGTGGGCATGCGTTCCAGGTGCTGGGCACCACCGCCTGATAGTTGGCGATCTTGCCGTTCTCAATGACGATCCAGTGGCCGAGCGCGCCGCGAGGCGCCTCCATGATGCCGGCGCCTTGGGCCTTCTCCGGCCAACTCGACGGCTCCCACAGGGTCTGGTTGAAGGTCTTGGTGTCATCAGCGCGGATGTTCTTCAGCAGTTGGTCGTACCAGCCTTGCATGGCGTTGGCGACGATCTGTGACTCCAGCGTGCGGGACGCGGTGCGTCCGAGGGTCGAAAACAGGGCGTCGACGGGCAGTTGCAACTGCCCGAGCGTGTAGTCGACCAAGGTCTTTGCCTGTTCGTGGGCGCGCGCCCCGGGACTGGCGTAGAGCAGCAGCATACGTGCGAGCGGACCGACTTCGACGGAGTGACGCTTCCAGCGCGGCGATTTGAGCCAGGAATAACCGTCCTTGACGTTGAGTTGTTCATAGGGCGGGGCGGGTCCGCCGCGGTCGTCGTAGTCCAACGCTGTCTCGCCCTTGTAGGGATGCAGGCCGCTGTCTTTACCGGCGCTGTAGTCGTACCAGGAGTGCGAGATAAATTCCTCAATCTCGCCGTCCGCGTGCAGGTCTACCGGCTCGATCCGGCTCAGGTCGCGATTCAGAATCGCGCCGCGTGGGAACAGGAAGCCGCCGACGTCGTTGATGCTGCCCTCGGGTAGGTCGCCGTAGCAGAGGAAGTTGCCGAGGCCCTCGCCGCGCGTGCCCCAGTCCTTGTAGAAGCCGGCGATGGCGATGGTGTCCGGGACATAGACCTGGCTGACGAACTGGCGCATCAGCGTGATCAGGTCCTGCACCTGCGCCAGCTTTTTGGAATTGATGGCGGAGTCGGAGTTGAGATCAATGGGGCTGGCGACGCCGCCGACGACGAAGTTCGGGTGCGGGTTCTTGCCGCCGAAGATGGCATGCAATTTGGCCGCCTCACGCTGCCAGGCGAGCGCCTCCAGGTAATGCGCGACGGCCATCAGGTTTGCCTCGGGCGGCAGCTTGTAGGCCGGATGGCCCCAGTAGCCGTTGGCGAAGATGCCGAGTTGGCCACCCTCGACGAAGGTCTTCAGGCGCTTCTGCACGTCGCTGAAGTAGCCGGGCGACGACTTGGCCCAGTTGCCGGCGCCCAGATCCGCGGCGTTCTTCGCGCTGATGTTTTGCGCCAGGGTTGCGGTCGCGGCTGAGTCCGCGCTGAGCGCCGAGACCACATCCACCCAGTCCAGTGCGTGCAGGTGATAGAAGTGCATCACGTGGTCGTGGATGTACTGGGCGCCGATCATCAGGTTGCGGATCAACTGCGCGTTGGCCGGTATCTCGACCTTGAGCGCGTCTTCCACCGAGCGCACCGATGCCATGCCGTGCACCAGGGTGCAGACGCCGCAGATGCGCTGGGCATAGGCCCAGGCGTCGCGCGGGTCGCGACCACGCAGGATGGTCTCGATGCCGCGGACCATGGTGCCGCTGGAGTAGGCCTTGGCGATGTTTTGCCCGTCCATCTCCGCCTCAATGCGCAAATGGCCCTCGATGCGGGTGACGGGGTCGACGACGACGCGTTGGTTCATGAGTTTCGAGTCCCGAGTGGCGAGTTGCGAGGTAGGAGTGCCGCATCCGCGGGGCGAGCCAGGGGGTGTCCCCTAGCTCCTAGCCCCTAGCAACTAGTCACTCTCTTTCAAATGTTCCGCGATCATCTCGGTCAGGCCGACCACGGGGATGTCCATGTTGAACTCCTCTAGGCCCTCTTCAAGCTGGGTGCGGCAGGTAGCGCACATGGTCACCATGCGCTCGGGCTCGACCTCCTCGATCTGTGCCTTTTTGCGCTTGAAGGCGGCCAGCTTCAGCGGCTCGGCACGCTCGTTGGAGCTGACGCCGCCACCGGCGCCGCAGCACCATTGGTACTTGCCGTGCTCCCTGAGGTCGACGAAGTTGTCAGCCACCAGGTCCATCAGATTGCGTTGTTGCTGGATCACGCCGCTCTTGCGTGCCAGATTGCAGGGGTCGTGCATCGACAGGCGCTCCATCTCCTTGCCCTCGGTCTTGATGCGGCCGTCCGCTCGCAACTGGTCGAGCACTTCGATGATATGGAAGACCTTGAACGGATAGGCGCGGCCGATGTTGTTTGGCCCCTCCCAGCGGATGGCGGTATAGGCGTGACCGCACTCGGGGCTGATCAGGTTCTTCACGCCCAGCTTCACGGCGGCATCGACGACGCGCTGCGTGAGCTTGGCGGCGATGTCCTTGTTGCCGATCTGAATACCGGCGTTGGTGGCCTCGAAGCAGTCTTTGCTCAGCGTCCAGCTCAGGCCGGCATGGTGGAAGATCTTGGTGATGGCTTCCAGGTACTCCGGGAAGTTGATGATCTCCATCGACGACAGCAGCACCAGATAGTCGGCACCCTGCTGGTCGAGCGGGACGGTTAGGCCTCCGGAGGTCTCGGCGTGCTTGATCTGTACCTCCAGCGTCTTCCATTGCAGGCCCATCGGGCTACCGGTGTTCACCGCGCGCACCGACGCGGCGATGAGTCCTTCCGGCGCATGACCGGAGGCAACCATGCCCTCGCGTGCCTTGCGGATCATATAGGCGATGTCGTTACCGACCGGGCAGACCATTGAGCAGCGTCCGCACATGGAGCAGGAGTCGTACAGCAGCGGCTCCCATTCCGTAAGCATCTCATCGGTGATCTGCTTGCCCAGGCCGAACTTGCCCTTGAGCTTGCCCCAGAGGGTGTATTCCTGTTCCCACAGCAGGCGCATCGGCTCAAGCTTATAGATCGGCGTGTATTTCGGGTCGCCGGTCTCGACCTGGAAGGGGCAGGCGATAGCACAGAGACCGCAGTGTACGCAACTGGAAAAAAAGGAAGCCACCGGCGCGTCCATTTCTTCGCGCCAGGCTTGGAGGCCGCGTTCGAGCGAGAACGGGCTGGCGGTCTGAACAGGGATCTGACTGTTGGGCTGACTGGCCGTATTGCCTATGTTCGTGCTCAGGGTCGTGCTCATGATTGGACCCCCTTACGCCCAAAGCTGGCGCCGGTGTACCAGCGCGCGACAAAGCTGGTGAAGATGTGCGTGAGCTTGGTGAACGGCAGCAGGATCAGAAAGACCTCCACCGTGAGGATGTGAACCCCGAGCGCCAGCGGATAGGGGTTGATCACCCGGTGATAGGCCAGATAGCCGGTGAGCACGACCAGGAAGGTCAGGCCCCAGATCAGATAGTCTTCCCCGGTACTGAGGAATCTCTTCACCGGATGCATGAGCCGATGGATGAGTGCCGCGGTCAGGCCGAAGAGGGTAATCGCCGTGATGCCGTCGACGATCGGATTCGGCAGTGCCGGCCAGGCAATGCCGAAGGTGGACTTGATCAGCTCCACATGCGGGATGAACAACAGCAACACGACGATAAAGCCGATGTGCCAGAGCGTGCCGACGACGACATCGAACGGTGCCCGTTTCAGCGTGCCCGGATCAGTGTGAAAGCGTTTGTAGAGGGTTCGCAGGCCCGGCAACAGCTCGCCGCCGCGGGCCTCGGCATAGTTGTGTCGGCGACCGAGGGCGAAGATCTCGGTCAGGCGGATCAGGGTGCCGATGGCGAAGATCGCGATGGCGATCTGGAACATCGGCCCCTTGGCCCAGAGCAGAAAATCCATCGAGGTGATCATAGCTTCTGCTCCAGTTCATCGGCGGTGACGGGCTCATGCTCGGCCTTGGCCGCCGCGGTCTTGCGCCGGCTCAGAATGCCCGCGGCGGCACCGATGGCGATACCGGTCGCGCCGGCGCCGAGCAGGACATCGCCAGAGTCGCCGATCGGCACCGAGAGCGCCTTGTAGAAGCCGCCCGCGTCCCAGAAGTCCGGTTCCGAGCAGCCTAGGCAGGGGTGACCAGACTCGATCGGCCAGCTCACGCCGCCGTTCCACTTCATGGTGGCGCAGGCGTTGTAGGCCATCGGCCCCTTGCAGCCCATCCGGTACAGGCACCAGCCTTTCTTCGCGCCCTCGTCGTCGAAGCCCTCGGCGAACAGACCCTTGTCGTAGAAAGGACGACGGTAGCAGCGGTCGTGGATGGACTGACCGAAGAAGGCGAGCGGGCGGTTGTATTCGTCCAGCTCCGGCAGCGTGCCGAAGGTGAGGTATTGCGCCAGCACGCCGGTGATGACCATCGGCACCGGTGGGCAGCCGGAGACGTTGATGATCGGCTTGTCTTTAACCACGTCGGACAGGGCCACGGCGCCGGACGGGTTCGGGTCCGCCTTAGGCAGCCCGCCGAAGGCGGCGCAGGTGCCGACCGCAACCACCGCGGCGGCACCGGCGACGGTGTCTTGGAGCATTTGCAGGTTGCTGATGCCGGCGATGGTGGAGTAGCCGGGGTTGGCACCAGGGCCGGGCAGGGAGCCGTCGACGATCACCAGATACTCGCCGTCGTTCTCATGCATGGCCTGCTCGCGTGCCTGTTCGGCGGCCACGGCGGCCGCGGCTTGCAGCGTGTGGTGGTAGTCCAGCGAGATCACATCGAAGATCAGGTTCTCTACCGTCGGCGAGAAACCGCGGGTCAGCGACTCGGTGCAGCCGGTACATTCTTGAAACGACAGCCAGATGACCGATGGTCGGCGTGCCTGCTCCAGTGCCTCGGCGATGGCCGGTGCCATGCTCGGCGGCAGCGCCATCATGGACGCAGTGGCGGCACAGAACTTCAGGAAACCGCGACGCGACACCCCTTGGTCCCGAAGGCTCTCGCCGAGTGTCTTTTTTGCAGTGTTGGAAAGGGCCATCGTGCCTCCTGTCAGGGTGCGGGTGTCACGACGCCGGCATTGACGCTCGTGTCCGCGCCTGTATCGACGCCTGTATCGACGCCGGTGTCGACGTCAGCATCGGTGCTAGTATCCACGCCAGTATTGACGCTGGCGCTGCCGGAGTTGGCGGCGAGGGAGACCGGGCTAGCGACGGCCTTGATGCGAGCATCCAAGGCAGCGACGGCATCTTGCAGGTCGGGACCTTGGGCGCGCAGGATTCGCGGCACCTCGTCCACTTCGACCTGCAGCGCGATGCGTTGATCCTCGGCGTTGGCGTAGTCCAGAACCCAGACACCGGGAAAGCTGGTCTCCCAGATGCGTGTCGGGCCGAGGGCATCGATATTTGCCTGTACCTCTCCGCGCCCAAGCAGTTCCATGAGTCGGTCCTCATCGCCCTGGCCAAAGGGGATTGCGGCAAGGTCGATGCAGCTGGGTTCACCAATCTCGGCAAGTCTGGCCACTGCATGGCGGATCTCGGTGAGGATCGGCAAGGCATTGCCGTATGCCTGCGTCGGCGGCGGAGACGGCTCGACACGAGTTGAAATGTCGCCAAGCCTGGGCATGATCAGAGACCTTCTTGGATATTAGTAAATTGGCGTTTGCTAATTTTATGCTTATCTTATTGAGTTGGTGTTGATCTAGGGCAGGAATAAGACGAAGGAAGGGGCGAAATGCAATCGAATGAGACGCAATGCGTATCTTGAGGCAGCAGAGCCTGACCCCCGGGACCCGAAGCCCAGCCGTGGGAGCGATTTGTAATCAATCGTTTGCAAACATTTTGCCCAGCAACCTAGTTGCCGGTCCGCCAGCGTTGCAGCAGGGCGTGGATCTCTTCGGTCGCTTGCGGAACCGCTGCTGCAACCGCTGGGCTCAGCTCGCTGCCCCAGTCGACGCGTTCGGGCTCAATGCCGATCAGTGCTCGGTGACGTGGCAGGCTGTCCGTAAGACGCGCAATGTCGATCAGGTCGGCTAGGCTGACCTCGTGCACGCTGTTGGCATGGTGGGTCAGTTGTTCGTCCATGGCGGCGCCCTCCAGAACGCGCACGCTGCCGGCAGGCTCGCCCATGGCAGCCGCATCGACCACGATCAGTCGTTCGGCGTCGCCGATCGGGCCGGCCAGCGTGAAGCTCAGCGTTCCGCCATCAAGCAGGGTCAGGTCAGGATCGGCCTCGGCATCCGCCTCCATGGCGCGGAGCACCGCGGCGCCGACTGCCTCGTCGGTGAGCAGGACGTTGCCGAGGCCCAAAATCAGTGTGCCTTCAGCCATTGGTGTGAGGCTGTGCCCAGCCGGCGTCCGTGGGGCTTGCGGCGGGGCACGCCGTCGCCTTAGGATGAAAACATCGCCTGATCATCCGGGATGGCACTGCGCCACCACCGTTTGGATGGAACAATGGCTTCATATTGCGTGATGGCACTGCGCCATCACCATCACTTTCTGAGGCATTCCCGTCGGCTGGGTTGGAGCGTTTGGACATGTGCATGGGTATTCCGATGCGGATCATTGAGGTCGACGGTCTCTTGGCCCGCTGTGAGGCTAAGGGCGTTGAGCGTGAGGCCAGCCTGCTGATGTTAGAGCATGAGGGGCTTTCGGCGGGTGATTTTGTCGTCGTGCATTTGGGGCACGCTATCGATAGCGTCACGCCAGAGCAGGCCGCCGACGCCTGGGCCATCTACGATGAGATGCTGGCGGCGTCGGAGGGTCCCTGAGGCGATGCCGACTGTTGGTTCTGCTGGTCCGGTGCTCAGCAATACGCATTGCGTCGTGGCGACTCGTCTCAGCCGGCCTGATCGAGAAACTCCTCCGCAATCGCGTATTGGCATTGCACCTCGTCGGTGTGGGCATTGGCGTCGTCCTCCACCAATTCGCAGTTGTTGGCCATCCGTGCCTGCATGGCGGCCTTCCACGCCCGGTTGGCCTTTTCGGTGAGCAAGCCGTCCGGTGTCAGCGCCGCGGCGGTTGCGGCCGCGACGAAATGGTCCGCCTGCGCCAGCCAGTCGGTGTCCTTGCCGCAGTCGGTGTAGGTCTTGGTCGACCAAGCCTTGGCTGCGCGATAGGCGTCTTCCAGTTCATCTGCGCTCGCGTCGGCGCGCAATCCGGTTGAGATGGCTCGGTTGACGCGTTCGTCCTTGCTCAGATGGACGACGCTTTGGGCGAAACGGGCGCCGATGATGCGCTGCTGGTCCATGGGCAGCTTCCACAGCAGTTTGCGTAGGTCTTGATCGTTGCTGATGGTCGCCATGATGAGGTCCTCTGGAGTTGACGGTTTGTTTAAAACCTGCTGGCTAAGGGATTAATATCGGCCTAACCCGACCGAGGCCACATTGATCCGCATCAAGTCACGGCCTTTATTTAAGTAAATACTAATATGAAGCGAACCGTCTATTTTGTCTCCGAAAGTACTGGCATCACTGCCGAGACCTTGGGCCACAGCCTGTTGTCGCAGTTTGAGGGCGTCGACTTCGAACAAGTCTACATGCCCTACATCAATACGGATTTGCGTGCGGCCGCCCTGACGCGCCGAATGCAGGAGGCCTATGAGCGTGACGGCGCTCGGCCCATTGTTTTCGGGACCATGCTCAACGAACGGATCGCCGGGATCATCCAGGGTGGTCATTGCTTCTACATGGAGTTGTTCGAGCGCTTCGTGGAGCCGCTCAGCGACGAGTTAGGAGTGAAGCCGAGTCGCCAGTCCGGTCGCAGCCACGCCATCACGAAACAGAGTTCATACACCAAGCGCATTGAGGCCATCAACTTTGCGATGGCCAACGACGACGGCATCCGACCGGACAACTTTCAATATGCCGACGTGGTGCTGGTTGGCGTGTCGCGCTCGGGCAAGACCCCTACATGCCTCTATCTGGCCATGCACTACGGCCTGCGCTCGGCCAATTATCCGATCACCGAGGAGGATTTCGAACGCGGCGAGTTACCGCCGGAGGTCTGGAGTTCAAAGCGTAAGATTTTCGGCCTCACCATCGACCCAAGCCGTCTTCAGGTGATCCGCGAGGAACGCCGACCGGGCAGCAGTTACGCATCGCTGCAGCGCTGCCAGAAGGAACTCCGCGAGGCACAGACGATGTTTAAGCGCCTTGGTGTGCCGGTGATGAACACGACCAACCAGTCAATTGAAGAGATCTCCTCGCTGGTTCTGCGGGGGCTTGAGACGCTGTCGAATTGAAGGCTGGGATCATCCGGTGCCAGCACGGAATATCACAGACCAAGCCAGGCTGCGTGACCGGATAACGAAAGGTCCGTCGCCCATCCACGGAAATGGCTGCTTTGCCCGCGTTGCGTTCCGCGCCGGGGACTACATCGGCACCTACCAGGGGCCGGCGGCGAGTCGGGACGGCACTTATGTGCTCTGGATTAGCGAAGACCGCATCCATTGGACCGGTCGCGGCGGACGCAACCTGTTACGTTGGCTGAATCACAGCGACACACCGAACGCTGCTTTCGACGGCTTCGATCTTTATGCGCTGACTGAGATTGCCAGCGGCGAGGAGATCACCTTCGACTATTCGGCGGGCGAAGGCAGCGAGACCCTTTGAGCGCCCTGAATGCCGGAGCGGGTCAGGCGCCGGCGGCAGGGCGTATCGTCGAATCGGTCCGCCTTCAGGTCGGCTCGACCTTCGACATCGTCCGTGTTTTCGAGCAGGTACCTGGGTTGCCATCCTTTGTGCTGGCCTCCATCATATCTCGACTACGCGATGCCTCAAATCAGCGAAAGCGCGGTGCCTTTGTCTTGGCTGCTGGGGTTTCAGGGGCTGGTCCGATGACGCACCCTCTCAACCCGCATTCGCAGCAAGGTCCCGTTACCAGCCCACTTCGTTGGCTCGGAGCCGAGTTACTTTGCGATCGCCTCCGCGTCAAGATATCCATCACGACTAGGAGATTTTCATGTCTGAAGCCAAGACCGGCGATACGGTCAAGGTCCATTACACCGGAACGCTCGCCGACGGCAGCACATTCGACTCCTCTCGCGGTCAAGAGCCGCTGGAGTTCAGGCTAGGCGAAGGCAACATGATTGCCGGTTTCGAAAACGCCGTGCTCGGCATGGCTCTCGGTGAACGGAAAACGGTTACCATCCCCTGCGAGCAGGCGTACGGAGAGCGCAACCCTCAAATGAGCCAGTCAGTACCGCGCAGCGCGATCCCGGACGATATCGAACTGGCCGAAGGCACCGTGCTGCATGCGCAGAACCCTGAGGGCCAGACCATCCGCTTGACCGTCGCCGCCTTCGATGACGAGAATGTTACCGTGGACGGCAACCATCCGTTGGCCGGCCAGGATCTGATCTTCAGTTTGGAACTGGTCGCCATCGCCTAGACCGCGGGCCACCCTCTATCTCTTGGTCCCGCTGCTTGGCAGTTGAACCACGAAGAGCGCGAAAAAAGGAAAGAATTTAGCGGGATAGAGTCAACGGGCAGCAACGGAGGATTCGTCGTCAATGGACCCAAATTGCCCGGTCGCCGACCTTGGCGAGCACTGGCAGTTACTGCTCGCCGCTGCCGCGCTGTCGCGGGATGCCTGTCAGTGGCCTCAGGACGAGACCGGTTTTGCGCTGGTCACCGGTCGGCTGCGGCGAGTCGATTCCCGAGCTACGGCGACGCTGTGCTGGCAACCTTCCGCGGGTTGGCGCTGTGGCGAAGGGCTTGATGCCGCGGCGCGAGACTTTCTCGAACTCTATCTGCCCCTTTGTCAGCCGCTTGTAACCGGCACCTGGGTCGTCGCCCACCTGGGCCAAAGCCTGGATGGCTATATCGCGACCCACAGCGGCGACTCAGCGCATGTCACAGGCCCAGACAACATTCGACACCTCCACCGTATGCGTGCGCTCAGCGATGCAGTGATCGTCGGGGCCGGCACGGTCGCTAGCGATGATCCCCAACTGACCACAAGGCTGGTGCCCGGGCCGAACGCGGTGCGGGTCGTCATAGACCCCGGCGGGCGTCTCGGCGCCAGCTATCGGCTCTTCACCGACGGTGCGGCACCGACCTTGTTGTGCCGAAGCAGCGCTGTTTCGGGCCAAGTGCCAGGCCAGGCCGAGTTGTTAGCGTTCGCTGACGACGGGCGCGAGTTGCTCGCCTTGCTTTACACTCTGTCACAGCGCGGTCTGCGGCGGCTATTCATCGAAGGGGGCGGTGTGACGGTGTCGAACTTCCTGGCCGCTGGTCTGCTGGATCGGCTTCAGATCGCCGTGTCCCCAGTGGTCATCGGCCAAGGTCGCGCTGGCGTGAGCCTGCCGCGAACGGAGACGATGGCGCAGGCGCTACGTCCGAGCGCCCGCATCTACAGCATGGGTTCCGATGTGCTCTACGACTTCGACCTCGGCATTCAGTCCGGCGCCAACTCGGCGGAGGGCGGGATTCGGCGGCTGGTTTGACCGGGCTTCAGGGCGCTTTGCGGTAAGCGTAAGCTAGAATACCGCCTCGGTTTTTTGCATCGTTTTGTCGTTGTCGTTGTCGTTGGCGTTGGCGTAATCCGAGTCTTAGGGTGCCACGACAACGACAACGACAACGACAACGACAACGGCAACGATCCTGAAATCCGCCGACAATGGCGCGGCCTACTGCGCTGTCGGCGGGGTCTGTGGCATTTGCTGCTGCATCTGTTGCATTTGTCTTTGGAGCTTCTCACGCAATTGATCGAAGTATTCGCTGGCCTCTTCCTTGGTCGCGCCGCCGTCACCGTCTTTATCCATTGCCGCAAAGGATTTGACCGAGGGCTGCTCAAATTCGGTGGCGTCGACGCTGCCGTTTTCATCGGTATCGAGGTTCTTGATGAAGGTCTCGCCTGGGTCAGGCATGCCGCGCTCCTTCATTGTCTCAAGCATCTCCGGCGGTACCTGTTCTTTGAACGACGCACCTGCCTCTGTCGCATCCAGCGTGCCGCTGCCGTCGGTGTCCATCTTGGTAAACTGTTCTTGTTGCGGTGCCTTGGCCTCTTCGAGCGAGACCCTGCCGTCGCCGTCCTTATCGAGCTGCTGCATGAAGGCGTCGGCGGGAGACCCCCCTTCAACGACGGCCGGGTCTTGGGCAAACGCGCCCGACAGGGTAACCGCGCCGCACAGGGCGATCAGGGCGATAGGGATGACTTTTTGCATGGGATGACTCCGTCTAGTTAATCCAATGATCGGTGTGGGCGCGCCGGCCTTGAGCCTTAGAGGATGCGCCTCCGGGCAAGACCGTCCGGGCAACAGGCAATGTCGCTTGCTGCCGCTCAGGGATGCACCGGGTCGGCGCGTCGTTTGGCTAAGGCAGCATCCGCGCCGACAGGGTAGTGGCATGCGGCAATTCTGGCAAACGCGATGTTGCGATTTCGGCGCGGCACTACTCAGTGGTGGCGCAAGTAAAGTATCCTGCGTTCTTTGCATGTAGGGTTCCAGCCAGCGCCGCCAGCCGCGGATCGATGTCCGGTATGAAGCCTTTGCTATCCGGCGGCCGTGCCGAGCCCGCGCACCTTCTGTCACGGTCGCCAGCGGTGATGATGAAACCAAGGCCTGATCTGACGGGGTGGCACCGCGCCATGACCATCAGGGTGAACCAATCGCTTCATCTTGCGGGGTAGCACGGCGCTATGACCCTTAAGCCCAATCGCACAACAAAACGATCTCTCATGTCCGACTCAACACGCACGAACTTCATCCGCCAGATCATCGAAGAAGACCTGGCCGCCGGCAAGCACGAGCAGGTTAAGACGCGCTTCCCGCCAGAGCCAAACGGCTATCTGCACATCGGCCATGCCAAGTCCATTGTGCTCAACTTCGGCGTCGCTCAGGACTTCGGCGGCACCTGTAATCTGCGCTTCGACGACACCAATCCGCACAAGGAGAACGTCGAATTCGTCGAGTCCATCAAGGCCGACGTGCGCTGGCTCGGCTACGACTGGGATGATCGGCTGTTGTTTGCCTCCGATTATTTCGAGCGGCTCTACAGCTTCGCGGAGGAACTGATTGGCAAGGGCCTGGCTTATGTCTGCGACCTAAACGCCGAAGAGACGCGTGCCTATCGCGGCACCCTGACCGAACCCGGCCGCGACAGCCCCTATCGCGATCGGTCCGTGCTTGAGAACCTGGACCTGTTCCGACGCATGCGTGCAGGCGAGTTTCCGGATGGCGCGCGTGCGCTGCGGGCGAAGATCGATATGGCCTCGCCCAACATCAACCTGCGCGATCCGGTGCTCTATCGTATCCGCCACGGTGTGATCCATCATCAGACCGGTAGCGAATGGTGCCTGTATCCCACCTACGACTATACCCACCCGATCTCCGACGCGCTGGAGGGCATTACCCATTCCCTGTGCACGCTGGAGTTCGAGGATCATCGGCCGCTTTATGATTGGTGCATCGACAATGTCTCCGTGCCCGCGAAGCCACGCCAGATCGAGTTCAGTCGGCTCAATCTGGAATACACGGTGATGAGCAAGCGGCTGCTGACCCAACTGGTGGAGGAGGGCATCTGCAGCGGATGGGATGACCCGCGCATGCCCACCGTCGCCGGGTTGCGGCGGCGAGGTTTTACGCCGGGCTCGATCCGCGCGTTCTGCGACCGCATCGGCGTGACCAAGGCCGACAATCTGGTGGAGATGGGCATCTTGGAGAGCGCGATCCGCGACGACCTCGACAACAGCGCCCCCCGCGCCATGGTCGTGCTGCATCCGCTCAAGGTGGTGCTGACCAACCTGCCGGACGCTGCCCCAGTCATGCTCACCGCGCGGAATCATCCCAAGCACGAGTCTATGGGAACCCGCGAGATCCCGTTCGGCCCGGAACTCTACATCGACCGCGCCGACTTCGAACGGGTGCCGCCGAAGGGCTTTAAGCGCTTGGTGCCGGGCGGTGAGGTGCGTTTGCGCAACGCCTACGTGATCCGCTGCGACGAGGTTATCGAGGACGGCGCGGGCGAGGTCATGGAACTGCGGTGCTCCGTCGATGCGGACACCCTCGGCAAGAACCCCGAAGGACGCAAGGTCAAGGGCGTAATCCACTGGGTCTCGGCGGCAGACGGCATCCATGCCGAGGTGCGTCTCTATGATCGGCTGTTCACAACCCCGCAACCCGGTGCCGGCGGCAGCGACTTTCGTGACGACCTGAACGCGGATTCACTGCGCACGCTGACGGGATGCATCGTCGAACCCAGCCTGGGCTCGACGCAACCGGGGCATCGGTGCCAGTTCGAGCGAGAGGGATATTTCGTGGTCGATCAAGACTCGACGCCCGAGCGACTGCTGTTCAATCGGACCGTCACCCTGAGAGATACCTGGGGAAAGGCGCATGGTGGCCGCAAATGAAAGCAGCAAGTGGCCGCCATCTGGTGGTGGTCGGTGAGGGGACAACCCGGGGAGGGCATCACAATGATTGAGGACAACGATCGGCTGGCCCCGCCGGGCGCGGGGATTCCATGGGCAGAGCGCAACCTGATTGGAGCCGGTATCAGGCTCGCGGCCCGAGTCGCCACGAAAGATCGCCTGACCGGGCTATTTCGTACAGAGGCCCAGCGCGCGATCGACGCCGCCCGCCTGGTGTCTGAGCATGACGGTCGCCGCCGGGTCCTGGTCCGGCGCCCGCCTGGTACCGAAGATAGCAGCCGCGACTGGTCCGTCTACATGGTCTTGGAGCATCTGGTCATCGTCAACAGCGCCATCGCGCTCACCGTGCCGCGACTCTATGCCGGCCGTGGGGTCAGCACCGAGGTCCGCGCCGACGCGGTTAGACCAGTGGTCGAGGCGGGTCCGGAGCAGATGGACGACTTGGCCAAACTCGTCGAGCGCTACACCGACCTGGTCGAGAAACTCGGCAACCTGCGTGCCGGGATCGCACATCCGCATCCCTGGTATGGGCCGCTATCGGCCGCGCAGTGGCACACCTTGGCGGTTGTACATAATGCCGTGCATCGCCGTCATATCGAGCGCATCGTCCAGACACTCCAAGCCTGACGGCCGATGCGGACACCGCAAGCATGCAGCAATCGGCCGACAGAAGCCGCGCAGAGCCGAAGGCACGCGAAGCGCCGGAACATCGCGAGAGCGAAATGGATGTCGGTCTTGGTGTTCACGCTGATGCCATTGCTGGCGGGCTGCTCGCGACAACTCCCCCCAGATGACAGCCTGGTGATCGGCCAGGTCGCCGAGCCGCGCTCGCTGGACCCGCATGTGACCACGGCGCTGAACGACTTCCGTATTCTGGTCAATCTCTACGAGGGGCTGGTTCGCTATCGGCCGGGCACTTTGGAGCCGATGCCGGGTCTCGCCGAGTCTTGGAGCCTCTCCGACGATGGGCGCGTCTATGAATTCCGGCTGCGTGCCGACGTACAGTTCCACGACGGCAGCCGCTTCGACGCCGAGGCGGTGCGTTTCAACTTCCAGCGCATGCTTGATTCTGAGCATCCGTTGCATGACACCGGTCCGTTTCCGCTGGCGTTCTTTTTCGAGCAGGTGCAGCGTGTCGAGGTGGTCGATCCCCTGACCGTTCGCTTTGTATTGGACGCCCCCTTTGCGCCCTTTCCGTCCAACCTGGCCTATCCGACTGGGTTGATGGTCTCGCCAGCGGCGGTGCGGCTCTATGGGCGCGACTTCGGTCGGCATCCGAGCGGTACCGGACCCTTTCGCTTTTCTGACTGGCAGTCAGGTCGGCGTGTCACGCTGACGCGCTTCACTGATTACCACGGCGAGCCGGCCGCATCGCGGCGGCTGATCTTTCGCCCCATCACCGATCCGATGACGCGGGTCGCGGAGCTGATGGCGGGCGGCATCGACCTGGCTCTGGAGTTGTCGCCGGACAACGTCGCGGCCTTTCGTCAGCGCCCAGCCTACCGCGTGCTAGAGGCGACTGGTCCGCATCTGTGGTTCCTGATCCTGAACCTGCGCGACGGCCCGCTTGCCGACCTGCGCGTGCGCCGCGCGGTCAATCTCGCTATCGACCGCCAGACTCTGGTGCATGACGTGCTGCGCGATACCGCCGAGCGCGCATTCGGACCGGTGCCGCGCGCCTTTACCTGGGCCGTCGACCCCGAGCTGTCCGCGGACCCGAGTGCGTCGGATGAGGCACGCGATGCGCAACTCGATCAGGCGCGCGCCTTGCTGGCCGAGGCCGGTTACGCCGATGGCCTGCAACTGCGGTTTCTCGTGCCTCGCGGCGGCTCCGGCATGCTCGCGCCCTTGGCCATGGCGACCGCCGTCCAGGGCGATCTCGCCCGTGTCGGCATCGACGCGGCCATCGACAGTTATGAATGGAACGCCTATCTGGCCCGCGTCAATGCCGGCCTGGACGCCAGCGCGGACATGGCCGCGATGGCCTGGATGACTAATGATCCGGATACCCTGCCATCGCTGGCGCTGCGCTGCGACGCGCGGCCGGAGGAGGGCGGGTTCAACTCCGGTTACTATTGCAACCCGGACGTCGACGCCCTGATTGAACGCGCCCGGCAGGCAACCGATCGTGACCAGCGCGGCCGGCTTTACCGATCGATTTCACGCCTGGTGCGGCAGGACGTCCCCTGGGTCGTCGTCGCCAGTTGGCGGCAGAACCTGGTGACAAGGCGGCGGGTGCAAGACCTACGGCTGGAACCCTCGTTCTTTCTGCGGCTGGATCATGCCTGGAAGCAAAGGGGCCTTGAATGACCGGCTATATCGCAAGACGCCTACTGCTGCTGGTGCCAGTGCTGTTCGGCGTCACGCTGGTCGTGTTCGGCGTCATGAGCCTGGTGCCCGGTGATCCGGCGCTGGCCATCCTCGGCCCCTATGCGACCCCGGAGCGCCTTGCGGACCTACGTCTGGCGCTTGGTTTGGACCGGCCCTGGCCCGCCCGCTATCTGCTGTGGCTCGGCAATCTGGCTCATGGCGACCTAGGGCGTTCGGTCTCGCTGGAGCAGCCGGTGCTGGACGCGGTGCTCGGCAGGCTAGGGCCGACGCTGCTGTTGGCCGGCTCGGCCTTGCTGCTCGGCACGCTGCTGGGGCTCGCGGCGGGGCTGCTGGCCGCGCTGCGACATAATCGAATCACCGACAGGCTGGTGACACTGGCGGTGCTGATCGGCATCTCGCTGCCATCCTTCTGGCTTGGGTTGCTGCTGATCCTGCTGTTTGCGGTCTGGCTCGGCTGGCTTCCGGCCAGCGGCATGAGCAGGGTCTGGCTGGCGGGTAC
>Ga0207419_1001159_pt1 | contig 20735 bp, 24 predicted proteins | sample ElkSloMetagenome_4_FD_184723 | JGI IMG/M metagenome (GOLD analysis project Ga0207419, IMG submission 184723) | Hot spring microbial communities from Elkhorn Slough, Monterey Bay, USA - MD2A (version 2) | ecosystem: Environmental > Aquatic > Marine > Intertidal zone > Estuary: Microbial mat ...
CAACCGAGTGCCGGCCGTGTCCTGGGGGATCGTCCATGATCAGACGCTGATCGCCAGCGGTGCTTTCGGCCTGGCCAGTCCGGAGGGCGGCGTCGAGGCGACGACGGAGACGCGCTATTCGATCTGCTCAATCTCCAAGCTGTTCACCAGCATTGCGTTGATGCAGCAGCGCGAGGCGGGCAGGGTGCGCCTGGATGCACCGGTGGCCGAGTACCTCGACTGGTTCAATATCGAGGATATCCACGCCGACGATGAGCCGATCACCGTGCGCGGGATACTGACTCACTCGGCCGGGCTCCCGCGTGAATCGGACTTCCCCTATTGGACCGATCCGAACTATCCCTTCCCGACCCAGGCCCAGATCCGCGAGCGCCTGGGCGAGCAGCAGACCCTCTATCCGGCTTCCAACTACTGGCAGTACTCCAACCTGGGCTTGACCCTGGCCGGCGAGATCGTCGAAGCGGTGGCGGAACAGCCCTATGACGACTACATGCGCGATCAGCTGCTGGATCCACTCGGCATGGAGTCCACGACGACCGATATGCCGCTTGACCTGAGAGGCGACCAGCTGGCTATTGGGCACACGAACCTGAAGCGTGACGGTACGCGCGACGTGGTCGCTCCGTATCAGGCGCGAGGCATTGCGCCCGCGGCCGGGTACGCCTCGACGGTGAACGATCTCGCCAGGTTCGCCAGCTGGCAGTTCAGAGCGCTGGAAGGTGAGGGCGATGGACTGCTGCGGGCCTCCAGCCTGCGCGAGATGCAGCGCGTACATTGGGTCGACCAGGACTTCGAGATGACCTGGGGCCTGGGCTTCAGCGTCCGGCGAGAGGGCGGCAGAACCTTCGCCCGCCACGGCGGCGGTTGCCCGGGCTACTACACGGAATTTCGCCTGGAGCCGGCCAGCAAGATCGGCGTGATCGTCCTGACCAGCGCCATTGGCTCCACGCCGGGCGACTATGCCGCCCAGGCCTTTGAGGTGATTTCGCCAGCGATCGAAAAGGCTCTCAGTGCTCCTGACGAGCCCATCGAACGCGACCCGTCCCTTCAGGCTTACGCCGGCCTCTACGCCAGCATCTGGGGTCAGGCCCTGGTCCTGCCCTGGAACGATCGGCTGGCGCTGCTCGAGCTCGACACCGCCAGCCCGGCCCAGGCCATGGCGACCTTGCAGCACGTCGAAGGCGACGAATTCCGGCGCGTAAGAGATGACGATACGCTGGGCGAAACGATTCGTTTCGAGCTCGATCAGGAGGGCATGGCGCAGCGACTGCAGCGACATAGCATTTATCTCGAGCGGGTCAGAGAGTAGGGGCCAGGGATCAGCGGCCAAGGAACGGGGAACAATGCGTGCACGGTGATATCCGAATCGGTGGAAGAGAGTCGGTGAGCCAGGGCCCGGATCGGGACGGGAGGCTTTGGCCGGACCGATTGACCGACGAGGCCGCATGAGCGTCACGGGGGGAGCCACGCGCCGCGCTGCAATGAGTCGCACCGACGCCGACGGGGATGCACCGCTGCGCGCTACGTTGTTCGGGCCGTTTCGCCTGGCTGCTGGCGATGGCAGCGAGATTGTCATCACCAGCAAGCGGGCGCTGGCCGTTCTGGCGCTGCTCTGTCTGTCACCCGGCGAGCCCATCGAACGCGAGCAGTTGAGTCAGCTGCTGTGGCGCGGCAAGTTTCGCGCCCAGGCGCGGGCCAGCCTGCGCCAGACCCTGCTGGAGCTGAAGAAGTCCATTGCTACCGCTTGCCTCGATCCCTTCGAGGTCGCGCGTGAGCACGTCGCGATCCGGGCCGATGTCGTGACCACCGATCTAGGCCTGTTGCAGTCTGAGCTTGCGGCGGGCCGTCTTACCCAGGCGCGCGAAGGGCTGCTGACGATCGGCAGCCAGCAGCTCCTCGAAGGCCTGGATTTCGGCCCGGCTTTCGGCGACTGGCTCGCCGCGCGTCGCCGCCGGGTCGAACAGCGCCTGGAGCGGGCGGTCGAGACAGCACTGGCCAGTGATGGCGGGCGCGATGTGGACCACGCTCGCTACCAGCTTCGTGAGACCTGGCGCGATCGATCCCCTAGGTCTGAGGCTGGCGATTCCAGTATTCGCCTGGCGATCCTGCCCTTCGTGACCGGGGAGTCCGACGACAAGCTGGCCGTCTTCGGCCAGGGGCTGTTCGACGAACTCGTCACCACTCTGGGCCAGGTGCCGCAGCTTCGGGTCGCCGGCCGTGGGTCGTCACGGCTGCTCGATCGTGCCGGCATGAGCCTGGCCGAGATCGCCAGGGCCTTGCACGTCACGCGACTCGTCGAGGGCTCGATTCGCCGCGACGGGCAGAACGTGCGCGTGCATGTGGAACTCATCAACGGGCGAGATGGCTTCGCGTGCTGGTCGGACCGCTTCGACGGCGATATCGATGATCCTTTCGCGCTGCAGCAGGCCATCGCCGGGGCTGTGACTCGCGAGCTCAATGCGACGCTCGAGCAGCAGCTTGCCAAGCCAGTTCAGCGCCGAAGTACCGCCGACAAGGGCGCTTATGCTCTCTATCTCCAGGGCCGCGCGCTGACTGCGCGAGCGATCGGGGACGGCGTGTTGGCCAAGGCCATCGAATTGCTGGAGGCAGCGCTTGAAATCGATCCTGACTTTGCGGCCTGCTGGACGGCGCTCGCCGAGGCGCATGTCTACACCGCCGTCTACACCCCCTGCCTCGACCGCCTCGCGCAGTCCAGGCGGGTGGCCGAGTGTGCGACCAGGGCGATCGAGCTCGATCCTGATCAGGGCCATGCCCGCGCCATGCTGGGAATTCATCGCTGGACCCTGAACGATCCGACTAGTGCCCTTGATCTGGCCCATGAGGCCTACAGGCTCGAGCCGCACAATCCGGACGTGGTCCTGCGGCTGGGGTCCTTTCTGCTGTATGTCGGGCGCACGCGCGAGGCTCTGTCCTATATCGAGTCCGCGGTCGATCAGGATCCGGTCAACGGCCGCAACTACGCCATGCTGTGCGTGGCGAGACTCAATCTGGGCGATATTGATCAGGCGATCACGGCCGGCCGCCGCATGGTCGACCTCGGTATGCCGTCGATGTGGCTGGCGGTGGCCACGGCCGCCCAGGGCGACCGGAAACTCGCCGTCAAGCAATACCGGCAGACCAGGGAATTGCTGAACAAGACCATGTTCCCGCCAGCCGGCTCGCGACCCTTGAGTGGACCGGCACTGTATGCGTTTTGGCAGATTGCCGCCCGCGGCGTGTGCAGCGGCCGAGCGATGCACCGCCGGGTCTATTGCGCCTTGCTCGAGAATCTTCATGCGACCCTGCACGATCCTTGCGACACCAGCATTGTCCAGCCGGCCATCTGGATGGGTCAGGCTGACCTGGTCTTCAAGACGCTCGGCACCCAGATCACGCCGGCCAACATGTTCTGCCTGATGTCGATGTGGGCCGATATCGAGCCGATTCGACAGATTCGCCTGCACCCCGACTTTCTCGCCTTTGCCGAACGCATCGGCCTGGCCGCGGCCTGGGAAAAATACGGCTGGCCCGATCTGATGGCCGACTGATCCCGGGTCCTTCCTCTTCAGCTGCAGGTTTGACGCAAGTCTGACGCTGGCTCCATTGAGCAAGACGCGTCGTTATTGCACTCTAAGGGCTGACCGACTGGATACCGCGCAGTCCGTGCGGACTTGATCCGAAAAATGCCTATGAGCCCTTCAGTGCCATCGAATTCACGACCGCCAACGACGGCGGAAGTCGCTGCAGACTTCACGGATCTATGGCGCCGGGGCGAGTTTCGAGCGGCCGGCGACAAATACTGGGCCGAGGATGTGGTCAGCATCGAGCCCCATGATCTACCCGACGGCACGGCCGCCGTCTGCCGGGGCATCGAGGCGGTGCGCGCCAAGATCCAGCGCTGGCTGGCCACCCACGGCATCGAGGACGTGGATCTGGATGGTCCCTTCATCACCGGCGATCATTTTGCGGTCTTCATCGACATGCTGATCGCCCACGCCGGCAAACGCATACCGCACGACCAGATCGTCGTTTTTTCCGTGCGCGATGGCCGGATCACCGAAGAGCGACATTTCTATGATTGAACGCAACACCATGCCGACCGAGAGCTCGATCCGGTCGCCGAAAATCGGGGTCCATATCGTCCTGTGCATCCTTCCTGCGGCCGGCGAGCGATGAGCCTGACGTTGGACACGCCGGTGCCCGCGCCGACGATCAAAGGCGATCGTTACCTCGTGATGGACGTGCTGCGCGGCTTTGCCCTGCTCGGCGTGATGTTGGTCAATCTCTACACCCTCGGCGGCGTTGATGTGCTGATTACCCCGGAACAACTGGCCGCCCTGCCTTCGGCCGCTCTGGACGGTCGGCTGGAGTTCGTGCTGAAGTTGTTCGCCTACGACAAGGCCAACACCCTGTTTGCCTTTTTGTTCGGGCTGGGTTTCTGGATTCAGATGGAGCGGCTGCAGGCGCGCGGCGCACCGTTCGAGTCGATCTTCCTGCGACGGGCCACGATCCTGCTGATCCTCGGCTGGATCCATCTGCTGTGCCTGTTCAACTGGGACATCCTGCACGTCTACGGCATTGCGGCGTTCCTCCTGTTCCTGTGCCGGGGTCTTCCGGATCGGGCGCTGCTGTGGATCGGCCTGGCCCTGCTGATGTTCGCCCAGCCGTTCGTGACCTGGGCCTTCGAGGTGAGCGGTATCGCCGGTCGCTTCAACGATCCCGACCTCCTTGAAGCAGAAACCCTGGCGCGTCAAGCGGCGGCCCAGTCGGGCGATTTCCTGGCTTTTCTCACGCGCATGAACCGCGACTATTTCAATTGGTTCATGGCGGGAGGCTTGATTGGCTGGATCTTCTACGCCCTCGGTCGCTTCTTCATGGGTGCCTGGGTCGCCCGAAGGGAATGGATCCAAAATGCCCGCGAGCACCTGCCGGGCTACCGCCACTGGCTCTGGCCGCTGCTCATCGGCGGCCTGCTGCTGGAGCTGGCCCATCTGCTGACCGAGGGGCTGCCTGAAGCGACCCTGTTCGGCCAGATCGAGCTGCTGCGGACCGGTCTGCACGTGGTGGCCACGCCTCTTATCGCCGCGGGCTATGTCTGCGCGATCGTGCTGCTGTTTCATTCTCGCTCGCTGAGCTGGCTGGTCCGGCCGTTTGCGCCGGTCGGCCAGATGGCCCTGACCAACTACCTGACCCAGAGCGTGGCGATCATCCTGATTCTGACCTCGGTGGGTCCCGGGCTCGGGCTGGCTGGTAGGGCGGGCGCGTCGACCTTCGTACCGCTGGTGTTGGCCGTATTCATCACTCAGATCATCGTCAGCTATTTCTGGATGAAGTTCTTCGCCTTCGGCCCGGCTGAATGGCTGTGGCGCGCGCTGACCTATGGCATCCGACCGCATTTCCTGCGCAAGGCAAGGCCGGCAACAAGCACTTGAAACAGGACAACGACCAATGACCGATACGCCCTCGACCGACGACATCCGACAGATCGAATCCGTAATGAATACATACATCGAAGGTGGTCGAAGCGGTCACAACGACACCCTGCGCCCGATCTTCCACGACCTGGCCACGATCTGCGGCTACGTCGGCCCAGACCTGTTCGCGGGACCGATCGAGATGTTCTACGACTGGCACGCCGAGAACGGTCCTGCAACCGACCTGGTGGTCGGAGACATCCAGATCGATGCCGAAGGGAGTGCGGCCTCAGTGCGCGTCGAGCTCGACAACTGGACCGGGCATCGCTTCACCGATTACTTCACTCTGGTCAGGATCGATGGACAGTGGCAGATCATGAGCAAGGTCTTTTACCTGCATCCGGAGTGATCCGAAGAAGCCAGCCACCCCCAAATTGATTAAATCGTTACTCAATTTCAAAAGACTCGAGAAGCCATCATGAGAACTATTTCTGCAGTCCATTCACTCGCCGCGCTCGTTATCCTGGCGACTGGCGCGTTTGCCCAGTCTGATTCGGAGGCACCGGCGCGGGAAGGGCAGTCCGAACTCTTGGACGGCAGAGTGATCAGGGCAGAGAAGCGATCATTGAACTCCATCCCGGTGGAGGTTCTCGCACCGGGAATAACGCGACAGGTCGTGCACGGAACACAGACCACCTTTTCGCGCTGGCAGCTTGTCGCCGGCAGCTCGATTCCGCTGCACCATCATGTCAATGAGCAAATGACCTGGATCATCTCAGGCAGGGCCGAAGTGCTTTCCGGAGGTGCGATGCATTCGCTTCGAGCGGGCGAGATCATGGTGTTCGCGCCCAACGTCGAGCACGCGTTCAATATTCTGGAGGACACCGTGGCCATCGATATCTTCTCGCCTGCGCGACAGGACTGGATCGACGACGCTGCGCGGGCAAAAGAACAACCATGATAGACGGCATCTGACGACCTGGTTCAAGGAGCCTGACTTCATGGAATAGGGCGGACTGGTGTCGCTGGCAGAATGCGGGCTGGAACAAAACGCCCGAGTACGAGATGACAGATGCAATCATGAAGAGCCTGGAGGAAAATTCGATGCTGAATGATCTGAATGGGATGCGGCTGGGCCCAGCAGGTATAGGATCAGACGCCACATTCGTGCCGGAACAAACGCGATGATGCGACCCGGGGTCGTTCATGGCTTTCCTGCAGGCCGGCGGTTGATGTTTTTTGATGTTCCTGGTCGGCGCACACGTTGTCATGCTGATCTCGTCTCGGAACTCAATCGCCAGTGGGATCATTGCGCCGATTGATTGTGACGATGGATGTTTGACGCGCGGCAAGGTGGTCATGGCAAATCAATCATCGAACGCTTGCGACCTCACCAAAAATGGAAACAAGAAATCATGAGCAAGAATCCAGAAGAAGATCGCGCTGCGCGCCGACGCTTTTTGACCGGAGCTATCGGGGCTGCTGTGGCAGTGGGCAGTGCGCCGCTGCTGGGTTCGGTCACCCCGACCCAGACCGAGGGTCCGTTCTTTCCGATCGTCGATCAGTCCGACAAGGACGTTGACCTGACCCGGATCGAAGGTCGCTCGGAGTCCGCTTTGGGCGAGGTCGTGATTGTTGAAGGGCGGGTGCTGGATGAAGTGGGTATGCCAATCGCGGGCGCGGTGATTGATGTCTGGCAGGCCAACGTGCACGGCCGCTACTCGCACGAAGCCGATCCTAATCCGCAGCCGCTGGATGAGAATTTTCAGGGCTGGGGCAAGCTGGTCACCGATGAGCAGGGCGCCTATCGCTTCAAGACCATCACCCCCGGCGCCTATCAGGTAGGCGAGGCCTGGAGTCGTCCGCCGCACATTCACTTCAAGGTGGCCAGGCGCGGATTCCACGAGCTGACCACGCAGATGTATTTTGCCGATCACCCGCTCAACGATCTGGATCGATTGCTGCAGGCGGTGCCGGAGGATCAGCGCGCCAGTCTGATAGTCAACTTCGAGCCGCAGCCCGATGACGCGCCGAAGGGCCGTTTCGATATCGTTCTTGCTGTGGTGCAGGCTGCTTGAGCAACTTTTTGAAGGGGGATTGAAATGAACAACGCGATTATCGCAGGGCCGACGGCCAGCCAGGATCGTTTCGATGTGCTGGATGCCCTCAGGGGCTTTGCCCTGTTCGGGATTTTCCTGGCCAATATTCGCGTGCTGGGTGGCTGGGAGTTCTTGAGCGATGAGCAGCGAGGCGTTCTGGCGGGGGATGGTTACTCGATGATCGACTTTCTGCAGCTTGCCGTGATCGACGGCAAGTTCTACACGCTGTTTGCCTTCTTGTTCGGGCTGGGGTTTGCGCTCCAACTGCAGCGTCTGGAGGGACGAGGTGCGGCCGCGACCCGAATCTATCTTCGCCGAACGACCATCCTGCTGGGTATCGGGCTGTTTCATATGTTCGTGCTCTGGCTTGGTGACATTCTGACCCCTTACGCGATTCTGGGCTTTGTTTTGCTCGCGGTCCGCAAATGGTCGGATCGTACCGTCCTGATCGCGGCCGGAATTGCCCTGCTTGTGCCGGTGATGGGTTATGCGCTGTTCTGGTTGTTCGATGTGGACAAAAGCCTGGGTCTGTATCGCATTGCGTTTGCCATCATGCCGGGCGGTGATGGAAACCCCCTGGTGGAACTTCGGATTGGCGATTGGGGTGAGCGGCTGCAATCCTCATTCGGGCTGGGCGTGCTCCGCCTCGGCTACCTGCTCGATACCTGGCGCTGGCCCAAGCTGTTCGGAATCATGCTGCTGGGTCTGTGGGCCGGTCGACGATTGATGAACGGCGAGCTGCTCGGCAACACGCGCTTGCTCGTCGGCGTACTGTTGATTGGTGGCCTATCCGGTGTCATTGCCGGCCCCGTGCTGGCCACGCTGGGCGGTCTGGGTTTCGACCAACCGCACTCCCTGATGGGCTTCTATGCCGTCGTCGCCTACACCTTCGCGGTCATTCCGCTGGGTCTGGCCTACGCCGCCGGCTTTGTGCTTCTTTGGCGCGTGGCCTCTAAGGTAATGCGCGTCTTTGCCGCCCCCGGGCGCATGGCGTTGACCAACTATCTCAGCCAGACCCTGATCTCGCTGCTGGTCTTTTATGGCATTGGTTTCGGTCAGGCGGGGCTTTGGTCCATTCAGGAACTGATCGGGTTTGTCTGCGCCGTGTATGTTGCCCAGATCCTCTTTTCTCTGGCCTGGCTTCGTTATTTCAACTATGGTCCGATGGAGTGGTTTTGGCGCGCCTTGACCTATGGTCAGGCGCCGGCAATGCGGCGGGTGCAAACCGCGGGATGACGATCAGCCCGGGTCTGACAATGGTGCGTCGGCAAAGCAACAGGCTCGGGGGACGAGTTGAGTCTGCCAATGCGCCAAGGCCGGCCTTTGAGGCAGAGAGGTGGATATGATCCTTCGCTCGCTCACGCGCCACGTCCGCGAGCAGAACTGGTTCGCCGTCGGGCTGGATTTCTTTATTGTGGTGGTCGGCGTGTTCATTGGTATCCAGGTGGCCAATTGGAATGCCGAGCGCCTGGAGCGACAGATCGAGCGCGACACGCTGATTCGTCTGCATGACGACATTGTCGAGAGCATTGCCGGGCAGGATCGGGACCTGCGATTCCTTGAGCAGCAGCTTTCAGATCAGCGGGTGGTGGTTCGCGCGCTGGACGCCTGCCAGGTCGCAGCCGACGACGAGCCGTCGTTCCAGCGGGGCCTGGTCACCCTGGGCTACGTGAACCCGCCCCGCCTGTTCCGACGGACCATCGACGAAATTGCCGCGTCGGGTCGTACCGACGTGATCCGCAATGCGGCCATATCCGATGAGCTCGCGAGCATCGTTGCGATTGTCGAATGGCGCGCGGCGGGTCATGCGCAGGTGATTGCCGGCTTCGAACCCCACCGGCGCCGCTTGGAGCGGCACATCCGCTACACCCTGGAGGAGACCTTCGATGACCCCTTCATACCCAATCACCAGGGCGGGATCGTCTATGATCTCCAAGCACTCTGTGCCGATGGCGAAGCGGCAAACTCGGTCTCTGCCGTAAGCTATCCAACCCTGGAACGGCTCGAAGCCTATCGCCCCATCCTCGAGCGCTACTGGGCGCTGTTGCCGCTGCTGGAAGCCGAGCTGCTCAGTCGCTGGGGAATGGCGATCGAAGGGGAGCCTTCGCCATGATTCTCCGCTCCGTCATGCGCCACGTCCGTGACCAGAACTGGGTCGCGGTGTGGATCGACTTCCTGATCGTCGTGGTCGGTGTGTTCATCGGTATTCAGGTCGCCAACTGGAACGAGGCCCAAGCTGAGCGGCGCCTGGGTCTCGACTACGAGGATCGGCTGGTTGTTGATCTGCAGAAGGACCTGCGGATGCTGCGCGGCATGGTGTCGTACTACCAGGAGGTCCTGAACAGTGTGCTGGCGGCGCAGCAGATGCTGAGCGACGACTCGGGGCAGGCGACCCAGCTGATCAAGAACGCCTATCGAGCCAGCGAGATCAACTACAACCCGCAGACCCGCGCGACCTGGGACCAGATCGTGTCCTCCGGCCACATCGGACTGCTGCCGCGCGAGGCGACGCCGCTGATCGCCGAGTACTTCGCCTTCGATTTTGCCCGGGATGCCTACACCGAGCTGTTCTCGTCGGACTACCGAAAGCGGATCCGAAGCCTGATTCCTCTGAGCGTCCAGATCGACATCCGGGCGAACTGCAGCGACATCCGGGCGCCAACCGGCGTCATCATCGGACTGAACGTCGATTGCGAGCTGGGCATGGATACCGATCCCGTGACCGCAACGCAGATCGCTGAGCGGATCCGGCGCGCTCCGGACCTGCTCGCCGACCTGACCTACCAGTACTCGCACGTCTATTCGGCAGCCATCAACAGCCAAGGCTTGGTCGTGCAGGTCGAGCAGGCCCTGACCGCCCTGGGCCATGCGCCTGAGCACGACGTCGAACGGTCGGAGGGCCCATGATCCTGCGCAGCCTCACTCGCCACGTCCGCGAGCAGAACTGGTTCGCCGTTGGCTTGGACTTTTTAATTGTCGTGGTAGGGGTGTTCATCGGCATCCAAGTGGCGAACTGGAACGACGATCGGGTGCAGCAGGAGCGGGAACGCCTTCTCCTAGCCGAGCTTCGCGACGAAGCGATTCGGAATGCCGAAGCGGCGCGATCCGTGGGCGAAGGTCTGCGGGTCGGTGCGGCATCGGCCCGGCGCGTTCTGGCCATGGCCGATGACCCGGATGCCCGCTGCGCGGAGGATTGCTGGCCGGTCATCGTCGACCTGATGCACGCCTCGCAATGGCAGCAGATCTCCAATCGCTGGACCACCTACGAGGAGCTCCGGCGAGCCGGGCTGCCGAGCGATCGCCGCATCATCGAGGCCGTCGAGACGTTTCTGCAGACCAATCACCGCACCGCACAGGGGCTGGAAGTTCGCCCCGAATACCGGACCCTGGTCCGCCGGGTGATTCCGATCGAACTGCAGGACATCTATTGGACCCGGTGCTTCATCGAGGAGGGCGGCTATGAACGCTACGCCATGCCCTGCGCGCCACCCGTCGATTTTCCGTCCGTCCCGGCGGCCGTGGTCGACAGGATTGTCGACGATCCGCGAATCATCGCCACGCTTCGCGAGTGGACCAGCATCGCCCTGCTGACCGGAAACGGCCTGGTGACCCAGCAGCCCGCAATGGCCGAAGACATCGTGGCCGCCATCGATACGGCGGCGGCTTCTCAATGATCCTGCGCAGCATCACCAGGCACGTCCGCGAGCAGAACTGGTTCGCCGTGGCGCTGGATTGCCTGATCGTGATCCTCGGCGTCTTCATTGGTCTGCAAGTCAATACCTGGAATGCCGAGCGGCAAGTCCGCGCCGGCGAGCAGAGGTATCTAGAACGACTGCGTGTAGAGGTTGCTGTTTCGATCGAACAGAACGAATGGCGCGTGGCATTCATGGATCGACAGGACAAGTATTCGACTTTGGCGCTCGATCGGCTGAGTAGCTGTGTGGTGCCGCCGGAAGATCGCGATATTGTCGCGAACGCATTCTTTCATGTCGGAAAGACGCTTCCGCCAGTTCTTCTCCGCGGTGTGATCAATGAACTCAACGCGACCGGAAACTTCCAGACGATTCGAAATAGCGCATTGCGTGAGGCCATTACAAAGGCAGTTGAAACGATCGAGAGATCTGATCTGATCTTCAACGCCGTGCTCATGCGCGGAACGCCGCATGTCGTCTATGTGGAGAGCCAACTGGAGTACTTGAAGTCGGGGCCAAGAAGCGGCGCGTTAGATATTGCATGGCGAGACATCGCGTTCGACCTGGATACTTTGTGTGCTGACCAGCGTTTCCGCAGGGCGTTATCTGCTGCCCGTGCGTACACAAATGACATGCAGAGTTACGTGATAGGCGCGCTGGAGCAGCAGCGCGCTCTGTTGCGAATAATCGACGCGGAGCTGGCGAAATGATCCTCCGTCGAGTCACCGAGCACGTCAAAGCGCAGAACTGGTTCGCCGTCGGGCTGGACTTTCTGATCGTTGTGGTTGGCATCCTGCTGGCATTCCAGATTACGGAATGGAGTGCAGAACGTCAGCAGCGGATCGCGGAAGGTCGCTACCTGACCGAGCTCGCGCGTGACCTGCAGGCCGATGTGGATGAGCTTCGGGGCGGGTGGGAGCAAGCATGGTGGAGGTTGACAACGGCAGAGTCGATCCTGCGGGCGTTGGATCCGGACTTCGAGTCTCCGAGCTTCTTTCCCGCACCCGCGCCGGCGGATACGCTGAATGGAGCGATCGACCGGTCGGAGTATTCCGAGTACATGTTCGCTGCCCTAACCACCACCTTCATCCTGATCGGAACCGATTACACCTTCGACGAGCTGGTGCAGTCCGGCAATCTGGGCGTATTGTCCAACCGGGCACTGGTCACGAGGCTTGCCGCCTACTACGGACGGCACAATCGCAAGCGGATCGAATTCGAGATCGCCCGCGAGCAGGTGGGGCCCTTACTGGCCTATCTCCGCGATAATGGTTTCGGCATGGCCGATCGGGCAACGGTGGACGATTTGATTCGATTGGCGAACTCGGATCCGCGTTTCCTCGGATTCGTCAAGCTTGCCTACTTTCTAGCGTTCTGGCAGCACACCCAGCTCAAGCTCGTCCTCGCCGATGCCGAAGCCACGTTGCTCGCCTTGGAGCGCGAAATCGAGGATCGATCATGATCCTGCGCCGAGTCACCGGGCACGTCAAAGCGCAGAACTGGTTCGCCGTCGGGATCGATTTCCTCATTGTGGTTGCGGGTATCCTGATCGCCTTCCAGATCACCAATTGGGCAGCGGCACGACAGGATAATCTGATTTATCAGCAGGCTCGTGTGCGGGTGATCGAAGAGGCCAATGCGAACTTGCAACTGTCGCAAGACGCTATCACGCGCTTGAGTGAGCAGCAGGAACTGGTCCTTGGCATCGTCCGCGGATTTGAAACCTGCTGCGCAGACGGCGGCGCGGAAGAACGCTTCATTCGCGCGCTGCAGCCCTTGAGATTTATTGTGAGCCTTGAACTGCGCCAGGAAGCCATCAACCAGATGCTTCGATCGGACGCGTTTCTCGACAACATCACTCCTGAGGATCGCACCATGCTTTCGCTCTATGCGCGCCGGATCGACAGGATTGCCAACAATTCGCGTTTCAGTGACGATTTCCAACTGACCCGGAAGCAGGTGCACGACAATCCCATATTCAAGCGCACACTTGCCGGAGATTTCACTGGCGGGCTTCTCCAGCTCGCCCTGACCGTCAGCTATGAAGAAGCATGCCAGGACGATGCGCTGAACCAATTTTTGTTCGATCGGCTGGAGAATGCCATCTACATCGTCGGGCAGGCCAGGGGGCTTGAGCAGGCCTCGCGCGAGGTTCTGATCAGTCTGGGCGAAAGCCCGTCAGACGCACCAGAGCCGGAATATACGCCATGATCCTGCGCAGCGTCATGAAGCACGTCCACGACCAAAACTGGTTTGCGGTTTTCCTCGATTTCGTGATCGTGGTGGTCGGCGTGTTCATCGGCATCCAGGTCGCGAACTGGAACGAGGCCCGGCGAGAAGACTCGGCAGGACGTGCCTATCTGGATCGGATTCGGGAGGACCTGGCGGTCGACCGATCGACGCTGGAAAGCCGCGGGCAATTCTGGAACGTGGTTCGGCACTACGGCGAAGGTGCGCTGGGCTATCTCGAAGATGGGTCGCTCGTCGAAGACTCCGCGTGGAAAACGCTCCTCGTGCTGTACCACGCCACCCAGGTCTGGGGGTTCTCACTGTACGAGCCGACCTATCGCGAAATGATCAGCGCAGGGGATCTGGGGCTGATCCCGGACCCTGAACTGCGCCGCGCGCTCGGCGATTACTACGGCGCCAGCTTCGAGCAGAAGAGCCTTGTCTTTCAACTGATTCCGCCCTACCGGGATACGGTGCGAGGCATGATGCCCTGGGACATCCAGAATTACATCTGGGACAGGTGTTTCGAGTCCTGGGGTCTCGACCAGTATCGTCTCCTGGACTGCGATGCCCCGATTTCCGAGGAACGGGCCCAGCCGCTGCTGGAACGCTTCGCGGAACGGACCGAAGTCGTCGAGCAACTCCGCAACTGGCTGCGAAATCTCGAACTGATGCAGATCTGGCAGGTGCAATTGATCGAGGTTTCGAACAACCTCGACCGACGGATAGAACTTTCAATGGACAATATCGCCGGGGATACTGCGGGATGAACGGAGGTCGGCTTGCTTCTTCGTAGCGTCACCAAACACGTTCGCGACCAGAACTGGGTCGCCGTCGGGCTGGACTTTGTGATCGTCGTGGTTGGCGTGTTCATTGGTATCCAGGTCTCGAACTGGAACGAAGCGAGGAACGAAGCGGCGCTTGAGCGTGCAATCATCGAAAGCCTGGAGCGCGATTTCAGCCAGATTCTTTCTGAAGACAATGAACGCTATCTGCGGACCATCGCAGCGCCTGAGGACCTGGCTCGACTGATCGATGCGATTGGCGCTGGTCAGGCCCCCGAACCGTCAGTGGGCTGGCGGGGCGTGGAAGCTGCGCTGCTGGCCTATGCAACTACACCGCCTTCCCCGACCTATGATGAACTGCTGTCGACGGGACGTCTGTCGCGCTTGAGCAATGCTGAATTGCGCCAGCAACTCGCCGAATTCGAGCGCAGCCGGCTCAATGAGGACGGGCTCGTAACCTATCTTGTGGAACAGTCTTTCGGCTCACCCCTGTATGAACACGTGGATCTCGACCCTAGGCATATTGGCCTGGGGCTGTCCGGTTCATATCGCTGGGATAGCATGATCGAGACCCTCCCTTATCTCCACGAGCGCGTCGTGTACATCAATGCCCTGGCGAACTGGCGGCAAAACAGTCATGACCTTGCCCAGCGCATTCTCCGGATTATCGAGGCCGAACGGAAATGATCCTTCGCAGCGTCACCAGACACGTCCGCGAGCAGAACTGGTTCGCCGTCGGGATCGACTTCCTGATCGTCATCGTCGGCGTATTCATCGGCATCCAGGTCGCGAACTGGAACGAGGCGCGGGTACAGCAGGAGCGCGAACGCCTTCTCCTCGCCGAGCTTCGCGACGAAGCGATTCGGAATGCCGTGGCGGCACGATCCGTAGGCGAAGGCCTGCGGGTCGGTGCGGCATCGGCCCGGCGCGTTCTGGCCATGGCCGACGATCCGGACGCTCGCTGCGCGGAGGATTGCTGGCCGGTCATCGTCGACCTGATGCACGCCTCGCAATGGCAGCAGATCTCCAATCGCTGGACCACCTACGAAGAGCTCCGGCGGGCCGGGCTGCCGAGTGATCGGCGCATCATCGAAGCCGTCGAGACGTTTCTGCAGACCAATCACCGCACCGCGCAGGGGCTGGAGATCCGCCCCGAGTACCGCACCCTGGTCCGCCGGATGATCCCGATCGAACTGCAGGACATCTATTGGACCCGGTGCTTCATCGAGGAGGGCGGCTACGAACTTTACGCCATGCCCTGCGAACCGCCCGCCGATTTTCCGCCCGTGCCGGCGGCCGTGGTCGACAGGATTGTCGAGGATCCGCGAATCGTCGCCACGCTTCGCGAGTGGACCAGCATCGCTCTGCTGACCGGAAACGGCCTGGTGACCCAGCAGCCCGCAATGGCCGAAGATGTCGTGGCGGCCATCGATACCGCGGCGGCCGCGCCATGATCCTGCGCAGCATCACCCGCCACGTCCGCGAGCAGAACTGGTTCGCCGTCGGGCTGGACTTCCTGATCGTCGTGGTCGGCGTATTCATCGGCATTCAGGTGGCGAACTGGAACGATGAGCGGCGAGACCGCCAAGCGGAGACGCAGTATCTCGATCGCCTTTATCGAGAAATCGTCGCTATCTCGCCGGAAGCCGATGACGTTTTCGAGAACCAGCGTGACCGTCTCGAACGGATCGAGGAGGTCCGGGCATTCTTCGCGACCGGCGCTGGGCTCGAATTGCTCGATGGCCAGCATTGTGGTGCGTTGAGTCAGTCACATATCTTTGCCGATACCATCTTCTACCCCGCCACCATCAAGGAACTGATTGCAACCGGTCGTATCGTGCTGATCCGCGACGATGCAATCCGGACAGCGATACTCTCATTCGATCAAACGAATGAAGTACTGCGGCAGATCAGGACAGACATCCAGATCGACCGCCTGCTGCTCGCCCGAGAGTATCCGCAGTTCATTGTTGCCGGGCTTGAGGAGTGGGAGGATGCGAGCTGTGACTTCGAGGCCATGGCGCAGAACCAGGCATTCATGAACGATTTCATCGACAACATGCGACGTTACGAGGCCTACGTACGCAATGTCACCGGCCGCCAGTCGGAAGTCCTTGAAGCGCTTCGCTCGACGGTTGCCAATGGTGCCGAGCCGGCGTCTGGTCCCTCAGCACCGTCTTCACGAGCACCTGCAGCATCGGAGATGACTTGATCCTGCGTCGCTTTGCCGAATCGATTCGCCGACAGGACTGGTTCACGGTCTTGCTGGAAATCTTCATCGTCGTGCTCGGCGTGTTCATCGGGATCGAGGTGGCGAACTGGAACGAGGCCCGCTCCGATCGGGAGCGCGAAGCGGCCCTGCTGGAAACGCTTGTGGAGGATATCAGAGAGGACATCGCCGATATCGAAACGACGATCGCGGTCGAGACCGCTCGGATCTCGGCCCTGGATCATTTGATCCAACGCGCCACGGGGACCGCGCTGCCGGACGGCTTCGACTCCGCTCGCGGGCGCATCGACGTCGTGCCCTATCCGGCCTATACGGAGACGCAGAGTTTCGATCTGGGCTACACCTTGTTCATCATGAACAGTGTGCCGAGGCGCCGAGCGGCCTACGAGACCATCATCAATACGGGCGGCCTTGGGCTGATCCGGGACGCGGCGCTGGCGGGCGAAATCCAGGCCTACTACGCGCGGGTCGACTCGATCCGATCCTTCGAGGAGGTCATGCAGCTCACGCGACAGCGCTTCGTCGAAGCACAGCGGCAGATCGGCGTCTCACCGGTTGACGACCATTCGATGGACGATCTGGTCGACCTGTTTCGCGCCGATGCCGCGATGACCGCGGCGGCGAAGGAGTATTGGCTGTTCACGAATTTTCACCTGCGGCTGCTAACCGGTCATCAAGAGGCTGCCGGGCGGTTTGCCGAGATTCTTGAAAGCGGAATCGAACGGTGATCCTGCGTCGCATCGCTGAAGCCCTGCGCTCCAGAGACTGGCTTACCTTCGCCATCGAATTCGGGCTTGTTGTCGCCGGGGTGTTTATCGGCATCCAGGTGGCCAACTGGAACGAAGCGCGCCGCGATGCGATCGCCGAGTCGGCCATGCTCGACCGGCTCCACGAGGAATTCACCCAACTGGAACCGGGACTGCGCAACTGGTTCGAGCTCGCCGAGACATCGGTCGAGAGCACCGCCATAGTGATCGACGCGTTGCGCGCAGAATCACCGCCGGACGACGAGGCGCGGTTCCGTTTCGCGTTGGCGCGAGCGAACTGGGTGGCAACCGTGCCGGAAATTTCGACAACCTACAAGGAGCTGGTCGCCACCGGCCGGCTGTCCGAGCTTGATGATGCAGCGCTGCGCAATACGCTGACGCGATACGGCGAAGTGCATGCGCGGGTCGAGCGAGTCAATGTGTCCGGCACGGCGGTGGTGTTCAACCCGCTTCAGAACTATTTTCGCGCGGTCGACTGGAATACCGATCCCGCCTCGTGGGAAACCGATCGGGCGATCGTCGACTACGACTGGGAGCTGCTGCGCGCATCGCGCGCCGAAATGCAGGCCTGGATTGCCTTCCAGCATGACCTGGCCGTCTTTGGACAGGAAGAAATGGACGCAGTCCGGGAAATCCTGAGACTCCTTGGGGAGCGAGGATCATGATACTGCGCAGCATCAGGAAACACGTTCGCGACCAGAACTGGTTCGCCGTTGGGCTGGACTTTCTGACGTTGTGGTTGGCGTGTTTATCGGTATCCAGGTATCGAGCTTAGATGACGCATTGCGACAGAACGCAGAGCACGACCTCTTAAAGGAGCCGCAAGAATGGAAAAATTGAACCAGTGGTTGACCCTGGCCGCCAATCTTGGCGTGCTGGTCGGGCTGATGTTCCTGGTCGTCGAGTTGAATCAGGCCAATCGAATCGCCGCGTACACGGCTGAGAACGCGCGACGAACTCAGTTTCTGGACATGAACACGGCGCGGATCGAGAACCCGGAGATCATCGCCAAGCTGATGCGGCCCGATCCCGATCCTGATTTCAGCGACACCGAGTGGGTGCAGGCCCTCTACACCGCCCGTCAGCAGATCAATACCTGGATCGACGCGGAGTATGCGGTTCTGTACGGACTGCTCTCGGACGAAACCTATGCCGAGATCTTCCGTGATATCGATACGGTGGTCGAGGAAATGCCCGGCCTTCTGCCCGCATTCGAATACCTGTTTGATGCCTATGGCGTCGATGAAGCGGCTTCCCTGGAGACGATGGCGCACCTGTTCCGGGCGGTGCGAAGCCGCAAGGAGACTCAGAACACCCAAGCCGAAGCGTCACCTTGAACCGATGACCGTATTGCAGCATCAGATCGCAATCCACCAATCCCAGCAGGAGTCTTCAGATGTCTGACATGAACAACAAGGTGGCGCTCGTGACCGGTGCCAGCAGCGGCATTGGCCGAGCGACGGCAAAACTATTTGCCGATAAAGGCGCAAAGGTCGTGGTCGCCGCGCGGAGGCAGGATGAGCTTGACGCGCTGGTCTCTGAAATCCAGTCTCAAGGCAGTGAGGCCACGGCCATCCAGACCGATGTCTGTAAGGTCGCCGACGTGGAGCGGATGGTCGATCACGCGATCAAGACCTTCGGCCGTCTTGATTACGCCGTCAACAACGCCGGCATCGAGGGTCGATTCGCCAGCATCACGGAGTTGAGCGAGGCCGATTGGGATCAGGTTCTGGGGATCAATCTCAAGGGCACGTTTCTGGGTCTGCAGCACCAGGCCAGGGCAATGCTTGCGGCCGGCAACGGCGGCGCCATCGTCAACGTCGGCTCGGTCAACTCCTTCCTCGGCGTTGCCACGGGGGCGGCCTATTGCACCTCCAAACACGGCCTGATTGGTTTGACAAGTAGCGTGTCAGCCGAGCTCGCTTCGCAGGGTATCAGAGTCAATCTGGTCTGTCCGGGCATCATTGACACGCCAATGCATAAGCGCCTGCGCCGGGACATCGGCGACGAAGTCTACGATCAGGCCCTCCCGAGCGTTCACCTGCAGCGCGCCGGCGAGCCGGAAGAAATCGCCCAGGCCATCGTCTTCCTCTGCTCGGATGCGGCCAGCTACATCACCGGCACTACGCTGACGCCTGACGGCGGTTTCACACTGACGATTTAATGCGTAGAACCAACCCATATCTCAAATGCGAAAGGAGCACCACCGTGCATCGAATCTGTCTAGCTCTATTGGCCGTCGTCCCCGCGTGTTGCGTTCAAGCCGATTTGGCCGAGCCCTCGCTCTCCTACGAGCAGGTCGCGATGCTACCGGCCAATGGTTCTCTGGTGCGCCCCGAGGACGGCGTCCTGTTAGCGGACGGCAGGCTGTTGATCGCCGACCAGAATCATGGCCTGATTGCGTTGGCGCCCAATGGCGACACACAAGCCTTCGGTGATTTCGCGGCCGCCGGCTACAGGCACGAGCCCCCGGCTCACAGTGCTGGGCCGAACGGCGTATCGATGGAACCTGACGGCATCCACGTGCTCGTTGCCGACATCTTCACCGGCGCCATCTATCGCGTGAATACTGAAAGCGAGCAGGTCGAGCTTGCCTATCAGCATGAATTTGGCGCCAACGCCGCGCGCAGCGACAGCAGCGGCGCGATCTGGTTTACCCAGTCCACGGAAAACAGCGGGCCCGATTCGGAAGCGCGAATGTTTGCGGCCGTCGATAGGCGATCGCTGGACGGCGCGCTCTTCCGGGTGCCACCACCGGGGGAAGATGGATCGCGACCGACGGCCGAGCTCAAGCTCTCTGGCCTGGCGTTCGGCAATGGTCTGGCGATCGACGAGGCCCGTGGTCAGATCTACGTGGCCGAAGTCATGGCCGATCGCATCATCGGCTACCGGATAGACGTCGAGTCAGGCCAGCTTTCGGAAGGCCGGGTGGTCGCGGAACTGCCGACCCCGGACAACATCGAGCTCGATGCCTCGGGCCGCCTGTGGGTCGCCTCGCCGATTGCCAACGCGCTGCTGGTGGTCGATCCTGAATCAGGCCACTGGTCGACGGCTTTCTATCCCGAGACCCCCGAACACCAGGCCGTTTTCGCCGAGTGGCAGCGTCGCACGCAAAGCGGCGAGCCTCGGTTGGAACTGATCGGTCCGGCCATGTGGTCGCCGCTGCCGGGGCTTCTCACCGGCCTGATTCTGGCACCCGACAGCGACACCATCTACCTGACCGGGCTGGGCGATACGCTGGTTGAACTGGGCCGTCGATAACGGGCAGGACGCGAGAAGCTATCCTCAGTCCTCGATCGCATGAACGGAGGCACATCATGATCGGTCATTTCATCGGGCGCGGCGCGCCGATCCACCCCGCAACACTTGTTCTCTGTGGACCTCTCCTGGTCCTGGCCTCGGGGACCCTGCAGGCCGATAGCGCTTCGCTACCCGATCCGCTGGAAGCCGGCTGGAAGGGTGAGGCGGTGTGCGAAGCGCTTCATGATGATGACGAGCATCGGGTGCCCCGATGCACCT